>Ga0307945_1000131_pt1 | contig 41588 bp, 44 predicted proteins | sample OrgLakmetagen228_FD_201818 | JGI IMG/M metagenome (GOLD analysis project Ga0307945, IMG submission 201818) | Saline water microbial communities from Organic Lake, Antarctica - #228 | ecosystem: Environmental > Aquatic > Non-marine Saline and Alkaline > Saline | place: Antarctica: Organic Lake...
ACCACGCATTCCATTGGTAAGTGCTTGTGCTTACGTGCTTCCCCTTTTAGGGCGGGGGTCTTACATATAATTTGGTGGCTCCGAGCCAACATACGAATGCTAAGGGCTGGAAAGAAGGTAACTGCTGGTGACGGTCCCCCCCGTCCCTCCTGCGTCTGTACGCGTTTACTGATTTGTGCTGCTTGTTTGCTTAACCTGCCGCGCAGTCGGGGCCATGCTCGGCATGGGCCTGGTTGCCGGTGGCAACGATGCCGTGAACTGGAACAAGCCACAAGAGGAGTTCCCTTACCGCAAAGGCTTCACACCCATTGTAAGCTGCATTTGAGATCTGGAAAGTGGGATGAGCTGTGCATAATCCGTGTAACTGTTACGTCTAACAGTTTTGTCATCAGCGAAGGTCTCCTTTCCTTCCTCAGAGTTTGTGCGGTATATGTGCTCGCAAATTATCTCTTGGTTCCTGGCTCCTATTTTCACGGGCATTGTCTCCTCTTTCTTGTACTTTAACACGAGGTCAGTCCCCCCGGTATTTGTAGCAATGCGTGCCTCCTTGCCTACCATTAAATTGCAATCTACTCTACTCCTGCCTGCTCGTATTAATAGCACCATATACCATATTTTGATGTGTGCGTCTTCTACCCTCTGTAACCCTGCAGCAGATTCCTACAAAGTGAGCAATTGCCTAGTTTTCAAGCACATTCAGCTCTTCACTGAGATACAAGTTCATGGCGTTCTGTGCATGCAGGCTGTTTGTCCTGCGCCGCAAGAACTCGTTGCAAATTGCTTATTGGGCCTTCCCTTTAGTTACCGTGATCACTATTTTTATCGTCCTGCTTGCTGTGCTGCTCAAGGTGCGTGCGATTGTCTGCGCTCTTTGTGCTTCGATTTTGTGTGTTTGCCTCCGACTCAATATTCAGGAGTACAGTAAACACCATCACTACCGTGGGCACAAAACAAAACTTGTTCATCTCCTTGCTTCATTCAATTTCCAGGGTGTCAAGGAGGAGGAGCTTGCTTGGTAAGTTTTGTGCGTCGACTCACTCTCTCTTGTTGACACACTCCTGCGATGGGGTATACCTTTGGAACCTAACTTATAATAATCCCCCTGTAAACACCGAGTTGCATAATGTATTTGCCATGAAGGCAACACGAGCCAGATGCTGTACACAGTCAGCTTAAAAAGTGCAGCACACTGACACCCGTCCTTCCCCTCCGACTCCAGGGACGAAAACAAAAAGACTTTGGTGTCGGCCATGGTCGGTGCTGGTGTCGGTGTGTGCTTGCTGCCTACAATGATCCTTATAAAAAGTAAGGTTGCCAGGTGAGACCGCAAAACAGCCTGCGCTTACAAGGTTGCGGTTATTATGTGCAAGTTTCTCCAAGCATGTCTGATTTCCACGAACCTGCTCATGTTGTTGTTGTCTAGCTCGTAAGTCTAGCTCGTAAGAACATGCAGTCACCATGAAGAAGCAGAGACCTTTATGTTGTGCATACACACTATGCATGATTGTAGGGACCAACAGAAGGAGGTTCATCTTAAAGCTGAGGTAGATGCTGAGGCTGCCCACATTGCAGCAGGTGAGTAGCTGTCCGCACAGCAGCTAATTGATGGGCTGTGAGGCTACGGCCATAAGACAATGCTCTGCAGCAAAAGACGGGATCACAGCTCAACTTGATCTGGTGCTCGAATAGGACGTGCAAAAGGCCTTATTCCTTCCCCCTTGCTTCACCTAGTGACTTCGGTTCAGTTCTTAAATGAGTGCGTGGCAACAATATTGCCAAATATACACAGGTGGAGAACCTCAGAAAGAGCTCACCGCTGACGAGATTTTGGACAGCACACGGTTTGGCCGCTTCAAGAATTCTTGGTTTGGCAAGCTGCGACCGGTGAGGCACCTCATCTACGCTATGACCGTTGACGTGCACGCCAACATGAGCAAGGAGGGACACGAGCACATCGCTCAAATGCATGCAGCTGCAGAGGTGAGTAGTGCTGCACTGGAGAAGCTGCACAAGAATCATGGAGCGGGCTCCTTGTTTTTAATCATGTTTATTATTGGAGGGTTTAGAGAGGGAGATGGGGTGTTGATCAAAGCAGTTTTGTACCTGATCTGTCCTGACATCGTAACATCATCTTCCTGTTACATCTTCCTATCAAGGATCTTTGCAATTCGCTGCTAATCATGTTTTTTACCCCGTAAATACAAGATGTTTTGGTAAAGGACAGCATTGCCTTTGCTCCTTGAAATGCGCAGGTGTACGACCTTCAGACAGAGAACGTGTTTAAGTACGTCCAAGTGGCAACCGCATCAGGTAATTCCTGTGTAACACTGCAGCAGCTCTCCCCATGAACATGAGGACAATTAAACAGAGTGTAACGAAAGGCTGTGTATTCACCTAGTTTTCAAATGTCTGCAGGCGTGGCTTTTGTGCATGGTGCAAACGATGTTGCCAACGCAGTAGGACCACTCGGAGGCATTTGGTGCGTGTTTGTAACTTAGCCCAATTATAGATATTGCTATGGTGCTAAATTTAGGCTGTTCTCTGCAATTAGTCCTGGCATATGACAAATTAAAGGCAGTGTGTTTAACTTGACTGCTGTGTACGCACAATCAGGTTATTAAGCTGATAGGACTTGCACAATAACACCCTGCTTCATCTATTGTGCCTTTTGACAGGGGTGTGTACATTACGTACGAATCCATGGATAAAGCCCCTACCCCACGATGGGTGCTGGCCATCGATGGCATTGGCCTTGTAATTGGCCTAGCAACTTACGGCTACAAGATGATCCAGGTTAGATTTCCCTCTCATACCTACATGTTTTTGGCGGTGATGCTGCCTTGCCTTCAGCTTTGGAGCTCATGATACAAACTCCTGCAATTGTTACAACAGCCGTTAAAAGCCTTGCAAACGTCCGTTGCGCAATTACAGCATAGGTCCCTCTTGCCTGAGTCCCAGGGATCCCCGATGCACCCTGAGCAATTTTCGATGAAATTAGCTCTTGTCATGCTGTGTGCCTGCACAGGTGCTCGGCACCGACCTCGTGCACATGACCCCATCACGAGGCTATGCTGTTGAGTTGGCAGGGGTGGTCATCATCGCACTTGCATCCACGTACGGTATGCCCGTGAGCACCACGCAGATCATCGTAAATGTGTTTCCTCCCTTACGTACTGCACATATCAAGAGAGTTGTGCGGTCTCATTTGCATGCCTTTACATGTAAACAGTGCAAAGAAATATGAAAGCAGGCAGGTGTGCTCGTGTCAAAATCTCTTTGTTCACATTTGTCTGTGATGGTAATTCTCTGCCCCACTTGCAAAGCATATGTCAAGGGTTGGCCGGAACCCTATAATGGACCGTACATACACCTTGTATGTATGGTTCTGGTCAACCCTAAAAATCTTGCAACAGTACCCTGTGCCCCTGTAGCCTGGCAGTGAGACGGTATTGATCTCTTGTACCAAGTTAGTTTAAGCGACGTTGGACAATGCAGTTTCCTGCTCAAACTCTCCTACAAATCTTGCAACAGTACCCTGTGCCCCTGTAGCCTGGCGGTGAGACGGTATTGGTCTCTTGTACCAAGGTATTTTAGTAAGCGACGTTGGACAATGCAGTTTCCTGCTCAAACTCTCCTACAAAGGCTTCCTCAGCGACTCAAAATTCTGGGCTGATGGTGATAATCACAGCCAAGGCATTTGACATGTCAAAGCTTTTGATGTCACTCGTGGACTTCCTTTTCCACACCTATGTATCATAAAATATCTCTGTGTGTCTGCAGATTGGTGGCGAGCTGGGTATTGGATTGGTGGACGACTGGCGCTTAAAGCAAGTGAACTGGAAGTGAGTTGGCTTCCCTGCTTGCATTTATCCTTTTTCGTTGCGTCAGGTTAGAAGTGAAGTGGCTTATTGTCCAGATGAACTTAATCCTCACCTGCCAGTTAATAAGCAGCTGCTGGTGGAGAGCTGCATTGCAACCACACGTAATTTTCCGAATTGCATTCTTTTCAAGCAGCTCAATACCAAACACCTCTCAAAAGCTGCTCCTAACTGATTTTTTGCCCACATAGGATGTTTGCCAAGACGTTTTTGGGCTGGATTCTTACAATCATTGTTGCTGGCCTGGTATCTGCCTGCATTTTTGCTCTCGGGATTTACACGCCATCTAGGGTGAACACTGACTACCTCAACCGATGTGAGTACGCTGTCGTTTGTAGTGTAGTCGTAGTAGTAGCAGTGTGCTAGCAGTTGCCTGGGTAAGAGGAAAAGAAGACTGACAGTCGTTAATAACGAGAGTGTGCTGAGATAAGAGCACGCTTTTTGGTTCAGGTTGTACTTTTGCAGGTATTCTTGTCGCGAAATGCTAGTCAAAGGTGTAAGTAAATGGAGGTTCCATTTTACTTCCATCAGAGTTAGCAGTTACTGTGTCCTTTTCAGCGTGCCTTATGTGTATCAATTGAACTCATGCACAGACCAACTTGCCATGAAGGCCGAGGCCAACCAATACTGCGATGACATGTCCAGCACCATGCAATGGTAAGGGATTTAGATGCTCTGTTACCCGGATGCCCTTTGCAACAAGTACCACGATTCATCTTGCTTAAAGATGGGCTTTATAATTGCTCGTGTGGACTTGCTCGGTGATCCCTTCAACAGGTTATAATAAGGTATTCCAGACAAAAAGTGTCTTTACTCTTGCTTCTGCAGCGGCAATGGCCAAACCCCAAGAGACGCTGAGTTGTGCACAACCATCCTGAGCCTAAAGGATGACTTGAACAAGTTATTTGATATTGAGGAGCACATTAGCCAGGTGCACGAGCTAATTTGGCGTGCTTGAGCTTGCTGCTTAAGCCTGTGATTCAAGACAAAGGCTGACACGATTAGTGAGAGTGATCAGGCCCTCCTTCTCTGATGTGCTTCGACACAACTCGCCTTGCACTTGCCATTCTATAAAAGTCTCCATACCTCACACCCTTCCTTTTTTCTTCGCCTTCACAGTACGACATGGTCTATATCTTCCAGCAGATTTCAGGCCTGTACCGGGATATTTATGTTAAGGATCCTGGCTCTCTTTCTAATGGTGAGAGCGTTCCCCAGCCCTGATGAGTTGACAAAAAATTCTGAGTTGTACGTGTAGACAGGACAATTTAAGACTTCGAAGTGGGAATGTTTTGGTCACCACCTGTAACAATTTAAGCTAGAAGACATCCAGGAGTTGAGTTTCAATGGACAGAGGAAAGTATGCTGAAACAAAGTAATAGCTGTAGCTCAATCCGGACAATAAAGTTGCATAACAATTGTTTCTGGTGCAAGTATGTTCGGACAAAGCAGAGAGGCCAAAAAAAGTTGGTAAGGAGTACTGAGAACATAGAATCCGTCAGACGCCGATTCCCTTTTCTTGGTCATACTGAATTAATTTAGAAGCATCCAGTATTTTTTGTGTATAGAGCTTGTGCACAATTGTATAAAGGGATGATACTGTTTTATTGGGCTAGCTTGCAAGTAAGGGGGGATTAATGCATTAGTGCCTTCCTTTTTGATCGTATTTTCTGTAGTTACATTATCCACTTCTATTGGAGTCTTGTGCTTACAGTATTACAAACGGTGTGCTTACTCAATGCTCAAGCCCCACAAACTCTAATTTTTTCCTAGCATTAGCAGAAGGCTCCTCAAGGTTGTGCTGCCTGGAGAGTATCACACACCAGCCACAGAGGTTACGGATCAAGCCATCAGTCAAAAGTGTGACTGCTAGGCTGTGTGTGTAAAGCACAGGAAAAATGTAAGAAGCATGTAGCACCAACTAAAAAAAAACTGAACATGGAAACAGGTGTGATAGAAAGGAAAAACAGATAGCGACATTGTAGTACTGAATTAAACCAGTAAAATCAATCAACCCACTGCGGTCAAGGTGGTCCAGGGTACTCACTTGTTTCATCTTGCCGCACCACGGCACTACCCATGGGATCAAGAAGGCAACTTAACTTCAAGCTAGAAACACCCGTGACCAAAGCAGAAAGTGTAGGTCTGAAAAGACGCAATTGGCTTATAACTCAATTTTAGACAATTGCAGATTCCAAGAAAGTTTGAGCTCATAGAAAACAACAAATCCCCGGGATTGGACTCCATAGTAAATGAGGTCCTTAAAATGCTTCCTTTTGATATGCGCAACACATCCACATGCTTTTCACTGTCATGTGGGCCACAGATTCACACCCAAAGACTGGAAAGTGAGTGACACGGTGCTCATTGACAAAAAGAACAAAGGACCAGTAACAGACATAAATGTCTACAGGCCAGCCAGTGGGACTGGCCAACACGCACACTGTGTGACAAGGAACGTGTCACGCCGTTTTATACTCTGCAGTGACGGTGATTTGCTATGACATGCGCTTAATTAATATGCTGAGTGAAATTCAATTGTTACCGAAAGCAAAAAGACTGCATTCATCAAATATAAAACGTGAATATGGTCCTGGAAGATGCCAAGCTCTTCAAGCAAGACATATTGTGCTCACAGTAGAAATCACATCGGCATTTAACACAACAACACACCACGACAAGCTGCTATCCGATCCAAGCTGCTATCCGATCCAAGCTGCTATCCGATCCAAGCTGCTATCCGATCCAGGGATCATGTATGACCTTGGGTTCTCAACAGACGCCATAGATGTGGTAAAGAATCTCTATATGGAAGCCTGTACAAACTACGATTACCCTCAGGCAGGAGAACACACAGGGTCCATTCCGTTCGAAAGGTTTACCATACGTAAGGAGACACCCTTTCCCCTTTTCTTTTTCTAATCTGTATGGAGCCACTTCTACGGTGGCTCCATGCAGGAGGAAGAGGATATAAGCATGGAGGAAGAGGGTATGAGCATGGTACAAAGGACATACAACCCCAGAGGGGGTCAACTGGGGAAATTTCCAGATATGTGCTCTTTTGCACACGGAAGCCAGCCATCCACTGCTACTTTATCCGATTGGTACCATTTTTGCTTTAAATTGAAGCCGGCATTATGAGTTACACGAGGATGTGCTTATATTCATGTGGGTCGCTCTGTGTGCAAATTGGTATGGTGTGCAAATTGGGTCGCTCTGTGTGCAAATTGGTATGGTGTGCAAATTGGTCTGTGTGCAAATTGGTCCCTGGCTTTTGCATGGGAAACAGCAACAAGTTGGCCGTTTCATTTTATTTCTTTTGCAGTGGTGAATTATAAGTTCTATTCCGGTTCGGCTCCACCGAATGTAGGAGGGGGATTTCAAGGCCAACCATCCATCCAAAACTTGAGAAACACTGAACCGGCGAATTGAAGCCCTCCTAATAGAAGTGTAATAAGCTAGCAGCCGTTGACACCCATACTGCAAAGGGACGACCTATTTATTAAAGTGTAACCGAACAGATATGAGCAGTGTTTCTACCGATGGCAGGCATCATGCATTAACATCGGCCTCCTTTAGCGCCCCTAGGCCCATACCTCCTTTTTGCTCAATCAGCGGGCCAGAAAGCAAGCACCCAAACTTCATCAAACAGTTGCTGCCACAACCGCTGGGACAGCAAGGGAAGGAGTCAAAGTGAGAACCTTGCATGCATACATGCGCACGTGCGTGCACACACACGCACTCACTCACACACACACACACACACACTCACACACACACTCACACACACACACACACACACACACACACACACACACACACACACACACACACAAACGCACACACGCGCATGCACACACACAAGCACACACACGCACACACACAAGCAGACTCTCTCACACACACACACACACACACACACACACACACACACGTACAAACAGGCATTAAATAAAGCATAGAAATTTCCTTCCATGTAGGAACTTTTGTGAAGGGCCTTCTGGATTTACGTCATGTTTTAATCAAGACAGCAGCACAGGCGGGAACGAGGAAGCACGGTCCCAGCAGCCACAGCAGCCACAGCAGCCTGTTCCTCAGGTGGAGGACTTTGCCTGGCGAGGGCGTGTGTATCGCCACTTTCATGGGGGCATTTACAACCCTGCACGCCAGATACAGCAGTTCTTACAGGTGAGAGGGCACTCAGTGTACACGGAATTTAGCATAAAAAAAAGGAAACATTGCGATGACATCTGTGACACAGGGCTCATTGTTCCTGCTTGCAATCATTGGAAAGCATGTCAAATGTAAACTGTTTGGGCAGGTGTGCACTGCTACTGAAGACGTGCGTATGTTGATGTTCATTGGCGTAAAAGGTGCAGATATACTATGTACCTACTAAGCAAGCTCACACGCACGCACGCCAGCACTCACTCACGACTCCTCTCCCACAAACACACACAAACTCACAAACACACACGCTCTCTCTCTCTCTCCCTTAACCCTTAATCAGTGTGCCTGAACAACCTTGCAGTCTGGACTAGACCCTAGCGAAGTAGGGCGCCCCTTCATGACATTCTTACATGGAGTAGCCAACATGCTGAGGCCCCCCATTGCACAAATGCTTGCTGCGCATGAGCATGCCATCGAGCATGCAAATCAAAATAGAGGCCGTACATGGTGGAATCCCTTTCACTTTCAACGACGCAACAGGTACGTTTGTGTGAGAGTGTGTATGTGTGTGTATGTGTGTGTATGTGTGTGTGAGAGTGTGTGTGTGTGAGAGTGTGTGTGTGTGAGAGAGAGAGAGAGAGAGAGAGAGAGAGAGAGAGAGAGAGAGAGTGAGAGAGAGAGAGGAGAGAGAGAGAGAGAGTGTTTGAGTGTAAGTGTGAGTGTCAGTGTGAGCGTGTGTGTGCGTATGTGCGTATGCGGAGGGCAGTATTTGTTATTGCTAGCCATATAAGTGGTGAACAATGTGTAGCTTCCTGCACGCCCTCTTTTGCACCAACGCACATACAATGTAAACGTGCGTTAAGGGTGCTAGCAGAATAGAGTTACCCATCAAGGAAGGTCATGCACGCCCACATACACAAGCACTCGCAGCTGCATCTGAGCACCAATAGTCACGTAAGGGCATTATCGTCTCACGTATTCCTTTTTCATTTAAAATTACTGTGTCTGGTTAAAGGCCGATGTTCTGACTTCTGTAACGTCCTTGAACTTGAACGCATTTTTTGTGAGACAAGCTGAGCATTGACGTACGAATAACGTATTTCGTGGGTTCTTTTTGAACTTGTTTTTTTTGTGGTGGGACAGGAGGTTTTAGAAAGCATAACTTTTGGGAGGCATGTCTACTTTCCGATATAAAAATTATACATTCGGAAGCCTGACGTTGAGGGCTATTGATTGGTATATGTATGGGTCGAATCGGGGAGGGGGGGGGAGGGGGCCCCCGTTTTAGTTTTTTTAGGGGGGTCAGTTTTTTCTGGACAATTTCCACGGATTTTTAAACATATCATCGGAATTCTCAGCTCAAGCCCAGTCGATTGCCACCCTTTTTGAGCAAATTGGGTGGAAGGGGGGTCTGTGGACATGTCCAAATGTCAAAGGCACACATGCTCGGGTGCAGGCCGCGGGGTGAGTCAAGCCAATGGAGAAGCATTTCACTCCAAACTTCCAGGATTGTGCCAGCATGAAATAGTCAGTGGAACTTTGAAGAAATGGAAGTATTGTGGGACTGCGCAAGCCAGTTATGGGTGCCTGGTAGGTCATGTGTGCTTGGGCGTCCGTATCTCAGTTTTTGCCCCATAACTCTGCAACACTTCAGTTTCAGGTCTTGATGAGTATGCAGATGGATGCAGAATTCAAAAAGAAGCAAATTGGTGCCCTTTTTGTCTGGGTGGGGGTACTGGAAGGGGGGTTTGGGGGGTGGGTGGTCCCTCAGAAAATTCCACCCCAAAAAGTGACATGCCTTCCCAAAATAAAATCCTGAATGGAAAATGAAAAATCCAGCTCGATCCTCGTTTCGTCGTCCTTGAGTTTCATTTATGACACAATCTGGTTGAAACGGGTAAGGGCGAGGAGATGGAATTGGCAAATTTGTTGTTTGCTTTTTATGACGGACCTTGGATCTAGGAGGAAAACGTTCTTGAAAACTTGGTCCTTGCCTATCCTTTGTGCATTGCTTTAGTTTTAGAAAAGCACCGTGACAAATTTCTGTGCTAATTGCCTGTTTGCCCCCTTACGTGCTGGCAGGTCTAATAGAGAAGGTCGGGAGGAGCAAGGGGGCGGTGCTGGGGGTCCCAGGCCTGGCAGGCAAGCCCTGCGTCTCCATGCAGCTGCCCTGGCCAAGGAGCGGGAGTTGGACCCCGTTGGTGAGAAGGGTGTGCGTGTGTAAGTGTGGGTGTGCACTTTGTGTTTGTGAGTGTGTGAGTGTTAATGTAAGCGTGCAAGCAGGTGAGTGCAAGTGGGGGCGTGTGAGAGCGGGTGTGGGTGTAATTCTACAAGTATGAAGACCACGTGCTTATTTGAAGAATGGTAATAAGGTATGCTGTATTGAGGTTCCTGAGGGCTGTCAAGACCCCCAGCAGTCTGTGTTCTCAGTGTGGCGCAAAGCAGATTTGCTTTGGGCATCAGGTTTTCATGATGGTGGTTGGATATGCATGTATGCTTATGGATGTAAAAGGTGTAACTGCCTGCTGATGGGCACAGAATGGTATAGCGTTGGCTGGTGTCCTGAAGAGGAAAGAGGAAAACCAGCTGCTTGCATGTGTGCACTCTCAAGGAAATAGGAATTAGGTGCATGGTGAGAATTGTCCCCCTGAGATGCATGAGTGTTGCTTACTACAAACGCACACATGCACATACACACACACACACGCGCGCGCACACATAAACACACACAGAAGTATTGTGTTCATGTTTGATCCAATTCCAACAGAGCAAAAGCCTCCCTTTCTCGTGTTGATCACTCTCATCAATAAACTTTAATTTTAACCATGCATGGCTGCACACAATCAATCCTTTTGAGTTGTATGGCTTGGTCCGCAGCCCATCCTGATTCACCGCAGCCAATGTGAGGAGCACTTTTCAGTTGTGGTACGCAAAAAGTGAAAAGTCGTCGCAAAATCTTGACGCAACAACATTGTGTATTGCTCGACTCACCATTGGTCAACCCCACTGCTAGTCGATCGTCAACTAAGGACTGCTCCAGCATACAGGACAGCCTGTCTGGTGTTGCCTCTTTTGTAGCTGAGTGCCTAGCCCTTTTCTCTTGATTTTCTCTAGCGCCTTTTTGGTTGCAGGCTTTTCCCAAGCTTCCGATCAGATGCCCCCCACAGGCATGTATAGCGATGTAACCTTACCTTGATTTATGGAGGAGTGGTTTGCACTCCCTGCGTAGTTTTAGGACGAAGCCCCCCTCGTGGGGCGTAATCCCCTAGCGTTGACTACTTCCCACCACACTTCACACAAGCCTCCCGAGGCCCAACCAGGGCACCTCCCGACCTGAGACTTTGGCTGCCCTTATAAAAACTCGTCTGGCATCCCTGTGTGGTCAGTAGGGTGGGGGAGGCATGGTGCGAGGCGGTAGAGCTTGATTCCCAAAATTTATAAAACAGGGGCCAAGCAAGTTCTGGCCAGGCCCTTCCAGGGCACTTCTTGTGCTGAGACTTAATATAGGCTCTTAATTGTACTATCTACTGTAACAGAAAAGATAGCGGGCCCTGGGGTGCCGTGTGTAAACATTTAGAGACAAGTTTAGAGACAAGTTTTCGGTTTGGAAGCTTCAGGAAGCTGCCCAGGATTCCTCAGCCAGGACCCCAGACCACTTCCTGCTGGTACAGTATCCATCACCATATTTCCCTGGCTGCGTTTGCTGTGTCAGGATTCCTTGGTTGTGTTCCGGCTGCAAAGTTCACGGTTGACCATGCAAGCAGAATCAAGTACGGTACCTTTTTTATAACATCCCGCATAAATACGTTTTTTGCCCTGCGGGGTGACTGCGGTAAGCTTAATTATATTCATTTCGATCCTGCGGGGTTGTGCGGGATTGGTGAAATAAACCCTTTCTGAGTCGCTGCCGGTCATGAACAGTGAGAGGTACCCCCCGCCTCGCCCCCTGTCCCACAGCACCAGACAGCCTCAGCAGCAGCAGCAGCAGCAGCAGCAGCAGCAGCAGCAGCCCCAGCCCCAGCACCGGTTGCTCCCGAGGGGGAATTCCGAAAAGCAAGCCGCGGCGACAGCCGAGCAGCAGCTGGCAACCGTCTGAGCCAGCAAGCAAAAGCGGAACGGGCTGAGCGCCAAGGGGGAAGAGGCCGCCAACAAAAGGCCGATTGGCAGGCCAGAGAAAGATTGCTATGGTTTCACAGTTTGGTTGTGGGGACACCTCAGGGGCACAGCTGTTGTGCACAGAAGCATTGGCACTCATGAGGGGGAATCTGTGTTGCAGGGGGAAGAAGAATGAGAGGAGGGCTTGGGGTTGAAGAGGACCAACGCTTGCGCATGCAGAGCAGGTTAAAGCAACTTAGCAGCTAATAGTCATGCACCCGCACCTAAGCAACACCATCAGCACGCACAAGCAGCAGCAGCAATGATAGTGGCTAGAGGGAAGAGGAAGCAAATCTTGAGATTCTGGGCAGTACTAGAACAAAGAGTAAACACACTTGCAAATACACGCATGCAAGGACCCTTACACAGGTGGTGTTCTCTTTCAATGAGGTGGTTAATAAAGCTTATTGGAGCTGAACAGGGCCAAAGGTCCTGTGGGTTGATGCGGGAAGGGCAAAAATATATTTTTCGGGGGTGCGGGAAAGGTGCAGGATTCTTAAATATTTCTGATAATTTGGGCGCGGGATGACTACGAAAAGGTATGGTAATACTATTTTCGATGGGCTACATAGTTTTGCTATAGTCAGATGTTCACGACGCGCGGAAGTTTGCTAGGACGGGACCCTTCAAAAATGCAGTTTGTGTTGGCTTGGAGTGCTCGTGGGGCGTGCAATTAAAGTCATGGAGCGCAAGGTGCAGGCGCATGCCGTGCATCGTGTGTTGAAGCGGTGTTCATACATTGTGGCAAGCCCTGGCACTCATGCTCGCACCTGCCCTATCCTCTCAGCAGACAGGGAACAGCAGCGGCAGCACATCCTCACGCCTGCTCCAGCACAGCGCCGTGCACACCATTACAGCGTGTGTGTGCGGCAGCAAGGCAAACACACAGGCAGGCGTGCACGCATTCACGTGCACACACACACACACACACACACACACAAACACATACACACACGTGCGCACGCACACATATACAAACATGAACACGTGCCAATACACACAGGCTCGCACACACACATACACATGCACATGCACACGCACAACAACACAGACACACACGCACGCACACATGTACACACGCACGAACACAAACGTGCGTGCGAATACACACAGGCGTGCACACACACATACACATGCACACGCACAAATGCGCAGACACGCATGTGCGCACACATACACATGCACAAAAAAAAACAGGCACACACGCGCACAAACACAAACACACGCACACATACATATGCACGCACACGTTGCGCGCATGATGGGCTTTGCCAGTTTTTTAGCGTCACTAGCGACGCTCCCTCACTTTTCTTCCAAAGCTCGTGTAGTTTTTTCTGCTTATAAAATCCGCTCTCATATCAAACCCTCTCTTCCTTGCACGCAGATCTTGTCCTTCTTCAATTGTGTTTGTACAAATGTACAATTGTACATCTGCTCTCTTCACTTGTCCTTATCCACAATCTGTCTTGAGCAAAGCAAACCTTTACCGATTGGATGAAAGCCTAAGCACGTTTGGTGCTGGGTGCCCTTCTTCCTCCCTTTAACTCTCCTCCCTACCCCTTTGAGCCTTTATTCTAACAAATATTACCTTAATCCCCTCTTTTATCTCACACAACACACACAGGTGCTGCTCAGCTGTTCAGGCAGGCGTACGAAGCCGACCCTCGCAAGCTGGATTGGCTGTCTATGGAGGCTAAGCAGTGGTCAGATGCATCATACTTGGAGGACTGCTTAGATAAGGAGCTGAAGCTACAGTACAATACACGGTGAGTAAGTGGGGTGCTGCAGGCTACAGTACAGGCACACACGGTGAGTAACTGGAGTGCTGCAGGCTACAGTACAGGCACACACGGTGAGTAACTGGGGTGCTGCAGGCTACAGTACAGGCACACACGGTGAGTAACTGGGGTGCTGCAGGCTACAGTACAGGCACACACGGTGAGTAACTGGGGTGCTGCAGGCTACAGTACAGGCACTCATGGTGAGTAACTGGGGTGCTGCAGGCTACAGCACATACACACACAGTGAGTAAGTGGGGTGCTGCAGGCAGGCCAAACACGTTCAAAGGCAAGCTCTATCTACACACAGGTTGATATAGGTCTACGAGTGCACAGGCAGTGCCCAAAGGGTTTGTATGGCTGCAAGAACTCTGCACAATTGTAGATCAGACGACAACACAGCAGGGCACGAGAGAGGTGGATGTGCACAAGCCAGATAATGTCCAGGGTCCAGCCTTGGACATCATCTGACTTATCATGGGCTGTGTTTTAAACGCTTGCCTCTAGATTGATAAGCGTGAAAAAAAGAAGGCAAAGATGCCTTCCCCCTTGTGTCTTCTTACCCGACATGCATAAAAGCTCCTGAAAACAAAAATACTCACTTCCATTCACGCTTGCTTAACTGTTTGTGTGTGTGCGCGTGTGTGTGTATGCAGAGCTATCGACCTGTCCAGCCAGGCCATAGAGCTAGCACCAAAGGCCTCCCACGGCTACATAGCACGCTGCATCAGTAGAGGGCGCCTGGCTCTCCTCTGTGACAACCGAACTAAGGTGTGAAAGTGGGGGGTTTCAAGTGGGTGATTGTGAGGGAGTGTTTGTGTATGTGCCTGCACCTCGGCAAACAAAAGAAATGTCTGCCGGGTGCATGAGCAGTCCAGGTATTGCTGCCGATTCCTGTTGATTACTGCATGTATGATTGTATGTGTGTACGCACGTATGGATGGAGTGGATGTGCGAAAGTGCATGCGTTTTTGCCTCAATGACGCACAGGTGCAGCTGGCAGCCACCTCCTGTGAAGATGCCAAGATGGCTTTGGCACTGGAGCCCAATAATGACTATGCTCACCATCTAATGGGGCGATGGCACTATGGTGGGTATATTTTTGTGCACTAATATGGGGACACCAATATGCACATCAGCAGTTAGGCACACTGCCTTTTTGTGCACTAATATAGGGACGCTAACATGCACATCAGCAGTTAGGTACACTGCCTTTTTGTGCACTAATATGGGTACACCAAGATGGATACACTATGGTACACATCGGCAGTTGGGTACACTACCGTTGCGCGTAGCGTGTTCCATACTTTCCCAGGACGCGCGGGTACATCAACTCCTGAACAGATGGACCCAAATGTCAGCTTTTTTACACATGTAACCTTGACGCATAAATGCGTGCGTGCTCACTGACCGGTGCGGCGCTTTTGCTCCATTCATCGCACATCCCCATTGCCCTCAAATGCACGTATGTTGTTGTACTTGACACTCTTTAGCCTCCCCCGACTCCCTCGTTTACAGAAATGGCTGGTCTCAACGCTGTGGCCCGCACGCTCGTGCGCATCCTGTATGGCGCAGCTCTCATGCAGGGCACCTACCCAGACGCTTTGGGGCACTTTCAGTCGGCCTGCGGCATCGCCCCGCAATGCATCATCCACCGGGTTGAGCATGGGCGGACCCTGGCAAAGGTGTGGCGCTTGCCCTTGATCACATGTTCACATGTTTAAATTCACTGGACTTCTCAGGGAGGGAGATCCAACACCCGTGCTATCTGTGGAGAAATGCTTTTGTGTTTCGTTTGATTCGTCTAAACTCCTGCTAATTTCTTTGGTACGAATTTTTCACAAGCACTGCTGCCACATATAACTGTCACATAAGCTGCTTAAGCCACCGTGTGCCTATGTGTGTTGTGTGTGTGCGTGCGTGTGTGTGTACGCCCTTGTGTGTGAGCCACTGAGCTACAGCCACTGGATAATGTAGCTCCCATTGAATAGAAGAGATGCAAAGCTGTGGCTTTGAAGAATTCATTGGTTTTTCATCCGCAGGAAACAAAGGTCAAATTTGAATACAAAAAGTCTGTTTTGTTGAGGCTCACTTTAATTGCGCTTGCTTGGCTGGTTTGACCCTTCTGCTGGTTCTCATGCTGCTTCCCTAATGCTTATCATTATGCATGCAGCTGGGCAACACTCATAAAGCCGTTGAGGAGCTGCAAGCAGCAATAAAGTGCGACATAGCCGACCTCAATGGCTACTTACAGGTGAGGTATAAGCGTTCAGTGTTTTAAGTGAGACGTCGAATGCATATTGGTGTATGGTATCCTGCTTGTGAACGAATAGCACAATAAGTATGATTAGCATTCAGCTTGAGTGACAAAAATTAAACTCTAAAAAGGCATGCGTTAGTATTCTGTGCTTGTTGTCAGAAGAAATGCACACAAAATTGCGTAATTGCACCTGCGCTCATCATCATACTTGCATGCTCAATCAGTACTGTAAAACGACATGCCAAACACTGCAGAGGCTGGATGCTGACGCGATGCTGGTAAAGTTCCAGGGCTCCCGGAGTCAGCGCAGTCTTTTCTTTAGCCCTGCATCACTTGGGGGCCCAACTCCTCCTCCCGACAAAGGCTAGAAGTTGCATCAAAGTCTAGGTGCAGCTGAAAGGGTTCCTAGTTTTTGCTGAGAGTATTATTGTGATAACCTATGAGGCATACTAGGGCGTTTGCCACTCTTGCGCTCCCAGTGCAGCAACCCTGCGCCAGTTGGGGAAGCGATCCATTGACTAGGGGAGCTTTTGTCTTATAGGGCACGGGAATACGGGCAAGTCTGAAACAACATAAAGATATTGAGTTCCTTTGCACCCTTTTAAGGTTATATGTCAGGTTTGTTGGTTTTCAGATGCAGGGTGGTGCTAAGAACTTGTATGTCATTGTTGTGTATATATGTTGAGGTCGGTATGGCATTGATTATGAGGGTCGGTACTGTCTGAAGCTCAATTTGTGGCATTATAAACACCTATACCATCTTGGTAAGTTGAGCTTACGGTTATGCATTCTTCGGTCCTCGGAAAAGTTGTGTGCTTCTATCTGTAGGCTTCAGGCTTGCAGGCAGTTAGAGCATAGGATCGTCATAATGCTGTCAACCCTTTTTCCTTCAGTTTGATCTGATCTCTAACTTCAATAGATGGTTGTTGGAGTTTAGTTGTTTGGGTTGTGTTCCTGCAAATTTTGCCTTGCTTCTTTCGAAATACAGCCGCCTACCGAAAGTTGGCTGGTCACGCTCCACATTGTTCCTGACACGCCATAGCCGGAGCGTATGTAGCGTATGTAGCGGCCCAAAATGGTGGAGATTTAGGATATATTTCGCTCGCTCATCCTGCCACCGCCCGAAGAATGATGCCGAGCATGATCGATTGAGGCATCTCGAACTATAGAAGAAGGAGGGGAATTTACTTGGGATCTTGGGATCAGTGGGAGAGTTGCGGGGACAACTCTTGCGTCGAGCAAAATATTCCAGCCTTTGACCAACCGGCCAGTCCTTATAAAAATTCGGGAAATCTTAATGCTTTCTGACTGAAATGACTAGGCGCGTTTAAACAGAGCAAGATTTTCCGTTAGCCCCTGTTTGCAGTGGTTTTGACCCCTGTGTTGTCGTTCCAAAACTTGGTAATTATCAAAAATGGGTTGCTTTGGCTCCAACAAAAACAACAAAGTAGCACCAGCAGGAAAAGACAGCAGAGAAAGCCGCACCGCTCCTTCTGGCAGTTTGCAGGCTGATACATCTTCGTGGAGCAACACTGCAAAGTCGCTGTCGTCCGAAGATTTGGGCTCCCAGGTCGTCAGCCTGTGCGCAAGCCTTCGCATATAAGGACCCGCGCAGAACACATACTACTAATTAGGTGATGTCCGTGATCCCTATTCTGATGAGTCTGTGACCCCGCGTCCCAATTTGCTCACAGGCAAAAACATTGCAGAGGGAGTCTCAAACAGCAGATGACAAGGCCCAAGAAGGCTTGGCTGACCTTCTTCCGGCACATACACAAATCCCAGAGTCAGCAAAAGCTTGGAAAGAGGTGAAGTTACTGTAGTTTTAGGCAGTGGGTTAGGCAGTGCGTAATCAAGTGCAACTTCTTTGCACTCAGGTTCAGACACAGGCCGCGACCACGCTTGTCCCCAAATGCAATAGTCTAATCTAGCATGGGCCGTCATCATTGCTCGCAACCTGTCTGTGCTAAGCGTGTTGTAAGAAAAGAGGGAGAGGGAGAGAGAGAAACTGGTCAACTGCAACCCTCTAACCCTCTGGCTACGACTGGCATAGCTAGGGACGTGATTCGTGGGCTGAGTGCTTCATTGTTTCAAACTTATTCCGCTGAGATTGAAGGCGCGTGGGGTTCATGCCATTCAAAAAGGATGCCTGCTCAAGTTACTTGCTCAGATTCTGAGTCAGAACCATTTCGAATGCCCCCTTACCTGCAATTACTTCAGGTTACAAGCTAGTCTATTATAAGCAGTTGTCATAAAACAGCTACGCACAGCAGCAGACCGTATTTACGCTGGTGCCATATTGTGTGAGCTGGGCAGTTCTTGAGTGTGTTTGAGCTGGGCACACACAATAAAGAAGTTATTGGAGGCATCATCCTTTTAAGTCGTAGTTGTAAAGTGGATGTCGTTTGCACCCAAAGCTGCTTTGCAAGTGTCATTTTCTGCCGAATGTTCCTTTAAAGGGATTAAAGAGTATGCAATGCGCATTGAGCTGATCCACATGTATTTACTCTACAGGTGCTGCCTGAACACTTAGTTCGTGCGCTATATAGTGCAGACTGGAAAGAACGGGAGCATGGCATTCAGGGGTGTGCAAAGGTCTTGGCTGCGGCTGCACAATCGCCTGTTGAAGCAGAGCCAGCGTTCAATGTGGGATGTGAAGTCCTAAAGCACGCCCTCAAGTGAGTGTGTTGTTTCTGCTCACATGAGCTCACAAGGATCGAAGTGTGACTGTGAGCTATTGATGTTATGATGCCAAAGCCATGAAGAAGGCACACCACCTGCTATAGGAGAAAGCTTATTTTTTCTGGGCAAGTTCAACCCTGTACTCCCTGCCTGTACAAAAATAATAATGACGAGTGCTTACATGTCTTCATCCACAGAGACAAGGTTGTGCCGATGTATTTTGTGTCATTGGAGCTGCTCAGCACACTGCTGCAGGCATTCGTGGGCTCTGGCTCCCAACAAAACTCTGGGGAAGCAAGCAAGCCTGTGTCAACTGTTCCAACCGACAGGCAAGGTGGCCTGTGCCTGTTGTGAAAGTGAGGCTCTATGTCTAAGGGAGCTGTTTTCCTGACTGCGCAAGTCCTGGCAGCTTTCCCTCCTAGCTCACGCCAGGAGCAAGAAAAAGTTGCCATTTCTACAAATGCAGCATATTGTTGTCAACAGCATAACATGCATTCAAATTACAATTTATAGTAAGCTTTGAGTTTACCACAATTGCACAGGTTAAAACAAGGAGTGGCATCTTTTGTGCCACTGTTGGTGCACCGCTACTCTAACCTGAACTCCAGGATCCAGGACACTTCGTTGCAGGCAAGTCACCCTGTGCCTGTTGTGTAAGTGAGGCTCTACGTCTGGGGGAACTTTTGGTTTGCGGGCACACCCATTGTGCAGGCGTTTTCTGAGTACGACCCCTCATATTTTATTACACAAAGCGTTGCAACATGTAAAACACACACACACTGATACACTGATGTTTTGTAGACCAAGATGATGATGGTTAGATCTGCTGGCGTGCAAGCTGGGTGTAAAAAGTGCAAAATGAGAGTGGAATGAGGACAAACAGACCACACACATGCATTCCTGAGCATCAAACTTGTAGGGTAGGACATGTGCAGCACAGCACGTCCATAACAAATGTGCAGGCAGGAATGGGCACCATGCTGTACTGCAGTTAGACCGGTTCATTCACACGCACACACACACACACACACATACACACACACGTGCTCACACAAGTCATGCAGGATGAGTGTGCATCGCATATAGGGAACGCCTAATCGCTAATCATCGTTTAATACATCCACTTTGTCGACGTATTGAGTTACCTGCCTTGTCTAATAAGGCATGCCCCGCCCAATGTCTGGTGGAGATCATGGGGCAAAACTCCCAGCCTGACATAGGGTGGCATGATTACACTGCATGTCTAACCAGATCTTGCCGTTCTCATATCATCTTCTTTCAGGCTCTCCTGAACATTGCCAGTATCCCCGTACTGGGCGTGCCCATGGTCTCAGCACATACCCTCTCGCGGCAAAGCCAAGCCTCCGCTGAGAGTGAAAAAGCACCTCCCCCTCAAGTGAAATTGAACGCACGCCTGAGCCTGTTGACCGAGCTGCTACAATTCATCAACAGCACCCAAACAGGGACGGGCTTGCTGCAGAGCAAAGAGTGCAATAATGGAGGCTTAGGAGAGGTCAGGTGCCTGGGTCTTACGGAGGAGGCTGTGTTGCAGGTGAGGATTAGACTCTGTTTCTTTTTGCGTTAATTCCAGTGAACTTTTGGGAGAACCAGCCGGTGCACAACAGACTGTCTGTACCCCGTTGGTCAGCATGAAAGGTAACTGAAGGATGCAAACAAGCGGAGCAATAATGCTTATCATACAAGGACATGTCACATGTTAAATCTGCAGGAATTGCTATGTTGCTGCAACTTTGTCGTTTTCAACACACACCGCCATGCTTGATAGTACGGCTCCAACACAGGTTTACATCACACTGAGCTGTTTTTGTCAGTGACAAAACCCCGAGATTTGATTATCGATTCTACCACTCATATGAATAACGAACAGGTATGCAAAGAGGGTTTAGATTCCTCTGAAGGGCCTGCACGCATGCAAGGCATGCGCACCCTGGCTGAGCTCCACCGATACAAACGCTTGCGGTCTGGGCAGCAACAATTGCAGCAAGGCCAGAGCAGCAGCATAACAGCAGGAGATGGCATCTCGCCTGCCTTAGGAGAAGGGCTGGATCCGGACTCGTGCGTAGGCCAAATTAAACCCGCACTGGCATCATTACTGGCACGCCGCTTCTCTGAGGTGAGAGCTGACACACTGCTGACACACCATGATTCATGCATCAGATACCGTCACTTTTCACTATTCACTATCGTTACGTGCAGTACGGCACATTGCGTGGGACAAGGTGTTTAAGCTATTATTCCTAAGTTTGCCCCAACTTGGTGGTGCTGCAAGCAGTAACGCAAATAAAAGTGTTGTTAGCGGTGACATAGGTATGATCGATGTCAGAAGAAAAGTATATTCAAAACGTCTGCTCACATAACCACAAACCTCACAGGTTGATGCACAGCTTAGTGGCAATGGTCAGAGCTCCCTTTCTGTGGAGGGAGGAGGATTTTCTCCCTTGGCTACTCCCTCTGGCTCTCGAGGCTCAGCACGCACAAAGGATAAACTCCCTCCCCTGGTTGGGTCCCGCAGCAGCAGACTGGGGGGATCCAACCCTTCATCACCCTCGGCCCCCGTACGCACACACACGCCCCTTGCCAATAACCCTGGCACCTCACCGTCCCCCTCACATTTGGCCATTCAAAGGCAGCTGTGCAGCACTCCGCCTCCTGCTTCGCCAGGAGAGCGGTGGGGTGCATCTGCACTGGATGCTGATGACGAGCAAATGCTGAACGATTTGCTGCCGTAGAATTGCAAAGTTTGCCAAGACCTGTATTTGTGTGGACCATGGAAACAAAGAAGGGAAGCCCATTACTGTCTGTATCCTGTATAGATGGATTTGTCATGCAACAAACTGTGATACCGTACTTTACCAAGTAGTGGAGGTAATTGTTTGAGATGGACGATTCTGCTCCTGTATCACCCTGTCACCATTTAGCTAGTACCGTCAATTTGTTTGTTCAATTTACCTCATATTTATTTTGCTGGTTTCAGAGCATATTTCTGTGCCTTTCTACTACTAAGTACCTATCCTACAACAGAACACTAGTAATCCTGTATTTTTACAAGCATGTCCACCTTCCCCAGACAGCACCGGCTTGACAATCTAGGCAAACACAATGTAACATCCACTTCAATAAGATCAGGTCCTTTGAGGACGCTAGACCTAAGAGCCAGCTAAATGCCGAGCAGGAACCGCACATAGACCTCTGCACATCCTTTTGGGAGCGAGTGGCACTGTCTAAAACAATCGCACAATAGAACCTCCCAAGGATTTGGCTCGTCAGAGAATCAAGACACTTGCTTCCAGCAATTTCCATGTGCATTTTTGTCAGCCAAAAACGCTGCGACCTCATCTTTTATGCTGGAGAAGTTGTACTGTATTCGGTACCAAAGTAGTAACTCCTCCTTAATTCATGTAGGGAGTGTTTGTCCACTGCCTGCATAGTTTTTTCTTTTCTCTTTACCCTCACTGGCATCACTTTAACAAAGAGGAGGTCGCTCTGTTTGGTTAGAAGTCGTTAAGATTGTGCTGAAAGTTTTTGGAAGAAAGTTTTGTTGAAGCCCTTTCGTGGTAAGACTTTCAGAGCAACACAGCTTTTGCTGTTGCTTGCACCTCTGCAGGCACAGCCACACACATGCACAAAAACACACGACGCTAGTCACAAACAGCCACAAACAGCGTTGATCAACTTTTACACTCCATGGTCTTTGACCAAGCGATCCTCAATGCTGTGTTTTTTCTTTCCACGACTGTGGTTGCTGCCATCCAGCCGCCCAGGTGGCATGTAAATCATGCCCATCGAAGGAAGAGGCAGGCATTTGGACCCCAAACAGATTCCCCCAAGGGACAAGACATACACGTTGTAGAGAATACCTGCTCCGACATAAACCAGCAACAGACAGAATATAAAGCGCACAACCAACGTCTACCGCTTATCCAGCGTCTACGAACAAGGAGCCTCCAAGTCATCTCCTCTGGGAACAACAAAGTCACACTACATGTTATACTCCTTGGAGTTGGGGGCACAATCTACAACCAGAACACCATAACTCCTCTACTAAACTTGAACATCCCTTTACACCAAGTGCTCCAACTAGCCACTGCATTACACTGCCATGCAATAAAAAGCTCAAACAAAAACAAGACACAAAATACGATTCAACAACGACAGAGTGATAATAGGGGATCTGGAGGGGGGTTACTGGTAGAGCGGCTGGCTTCAGGAGGGCTAGGCGCAGGCCAGATCGCATGGCTGACAACTTGCCAGATCCTCTTTCATCTCTGTTATTTCTCTTTTTTTCGTTTTTTGGTGGGGCTCTGGCTAGTGTGACCACTAATTGAGATCCTTTCCTTAATGCAGGCTGGTGCTTTCTGGCGTAGACTTTTACTTTTACTGCTATCAGCAAGAACACGTATCTAACAGCTAACTCCAATATCTCCCACTCGTTACATGCAAAAATAGTACAAGAAAGTGAAGCAACAGGTAATGGTAGTACATGGATTCTTGGATTCTAGAACCTAAAAGTACCAGAGGTAAAGTTGGCCGAACATAGGTATTAAGTAGTTAAAACATCTACTGTGGCTGGAACATAGCGCTCCCTCCAGCTAAAGCTGCTAGGCCTTCAAAGTCGCCACCACCTCCCAAGTCGTATCGTGCTGCCCTTTCTCCCTTTGCAACCTGTGCGAAAAATACAATCCCTTGCTATGGCAATGTATCTGGGCATGAAGCCTGGCTCCTTCATTTTACAAGTTTAAAGGCAACTCGTAAGAAAGCCAGTAACTTTGCTTTGTGTACTTTTTGACAGGCTGGAAGGCTGGCACGTCAATTTATCGGAACTTCTCTGAAACAGGAAGTAGGGCAAAGAAGATGAAGACGGCATGCTAATTCATAGCTGGGTCATTTTGTGGCAGCAGTGGCTGTCTCGAGCAACGCACAGCAGTGCATTCAAGTTGATCTCAGCTGCAATGCTATCAATTTTTGTACTTCAATCCCGATTCCGTGTACAGTCACCGCCCCTGACTAATGTTTTTTTGGGTGGCGTGGTGACTAGGTTCCGTATTAATATGCATATTTTACGTAATTTTTCAAATCTTGCAGGGATGTAACGAACGGGTTCTTAGGGGTGGCGGTCATCAAATTATTTTTGTTAAATTGAGTAATGTAGGTATATGTACGTAAAGTGGTAACGTTTCAAGTTGTAGGATCACTGCAGCTTGCTTGGCTCCTGTCCGTGTGTCCTGCCTCACGCGGACAGATTTGCTGAAATGCTGTTCATGTGAGTGCGAGAGCACTCTCAAGATGCCTAATGCACACAACCCACCTTTTTGAGGTACTCCTTATCTGTGGACACAGAGTCTTGTAACTGCTGTACTCGGTCTGCGATGTGCATACACCTCTGAATGTGCATTTCAAGCCTGCGCAGAATAAAAGATTATCGTAATATGCACAGATTTCGATCTAGCATCAACGCCAGAAAAGGAGGAGATGGGGAATTATACTGGTCTCATGGTCACTGTGCAGGGTGGGGCAGAAAGCAGGGAGCATGCAGCCAAGGAAGGGGACACAAGAGAGATTTGCTGATTGCAAGGAGATGTTACATGTTGCATCTAGTGAAGTGACTTGCAATTTCAGGAGATAACCAAAACAGCAGGGCGTATGGTGGGCAAACATTACCTGCGTGCCAAGCCTTTCTTGCTGGCCAGGCTGCCTGCAACATCGTCTGCGCCCTCAAGGAAACGCACCATGCCTCCATCTTGCTCACTGATGGAAGCGTGGATGTCACCAGACTGTGCAGAAAGGGGTATGGAGGGAGCAGTAGGGAAAATGGGTTGCTGGAATAGGCTAAATACTTGCCCTGGCCTTGTAATGGGGAGAGGACGCTCCTGCAACAAGATTTTAAGCAAGGCTTGCTTCCATACTCGCACTTTGTAATCTCGCTTTGATGGCTGCGCTAGATTAATCCTGATGTATCGAAACCAATGTACCTCACTCAATGATCAATGACAGAAGCGTGTTTGTGTGTCTGTGTTTCATAGCAAAGGCAGCACACCCAGTACCTGCACCATTCTGATTGGTGGAGCCTGCTCTCAGTAGTACCACTTGACACACTTCCTAACAAATCCATCAGTGTTGGTCCAGCCAGGTGCGTCCCTGCTTGCAGAGAGGCTGGAGAGACAAGAACACCTAGCCACGCACCTCATACAATGATAACACACAAGCACACACAAGCATACAAAACACACACACAAGCACACACGACCACGACCACACACTTTCATACGAACACACCCACTCAAACACACACGTGAACAGGCACAAACGGCAACACATACACAAACACACAAACACACACCTGCACCATCCTAATGAGATGCATCTCTGCTTGCTCTGGTGAAGCCAGGCCCACGCGCGAGGCAATGTCAGCCAGGGATAGTGTAAGGTAGGTCTGGGTGAGGCGCTGAATGCTGCGTGTGGTCAAGCTGGCCAGAACCAGCTGCACGAGGCCCATGTTGCCATCCTACGTGTGATAGTGTTCAAAAGTGATGAAATAAGATGCACAGCGTCTTAACAATTCAAACACCAAATGAGCAAATGGGCTAAAAGGAGCAGCTGGAACATGAACACGAGGGCTCACAGTAATGGACCTCCACACAATCGTAGACACACCCAGCAGAAGAGAGCAAAAGCAATAGGCTCTTGCTCGCCAAATTGCTCACCACGTTAAATGTTTGTGTGTGTGACTCCACTGAGCGCGTCAGCTTCTGGCTGTTGTGGGAGGCATAGGCTTGCACAAGCTCTGAGTAGAAACGGGCCTCTGTGTCGGCCATGCTGCGCACGCTCTGTGGGGTGAACTTAGGAAGCGATGGTAGGGAGCCTGCGAAAAAAGTCAGGCAACTTTGATTGCAAGCAGTGCACCAGATGTATAGACCATCAATTAAAGATAACGCCACATTCGTTTGGGTCGTCCCACTGTTATGCTGATTGTGTCTGAGCAGGCACTGTTATGCTGATTGCATCTGATTGCGTCACTGTTATGCTGATCGCGTCTGAGCAGGCACTGCTATGCTGATTGCATCTGATTGCGTCAATGTTATGCTGATTGCGTCTGAGCAGGCACTGCTATGCTGATTGCATCTGATTGCGTCACTGTTATGCTGATCGCGTCGGAGCAGGCACTGTTATGCTGATTGCATCTGATTGCGTCACTGTTATGCTGATTGCGTCTGAGCAGGCACTGCTATGCTGATGGTGTATGAGCAGCAAACAGCTGGTTGCTTACCCAAGTGGATTAGTGATACCAGCACGTGCTTCTTGTAGATGGCTAGTGCGATGGCGCTCTTGACCATGGAGGGAGCAGTGAGTCCAAGCATGAACAACTCTAGCGCACGTGCATAGTTCTTCCGCCCTGTGATCCGCATGTGTCGTTTGTTGTTTGTGGCAGCGCGGTGGTGGCGTGAGTATGTTAAAAGACTGTAATAAACATCCTGCATTGCTTGAGATGAGTATGTTAAAAGACTGTATAAACATCCTGCATTGCTTGAGATGAAACTGTTAGCATGTAAGGTTGAATGGATATGTTTTTAACCACGCTTAGAACAATGGAGACGTTTAAAATTACTTCTGCAGTCCAGCAACTATGCACAAAAGCCTCGTAGCTGGCTCTACTGATGCCTGGAACCCAAAGACAAAGATGCCTCACAGCCACGAGATGATCAAGCTGCGTTTTCTATTAATCTATGAACGGGTAGGGCAGCATCACTGACCAATACAGAGCATGCCCCCGTAATAGCTATAGAGCAAGAGGTCCTGCGGGGTGCAGGCGCTCTTGCTAGGGTCCACATCAAAAATGTCTTCCTCCACAAGTTGAGCAGAAGCACTGTAGCACTTGGACAGCAAACATCTGCGTGTTTCATGGAAGTAACAGCAAGGGTGCCATGCGGTGGCAACAAAAGGTACGGAGGTAAATTGCTTCCATTTCGCTAGGGAAAAAAGGCAAGTTGCAAGCATCTTTTCTCTTGCGGGTAATGCTGTAGGCAGCTAAGGTCAATCATTCTCCGGTAAAGACTAAGCGGATGCACTTACAGTTGGAAGCAGTCGGCGTGCATAGGAGTGAGCATGTCTGGGCTCTCTTGCAGCATGCGGATGGCAGAAATCAAGGGCAAGATGCCCATACGGGGAAAGCCAGCTGAAATGACCTGTTCCTTGAAAGCTCTACACACTCGGCAGACTGGGAATAAAAAAGGGCAGGAGAGAAAAAGAGGGGTGAGAGGGCGTGCAGTGTATGTCACAGCTAGTTCTCCTGCTGCCAAAGCTAGGCTCTAACGCGTCTTGCGCATGTCTGCATACCCAGCTCCTGGCTTCAACAAAGTGTCGTTACATCTTGCGATGTGCATTTGGGCCATGCACAACTTGACCCATCCGAGCTACCACCCGCACTCACAGACATCAGGTATTGTGCGTATCTGTCCAGAAGAAGCTCCAGTGAGGCATCGTGCTGTGGAGTTGATGAATGTCACGTCCCCACCCTGTTGCAGGCCCGCTTTGCTCCAGGCCTCCCTGTGTATATGTATTGTTTGCACATCTTGGAGTCACTCTGAGAAGTGGGTGTGCAGGTCTTTCTCATGAATCCTCACAGTAAGTACATCTGTCCCAAAGCATGGCTCTCTGGTTCCAAAGCGTCCACGCAGGCAGGAATATGAGGCGCATGAGAAATCAACGGGGAAGCCTTCAACTGAGAAGAGAGCTGAGCCAAGTCACTGGTTGATCCAGAAAGAGCCTGGATGTGCGCTAGTACGCCCTCCATTTAAATCTAGTGCTTCAATTTTAAATACAATCCGACAAAAAAAGAGAGTGCCCCTCATAGCCGTGCCATCGTCTGCAGTCTGCGAGAGTCTTCGAAGTAGGTAGAAATATTTCACGATCTCATTGTTCGGTTAGTTTGCTCGTTCGCCAGATATGTCCTTAACCAGAGATCTGGGTGTGGACCCCGCTGTTCAATTAGCTGTAGGCTTCCAGAGGCTCACATACTATCCAGGTGAGTGGCAGTACAAGATAGAGGGTCGTCTTGGAGCTATACCTTCATGTGCACAATGTTTTAGCCTCATCTTCAGTACAGGTCAGCAAGAAAGGTGGATGAGTAACAGGAAAAAAAAATGTCCTGATTGAGACACGTCATTTTACCAAATTTCTGCTTCAGGTGCTGAGTGGATGTGGCAGCATCGAGCAGCTTGCATTGCCATGCAGCACACTTTCACGCAGCGAGATCGAGCCCAGCTACGGTCGCATACACGGCGCCGCTTGAACAAGTGACAGTACTGTACAAAAATTGGCCCTTGTTCCCCTGCTAATTTTTAGTGACTTGTAGGACTGCATGAACTCAAAAAGTGCACATATGTCGCTACCTATTTGAGTTAATGTTGAACCTCGACATCCTTTGTTTGTCCTTACAAATGTGCCCTTCGTCTTGTACTACTTTTTTCCTTCTAATGTGTTGAGGTTTATATCGGAGGTCTTACACACCAAGCCAACGCGTACTACCATATACTACTACCATCTACTACTACCATATACTATACTACTACCATCACCCCCAGGGTTAAGCGTCTCCCCGGTGCCAATTCCCGGACGCGTCCTTGTAGCACAACGCGGTGATTCCGCCTCCCGATATTTCCTGTCCCCTCAACAGGACTCGATCCCGCGACCTCCCCGGCGTATCCTCGGCCTCCCTTTTTGTTGAGGTTTATATCCGAGGTCTTACACACCATTGGCAAGCCGTGGTGTGTAAGACCTCCGATATAAACCTCAACATAATGCCAGATAGATACATCGTTTTTTTCTTTTTACGAGACGCGAATTCACTCTATTTCGTCGTACATTTTCCTGTAAAACGAATGCTCTTTTGCTGTGCACTTGTTTTTTCTGTTCTTCCAAACAATTCCAACCTGCATGTTCCCGCTTGGAATTGTGCTCAATTATCAGAGGGCTTGATACATGTTAACACGCTCAGATGATTTAGGGGGGGGACCACCTATAGGAACACCCGAAAGCCCTTCACCTCAACTGTTTTCATCTCACGCCACTTCACAAGGATCAAGGTGGGGGTTGTGTGCATAAGCCACATCTTAGCCGCATACTTGCTTGTTTGGGTTAGTGAGGAAACATGCTCCCAAGTTAGCTTCTATTTCTCAAAGCAGCCGCTTTTGACCAACATCAAACAAAAATATAAAAAGAGTATATTTTCATTACCTGCAGGCTTGCTTCTCCTTCCCCCACCTACCATTCACCCCACTCCTGCTCCTCTGTTTTGCAGCAATGCAGGCTTCTCTCACGGTTCTTGTCACTGAGACCTCATTAATTCACCGCTTTTGTAAGCAGAGGACTGATCCTTGACTTGCCGGGCTGGGAAATTGGCACACCGTTCAGTGGGGGAGCCATCCACATAAGAGGGACTTCAGTAGAGGGTACCTCCCAGAAGGGGACCTATATATAGTTTGTCTGCAAGCCTAGTTGACACAAGACCCATTATGTATAGGGTTGCCCTGAGTTATGTAAATATAAGTATATACATGACGTATACCGTAGTGACAATATATCACGCCGCAAAAATATTGCATATTGCGGCCAACTCACCCCCCCCCGAAATAAATAAATATTTGAGGGGGTGCGAAATACTGTGGATTGGGTTTCAATAGTTATTTTTAAGTGTTTGACGGGTCATGAGTGGGAAACAGCCCTTGAGAGCCCCTGCAGAGCACCAGCAGCAGGCTCGCAAAAGATAACGACATTGAAGAGGCAGCGCAAGGACAGCAACAGTGAGGGCATCCAAGATGACGAGGAGGGATAGGGAAGATGGTCATGAGGGCTTGAGTTAGGAAAGACTAGAAGGCAAAGCCAGTTGCCAGCTTGCACACAATGGATGACTGAGCAGCACCAGACTCATTTTGATTTCTCAGTGCCTTTGGAAAAAGTTATTGTGTTATGGAATGCACCTGAGTCTCTTGATTCCTTTCTAGTCTCTTGGTGCAGTTCTGAGGGCAGTTTGGGCACCTGGGCACTAAAATATATATTGAAGGGGTGCGGATTGGTGCGGACAGGGTAAAATCAACTCTTATTTTTAGGGGTGCGGATTGAGTACATGTCAATACAGTATATACATACCAAAAACACAGCTGAATACCGGTATTGCTTTTACAATTTTTTTACACCAAATCCCTTCATGTAAACGTATACATGCAGTTGATACGCTGTACAGCCGCGCTGTATATATAATAATGCGAATACAGAAATCCCATATACGCTCTTGGCCAACCCTACTCATTTACCAGCAAAGAAGTGGTGCCTACTCTCAATATTGATAGACGAAACGGGGGGGGGGGTAAATCAAGGTGTGCTAAAAAAGGTCACGTTTGATTATGCTCCCTTACCCAAGTGCACCCCAATGAAAGGGCCCCGTTGTTAATTTATGGCTGGGCTGTTGTGTGTGTACAAAAAATACAAGTGTCATTAGTAGCTCCACCGCTAAGTGCACGTGTCAATGTCCTGTGATATAATGATTGCTGGTCAGCCCATGTTTATGCGATCCAATGATTGCTGATCAGCCCATATCCTTTCTGCCATAGATGGTCTGACACAATCGTATATCTTCAGCAAAGCTGCAGAACTGTGAACCCGATGATTTTAGCCGTTCTGTCGTAGATTTTAGGGAGAGACACTTGGAGTACTGGACACCTCATTCTGAAATTCATCCGAGAGAACACAACAGCAAACGCTCTACTTATCACCATTGGTGTGCTCTTCCTACAAAATAGGCTCTGGTCCCTCATTCGCCTTACATCCTTCCCAAATACATGCATGTTTCTCAACCTGCTTCGTGATGTCATTCGCAGTACAGCTCATTTCATGTTCACACCCTACGTTTCAAGACAGCGACATGGAATCAAAGTAATTCCCCCACTTGTGACCTGTGTGATGCTTATGGTATCCAAGATGAGCAGCATGTCCTGTTCCACTGCGTCAATCCCCACGTCATTTCTCTCCGCAGGAAAAATGCACATCTGTTACCCCCAACAGGAGCTCACGATGTTTTACTTTCTTGCGCCAGAACAATAACAAGCCTTATTTTTTCCTCCATGAACTAATTGCATTTTATGAGCAGGCTAGCAGTCGCACTTCTTGACTGAAGGCCTTTTTTGGAAATCTTGTAAACCAATGCCCTGTGGCTGTGTAGACCAAAAAATAGACAAAAGAGTAAATGTGCAACCATCTTTTGGTGTCAAGCAAGGGTGCCCCCTCTCCCCCCTACTTTTTTCATGACGTTGACAACCTGGCTGAGGGGGTGCAGGGCATTCCCAATTTTACAGTGACCCACCTGCTGTTTGCTGATGATCTTCTCTTCACATCTATTGATCACAATGAGCTACAGACTATGCTTAACAAATTGAGAGTTTACGCCCAAAAGAAGTCTTTGACAGTAAACACCCAAAAGTCTGAGGTGATGTGCTTTAACTCCAGGCCTGGAAGTTTTTTGCCTCCCCTTTTCTTCATGGTATGCAGCTCCCTTACTCAGGCACCCCCAAAGACCTTGGTATGGTGTGCGACAGACAGATGAATCTGAACAATGCAGCTGACACAGATTTGCGACCATTCATGGCTGGTACTTTCAGAGGCAATTTGTCAAGAGCCATGACCTTGCTAACAAACTACACGCTCATATCTGGCTCCTCAAAACTTACGCAATTCCTGCTAGCATGTCTGCAAGTCAGATATGGGCCCTTCCCTTCTTACGACAAGGTAGAGAGATGGATAACCCTTTATAGAAATGGCTCTTGGCAGTCCTGAAAAGGATTCTTGGAGTCAGAGAGACCACTCCTTCATGGTGCGTTGTGCGGGAGTATGGCCTGGAGCCTCTGCAATTCAACTAGTTTCGTGCTGCAATGCGTTTGTGCAAGAACTCCCTTACCCAATGCAACAGTTCCACGAGAGGAAGGTTTGAGAGGAAAGTTTCCACGAGAGGAAGGTTTTGCAAGCTGACATGCAATTGAGATCCGGTCTCCTGAATGCTGGTCCTCCCACATTCTTTCAGCCATGGAAGGCTTGACCCAATCTTACATGTTAAACAAAAGTTGTTGAACTGTGAGCCTAATAATCTCAGTCGGTTTGTCGTGGACCTCAGGGACAGACGTCTAGAGTTTCGGACACCTTTCTCTGATAGACCCCAGAGAGCGCAACAGCAAAACGCTTACTTATCGCCAGTGGTGCGCACTGCCTGCACAAAGAGTTTTGGTTACCCATCCTCCCTATAGGCTTCCCAGGTACATGCTTCTTGACCTTCCTAGAGATGTCATTCATTCGCAGTGTGGCTCGTTTCAGACTTCGCGCCCACACCCTTCGCGTTGAAACCGCAACTTGAAATTCCACCTCTTCCCCTACTTGCGACTTATGTGAGGCTAATGATAATGTCCAGGATGAAAAGCATGTTCTCTTTCACTGCATGCACCCTCAGATGGATTCTCTCCGCAGGAAATACGCGTTCTTATTTTCAAAGACAGGACTACTTTTATACACCAGGAAAACAACACTCCTTTTTTTCATTCATGAACTTATTTTACTTTATGAACAGGCGAGCAGTCAAACTTCTTGACTGAAGGCCTTTTTTTGTAATCTTGTAGTCTTGTAGACCGAAAATCATGGGTCAATTTCAAGGTCACTGAAGGCATCATCAATCTGAGGTCACCTACTGCCCCATTTATCAAAGCTGTTACACAGGTTGCACAGTTTTTTTGCAGTGTGTCTACATAATAATATGAACTGTTAAAGAAAATGCTCTCTAGATGGTCACTTACGGGGTTGTAGCCAGCTTCCCTGAAAAAGGGCCCAACACAGCCGTTTTTTGGACCCTCGTCTAGCCATGAATATATTTTGAGGTAACTGTGTCCTACGAATTGTGAAGGCTTTGAATAACTTCCTGTGATAAACAAGCTGCTTTCTGAGCCAGATCGTAGATATCCTTACCGCAAGGTTATTCAATATATCCAGGGAGGCCTATTGGTTGGTCCCTTGATTCCAGCAATTTGTATGCATAGTTGAGAACAGTGTTTGTGGAGACGAAGGATCATTCTGGAGGTCCAGGGAAAGTTGCTCATAAATCATTCTTAAAGGAGATTTTAATCACAAGAGCAAAGGGGGCACCTGTGTGTCAAAAGATGTCCTTTATCTATAACAAAGTGCACACAAACATCTGGTTAAAAGGATTATGACTCTTCATTGGCAGGGATTTCTAGCATTTGTCTTACTGCTGCCATTTAACCATGAATTCATTACAACATGCTTCCACTGCCTCTTCCTCCGCCTCCGCCTTCTTCCCCTCTTCTTCTTCATGCACCGCTGCCATGCGGTCATCCCATCAGACCCAACGCGACAGGATTTCTTCCCGCAGGTGTGAGGACCAACTAGGGCTTCGATTCTCAAGAACCTGCAGCGCATGCACGCAAAAGCCATTGTAAGGCAGGCACCAAGCACGCACATTCAATCTTACCAATTGAAGTAATTTGCAGCATTTCCTACTTGAGCACACAACGAGTCCGGAAGGTTCATATGGACATACAATAGATGATCTGATGAGGCTCTTAGGAGAAAGAGGCTCGGGAAATCCAGCCGACCATTGTCTGACACCCCAAGCTCAAACCACTCCAGCACACTCAGCTGCCGCTACACCCTTCCGAATGTGGCACTCCAGGCAAGCGCACACTCACTGTTACGAAGTGCGTAGCGTACTATAGTTAACCATTGGCTAAGGCAGCAGGGTGGTGTATACTACTTATATCAAGAACTGCAATCTGGAGTCAAACCAGCTTCACCAATCATTGTTGGACTAACCTCCAGTTAGTTATACACCTTTTCTCAAGGGATGTGAGTAACACTCCCCCCCACCTGGTCTAGCCTCCGGCTGTACCCTGGGTGGCGCCTCACCCTTGTATACCTCCAGTACACCAAGGACTCACACCATGCTACAATATGTGCTAAGTTCTCTCACATAAACAACTACTGTTTATGATCAAGCTTTTACCATATCAATGGCTTTCTCTGCTAGGCCATTCTTAGCCTTGTATTCTCTGATCATATCATCACAAGTCAGAAGGCCCTCTTCTGGCTCCCACTTGTTATAATGTTATTATCTTCCGTGTAATTTGCCCACTAAATAAGGAACCTGTAAAAAAGCCTCTGGCTTCTTATTTCTGCCCTTGCCTCTAGAGAAACTGACCAATTCATGATCTAGCAAGGCCTCTACCTCAAACAGAGGCTCACCATCCAAAAACTGCAATGGAGCTGGTGGCTTAGGACGCTGCCTGTTAGGCGCTGTGTGCCTGTTGAAGAAGCGCGGTTCTACGTGGGCGCGAGGCCACGTCCGGGCAGGCGTCGTTTTACAATGCGTGCAATACAGGGCATTAAAACCTAAACAAAGCCCCCATGCACACTCCTGAATTTCTGCTGATGCACCCAGGAAAGAGCTTATTTTCTGGGGTGCAAACTGGGTGCAAAAATGGGATTTCAAGAGTGAAACTAGGCAAAACAGACCACACACACACCCTGGGGGACGGAAACACGGGAGAGGGTGCGTGTGTGTGGCGTCCATCGGAGCTGCGTGACTGGAAAATGGTCACCATGCTGTGCGTGCTGCAAATGCGTGTGCAAATGCGTGTGCAAATGCGTGCACGCGTGCACACACATACACATACACACACAAATACACACACATACACACAACCACACACACACACACAAACACACACACACAAACACACACACAAACACACACACAAACACGTGTATACTCACGTGCACCCACCCTACTGGAGTCCCCCCTATACGGAGGTTAAAACCTCCTTACAGACCTCCTTAAAGGCCTTTGTGGGAAAGGAGGCTATGGAGGTCCGTCGAACTGGCTGAGCTCCCTACGAACCTCCTTACCTTTCCTAAGGAGTTCCCTAAGGACCTCCTTATCTTTCCTAAGGAGTTCCCTAAGAACCTCCCTATCTTTCTTAGCAATAACTCTCACAGGCTTTCTTTCCTTCTTTCTTTCCCATGCTTGACCTTCTTGTATACGTTTTGGCCTTCTTCTCATCAACCTGGTTGTCTCCCCTAGTTTTTTTATTTCTTCCAGGCAGCCTGCCTCTCTTGCTTCCCTCTTATTTATGATGATCAACTTTCAGTTCGTTTCAACCTCGTAGTAGGGAGTTTGCTATCTCCCCTTGACCTACGTAATACGTCAACAACACACGCACTCTTTGAGGACCTCCGTATCTTTCTTTGCAGGACTTCAGAAACTCCATATATTTCAGACGATTTGGCACCCTGTTATGACCCAGGTCAGGCATACTTACTGAACATCACAACCCTTTTAATTACAGTGACTGTTCAAGTGCACTTGCATATACATTTAGGCCGGTAATCAAAACATCAGAATTGCAGAACATAGCTGCTTCAACTCCCAGACCTGCACCACAACCACGCTCAGCAACACATTTTAAGCATCCTACTACCAATAACCTCATTAGCCGTCCACCTCCCACACACGCAGATCTACCGGCAGGTACTATGCGAATTAACCAGACTTCTGTGTTTGAACCTTGCTCAGAACCACATACATCCCCCTCCCGCTATATTAGCAGCCAGGATTCCATCATAAACTCCAAAGACGTGCCACTTAAAACACACCAACACCTTCACCAATACAAACATTCCCTCCAGACGCCAATGCTCAGCCCAGGAAACGCACAACATACAACAACATACCCCACACGCGGCCCTCTCAGGCACAACACCATCCCATCACAATGACGCCAGCTGTCCCTCCATCACAAACCCCACGCTCACAACACTATTCACAAAGAAGCTCCAACCTAATTAAAATAAGCCATGACTCTATAGGCTCAAATACCATCCCCAACCCGCCACAATCTAGGGGGGGGGGGGCCTTTTTTCAGACTTGCTGGGGACCAGGCCTAGTGTCTTCACAGAATTTAAACTCAATCAGGTGAAACTCCCACTGGCTTGGATTTAATTTCTTGTCTTTAGCAAGCTGTTGAAAGTTTGGGTTGCGGGTTGTTACGCGAGAGGAGCACACAGTGCTAGGTAGAATTAGGATGGCGTCAGGACGAGAAGAGGCTTTTAAAGCACGTGCTGTTGGTTTTGGTAGAAACCAAGAGGGCAGTGTTTTGTTGGCAGCGTTTCTAGAATCTAGGCCTTGCTCTGATAGTTTATCTGCGCTGCCTACATCAGTGTAGGCAATTTGGTTGGCACCGCATGGTCCCTTTTGTAGGGCTTGGACAATCAGCACACTTGCCGTATTATGGCGTTTTATAATCATGTTCCTCATATTAGTGTGTTGGCAACCTGAGAGTATGTGAAGCGCACTATCAGTGTGCACTGAGGCAGAGGGGGAAGTTTGCATTGGGAGAGACGCCGTACCGGTAGGCGTGTTTTATGATTAAAAATTGTATCAGTGCGGTACCTCATAACATTGCTTTTCGTAGAATTTGAGATTATTATTGTTTCAGAAAGCATTTGTGGTTTGTTTATTGACCAATGGTCTAAGGTCCTTCCAGAAGTTGTAATACCCTGTGTTTGTTTTGGCACTCCCCAGTCTGTGTGATTTGCACATTTCTGTTTTCAGCTTGGCCTTTAGATCAGAGAATGTACAAAGCCTTGGTGTGATTGCCCCTCTTCTGCTGGGATTCTCATCGGTGTCTTTAGCCGCAAGCCAGTAAAGGTGTGTGTATGCATTACTGTCTGGGAGCTGGAGGCTGAAAGTGCATGTCATGACCTCCGTCATGTAAGGCAGAGTGTTTGGCAATTGCATCTGCACGTTCATTTCCGGCAATGCCACTATGGGCTTTAACTTTATAGAAGCAGATAGGTTCTGGTGATGCATAAATCATAGATACAACTTGTTCTAGCAGATTTGAGTGTATATGGTCTCGTTGCATTTCAGGGAAGAGTAGCGGTTTGGAATAAGTTAATTGACTTTATAAAGCTGCTGAAAATTTAAGTTGCGGGTGGTTATCCAAGAAGAACACATAGTGCTAGGTACAAATAAGATAGCGACGGGACGAGAAAAGGCTTTCAAAGCATAAGTTGTTAGGTTTGGTTGGGCAGTGTTGTGTTGGCAGTGTTTCTCAGATCTAGGCCTGTTCTTCTAGATTATCTGCACTGCCTATGTCAGTGTAGGCAATTTAATTGGCACCCCATGGTCCCTTTTGTAGGGCCTGGGCTATCAGTGCACTTGCCATATTATGATGTTTTGTAAAAATAATATAACTGGCGCATAATTTGAACGTGACAGCAGGCAGTTGGATTTCAGTCAAGTTTGACTGGCCTTAACCAATAAGCTGGAGGAGCTAGTTTATCTATGATGGTACTTTCTGGTGTTGATATTACAGTGTTAAAACTACCTCAGCGAACCATACATTGCTCAAAATGGTTGAGTAGTCCTTCTAGCCCTAGAAAGAAGAACAGGCGTGGCAGCTGACCATTGTGCGTATTTGGTGCAGTATCTGTCACTGTATTTTAGCAACAGGAGCTAGGTGAAGAGGAACAGAGAAATAGAATACCGGTCATCAGTGCAATTCAGCCTGCCTCTGCTCATGAGAGAGTCAGCCCTGCCTGAAACCATTTTTATAATTATTTGAGTTTGCACAATGATTTGACCTGACAACTCAATTCACAAAACCTGCTCTGCTGAGAGTTGAGACATTTTCACTGTACACCCTCGAAACAAAACACACATTGATGACCCTTTTGGACGGTTTTACCACCTTCCCCTCCCCAAAAATGCTGACAAGGTGCCTTAGAAATTGCTCTTTTAAAGCTAAATTAAGTCTGAAGGCAGCTCCTAGTGAGTTTTGAACAACAAAGGTTTCATCCGTTTTGAATAAGTTGGGCAGCACAAATGAAGAGAGAGAGAGAGAGAGAGAGAGAGTTCTTGAATATTATTTGAGTCGGAACAATACACATCACAGTACAGCAGAAAGCTTGGAGCCAATTTCTCCGACCCACAGCAGCTCTTTGACAGACAAGGCCCTGCAAAAAACGGAAAAAGTGTTTTTTTAATGACAAAAACAATTGTGATGCAGGCATAGTAAAGCCACTCCTCATATTAATTAAAGAGAAAGAGCCAGTTTGGTACCAAGTACCATACTACTCCTTTACCACAAATGCATCCTTTCTCCCTACAATGCTCCTACACACAATTCAAACTACCAACCGCAGATATTGAATTCCGCTGACACTTAAAGAGCAACGAGCACCACTTGCCTTGGTCTTTCTGAAAACACCAGTAAAAGCCCTGGGGCTTTAGTACTATCGCCTCCCACTCTTTGCAAGAGCAGAGATTCGGCACCTGAGGGGATAGAGGCCCAACGATCAACACCGACCCTGATACAAGTGAGCACGAGCAATTACAAGAACTCCGTTAAACAAGCTGGTCAGTAGTTTGCTTTTTATGTGAGAACGTATTAATGAAGTGAACAGGTATTTGGCTTTTGATGATCAATTGATAAAAGGCCCCATTGCACACTACCCTGCAAAATTGTATGCTGTTTTCCTCTCAAACTTCTTTACGCAAAAGTAAGGTGCATTTACCTTGACATTGCAGATGGGTCCGGCAAGTAAAGCTGTCCTTGCGAGCTAGAAGGTGTATGCTCTTTAGATAGCAAATCTGCCACCTCGCTTTGTGCTGTGGCTTGCTTCAAATCCTGCAACACACATTCAGTCAGGGTCTTGCCTAGCACAGTGCCCCAAGCAAAACAACATGTCGCAAACTCAGGTAACAGATGAACTATGGAACACATCCATTTTTTGATCATGCAGGCACTAGCATGCAAGCACTAGGTACCAGGCGCACTTGCAGCACGCCAAGCAACTGCAACTCACTTGTGTCATGCGCTCTAGAGTTAACACTGGGTTTCCAGGCGTAAGCACGTTACTGCCCAATGCACCACGCGCAAGCAACACATTTCCATGAGGTCCCAGAAGTGCCATGCCGCACGAGTTGGTGTTCTTGATGAGAGCGAATGAGGCCCAAGCAAGCTCCTGTAAATGTAGGCAAGAGGCGGCGCATTGTATAGGCAAACAATGACGAGCAAAATATGACAGGCAAGAACATGAAAGAAACAAAGATGCCCAGGACCCCAACGGACCTGCCACATTATCATTTGGCACTGTTGTCAGCAAGCCGCATGCCCATCACTGCTGGGTTAATGCATAATGCATATGCATAATGCATATGCCTTTGTAATCCAAACTAAACTAAACTAATGCATAACCTATAAACTAACACTGGACGTGACAGTGAAGTCAGTGATTGCCTGAGCAAGGCACAGGGGGACACGTGCATTGTGCATTATGTGATTATGTGGCAAAAATCCGTTCCTTGCCTCGACCATGCAGTGGTTGGTGTTCACGCCCCAGACTGACTTTCACCAAATTGGATTAAAAATTGGGAATGTGTGCACTTTTGTCTAAGACGAGGGGCCGCAAACTTGCAATCCTAAAATTTGACTCAGGGGGTGGGCAGGGAGCCCCTAAAATTTCAGATCACTCTCAGATCACACATTTCCCACACTCCCGGGCCACAACCTTCATGGATTTTGGGGAGATTTGCTTTGTTGGAAGTAAAAACTTGTCAGCTACCTGTAAGTATGCTGTATGTGTGAATTGACGGCCAGGCGGGCTCACAATGCCCCAAAATTTTGGATTTTTTGCTGTTTTTCACTAAAAAGTCATTCACAGCCACATAAAAGACCCGCAACACGCTATTTCAGCCCAAAAAACAGTGTATGTACTCATTTATAATAATGAATAAAACGATGAATTATGAGGTGGAGGAGTGGCTGCTTGCTGCAATGGGGGCAGTTGGGGGGGCACTCTTTCCCTGTGGCGGCACTGCTCAGTTGGCAGTCTAGCTGGACCACCCCCCTCACCCGTTTTCCCCTGCTGCTGCTCATCCGCCTTCCCTCGCTGCAGCTCTAAGACGCCTTCCCCCTCCCCATCCAAGTGGAGAACAAAATCCCCTGCCTCCCCCCCCTCATCCCTTGCATCTGCTGCATCTGCTGCATCTGTCTCTGCTGGTGGTGTTAACGAAAGGGCTCGACGGGCTGCATTGGTGGTAACGCACGCACGTTTAAGTTCTGTCTGCTGCTTGGTGCTGGTGGTGGTGGTGGTTGTGCTGCTGCTGCTACTGATGTTGCTGCTTCTGTTGGCGGCTATGCTAACCCTTCCAGAGGCCCCTTGCACCCACCCAGGCAGCAGCGAGCCAGCTGCTCCCGCTGATCCTTGGGGTTGTGTGCATGCTCACAGTAGAGCAGGGGGTGCTGAAACCTCGGCATCTGTGGGACAAAGGTCATGTGGGACACGAATTGAGGTTGGAGAGCCTGTCAGAGTCATGTGATCTGCTACATATTGTTAAAATGCCCAATTTCTTTACATGCCAGCAAGGTTTGAGGCAGCGCATGGTCAGTTACGTAGCGTTTTGTGTCAGATATATCAGCTAATTAACAAGCTAATAAGGTGTGCCAAACTGACCTCCTAGCTTCTAATGCATGCCTTTTCACCTACTTCAAGCATGCATGCATGATTCGCACGCTGGAACCCAAGGAGCAGGTCATTTCAGGTGTGTGGGTGTGCGCATCTGTTCCCCATAACCACAAAAACCTTCCCAAGCATGCAGCATTGCAGCAATTCTTTGCAGGATGACACGCCCCATACCTTCATGCAGGTCTGGAACAGGGTGGGGCCGCCCTCGTTGCTGCTGCAGCCTCTCCAGGGTGGTGAGGATGTGCCTCTCCAGCTGTCGTGCTATCTGCTGCTGCTGCTCCTCATTTAAGTATCGCGGGCTTAAACTCTTCAGAAACATGAAACAAATATCAAAGAACATGCTCACACAAAAACCAGTGAGTTTTTTCACCGCTGAGGAGGATTACACCGCCCAACGTCAAATTTCGCAAATCTGACAGCTGGTGCACGGGGGCTCATAAAATGATGCGGTGCAGTAGGCGCCAGTAAGCATAACTTTTGGAATGCACGTGTCAAATCGATGAAGAATTAAGAATTAGAATCCCCTTGTCGAGAGCTGTCAATTGATGTATGGATGGGTCCAATCAGAGGGTGGGGGGGGCTGGGAGGGTCCCGAGTTTTTGGACCCCCCCCTGTCCCCCTCCAAAAACTTAGGGCCACTCCTACAAAATTTTAAATTTATCGGCGGAATCCTCAGCTCAAGCCCAGTCGATTGGCACCCTTTTTGAGCAACTGGGTTAAGGGGAGGGTCTGTGGACTGTCCAAAAGTCAGAGGCACACACGCTCGGGTGCAGGCCACGGGGTGAGTCAAGCCAATGAAGCAGCAATCAACCCTAAACTTACAGGATTGCGCCAGCATGAGATAATCAGTGGAACTTTGAAGAAATGGAAGCAATGCGGGACTGTGCAAGCCAGTTATGGGTGCCTGGTACGTCACGTGTGCATGGGCGTCCGTATCTCAGTTTTTGCCCCATAACTCTGCAACACTTCCGTTTCAGGTCTTGATGAATACGCAGATGGATGCTTTTTTGAAAAGGGAGCAGATTGGAACCTTTTTTGTCCAGTTGGGGGCACCGGAAGGGGGGTGTA
>Ga0307945_1000133_pt1 | contig 41350 bp, 47 predicted proteins | sample OrgLakmetagen228_FD_201818 | JGI IMG/M metagenome (GOLD analysis project Ga0307945, IMG submission 201818) | Saline water microbial communities from Organic Lake, Antarctica - #228 | ecosystem: Environmental > Aquatic > Non-marine Saline and Alkaline > Saline | place: Antarctica: Organic Lake...
ACGAACTTGAGACATCACGACTGATGAGACAATCAATGACTTAGACACGGCTGATGAGACATCACACCTGGGTACGAACTTGAGACATCACGACTGATAAGACAATCAATGACTTAGACACGGCTGATGAAACATCACACCTGGGTACGAACTTGAGACATCACGTTTTCCGGAAAGTCTTTGTCCACAGTCGTGCTTCCTGCCTGCAGTGTGTGTGTGTGTGTGTGTGTGTGTGTGTGTGCGTGTGTGCAATGTACTGTGGGGCGGCAGCGGACCTGCGTGTTTTTGTTGGCTAATAATAAAGCACTCTGAGCAGGCGGAGCCCTTCAGAAAAGTTCTATGGTAGCTCATGGATCCATGGCATCCTTGCAAGCTCATGTATCCATGACACCCTTGCAAGCTCATGGATCCATGACATCCTTGCAAGCTCATGGATCCATGGCATCCTTGCAAGCTCATGGATCCATGGCATCCTTGCAAGCTCATGGATCCATGGCATCCTTGCAAGCTCATGGATCCATGGCATCCTTGCAAGCTCATGGATCCATGACATCCTTGCAAGCTCATGTATCCATGGCACCCTTGCAAGCTCATGGATCCATGGCATCCTTGCAAGCTCATGGATCCATGACATCCTTGCAAGCTCATGGATCCATGGCACCCTTGCAAGCTCATGGATCCATAGCATCCTTGCAAGCTGGAGCAAATGGCCACTTCTCTCTGGAAAAACAGTCGTGCCGGCATGATTTGCCGGCTTAGTCTTTCTCTGGCAGTTGTATTTTTTGCGACACACAACTTAATCCCATTTACATGCGGACACGCATGACAGAGAAAAATGGAACACACAGCTTCAAAAGCCGAAGTTTGTCGTGCTCTGCCCATTGACGTGTTGAAAATGACTGAGAAAACTGCCACACACACCGGCTCCGCAGCTACATCTTTTAGCGTCGCAGACGATGGGAAGGTAACCCCGCCTGTGGAGGTCACTGGAGGCTCACCTGCGGCAAACAAGGGGGTGTATTGATGAATAATTTGGGAATTATACCATGTATAAGATAGTAACATGACCAGCAACAGATTGGACCTGCATTTACACACAAGCATGCACATATACAAGCGCAAATCTGTTGGTAATGTAAAAGAGAGAGTTTAAATTGAATTTGGAAGATGCTGCTGATTGGGTTTGGTGCCATTGTATGCAAGTGTATGTGTAAGTATATGTATATATGTATGTGTGGTGCGTGTGTGTAAAGTGTGTGTGTTACGCTGTATGTGTATTGTGTATGCAATAGTCTTGACAAACGATCAAAGAGAAATTTTTTTCCTTAGAACAGGGGTGTTTAGGTGGATGATGAGCAGTTGGCATAAGATGCTTGGCCCCTAGGGAGATCGCCTAACTGTTTGGAAATCTTTTTGTACAGACACAAAGCAGACATGGTTTTCTTTCTTCTCTTTCCCGTCACTTCATCTTACCGGGCGGACCTTCCTCCACAATCTTGCCCTTCAGATTTTTGTAGCGAGTATCCTCTTTCCTGCCTGACATGTGTGTGACATGGGCTGCTTCTCTGCACACATAGGGAGATGATCGGAGCATTTGTGGGTGGCGTTTGCTGTAAACAGATTTTTGTAGCGAGTGTCCTTGTTCCTGTCTGACATGTGTGTAAGGAGGGCTTCTCTACGCACGGGGGGGGAGGTATTCGGAGCATTTGTGGGTGACGTTTGTAGTTACAACAAGAAGTTGTTGTGTGTGAGTGCAGCTCATCAAATTTCAAATGCCACCCTTCAGGCACAATTTAAATCTGAGTCACCTCAGTAATGAGTCAGCTTTCCTGCCAACAAGAAGCTACCTCCCAGGCATGGAATGTACATGCAGCACAAAAAAGTCCAGCAATACAATTGCTGGACTAACAAGTGCAATCTTCTGCTTGCCAACTGCTTCCATCGTATACCTGTTACATAAATGCTTGTTAAATACTTGTACACGAATGCTTGCCAACTACTTGTACAAGAATGTTGCCAACTACTTCCACTGTCTAACTGCACATGAATAACGCAGCCAGTTTATTTTGTATTTCCTTGACAAAACTCATGCATTCATACAATCTTTGCATCCTCATCTTTTCAACTGCCTCAAGTTTAGGATTCCACTTGCGCTGACCCCAATATCTGCTATGGGAGCAATTGTTTCAGCTTTGTTATTCATGAATTCGTACAACCTTTGCATCCTCATTCTTTCAACTGCCTCAAGTTTAGAATTTCACTTGCGCTGATCCCAATATCTGCTATGGAGCAACTGTTTCAGCTTTGTTATTCATAAATTCATACAACCTTTGCATCCTCATACTTTCAACTGCCTCAAGTTTAGGATTTCAACTGCGCTAACCCCAAAATCTGCTATGGGAGCAAATCGTCCAGCTTTGTTATTCAGCCACGAAATTGAATATGCAGACACATACTCGCACAGTAGATACAATGTGCACATTACAATTTGAAATTACATTTTACCATGAAATTTTGCCGAACTCACTCTTGCACACTCCCTCCTTGTAACCCTCTCAAGGTGACTCCAGCAAAATGACTTACAGCAATGTGCATCACTCACTCTTGCACACTCGCTCGTCAAAGCCCTCTCAAACAACCATGTTCCTTTAATGTACAGAACTCACTCTTGCACACTCCCTTATCGAAGCCCTCTTAAACACCATGTTCCTTAAATGTACAGAACTCACTCTTGCACACTCCCTTATCGAAGCCCTCTTAAACACCATGTTTCTTAATGTACAGACTCACTCTTGCACACTCGATTGTCAAAGCCCTCTCAAACGACCATGTTTCTTACATGTACAGAACTCAATCTTGCACACTCACTCATCAAAGCCCTCTCAAACAACCATGTTCCTTTAATGTACAGAACTCACTCTTGCACACTCCCTTATCGAAGCCCTCTTAAACACCATGTTCCTTAAATGTACAGAACTCACTCTTGCAGACTCCCTTATCAAAGCCCTCTTAAACACCATGTTTCTTAATGTACAGACTCACTCATGCGCACTCCCTCGTCAAAGCCCTCTCAAACAACCATGTTTTAAATGTGCAGATAGAGCTCACTCCTGCACACTCCCTACTTGACGCCCTCTCAAACGACTAATCTTCTTAAATGTGCAGAACTCACACTTGCACACTTCCTCGTCAAACTTGCCAAAGCCCTCTCAAATGACCATGGTTCTTAAATGTGCAGAACTCACTCTTGCACACTCCCTCCACGAGGCCCTCCAGGGTAGCCCCCAGTTATACCAAGGTCTTGGTTGTGGGTGGTGGTGTACGGAGGTTGGTCTCCTCTCCTGAGGTACATGATAGAAAAGGCAAGCCTGAGTGATACACAGTTCAAATCAGAAACCTTGTGTCATACATAGTGCATCTGAAGTGTGAAGCAGGTCGCCTCTCCTGTTGGCACGCATTGTTGAAACTTTTATCATTGCTGAAACTTTCATCAGCTTGATCTCACTTTTAAGTTACAACTTTTTAACAATGCGCAAGTGAGATCAAGCTGCACATAGTTCATGTTGTAAACAGGTGTAATGGTGTGTGTGCTACATCTTCTCACCCATGGAGCACTCGATTAAAAGTGTGATCAAGATGCTCACGTGTGCACATAAAAACTGCATGTAAAATAATACCGGTCTTGATCAAGCCTTAGATCAAAGCTAGAAGCATTGGTTCTCATTTTCCCCTTACCCCAACGGTATTGAACCATTTAGCTGGGAAGGAAGGAAAAAATATAACAATAGAGGGGAGTGCATAAATTAGGTGTACAAATTTGTACCTGGCATACTGTACCATGCATAGTTGTACCAGGCGTAATGTAGGTATACACATTGGTACCATGCATACTGCAAATGCATAATTTGTAGGTGTACAAATTCGTACAAAGCATACTGTACCATGCATGATGTACTATGCATTAATTGCATAATGTAGGTGTACAAATATAAGTCAAGCGCCCTACTCCTGCTCCTGAAATGCACGCAACTGCAATTATAAGTCAAGTGCCCAGAACTCCTGCTCCTGAAATGCACGCAACTGCAAAGCAAACACACAGCATACACTATTGCAACATCGCAATGCTCCAGCGAGCACTAGCAGCACCCCCCATCCATTCGATCTGATTTTGCACAAGTACGTCCCACCCTCCTGATCCTTTCCTTACTTTGGACCTCGTTGTACCTCTTCGTTTCCTTACTTTGGACCTCGTTGTTCTGATCCTTTCCTTCCTCAGAACCATACTTTGGGCCTTGTAGTCCTGATCCTTTCCTAACTATTGAACTTACTTTGGACCTCGTTGTTCTGATCCTTTCCTTACTTTGGACCATACTTTGGGCCTTGTAGTCCTGATCCTTTCCTAACTAGGCATGGACCTTACTTAGGACCTCATAGTCCTGATCCTTTCCTTACTTTGGACCTCCTGCAGCCTCTTGTTGCTCCTTTTGACCTTCCGGTACAGAGTACAGCTGCTGCCCTTCTCGGCTAAGCCCCGACCCCTGAAAATACCGATCAGTGCACGAAGCAGCTGTTGGCACAAACAAAGTGCACCACAAATAATACGAAGTGCACCACACAATACAAAGTGCACCACAAATATTGCAAGCTGCTGCTCCGATGTATTCATGGCTCCTGCAGGCACATAAGCCGAGCTTTTGGGATCAGTTGTGGGCGCACTTTGCTTGGGATCAGTTGTGGGTGCACTTTGCTTGGGATCAGTTGTGGTCACACTTTGCTTGGGATCAGTTGTGGGCACACTTTGCTTGGAATCAGTTGTGGGCTCACTTTGCTTGCTGTCAATGACCATGTTGCTTTTGAGGAACAAGAGTGTCAACAGCACTCACAGTGCAAGCAGTATTTCCTGCAGCTAACACGTGCACACCAAAAACGAGCACACCTTTTGACAATTGAGAGCCCCAGTCCACGTGCTGAGTTTTGCTGTCGAACACCCACGTGCTTGATTTTGATGTACATTACGCCGCTTCATTCATTCCAACCCAAGATCAACACACACACACACACACACACGCACACACACACACACACACCTGCGTCACGCCAATGTCAGGGTTGTAGGTTGTATTAGGCCGGATATCTGGCGCCCCCACATAGCCCACCGTGCCTCCCAGCTTGTTCAGCTTGTCGGGGCTCACCATCTCTGGCTCTCCTCCCTGTTGCTGCTGCTGATGCTGCTGCTGCTTCTGAGCCTCCTTGGAAGACAAGGTATGTGCAGCAACATTCTAAGTTAAAAGTAAGCCTCAGAGCAAAATATGACATTGTATTTGCATTTGAATGTAAGCGCAATAGGTGTGGCGCTAGAAGGATGCGCGTGGCACTTTGGAATAACAATGGTACAGCAAAGGTAGAGGTTCCCCAGAATGCGTGGGGAACCTTAGCCTTTGCGCACTCCATATCTCGCACACACTGCTTGGTGCATCTTTAATGCAGCACTGGTTACAGGCGAGCGGGTGCAGGCAGGTTCCCCAACAATACTAGAAAACACGAGGCCGACTTTCAAGCCATACCCGTGATGATGGCTATCACAGTTTGCGTGAACCAGCTAGACCCACTAGCAATGACAAGCAATTGTTGTGACTTCTCATTAATTACCTCGAGTGTGGATGGCAGGTCTGAGTGCAGCATGTCCCTGTCAGAATACAAAATGCATGCATTACAAATTGTAAGGCATCCTCGGCAGCATTTAAGCTTGTGAATCACAACTTTGCTGCAAAACCAAATTTAAAGCTCACCTCATGGATTTTGACACCGTGGACAACTCAGCCTGAACCTGAACGCAAATGAGATAGAAGGACGGGCTTGACTGGTGAATGCTGCTGCATGATCTAAGATTGGCATTCCAGCATTCCTACCTTTTCAGAGGCAGACAAAATTACAACAAAATTAAGAACGCGTCCTAAAACCCAATGATAAATTTCGAGCAAAAAGGTCTCACCCGACTTATTTTGTGATTTGTTGTATCCGAAGCATTTTCTAATTTCAATAAAAAAATAGTTATTTCGCATCAATATTATTTGAATCCATATCAGTTGCCCTTACTTTCTCCCTCAGTGCAGCTTGCACCTCGTCGGGCACTGATGCCAGCGCTTTAGAGATAGTAGGTGCCAATGCAGCCATCGTGTCATGCCTTGGGGGCAGGGCCTGAGACGCTTTGTGGGGATCTGTAGTGACATGATGTCATGAGAATGCGCTGGTTAACAGAAATTGCAAAGCATCATACTCGTCAGCAATGCAAGTACATTATGCTTACCATGAGTGCCAGACAGAATGGCAAAAGCATCGTGGACGGTGTCGGCGGAGTCACCACCTTGCATTGCAACCTGTAAAGCATAATAACTAGTGTGATATCACACGCGTCACGCCACACTTTCAAAGAAGGTATTTTTAGCAAAGGAGAATGCTTGGCGCAAACTATGACAAGCATTGTGAAAGAAGCGGTACAAATACAAATATATGTAGCGCAACTTGATATTAGTGACGTCTCATCAAAAAAGGACAGACACACCGACATGTTTGTTAGAAAAAGAAAGCGAATTAAATTATTACAGCAGTTTGATCCTTCAATGCACCTTCTCGTACAGGTGGCCTTTCATCCTACACCAATCCTCTGCAGTCCATAATCAGCAGGGCCTTATTTCTGACTAACCCCCCACACCTCTCTAGCAGTGGCAACTGCCCGCTCGTGGTCCAGTGCCGCTGCCTGCCTTGCGAGCTCGGCATCTGCAGAGATCGTTGCCATACTCACGCCTGTGCCGCTGATGCTTCCCTCTCCGCCAAAAGCAGGAGACAGACTGGCCATTGAGGGTGCTGCTGCTGCTGCACCTGCAAAAACAGAAACGTCAACTATGCAGGCAGTGTGACCCCGCTGCTGTGCCTGAGATGCAGGAAAGACAAACAAGTACGCAGGCAGTGAAATCCAGCTGCTGTGCCTGAGATACAGAAAAATAACAAAGTACGCAGGCAGGAAATCCCACAGCTGTGCCTGAGATACAGAAAAAATAACAAAGTGCGCAGGCAGTGAGATACCGCTGCTGTGCCTGAGATACAAAAAAAAATAACATAGTACGCAGGCAGTGAAATACCGCTGCTGTGCCTGAGATACAGAAAAAATAACCAAGTACGCAGGCAGTGAGATACCGCTGCTTTGCCTGAGATACAGAAAAATAATAAAGCTGCTGAGCCTGAGTTACAGAAAAAATAACCAAGTACGCAGGCAGTGAAATACCGCTGCTGTGCCTGAGGGTGAAAAGAGAGAAATGAGTACACAGTCAGTGGACCCAGTCCCCTTGCTGCACCTATGGAGAAGAGAGAGTCAGCCGTTTCTATTGAGGATCCAGAGTCAGCATGAGCAGGAGAGGTTCAAGCCTAAGCTAACACAAAGACTCGGCGCAGAACAAGATGCTTCAGATTTGTACACTAGCCAGAAAACGCGCGCCATTTTGTTTTAGTCCTCACCAAAACAACTAGATTAAGAGCCACAGAAGAACGATGTCAAAAGAGGAAACCAAATACAGTGAAAAATTGCGCAGGAGTAAAGCCGCTTTTTTATATCACTCGTGTTGTCTGTACACCAAAGCTTCTCTGCGTGTCTTAAAAGGTCAGCATTGTTTCCACACCTTTACCTGCCTCGCCCTCGTGGCGGTAGTTATCTGTGCACATATGCCTTTTTGCATGTCTTTAATGGTGAGCATGGAATAATCACACCTTTGCCTGCTTTGCCCTCATGGCGGTAATTATGAACCATGATCTTTGTCGGATGACCCTGCGAGCGTGAAGGTTTTGTTTTACAAACAACATCAGGCTTTAATTGCACGCAAATATAGAAGGCACAGATCAATCGGAATAAATAATAATATACTTACTTTCCCATCTGACCTTTGCATTGCTCAACCATGCCGCAAGCCTTTATTTGCAAAAAACACGACTGCTACATACTCCTTGCTATGATCAACGCCATGCCTGGGTTGGGGCACGGCCTCCGCAGAGGGGGGGAGCAAACTGCTGGGACTTGCCCATCAGCGCCACCCCTGCAATAAGGGTCAATTATGACAGGGTCGATTAAGAATATTAAATTGTCGCTGTGATAAGGTAGCAAAGTATCATAATTAATAAGCTGCAGCGTTTACTAAATTAGAAAACTTTCGGCAAACAAGTGTTCATCACACACTCGCCTCACCTTCACATACTCACACACACTCATCATACACTCATCACACACTCACCACACACTCACCACACACTCATCACACAGTCATCACACACTCATCACACACTCACCACACACTCATCACACACTCATCACACACTCATCACACACTTATCACACACTCATCACACACTCATCATACACTCATCACACACACACACTCAACACACACTCATCAAACACTCATCACACACTCACCACACACTCATCACACACTCGCCTCACCTTCACTCTCGTCGCCATGAGCACGGTGCAGGTGAAGGGTCTGCAATAACAAAGATGTGGAATGTTGCTGAGGAGGAGTGCTGAGGACGGGTGTTGTTTGATGTGGTTTCTACAAGTTTCAGAACTCGTAGCATCACGCATCTTTTTGATGTGGTTTACACATGTCTACGTAACCTCATCAAAAAGCACCCTTTGAAGCCGTCGCATCACGCATCTTTTGAATTACTGGTACTGTGGCGCAAAACTCAAGGACAATACGGAAACCTGAACACTTATCAGGTTTCTATAATGGTCAAACACAATAATCAATAATGGTGCACGCAATAGTTGATATTGGTCTGCACGCAATAAAAAAATGTCGCACCTACCTGCATCAGTCCGTTAGGTGTTTCTGCTCCTCGGGCATCAACGTACGTGTCTTCCTCCCAATTCTGAGGAGGAGGCAACAACAACGATATAGCATTGAACTTACTTGTGCCTGCTCGAAGTTGAAGGTCAGCATTTTCTGCCTTGATTGAATTTGACCATTAATGAACAGAGCGGCAGAAGGAAGCTGATTGCCTAAATCCTGTTGTTCCGATAGGCCGTTGTTTGAAAGGGCAAGTCGGCTTACCTTGTGGTGACTGTGAGTGTATGAAGATGGTGCGTGCGCTGGAGCCTGCTGCTCGGCTAGCGGAACCTGAGATTGGTTGGCCGATGGAAAGGGAGGTAAATTGCAAGATCTGGAAAACAAACAATACACCGCATGGATGAGATAATGCCAAGCCCCAAAATTTTCCAAAGGAAAGGGTATATGAAAAGCAGGAGAAGCAGGGGGGGGGGGTAACATTGGTGCCTTGTGGGCTCTATCGTGGGTACATTCTTACTAACATTTATAGACACGCCTCTTGGCTTTTCGGTCTGTAGTGTAGGGAACACTTACTGCTCCCGCTTGCTGCACAGGATAATTGGATTGGTCCACAGATGTGAGCTGCTCAGGTGAGGGGACTTTCAGACCTTGATCAGGAGCACCATGCTGCGAGCATGTGAGCATTGAGCCAGATTGAGCCCAAAATTATTGAGAGATGGACGACATTGATGAAGATTCATGGGTGCCATGCCAGATATTTTATGCCGCCTCTTTCTCATGTACAAACGAACTCTCCCCACACCTTTTCTTGTGCCTCCTGCAGCAGGTCAGACTCCTTTTTGCTGGTGTGCTGCTTCTGCTCCCCAATCACCGCTCCCCGTTGCTGTTGCATTCCTGACGCTGGGGGTTCCTGGAGCCCAACACGAGCAATCAATCACAAGACATCACCCCCATCACGCTGGTGCAGGTCTAGTTCATAACTTTTGCAGCTGGCTTGTGTGGGTGCTTTGCAACACAAGCAGACCTGGAAACTGATGGACTTTCTGGTTTTGCGTGATATCTGCTGGCTGATTACTTTTATGTTCATTGTACTACCGTTTAGCAATTGAAAAAGGTAATTAACCGATCCTCGATTTTGTGTTCGGACAGGTGAAATATAACCAAATTATTTTGCACATCCATCAGAAATAGACGTAACAGAAAAAAGTATAAAAGAGAGTGACTCACGTCGTCAAGATGAGCCTTCGCATGGATGAGGTCCCACTCGGGGAACAAGAGGGCATGAAAGGTAGTGGGCCTACAACATGCTCTGACTTGAACGCATCATCTAAGGTGCACGGAAAGAGTGAATTGATCTTGGTTTTATTTTCCCGCCCTCAGCATATTCATAAGTTTATTATCATCAGCTGCTGTGTACACAGGTCAGGACCTGGATGAAATCAGCCAGTCGTCCATCGATCAGCTGCACACCCAACAGCAGCAGAGGAGCAGTGACAAATCACCGTCAGGATTGAGCACCGAGGAGGTGCGAATTTGTCTGCTACTATTTGCGCACATGCAAACGCTTGCTTGCAGGACTTTTGTAGCCAGAGTTGCCTATAAGATGTTTCTCAGAAAAGGTTGTCCACAGATCGTGTCCATTTCAGTGCAATAGTGATGTACGGTCATGAGCCTGCTGGGGCGTATTGAAGTTGCAGAAGCGGTGCTTTTACCCTTTTTTATAGCACGTATATTAGCCCACGCCTGCCAGATTCCAGATGTGAAGGAGGGAGCACCTGAAAAGGTTACTCCCTTCTCCACATATTAGGCGGCAGTTGAGGTGGGTCTTGTGTTGCCTGGTTACACAACAATAGATTTGGGCAGCGGAATTGGCAAACTGCAATGCTTATGTTTTGTCAAATGATATAAGGAGGAACTTCATTTCCTATTCCTGCGTCGCGCCTAAGCCATCAATGGGCTGCGTTTTCATGGCACACCTGCAAGGAATGACACCTTGTAAATTTTTGGCACACTGCACACTTCACGGAATGACACCTTGTAAGCTGTTGGCACACTGCAAGAAATGACGTGTGTGTGTGCATGTGCATGTGCAGCTCGCCATTTTGTGAGGTTTGAGCATATCAGACTAAATGATTAAGCAAATCAGATTAAATGATTGAGAAAATCAGATGATATGAGGTACAGGGTGGTTTTTCTTTGTATCATACGAGCAGGGATTGATGGTTTGAATAACATGACAATGAGTTGGATGATTGAAAAGCTGTGTGCATGCATAAGATTGCACTTATTGGTGACTGGTAGGAAACTTTTTATTATAACACATAACTGGTAATGTGTCTGTGATCTGCACATCAAATGGGTATGTACTCACACATTTGCCCATGATGAAGGCAGTCAAAGTTGAGGGCAAAAATCATGCACACACAATCCAGTTAAGATAACAAGAGCACGCTGGTTTTGTGATCCTGAAACTTTTTGCTGTGTGAGCAAGCATACGTAACAGTTGTGCATAAAGAGGCATCAGTTTATGTGTGACAAAGAGTTCTATTTCGCTTGCATCGTGAGGGCTGTCATTATTACCTGCTCTGTCATTATTACCAAGGGGGAACACAACAAGTCAGGGAAACCGGAGAAATGGGAGAAAACTAAATACTAAAATGTAGAAAATAGGTGAGGGATAAGGGGAAGTAAGCTAAAGAGAGAGTTGTGTTCTCCAAGGAAAAAAAATAATGGAGAAGGGAAGCAGAAACCGGAGAAAACCAGAAAGTGAGAACATCTCACTTTATGCTACACTTCAAGAACCTGAGTTCAGGTGTTTCACACTGAACTCATAAAGCATCAAGTTGTGCGTGAGCGTGCATGACAAAGAGGCATCAAGCTGGTGAGTGAGCATGCGTAACAAAGAGGCATCAAGTTGTGCGTGACAAAGAGGCATCAAGTTGTGCGTAACAAAGAGGGCATCAAGTTGTGCGTGAAAAAGAGGCATCAAGCTGGTGAGTGAGCGTGCGTAACAAAGCGGCATCAAGTTGTGCGTGACAAAGAGGCATCAAGTTGTGCGTGACAAAAAGGGCATCAAGTTGTGCGTGACATAGAGGGCATCAAGTTGTACGTGACAAAGAGGGCATCAAGTTGTGCGTGACAAAGAGGCGTCAAGCTGGTGAGTGAGCGTGCGTGACAAAAAAGGCATCAAGTTGTGCGTGACAAAGAGGCATCAAGTTGTGCGTAACAAAGAGGCATCAAGTTGTGCGTGACAAAGAGGCATCAAGCTGGTGAGTGAGCGTGCGTGACAAGAGGCATCAAGTTGTGTTAACAAAAAGGGCATCAAGTTGTGCGTGACAAAGAGGCGTCAAGCTGGTGAGTGAGCGTGCGTAACAAATAGGCGTCAAGTTGTGCGTGACAAAGAGGCATCAAGTTGTGTTAACAAAAAGGGCATCAAGTTGTGCGTGACAAAGAGGCATCAAGCTGTGCGTGACAAAGAGGCATCAAGTTGTGCGTGACACAGAGGCATCAAGTTGTGCGTGACAAAGAAAGAGGCATCAAGTTGTGCGTGACAAAGAGGGCATCAAGTTGTGCGTGACAAAGAGGCATCAAGCTGGTGGGTGGGCATGCGTGACAAAGAGGCATCAAGTTGTGCGTGACAAAGAGGCATCAAGTTGTGCGTGACAAAAAGGGCATCAAGTTGTGCGTAACAAAGAGGCGTCAAGCTGGTGAGTAGGCGTGCATGACAAAAGGGGCATCAGGTTGGAACAAGCTTCCATCATCTCGTACATTGTTGTAACGGAAGATTTTGCTGCAATGAGAGAATCCATTGTCACGCAAGGTCTGCTGTACATAAATATTACAGCCTATGCATGTACCGAACAGCCTCCACTGTGTGCTGTATCACAGCCAATTTATTCACTATAGCCTTCACTATACACTATATAGTATATGTATACACTGTATTGTATTCACTATATTTCAGCCTATTTGTGTACCTCCAGCTTAACTGTGTGCTGTATCACAGCCAATGTATTCACTATAGCCTTCACTATACACTATACTACTGTCTGTTTATGCGCCCATAGCCTTCAGATGCTACAAAATCATCTCTCTCTCTCTCTCTCTGTCTGTGTCTGTGTCTGTGTCTGTGTCTGTGTCTGTGTCTGTGTCTGTGTCTGTGTCTGTGTCTGTGTCTGTGTCTGTGTCTGTGTCTGTGTCTGTGTCTGTGTCTGTGTCTGTGTCTGTCTGTCTGTCTGTGTGTGTGTATGTGTGTGTGTGTGTGTGTGTATGTGTGTGTGCATTGCTCTATACATATTTGCATCCTTGCAACCCACCAGCTTGAAAGTTGCTGGAAGGGACGTGGATTCAATGGAATAAATTAACTGATAAAGTTACTACAACACAAAATGCTTACACTTCAACCGCCTTCATGCTGTTCAGACCAAGTAACTTCTAGACTTACAATTTTACATTGCACATTGGCTGCGTGCAGGTTGCGGAAGCGTTAGGAAATGTGGGTCAGCTTGGCCCCCCGGCTAGCAGGCCGCAAACTGAGCCAGCAGGACCACAAGAAGAGCAAAAGGAACGGATTGACCTCCAACAGCGCGTTGAAAAATATGGCAGCGGTGCCCACGATATCTATGCTGGCATGAGCTCAAGCCCGACTGAGGCCAAAACTGGCAATTTGGTTCCAGGCAAGTTTTGGCTGGAAAACGTCGAAAAATGACTTTCTGTTTAAATAAGGATAAAAGAAAAAGAAGGCCTGGGTATGCGTGATCTGCATCAAGAAATCCTTAGGGTCTGTTGCTTTGAACGAACAGTAGCTATCTCCTTCTCTCAGGCACAAATTCGTAAGCGGTGAAGAAAAATCATATAAACACCATCATATAGTAAATAAGGGTTTTAAGCTTGTAATGTTGAGGGTGGCTTATGCAAACGGCCTTCCGTTGCATAACATCTTGTGATACGCAAATGCACACCTTTCAATGGATCAAGCTGAAGCATATTTCATGGCTTATATTTGAGAAGATATGAAGCCATCTGCATCAGCCACGCATTTTTCACGGCGCATACTTGAGAAGATATCAAGTCATCTGCATCAGTCAAACATTTTTCATGGCTTATATTTAAGAAGATATAAAGCCATCTGCATCAGCCAAGCATTTTTCACGGCGCACACTTGAGAAGAGATCAAGTCATCTGCATCAGTCAAGCATTTTTCACAGCTTATACTTGAGAAGATATGAAGTCATCTGCTTCAGCCAAGCGTGGCGTTGCTGATAAACGAAAGTGTGGCTGCTCCTTCTCTAATAACCTTAATTTTGATGCACATGATCCACAAAGCCGAACTTGAATTTGGGATTTCTATTGGTGCCTGTGCAATCAACACCAGTTATGTTCGCATTGCAGGGATTGGCGCTGCAGCATGTACGAGCGGCTATTGCTCGTACTCAGAAAGCGATTTCGGTAAGGGTAATGCAAGTCTTTGCAGCCTTAGATTCGAGGAGGTGTGTTCAAAATAGTGTTCTGCTTGCTTCTTGCCAAGAGCGCGCTTTTGCCTGTAGTAAGGTTCGTCTCTCTTTGCTCCAAATTATGAAAGGCTCCCTGTTGCAGTCCTGCTGTTATAGAAATTATTTCCCCCTCTGTCACCTGGCTTTTTTGCTATAGACACAGGACTCAGTGCTTCATGCATTCCCGAAGAGCAGCAGCAGCAGCAGCCAGGAAAGGTCAGGGGCAGCAGTGACATAGGCAACAACAGGCAGGGTCCAGGGGGAGGCATTGCGTCAACTCCCTCATCAGATTCAGGGATCGTAGATAAGAATGAGGTCGCCGCCCAGCGTAAAATAATTGAGCAGTTCCCTGTGGAGGACAGGGGTCCCACCATTCCCAACCCAAAAAGCAGCAGCAGCAGAGGAGGAGGGGAGCCACGTTATCTGGGGAGTAGTGGTGCGGCACCTCCTGGAGGAGAGCGCATAGGGGACCTAGGAGGGATGGAGCCGCAGTCAGGGGTGGAAGTTCTGGGGCCTGAGGATACGCCGGTTGCGGTTCCTGGAAGGTGATAGTTTAGAGGATGTGTGTGAAAAGAGAGTTTAGTTTTGGTGGAGATCTTGGGGGCCTGAGGGCACGCCGGTTCCTGGAAGGTGATGGTGTGGAAGATGTGTGTGAAAAGAGAGTTCAGTTTTGGTGGAGATCTTGGGGCCTGAGGGCACGCCGGTTCCTGGAAGATGATGGTTTGAAGGATGTGTGTGATAAGAGAGTAGAGTTTTTGGGTGGAGGTCTTGGGGCCTGAAAACATCGCCGGTTGTCTGGAAAGTGATGGTTTAGAGAATGTCTCTGACAAGAGATTGGAGTGGTATGCGCATGTGAGTGTATGTTTGCAGACCAGAAATGTTTTGTCAGTGTTTTTTGAGTGGCCATGTGGTTGCGTGATATGGCATTTCGATTGATGATTCCTTCATTTAAAAAAAAGAAGAAACAACGTCTTGAATGTTAGGAGGAACATGTGCTAAACCAACATGCACAACATGGACGCGATCAAAGATGCAGTTTCCAGCATGAGCTCAAGCCCTTATTGTTGCACTAAGAAATAAGAAAGGTAATGCACACCCACACCCACATCCACAGCATGATGACCGCAGGCTCTTACTATTGCGCTAGGGATCAGGAAATGTAATGCACATCATCTTTGATGTCCACTACTCAGTTATTGTTAAAATTGTGTGATGACCGCAGGCTCCTACTATTGCGCTAGGGATCAGGAAATGTAATGCACTTCATTTTTGATTTCCACTATACAGCATTTTTGATTTCCATTACACAGCATATTTGAATTCCACTACACAGCATCTTTGATTTCAACTACAGCAGCATATTTGACTTCCACCTACACAGCATTTTTTTATTTCCACTACACAGCATCTTTGAATTCCACTACAGCAGCATTTTTTATATCCACTACACAGTTATTATTACAGTTGTGTGCCGCCAGCGTTCTTGCAAGGCTCTGTCAAAGACACTAATATTATTGAAAGGCCGCTTTGTTTCACCCCCTTCATCACACACCCTTGTAGCTTGCAGTTGTATCAAAGGCACTTATATTAATAAACGGCAGTGCACTTTGTTTCATTCCCTATACATTTCACCTCCGTAGTGCCGGAGCGGCTGAGCTGCCTGCCAAAGATCCTGACGTGCTAGATCCTTTGACTGCAACCTACCAGAGCGCTGCATACGGGCCAGCGATGGCAGGAGGAGGGGCACCGGGAGGTAAGAGGTTCATGAACTGGAAGGAACCTGCAGAGTACTCTGCAGAAGTACTTACTCAAGGCATACCGAGGTATATATTTAGAGGATTAGAGGGTCAGGTTAGGAACGGCGTTGGTAGGAGGAGTATATTTAGAGGATTAGAGGGTCAGGTTAGGAACGGCGTTGGTAGGAGGAGGGTCACCTGAGGTAAGAGGTTGAACGAGAAGCAATCTTCCTGAAACGGTGTCCATACATTTTGTGCAACTTCGTGAATTTGCATGACATGTATGGACGCAGCCTTGTGAGTAATAACAAAGGCTGTTGGTCGTTCACAATATAGGGGTACCTATATGGGTGTCGACACATTTAACGGGCTGAACATACAAGTGTGCTCAGGCAGATTCGCCAGTTTCGTTACGCATCTTTGGTATATATATTTATTAGTCGTGGGTGTGCTTCAAGCTACCCAGTATCTAACAGCCACGCCTCCTTATATCATTGTCTGATGTGTTCACCGCCCCCCTGCTTAATTGTGCACTATTTAAACCAATTAATACCCTCTAAAGCTTTGTCATGTGTAAGTGCCCGTTCAGGGCCTTCCTCCAACAATCAAGGATTTGATTCAGCACTCTCCAACTTTTCACAACATATTTAGCATGACATAATCTTCATGACATAAAAAAAACTTTACAGTAACTTTTTTCATGACATAAACTATCATGACATAACTATCATGGTGATGGTCACTACCAACTGCCAACACCCTAACACGCGCTGCAGGAGAACTAAATGATGTCAGTGTGCGTGATGTGTTCAACGGCCCATCACAAAGGGAACCAGGAAACCCTCCTTCTCCCCCTCCAAGTCCCCCCTTGCCACCCCAGCCTAGTCCTCCTCCCCCTATTTTGACAGAGGCCCCCGCTACATGGGAGGAGGTTGCCGACCAGACTGCAGACAATCTTACGGCAAAGGTCAGTTGTTTGAACAGAGGATGTTATGGTTCGACCAACCTCGTGGCAAAGATGAATAGTGTTTGCAAATGTTATGATTGTGCTAAAGGTGTCCTCAAGGTGATGAAGGAATTATTGATCTGCTTACAGGTGTCCTCAAGATCATGCGTCAATGTTTTTCCCTGCCAAAAATGTCGTAAATACACATGGTTCTGGCCAGCCCTATCAGTGTCACTAACGTCTGTGTGCGTGGGCACAGGTGCAGGTGCAACGACCCGTAGCCAGTGTAAGCTGGTCACCAGTGATGATCTGTGCGTTTCCTTTGTACGTGTGCTTGCAGGCGCAGGTGCACCGCCCAGCTGTCAATGAAAGTCACGCAGCAGCACCATCCCCAGCTGATTTCCCTTTGTACGTGTGCTTGCAGGCGCAGGTGCACCGCCCAGCTGTCGATGGAAGTCACGCAGCAGCACCATCCCCAGCTGATTTCCCTTTGTATGTGTGCTTGCAGGCGCAGGTGCACCGCCCAGCTGTCGATGAAAGCCACGCAGCAGCACCATCCCCAGCTGATTTTCTTTGTAGCTTGCAGGCGCAGGTGCACCGCCCAGCTGTCGATGGAAGTCACGCAGCAGCACCATCCCCAGCTGATTTTCATTGTACGCGTGCATGCAGGCGCAGGTGCACCGTCCAGCTGTCGATGGAAGTCACGCAGCAGCCCCATCCCCAGCTGATTTTCTTTGTACGCGTGCTTGCAGGCGCAGGTGCACCGCCCAGCTGTCGATGGAAGTCACGCAGCAGCACCATCCCCAGCTGATCTCCCAGCTCGCAGTACTGTCAACACAGACGATGTGCATCTTCTGCCCCACACCACCTACATCCCAACAGCACTGGCACATGGCATCGATTTCATAAAGGCCACCGGAGAAGGCATGTCAGCGGCTGTTGAGGTAGTGCGGTTGAGGATCAGGAATATTATATTATTGCATAAATAATCGGACAGAGCAACGCATAGATCATTACAGCAGTAGCCGTGCTTTGCTTTCCAGCTGCTCAAATCAAAAGGCTCCTAGCTGCTCAATACATAGGTGGAAAGGCTTTTCCAGCTGCTGTTGAGGTAGTGCAGGTTGAAATCAGGAGGTAGCGGATTGTTTTGGTTTGCGTTTCAGCTGCTCAAATTAAAAGGCTCCTAGCTGCTCAATACAGATGGAAAGGTTCCCAGTTTAAGTCAAATGATAGGTGTAAAAGCACGCTAATTCATGGTGGTGTATAAGAAACAGCACACAGTTTCAAACTACAAGTGTTGTCAATGAAATTTAATAAAACGAATGCCTCCTATGCAACTAATCAGCCTCCTATCTACGCTGGTAATAATTAAGCTTCATATGCTGATAATAATTTATATGCTAATAATAACTAAGCCTCCTATGCTAATTTTAACTAAGCCTTTTACGCTGGTAAATAATAAGCCTCCTACCTATGCTGGTAATAACTAAGCCTCTCAGTGTGATTCTGAATGCCTCCTCATCCCTCTCAAGAAAAGATCTCAATCACATTGAGATTAAGAATGTCTTGAATGGCATTGGTTGTCGTTACACGTGTGGTTGGTTTAAGCGATTCAATAATGCACTTTGCAAAAGCTGTTTTAAACAGAGAAAGGGAGATCTTCCAATACAATTCAGTCATATAATCAGGCCATATACTGTGTACAAGTATGTATGGTTATTACCTGTTATTGGTAAAACTGTTCTCCCATACGTGCGCACAGGCTGGTCTGCATTTTGCACACATGCTGCTCTGCATTATATTACAATTATGGCCACCCCTTCACAGACACATATATTGGACCCTCTATTACTTTTCCGTGATCCTATAACCGCATCCTTTGATTTCTTCCGGTACTGGCCAGCTCTTTACAAATGCATACACACATGCGTACAGACTGATCCCGCACTGTGCATACACACATGCGTACAGGCTGGACCTGCACTAATGAGCATACAGGTGTGTTCTGCATGACATACAACTCTGGTCAACTTTCACAAATACACACATAAACACACAGGCTGGTCCTGCATTTCAGCTGCAATCTTCAGGAGGCCCGGAAGCCCTGCCCGCTCAAGGCCCACCTCAGGGGCAACAGCAACAGCAACAGCAACAGCAGGAGCGGCAGCAAGAAGAAACCAAGGCACCTGATTGGCTGGACAGACCAGGGCTTGTAGGGGGACTACCTGCAGTTGGTGTACACAAGGGCGGGACAGGTGCAGTCTACGTGTTTTAATAGACAGGTCACGGTTGGTGCACATAAGCAGGACACGTGGAGGCTATCTTTTTCATGAAAGAACATACCCCTTACACACAAATTTTTGCTGCACATCTTGCCGTCATAACTGTGCCAAGTGCAAATGCTACTACCTATATATGAATGATCACCTTGTACATGATGGCTTGCTGCATTTGAGGCAAAAGGAGATTGCTGTGTAAATGCTACTATCTATATATGAATGATCACCTCGTACGTGATAGCTTGCTACGTATGAGGCAAAAGGAGATTGCTGTGTAAATGCTACTACCTATATATGAATGATCACCTCGTACGTGATAGCTTGCTACGTATGAGGCAAAAGGAGATTGCTGTGTAAATGCTACTACCTATATATGATATGATCACCTCGTACATGATGGCTTGCTGCATTTGAGGCAAAAGGAGGTAGCTGTACGAATGCTACTACCTATATATGAATGATCACCTCGTACGTGATAGCTTGCTACGTTTGAGGCAAAAGGAGGTTGTTGAGCAAATGCTACTACCTATATATGAATGATCACCTCGTACATGATGACTTGCTACGTATGAGGCAAAAGGAGGTTGCTGTGTAAATGCTACTACCTATATATGAATGATCACCTTGTACATGATGGCTTGCTGCATTTGAGGCAAAAGGAGGTTGCTGTGCAAATGCTGCTGCCTATACAGGAATGATCACCTCGTGCGTGATGGCTTGCTGCATTTGAGGCAAAAGGAGGTTGCTGTGTAAATGCTACTACCTATATATGAATGATCACCTCGTACATGATGGCTTGCTGCATTTGAGGCAAAAGGAGGTTGATGTGCAAATGCTACTACCTATATATGAATGATCACCTCGTACATGATGACTTGCTGCATTTGAGGCAAAAGGAGGTTGATGTGCAAATGCTACTACCTATATATGAATGATCACCTCGTACGTGATAGCTTGCTACGTATGAGGCAAAAGGAGGTTGCTGTGTAAATGCTACTACCTATATATGAACGATCACCTCGTACGTGATGGCTTGCTGCATTTGAGGCAAAAGGAGGTGCAGCTGTCGCCGTAACAGCTGGGCTTGAGGACGCATACGATTCATACCTTTTACATGCATCCATGGATATTCAACTCGTAGGTGGTTGCTTTGCTGTACCTGAGGCAAAAGGAGGTGGCTGCTGCCTTGATGGCAGAGCATGAAAACGCACAAGATGCATCCATGAATATTATGCATCCATGAATATTATGCACCATGAATATTATGCATCCATGAATATTCAACTCGTAGATAGGTGGTGGCTTGCTTCACCTGAGGCAAAAGGAGGAGGCTGCTGCCTGGACGGCAGAGCATGAGGACGCACAAGATGCATGCTTTTACGCGCATCAAGACGTGTGGATCATCACCTTGTGTAGGTGGTGGCTTGCTGCACCTGAGACAAAAAGAGGAGGCTGCTGCCTTGACGGCAGAGCTTGAGGACACACAAGATGCAGCGGCAGCTGCCTCAGCAAAATGCAGCCACAACACCCCAACTCACAACATCAGCTGGGCTGAAAAAGTGGGCGCAGGTCTGTGAGGCTTGTGGGGGTAGTGAGTGCATGCTTTATCGCATGGATGTGTCAGCAGGCTACTCAGTTTTCAGGTCATGTGTCAGGTCATTTGTCAGGTCATTTGTGTCAGGCCACTCAATTTTCAGGTCTGCGAGGCTTATGGGGGTAGCAAGTGCATGCTTTATCGCATGGATGTGTCAGCAGGATACTCAGTTTTCAGGTCATGTGTTGGGTCATGTGTCAGGTCATTGTGTCAGGCTACTCAGTTTTCAGGTCTGCGAGGCTTTTGGGTATAGCGAGTGCATGCTTTATCGCAAAAATGTGTCAGCAGGCCACACTCAGTTTTGGGGTGTGAGTTGTGTGTGGGGTGACCAGGTCATATGCACATGTGTGTACACTTCCTAAGACCTATAGAAGTGAAGGTGGTCTTTGACTCAATAGCTCTTACGAATCAGGGCATGAAAGCTACTCTTGATCACTGTCAAACATCCAAGGACTTGCACACATCCTTTTCTAAGGTCAGCGTTGTTTCTATGCTCACTGAAAAACAGGCTTTGGCCAACAAACACTTCTGGTGCAGCAGGAAATGCTGTACTAGGTATTAAGTAATGCTATATATGTTAACTACTTCTAAGTAACCGTGCCACACCGTTTCCCTGCGTGCTTCTCACAGAAAGTAAAAATGCTGGTGCAGCAGGAAAGTTTGGACTAGCATTTGCCTGAGTGTGTTTGCAGTGGTCCACCTGGAGTGAATAGAACTGGTATAGACCTCTGCAAACAGAAAAAACGTCACACGTTTTGCGTGTATTTTTGTTTTCCACTGGAATTGAAACCGGTGCAGCAGGGAATTTTGGACAAACAAATGCCACACATAGCCAACATTTTGCAGGTGCTCCGTTGGTGCCACAAGATCTGATAAATCTTGGCAAACAAACAATGTCACACATTGTCTGCAACGTCATACATTGTCTAGCGCACTCCACAGGGCCCTGACTGGTGCGCGGTGCGGAATACTGGTCACGTGGTGCACGAAATTCAAAGCGTGTTTCCTGTATGCTTTCCACAGGGCCTCTGACTGGTGCGCGGTGAGGAATACTGGTCACGGGAATACTGGTCACGTGGAGCACGAACCCGCGTTTTTCCTGTATGCTTTCCACAGGGCCTCTGACTGGTGCGCAGTGCGGAATACTGGTCACGTGGAGCACGAAATTCAAAGCGTTTTTCCTGTATGCTTTCCACAGGGCCTCCGACACATGCAGCAGGGACCGCTGGTGTGGGAGATGCAGGAGTTAAAGGAGGTACCGACTACTTTGGACGGTCACCTGCTCCAGAAAAAGAGACAACAGAGCCTACTTCTGTGGGAAGTCAGGGAGCAGGTGAGAAGGAGCCTTGTTAAAAGGAGGGGATGTGTGCACGTGCGGCATGTCAACATAATAACTTGTTATAACAATCTAATTACTCAAAAGGCACAGGAGCCAGGTTTATAGAAAGGGATGTTTACACTTGCGGCATGTCCATATATCGACATCAAATTGAATGTCTACTTCCTAAATATCAACATCTTGCTCCCACCCCACTTTCCTTTTCTTTCAGCCTGCTTCCTTTTTTTTCTTTTTACGTACGTCTGACTCAGCTTGTTTACAGCCTTGTATTAGGGATTTTCAATTTCCCCCCTTTACCTATAAAACACGCCAATCAATTAAATCAAATTTTTGTTGGGGAGGGACTTGACAGATGTAAAATGTTAACCGATTAGATTACTCAAAAGGCATACATACAACAAATTCATCGCAGGGAGCAGTCTGGCCAAACAAGAGCAGTGGAAACTTAATATTAAGTACACGCATTGCACAGACAAGTTCAAAATGCTCAGACAAGTTCACACTGCTCAGAGAAGTCCACACTGCTAATACAAGAATACACTGACAGGCAAGTTCACGCTGCTCAGAAAAGTTCAGACTGCACGGACAAGTTCACACTGTCAGACAAGAATACACTGAACAGACAAGTTCTCGCTGCTCAGAAAAGTTCACACTGCACAGACAAGTTCACACTGCACAGACAAGTTAACACTGCACAGACGAGTTTATATTGCGCGCTGCCTCACACAGTGGACTACATGAGAAATACACCTGCATCTAATAGTTCTGATCAGGTTTATTTCTGAAATTATTGAAATTACCCTTAGGAGTGCTTGGCATAGGTACAATGGGCTGGTGTCTTTGGGTGAGGACATCTGTACCAAACCCCTGCATCGAATATTCCAGTTCAAGTACACGTACACACTGCTCACAATGGCCTACAAGAGGAATACACCTGCATCGAATCATTCTTATCAAGCATTTGGAATATGTTCACAACAACTTGCAGGAGAAGGGCACCTGCATTCGAAAATCCAGCGCAAGCACAAACCCACACTGGTCACCTGCATCCAAAATTTCAGAGCAAGAACACACCCACACTGATTACCTGCATTCAATATTTCAGAGCAAGCACACGCCCACAATGTTCAAAACGACTTGCAGGAGAAGGGAATCCGCATTCAATATTTGAGATCAAGCACACGCCCGCGCTGATCACGATTATCCACATGCAATAACACACTGATCACAACGACCTGCAGGAGAAGGGCACCTGCATTTGATTAATAAAGAGCAAGCACACGTCCTCACTAATCACCTGCATTTAATATTTCAGGGCAAGCACACGCCCACATTGATCACGATAACCCACAAGCAATATCACACTGATCACAACCAATTGCAGGAGAAGCGCACCTGCAACCTGCAATCTGTAATTTAAGAGCAAGCACACGCCCACACTTATCACGACGACTCACAGGAGGAGGTCCGCTTGGCTCCTCTGGCCTGGATCTACTCATAACAGATCCACAAGGGGCAGACATAAACACTCGTGTGACCAGAGCTGTCTCTCCTGAAGTCGTACAGGTGTGCCTTTTTACTTGGGTAAGCCAGAACCGTATATAGGTATATACCGTATATGATCGTTGGTGATTTCACTCCCAAAAGTACCGTGTATGCACCGTATATATATCGGATCACTGTCTTTGTTCTTCTCTTCACGTTGTTCACCAGGTGTCATACACTCTATCGTAATAAAGCGTCAAAGTACCTGGTCGACTTGTTCATCTGACATTGTATTATACAATTATCAAGGATGTTTTGATGGTGATATTGCGACCTCTGAAATTTCGGAAAAGTTCTTTTACTTCTACGGTGTGTTCATATTTTTCGAGTAACATCAGCATATCTCTCATGGATAGTTTCCCTCAAAACTCCTCCACATGCGCATATATTTAAGGTTGGCCAAGGCCTTATATAAATGATGTATATACGGTCTATTTTGTAGGGATTCCAATTTACGGTCGTATACGGCGTGTATATATGGTTCTGGCCAACCCGTACGCATATGCAGTGTGTAGATGGGTTATTTATTAGCAGGGAATTCACCACACGTGCAGTCATATTCAGTATGTATATGCGGTTCAGGCCGACCCTTGGCGGTTTTATTGGCAGGAATATTAAGTGGCTACACACCCTAAAAACTTGATACCCTAAAACCTTGGAAAAAAACGACTGGTTCCGGCTAGACCTCCTGAGAGGGTGTCACCGGGAGCTTGTCCAGCTTATGGTACTGCAAGAATGTCCTTTGTAAAGCTTGTCCACCGATTTTGAAGGTCTTTCAAACAGGAGCCAAGTCTACTCCTCCTTTTTGTTGGTTTGAGGGAACCCCCAACAACCAAAAGGAGGAGTCAGACTTAGCTCCTGTTTGAAAGACCTTCAAAATTGGTCATCCCTTGGAGCTTCGTACTGGTATGGCTAAAAATGCATAGCTTCCTTTGTGAAGCTTATCCACACCACAATGAGGAGTCGAGACTTAGCTCCCGCGTGGTCGACCTTCAAATACAGTGGATGCTGGTCTTATTTAGTCCTCTTAACTATGAATTCTCTAACAAAATGGCACACATAAATTATTCAATGTATATGGCTGGTATATGGCCGGTTTTATGTGCTCACCCATTTTGGTGCACCAACTCCCAACTCTCACCCTGTCTTGAAATGCGAAGGAATATATTCCCAGGAATGTGCACACACACTGAATGTAGATCTGAAATCCTTCTGAGACCATATCCCTTAACCAATTGGTTTTAATCATTTGTGACGAGCACACCAACCCATCCTTGGACACTGTATCTCCTGTTGCAGAAACAATTCAGATAAGCACACATTAACGCATACTAGCATGGACACTGTTTCTCCTGTTGCAGAAACAATTGAGACAAGCACACATCAACGCATACTAACATGGACACTGTTTCTCCTGTTGCAGAAACAATTGAGACAAGCACACATTAACGCATACTAACATGGACACTGTTTCTCCTGTTGCAGAAACAATTGAGACAAGCACACATCAACGCATACTAACATGGACACTGTTTCTCCTGTTGCAGAAACAATGTTACAAAAAAATGCTTCTTTTCTCCTGTTGCAAAAACAATGTTTCTCCTGTTGCAGAAACAGTTCAGACAAGCACACATTAAAACATACTAATATATGTCAAATGGATATTATTCACGAGTACACAGCGCTTACACCACATGATCCCCATACATGATATAAGGAATAATTATTCAACGTCTACATTAGCAGACAAGCACACTTTCATGTGCATACGTATGTCGTAAGGATATAATATACGAGGACACAGCGCTTACACCACATGATCCCCATACATGATATGTATCTTTTTATTTACTTGTAATTAATCCACCGCCACCTCACGATACAGAGGATCAACGGTGCTCTGCGCGCAATTGGTTTGACACCCTTTTCTACAGTCTGTGAAAAGAAGCAGCGCCCATCTTCAGCAACGCAGGGAACACGCAGCATCATGGCATAGAACAGCGTGCTCATCACATGAGCCCCACACATGTTATTATAGGAATAAGTTTTTAAAGACTTCGCTTGATGTTAAGAATAAGAAGCCGTAGGTGTCAAGAGCATTAAGCTTTAGCAGGGGGAAAGAGGTGCTGCAACCATGCCTGTTGCGATACATGTGGTGTTCTGTGAGCGGCAGGCAGCGGTACAAACTTTCATGGCTTCTGCTCGTTACACACTCACAGCTCGTGCATATGCGGCACAAACTTTCATGGCTTCTGCCCATTTACACGCTCACAGCTCGTGCATTTGCGACACACACTTTCATGGCTTCTGCCCATTACACACTCACAGCTCGTGCATATCGTCTACAGAGAACAGAATATATTACTTCTACGCTTTGTCCTTGAACCAGATGCGCCATCACCATTTCATTTATTCACGTTCGTCAGGAGCCGGGGCTAAGCTTCCTGATTTCCACTGACTCGTTATTCTGCTTGTGCCACAACTGTAAAGTTAATCTGCTTGCGCCACAATCGTATAGTTGATCTGCTTGTGCCACAACCGTATAGTTGTCCTGCTTGAAATGCCACAACCGTATAATTGAGCTGCATGTGCCACAACCGTATGGTTGTCCTGCTCGTGCCACAACCGTATAGTTGATCTGCTCGTGCCACAACCGTATAGTTGATCTGCTTGTGCCACAACCGTATAGTTGCTCTGCTCTTGCCACAACCGAATTGTTGATCTGCTTGTGCCACAACCGTATGGTTGCTCTGCTTAAAATGCCACAATCTTATAGTTGATCTGCTTGTGCCACAACCGTATAGTTGATCCGCAAATGCCACAACCGTATAGTTGATCTGATCGTGCCACAACCGTACAGTTGATCTGCTCGTGCCACAACCGTACAGTTGATCTGCTTGAGCCACAACCGTACAGTTGATCTGCTCGTGACAACCGTATAGTTGATCTGCTCGTGCCACAACCGTACAGTTGATCTGCTCGTACCACAACCGTACAGTTGATCTGCTTGAGCCACAACCGTATAGTTGATCTGCTTGTGCCACAACCGTATAGTTGATCTGCTTAAAATGCCACAATCGTATAGTTGATCTGCTTGAGCCACAACCATATAAATGATCTGCTTGTGCCACAACCGTATAGTTGATCTGCTCAAAATGCCACAACCGTATAGTTGTCCTGCTCGTGCCACAACCGTATAGATGTCCTGCTTGTGCCACAACCGTATAGTTGATCTGCTTGTGCCACAACCGTAAAGTTGTCCTGCTCGTGCCACAACTGTACAGTTGATCTGCTCAAAATGCCACAACCTTATAGTTGTCCTGCTCGTGCCACAACCGTATAGTTGATCTGCTCAAAATGCCACAACCGTATAGTTGATCTGCTCGTGCTACAACCGTATAGTTGATCTGCTTGTGCCACAACCGTATAGTTGCTCTGCTTTTGCCACAACCGAATTGTTGATCTGCTTGTGCCACAACTGTATGGTTGCTCTGCTTAAAATGCCACAATCTTATAGTTTATCTGCTTGTGCCACAACCGTATAGTTGATCCGCAAATGCCACAACCGTATAGTTGATCTGATCGTGCCACAACCGTATAGATGTCCTGCTTGTGCCACAAACGTATAGTTGATCTGCTTGTGCCACAACCGTGTAGTTGTCCTGCTCGTGCCACAACTGTACAGTTGATATGCTTGTGCCACAAACGTATAGTTGATCTGCTTGTGCCACAATCTTATAGTTTATCTGCTTGTGCCACAACCGTATAGTTGATCTGCTTGAAATGCCACAACCGTATAGTTGTCCTGCTTGTGCCACAAATTTATAGTTGATCTGCTTGTGCCACAACCGTATAGATGTCCTGCTTGTGCCACAAACGTATAGTTGATCTGCTTGTGCCACAACCGTATAGTTGTCCTGCTCGTGCCACAACTGTACAGTTGATATGCTTGTGCCACAAACGTATAGTTGATCTGCTTGTGCCACAACCATATAGTTGATCTGCTCGTGCCACAACCGTATAGTTGTCCTGCTTGAAATGCCACAACCGTATAGTTGATCTGCTTGTGCCACAAATTTATAGTTGATCCGCAAATGCCACAACCGTATAGTTGTCCTGCTTGTGCCACAACTGAAAAGCCGTGGTGAAAATGTTACAGCCCAATTTTGGTTGTGGCCTTGGTGGCCGGGCGTTGTAGAGGCCTTGCTGGCTGAACAGTTGTAGGGCCCTTGCTGGCCTTACGGACTTGCCGCTTGCTTCTTTGCGTTGATTTGCTGTTATGAGGGCCTGCAGCCCATTCTTGGTTCCAGCATGTTTTTGGTTTTGATCTCCCTCCACGTCAGCCTTGGTGTAATGACGAAGCCTACAGCGAACTGTAGCATAGAACCGTGGTGAGAGCGTTACAGCACTTGGTACCATAGTAATCTTTCAGTTCCTTGATCATCGTTGGTACCTGCCAGTACATATCTGATGTTTCAGTTTCTATAGTTAATATCGTTGGTACCTGCCAGTACATATCTGATGTTTCGGTTTCTCTAGTTAATATCGTTGGTACCTGTCGGTACATATCTGATGTTTCAGTTCCTATAGTTGGCACATACCAAGGTGCAAATAATTTATCACTTTCGTACAGGCTACAGCGCAAGAATACCTGGCTTCTGCTGCCCCAGCTGGCACTGAATTACGAAACCCTGTCCCTGGAGACCTGCTTGCTGCTGTTGAAGGCAACACCACACAGGTGTGTCATTTTGCAAGAGCATGAATACAGAGACTGAGCATATCTTCAGGTTAAATGTAATGAGGCAGCATGTGTTCAGGTTGTAAAAGCATGCAAATTGAGACTGAGCATGTGATCAGGTTGGACGTAATGATGCAGCATGTGGTCAGGTTGTAAGAGAGCGCAAAAGGAGACTGGGAATGTGTTCAGGTTTGGCGTAATGATACAGCATGTGTTCAGGTTGCAAGAAAACGCAAAATGAGACTGAGCATGTATTCAGCTTTGGGCGTACATTTTGGATGCAGTTATATTGCACTTGGAGATACTGATAGATTTAAAGATACTGATAAAGATGTCCACTTCACTCTGTGTTCGCTAAAAACCGGGTGGAGCAGCTCATATTTTTACAATAAATTGAGCTAGAAGTAGTTGCACACGAAAAAATGTGTGTTCAGAATAGCGTCCAGTTACTTGCATGCTCACACAATAAATGAAAGCTTGTCTGTCAAAGAGAGAGGAAGTTTTTTGCTGCGCATTTGCCTGACAAAAAGCAAGGTAGCGGCCAACATATTGAATTGAAGATTGCACGTATTCATAAAAAAGTATTTTCATGCTCACACAACAGATCCAGTTTGCTGCGCACTCGCCTGTTGAAGAGAAAGGAGGACCGTTCAGAGGAGAGGCGCTTGAAGGAAGGGGGCCGTGGAGAGAGGGACGTAGCGCTGGGATAATATTGGAGGGAGGAGGGCCCAAGTACATGGGGCAGGATGGGGAGATGGAGTTACGCACAATTGCTCCTGCGGGGGAGGTATGTGCCTGTGTGTGTGAGCATTTTGTGGAAGAAGGAGGTGCTTGCTTAACCTAAGCCTGAATACCATTTCCCTCTATGAAGAAGACTACTGTTCAATTAGGCAGATCGTTCAAGAGGGCAGGGGGAATGACATCTGGAGGAGAAAAAAGTCCCAGAAAAGGCAACTGAAAATTTTAAGAAGAGGCTGAGTGTTAAAGAGAAGGAAAGAGGAGAGAAAGGAAAAAACCAAGCAGCTGGGTCGTGGATACCCTTGACTGCCCGCAAAAACAATATGCACCGACCAGTGCTTCTTATAAGGATTCTGGAAAAGCTTGGTTTCATGTTACCCCAAATCTGGGAATTGGAGGAATTGCAATTTAAGTCATTTTCTTTTCCTGCCCCAGCCCACCGGGAGGCCTCCCGATGCTGCGTAGTTGAATGTAAGTGTGTGAGGAAGCAATTGCAAGTATGAAAGTTTGTTTGAGATTGCAAGCTGGGCGAACCGTTTTAGAATAGATGAGCACTGCACTTAAATCGCACTGAGACACCTTTACAAGCTTACCAGTTTAATCTGAGTGTGAAACTTCACATGACAGAGTGCTCTCTGCCTTTCAGGTACTTCAAAATTCCCAGAACAAATAGTAGCCACCCAACAAGCCGTACGAAGAGAAACAAAAAAGAGAACCTACTCCATGAGAGAGTACTCTCTGCCTTCCTAGGTACTTCGAATTTCCCAGAACAGATAGCATCCACCCAACAAACCGTACAAAGAGAAACAAAAAAGAGAAACTACTCCATGAGAGAGTGCTCTCTGCCTTCTAGGTACTTCATCAACGTTTCCAGATCAAGAAAAATAAAAAAGAAATACACAGGCAGTGAAACACCAATAATCCATACAGGATCTTTTGCACACCTGTTTGTTGCAAAGCAGTGAAGGAAGGCTACTACATTGGTGCATTTTGCCAAGTGTGTATACATGAACAGCTTACACACGGACCATGATCAAGTACAGCGTGCACTTACACAAACACACGCTCAGCTCAAACACTGGATGTGATCACTTACAGCACACATATGCACACGTACACACTGACCATGCATGAATGTCTACAACATTCACAGCATACACAAACACGTACACACTGACCATGCATGGTTGTCTACAACATCCGCATCACATCCGCATCAGACTTCAGGCACAACCACGCCCATATATACACTGACCATGCACGATTGTCTACAACATCTGTATCACATTGCAGGCACAGCCACGCCCATATATACACTGACCATGCACGATTGTCTACAACATCCGTATCACATTGCAGGCACAGCCTCGCCCACGTGCTGCACGTGACACGGAGGCCTCACGTGCTAACGTAGGCACCAACAGCCGATTGTGAGTATTGTTTCTTTAATGCTTGAATAAGAATAGATAAAGGATATGAAATTGAGAAAGCATTGTAGGCACCACCAACAGTCGCCTGTGAGTATTGTTTCTTTAATGTTTGAATAAGAATAGATAAAAGGTATTAAACTGAGAAAGCACTGTAGGCACCACCAACAGCCGCCTGTGAGTATTGTTTCTTTAATATTTGAATAAGAATAGATAAAGGATATTAAACTGAGAAAGCACTGTAGGCACCATCAACAGCTGCCTATGAGTATCTTGTTTTCTTTGAAGAATAAAGGATATGAAACTGCGGAAACACTTAAGGCACCACCAACAGCCACCTATGAGTAGCATGTTTCCTGTGTTTGAATCAGAATGAATAAAGGATGTGAAACTGAGAAAACACCGTAGGTACCACCAACAGCCGCCTGTTGTTTGGAATCAGGCAATCTGTTTCTCTCTCTGTAAATAAACTGCAAAACACAACACCTGTGAGTGCCATGCGTGCTGATCATGTCTGTGAGTGCCATGCATATCATGTCTGTGAGTGCCATGCTGATCCTGCCTGGATGAAACGAGTAAAGGAAAGTAGCACGCATAGAAATTTTGAGGACAGCAGCTGTGACAAATCACTATAGATGGGCTTGACAAGAAACAACTCACTATAGATGGGCTTGACAAAAACAACTCACTATAGATGGGCTTGACAAGAAACAACTCACTATAGATGGGCTTGACAAAAACAACTCACTATAGATGGGCTTGACAAGAAACAACTCACTATAGATGCTTTTGACAAGAAATAACTGCGGCAGCGTAAGCCTACGCTTGCAAGCATTTTTTTGGTGAAGGAATTTACAATATCCAGTACCTAAGTTGCTCCCACCCCTGAGTTATACTGTGGGCAGTGGTTATTCACTGCCTTTGTAGCTTTTCTTTCTTCATTTAAATCTTTTTGGTGGGTTGTAGAAAATCTCAGGCACATAAAACCTGAACAACTCGATAAAAGCAGTGCGACAGGTCCTTATGTGCAATTTTAAACCACGTTTGAATGCTGTTTAGATGCTGGGACTAAACATTTAAAACTCTGGGACCAAACTCCAGAAGAATATGAAACGACAAGAAGAAAACTGAACGCCAAGAAGAAGAAAAGACATTTAGATGCTGGGAACCAACTCCAGAAGAAGCTTGAAGACTAAACGTTTAAGAGAAGAAGAAATATATAATGCTGGGACTGATATGCGTAAATTTCAAGGCTTGAGTTGAAGGGGAAAGATGAAATGCTCAACTGTGTTGTAAGGTGGTGTTTTGGGACAGAGCTTCCTCAATCGATCCACAAATGTGTTTGGAATTGCCACGCAGTTGCTCAGCTTTGCAGGAGGGTGTCGATCCACAAATGTGTTTGGAACTGCCACGCAGGTACTCAGTTTTGCAGGAGGGTGTCGATCCACAAATGTGTTTGGAATTGCCACGCAGGTACTCAGCTTTGCAGGAGGGTTTCGATCCACAAATGTGTTTGGAACTGCCACGCAGGTACTCAGCTTTGCAGGAGGGTTTCGATCCACAAATGTGTTTGGAACTGCCACGCAGGTACTCGGCTTTGCAGGAGGGTGTCAATCCACAAATGTGTTTGGAACTGCCACGCAGGTGCTCAGCTTTGCAGGAGGGTTTCGATTCACAAATGTGTTTGGAATTGCCACGCAGGTACTCAGCTTTGCAGGGGGGTGTCGCCTCGACGCAGCAGCAGCAGCAGCTTCAGCCTCAGGCCCAACCCTCGGCCCCAAATATCTGGTCAAACACGTCAGCCTCGTCATTGCCCAAACCCAAGGGCAGCGAAGGTGTGGGAGATGCTTCTCTGCCTCTGGCGGAGGACCAAGAGGTGCCTGGTGCTACCCACTATGCTGATGCCCTGGGATCAGGTGTGGATGTACGTGTGGATGCAGTGTGTACTTGTGTATGCATACATGTGCATGCAGTGTACTTATGTACATGTGTATATGTGGATGCAGTGTATACTTGTGTAAGCATACATAGGGTTGGCCAGAACCATATATATATGGTGTATGTACGATACTTTTGGCAGGAAAATTGCCAAATATACGGTATACACCTTTATAATATCGCATAATGACATGCCAAAACCCTTAATACTCAGGCTACGAGGAGTACTTGTGTGCGTGCATGCATCTAACTTGTTTACAAGAATTAGTGACATAGGCCAGAAAAGACCTTATAAAATCGCATGATTACATGCCAAAACCCTTAATACTCAGGCTACGAGGAGTACATGCGCAGCGAGCTGGCGCAGCCTTCTCCTGGGGAGAAGAGCATTGGAGAAGGGATGAATGAGGTGTGTGTGGTCTGCTTTTGTGAGTGTGTTGCGTGCAGTGCTCAGAGCGTGTGAGTGTGTACATATAATGCGTTTACGTGTGCTGCAAAAATGCTTCAAGGTTGAAAGTCGTCTTCGTAAATGTGTAGAAAGTATTTGTTAGAAATCACTGTGTAAACTGATTCATCTGTGTAAAGCATGTCATCTATATATTTGTGTACACAGTATTTGTTAGACATCTCGTGAAAGTCAGCTCCTCCTGGACTTGCAGAAATTGTAAAATGCAAGATATGTGTGCAATAATTAGGGTTGGCCAGAACCGTATATATACGCCGTATATTTGATGAAATCCCTGCAAAATTCACCATATATCTACTGTATATATATGATTCCGGCCAATCCTAGCAATAATTTAACTTTCAGCTTCAGGCTAGATAATAGAAAAACGGTGAAATGCTGGTATGTAAGTAGAGACTTTGTGTGTTTTGCTTTCTGTTGCAAGACACATTGCAGACAATAATAAAATTCAATGCAACGCGTTTTTGCACATTTTCTGTTGCAAGACGCATTGCAAACATTAATAACATCCCATGCATCGCTTTTTTTACACATTTTCTGTTGCAAGACGCATTGCAAACATTAATAACATCCAATGCAACGCTTTTTTTTACACATTTTCTGTTGCAAGACGCATTGCAAACATTAATATCATCCAATGCAACGCTTTTTAACACATTTTCTGTTGCAAGACACACATTTCCAAACATCGTAACAATTAATGCAGTGTCAATCCATCACACTGGGCTGCCTCAAAATGACCATTTTTAGTATTAGCAGTTAGGCTTCGTATTGAAAGTTGTCTACATCACTTCATGTCTGCTTTGAACGGAATTCAGCAAAGAATAATTTTATGAATTAGATCTGCAATCAATGCTAAGAGAACTGCTTCCTTGTATAAGGTGATCCAGACAATCAACATCTCCTGGATACAAAACAAAAAAGCCAGCAAGATTAGTTCCTCACCAAAAATAAAACATCATGGGATTGTAATTCCTGCCTTAAAAATAAAGAGGGCACAATAACCATAAACAGACACTTAAAACAAGTTGCATCATTCAGGAGCAACTTGTATTGCAGCAGCCCGTAACGAAACCAACTCATCAATCAACTCAAATCAAATTAACTCTACAAACATGATTCCCACAGCACTTGTTTAACAATGGGTGTTACAGCAAAAATAATCTACTACGTACTTATTTTGTAGTGGCATCCAGACTATACAGCAAAAATAATATACTACCTACTTATTGTGTAGGGGCATCCAGACTTTACAGCATAAATATTCTACTACCTACTTATTGTGTAGTGGCATCCAGATTATACAGCAAAGATAATCTACTACCTACTTATTGTGTAGTGGCATCCAGATTATACAGCAAAAATAATCTACTACCTGCTTATTGTGTAGTGGCATCCAGATTATGAGACTTCCGTTCCACAGATCCGCACAAAAATCATCAGTTCTCTGCTTCAGCTGTAGAACTGGAGTTCTTGCGTAGTGAGCGTAAGCTCAGATCTGGCAGGCACTTTGCATAAAGTGCTGTGTACTCTCGTTTTAGGCATTCTTTTTATGCCTTGCTTTTGCTCGGGTTGTTTTTCCCGCCCCCCCCTTCTCAGCTTGTGCTTTGACTTGTGGGTGCTCCCATCTGAGCTTGCTTGTATCTGACTTATGGACTTGCTGCTTACTTCTTTGTGTTGTGTTGCTTTTTTGAGGGCCTGCAGCCCATTTTTGGTTGTAGCCTTGGTGGCCGGGCGTTGTAGAGGCCTTGCTGGCTGAACAGTTGTAAGGGCCTTGATGGCCTTACGGACTTGGCACTTGCTTCTTTGCGTTGTTTTGCTTTTGTGAGGGCCTGCAGCCCATTTTTGGTTTTGATCTCCCTCCACGGCAGCTTGGTGTAATGACGAAGCCTACAGCGAACTGTAGCATAGAACCCATAGCACATTATAGTTGCTTGGACACAATGATTATTCGCTTTGGCCTTCTGAGTGCTGCTTTGGTTAAGGTTCCTTTTCAACACGCAAGTGGATTTTTTCTTTTAGGTCTCGTGGCGAGTGCAAACCAATGCCTATCAACAAATTACGCAGGCAGTGTAAGCCACTCCCCACATACCTTAAGGAAAAGGAGCCGCTTTGGTAACGGGTAATGTAGAAGTCCACCGATGAATAACTATGTTTTCCCCCTCTTATGCCCCCTCTTATGTTACTACGCTAAAGGAACAAATCATCCTTCCTCTTGGCTTACTGATTCCAATCTGTGATCTAGGTAATCACTATTGCAATTGCACTCTCATCTTGCAGGTCCCAATAGGCACGGGAGTGGTGTGACCCAGCATGTGTTCATAGCTTGAGTGTAAGGGGCAAGTGTCAGACCCCCACACAATTGTTGATGTACTCTTGGATGTGGAAGTCAACGGCCTTGCGCTGCAGGGGGAAAATAAAATGGAAGGGAAAAGAATTGAATTGGGTCTCCTTTAAGCCTAGTTTTTTAAACCTCCACACTGCCTCCACACGTGTTTGTATCCACCCCGTCCACCTGTACACCTCACCTCTGCTTCCCATACCTTCCCCCCCCCTCTGTGCACCCACCGTTCCTGTACCCGTACTTGGCATTGACTGGGATGATTGGGGTGATGGAATGGTGTCTAAAAAGTAGAGAGGGAAACCATTAACGAAGCAATCCCAACCCAGGCACTCACCGTGATGTTTCCGTATTTTGCGGTTACATCGCAAAGTACGGAAACATCACGGTGAGTGCCTGATTTGGGATTGCTTCATTAATGTTTTCCCTAGCAATGCGCCCGCAGTGATGTTGACAGGCTCGCCATGAGGGAGCCTGTCAACATCACTGCGGGGCGTATAATAATCTACTATGTACTTATTGTGTAGTGGCATCCAGACTATACAGCAAAAATATTCTGCTACCTACTTATTGTGTAGTGGCATCCAGGTTATACAGTGAAAAATATCTACTACCTACTTATTGTGTAGTGGCATTCAGATTATACAGCAAAAATATTCTAGTACCTACTTATTGTGTAGTGGCATCCAAATTTTACAGCAAAAATATTCTACTACCTACTTATTGTGTATTGGCTTCCTGATTATACAGCAAACATAATCTGCTACCTACTTATTGTGTAGTTTGTGTAGTGGCATCCAGATTGTGCAGCAAACATTATCTACTACCTACTTATTGTGTAGTGGCATCCAGATTATACAGCAAAGATTATCTACTATTTACTTATTGTGTAGTGGCATCCAGATTATACAGCAAAAATAATCTACTACCTGCTTATTGTGTAGTGGCATCCAGATTATGAGACTTCCGTTCCACAGATCCGCACAAAACCCATAGCACATTATAGTTGCTTGGACACAATGATTATTCGCTTTGGCCTTCTGAGTGCTGCTTTGGTTAAGGTTCCTTTTCAACACGCAAGTGGCTTTTTTCTTTTTAGTCTCGTGGCGAGTGCAAACCAATGCCTATGAAAAAATTACGTAGGCAGTGTAAGCCACTCCCCACATACCTCAAGGAAAAGAAGCCGCTTTGGTAACGGGTAATGTAGAAGTCCACCAAGGAAAAAACTATGTTTTCCCCTCTTAAGTCCCCTCTAATTTTACTACGCTCAAGGAAGAAATCATCCTTCTTCTTGGCTTACTGATTCCAATCTGTGATCTAGGTAACCACTATTGCAATTGCACTCTCATCCTGCAGGTCCCAATAGGCACGGGAGTGGTGTGACCCAGCATGGGTTCATATGCGACAGTTTCGAATGCACTCAAAGACAGCCTTCGAATGTACACATCCTGCAGGTGCAAGGAGGCACTGGGAGTTGTGTGACCCAGCGTGTGTTTGCAGAGCCTGTCTTGAATACACTCTTCCTGCAGGTGCAAGGAGGCACGGGGAGTGGTGTGACCCAGCGTATGTTTGCACGTCAGCAGCGCTCTCAAGCTGCACCAGAGTTACCAGAACTCCAGGCACTGGGTCTAGATCATGACACGGGTAAGAAATCAGATGCAGGTGGGATCTGCTTCTAGATTGATCTGTTGCGACTGTGTGGACTGTGTGTTGAAATGATATTGTGCATAAAAACGCCAATACCTGAATAAAACGAAGGCTCTCACTCTTTGCTCGCATCTTATTAGTAATGGAAGGAAATTGCGCATGATTGCCGTTGTTTTTGACCAAGCCCTTGACTGGCTTTTCACATAATGTGACACACACACAAACGCACACACACGCACACGTACAAACACCTACATACACATACACACACACAACACACACAACACACACACACAACACACAAAACACACACACATACACACACACAACACACACAACACACACACAACACACACAACACACACATACACACACGTACAAACACACACATGCACACATACACACATACACACATACACACATACACACATACACACATACACACACACAACACATACACACACACACACATACACACACACACACATGTACAAACACACACACACATACACACCGCCCCTCGCAAAAAGCAAAAAGCTGGACTTATTCCAGACGGCAACCTTTTCGTCATCTAAGTGACTTCCCTCATACATTGTACACCTCGGCTACAGATCAAGTCTCTTCCTTCCCAAATTCGGTGGAGGAGCCGTTTTAGTTTGGCGTGGAGCAGGTCGCGGCATCTGGCCCACCAAAGGCTGATTTGAGAGGTAATGCGTGATAGTCACAACAGCGCGTCGAACCTGTCATGTCGTCTGACCACAATTCCTGATGTTTCGTGAATTTTCTTGTATTGAAGCACAGGCACAAAGCACATTCACAAAGTAAGTTAAACAGGGCGCTAAACAAACGTGTGCTGTGTCAAAATTAAATGTGCTGGTGTATAGCAACGGAAGCTGTCCCAGTGATATGATTCTTTTTTGAGCTAATGGTGTTTGTTATCATTTTGGACATTTGTTTCAATATTATGCAACTTTGACACACATTTTAAAGAGATCCCTGCCATGAGCTCTGCTGGGCACCCCACAGCAAGGAAGAGCGGACGAAGTGGAAACTAATCATGAGAAAGTTACCCAGATGCTACAGACCTATCAGAAGAATGGCACTGTTTAGTATGCCTTGAAAATTAAGGCATAAACAAACAGAAGATGAATTGCTGGCCGGTCATGAAAGAGCCAATATGGGATTCAGCAGGGATAAATAAGAAAAGAAAGAAAAGGAGAAAAACTACGCAAGCAGCAAAGCATACCTGCATCAATAAAGGAAGAGGAGACACATTGGCCCAAAGTGCCGTGAGTCTCACCCACCAAAGGAAAAAGAAAACTATGGGGATCTGGAGGGTGGCTGGCAGCCCCCTGCTCCAGACAGAGACCTTGAGAGCAATGAGTGGCAGGGGGAAATTGAGGGAGACTGGGAGCATCCCAGCAGCACCGCCAGCCACAAGTAGAGCCACCAACCCCAGACAGCACCGACCTAAAAACCTCAACAAACCTGGGCGTGACATCCACCTTGTCGAGATCAAGTATTGTGAGGACACTAGACCGCAGAACCAGCTGAACGCCGCAAAGAAGCAGCACAAAGATCTCTGCAACATTCTCTAAGGAGCTTCCGTTATTCTCCACATCATCCTTTTGGGTGTGGGCGGCACCATCTACAACACTCACACTCTGAAGCCTTTCAAGGATCTGGGTCTCGATTCTCAAAGAGTTAAGAAGCTTGCCTCCAAGCTCCATGTGCATTCTGATAACTTCGCTGTTAAACTTGTTCATGCCAGACGTGCCCTTTCCAGTACTGTTATCAGCTCTCATCAGGAGTCGGTTTCAGGCCAAGCCTCTTGATTTCCATTGATATTCCTTTCCTTTTCGCGGTGGAGGAGCTTTACGGTACTCAGTACCAAAGTGGCTCCTTTTCCTTAATTAATGTGGGGAGTGGCTTTCACTGCCTGCATAGTTTTTCTTTTCTTTTTTTTCTGTAGTTGTAGCACAACCCCCCTAGTTAGGCAAGAGCCTACGCAAAGTAAATGACAGCCGACAATAGTACCAGGCAAGCTTCTATAGTAAAACTTTGCTTTCGCATTCAAGTCAGATGACTTGACAAAATGAGTTGAATAAGCATTGCTTATAGAAGTGCCAAAATGCTGAAGTAGCTGATGGTAGGTCTGTAAAGGAGTTGTACAACCCCCCTTGTTAGGCAAGAGCCTAAGCAATGTAAATGACAGCCGACAACAGTACCAGGCATTATATGACAAGCTTCTATAATGAAATTGGTGCTGGTGCTGGGGCTGGGGCAGGGCCTGGGAGGGAGGCGGGGGGGCAGGGGGGGTGGGGGGCTATCGCTGTTCAGCCGCCCACCAAACTTTACTTTTGCCAAACCCCGGAAACCCCGGAGCCTATGAATAAATGTATATTTTACATACCACGATATCACGCCGGAGGGCAAAAAACGTTATTACCCGGGGTGAGTTTGGAAAGGTACGGTAAAGGAATGATTGCAGCCTCCTGACAGCATGTGGTACGTGCCGTCCAACTTCTGGCAGATGGGGCAGATTGGTGGGCCTTCTAGATTGGTGGGCCTTCTGATATGGTTGCACTGAGCGGCACGCGCTTGGTTGTGTATCAAATCTCTGCGGCAGAGCATGGCATATTTCTTTTCTCCAGGTGACACTTGCATTATTCCAGAATGACTTGCTTATGTCTTTCTCAACTGCCTTCCTTGATCAGTTCTTGGTAATTTGTGTAGCATTTTGTGGACTGATGGTTTGTGTCACGCCCAATTGTTGGCAGCGACAAATCGTGTGACGGAGCAATTAAATTGGCTGACAGTTGAGAGTTTCTTTATGTCTTGTTCAATAATCTGAATGGCCAGTCTTATTGATAACCTTTATCTTCTGGATTTGATAGGTTTGGTAATCAATTGACAACATGTGAACTGTAAGAGGTACCAAGAGGTAAGAGGTACCTAGAGGGGATCCTCAAGAGACCCTGTGCCGTGTAAGGTCACCGATTCTATTTGTTCGTTTGTTTAGCGATGTTTATATGTAACAACAATGAGGCCGAGATGTCTATCTGAGTCATGGGTCCCAGCTCCGGGAAGGAGCAGCAGTGTGGCGGCGACCCAAAGCTGAGTAGACACAGAGTAGTAGACACACATACATGTGTGCAGAGAGCGCACAAGGGCATGAGCCAGAGAACTGGTAGAAGCATTAGGAACCAGCGATGCAAAGAACTCACCCCTCTGCTGGATGGTTTTTCCACCTTGGAGACCTTTCTTGCTGGTCCGAAGGCGCAACTATAATCAGTGGATGAGCTGAGTCTTATACTTTGCAGTGACCGTAATTTGATCTGACATTTGAAACATTTTTTTGATTTAGGACCTGGCTTGTGTTGGACGTGCATTATGTGCGCTTTTACAGCATCGAGATTGAAAATGGAGAGCCTGTCCGCTGGAGGCCCTGGTTGGTAGATGTTAAGAGTATCTGGTAGATAAGCTGGGGGAGGGTTTTTCACCCTTGCTGGCCAGAAAATGGATGAATGGGGATGGGGTTGGGCGTCGGTATTAATGTGGATATCCGATATGAGATATGAGTCATGGCCGCTTTGATTTTCCGCAGAGCGCTTTGCCACGGCATCAGCGCACTCATTGACTAGGATGCCAGCACAAGCTTAAACCTTGTAGAGATGGATGGTGTCTTTAGATAGCTGGATGTGGTGAACGATGCTTTCTAGAATTTTGAGATGTTTATGCCGTTTAATTCGCTGGGGGTAGAGGATGCTATTCCTTATTTGCCATAGTGCACCAGCGCTGTCTGTTGCAATACGGGTGTGTTCATTTTTCGAGATGTTTATACTGGGCGTGCTATTGCTATGTAATGATTTGCTGCGGATTTCTAGCATAGGATGAGAAATGTTTAGAGAGAAGCTGAGTTGATGAATCCCAACACACACAACAACAATTAGCCACTATCATTCTTGACTTGCCATCCCTGTTTCAAGTAATGAACGCTACTGTACAACGATATCTTCATCTGGATCTGGCTAAATATGTTATGCGCAATGTCAGCAGGCTCCGCTTGCGCATACTTTGGAAGTGGTGCAGCAGCGTGCGTGGCTTGAAGGCAGTTCTCTCATATGTGACGTCCTCCCCCCTCCACCCCACCAAACCCCCTCCTCAGCTGGCCCCCTCATGCCTTAGCACATAATAACCCTCATGGCCCCCTCATGCCTTAGCACATAACCCTCAAGTCCCCCCTCCCTCACACGCCCCACAAAACCCACATGCCACCCTCTCCCC
>Ga0307945_1000138_pt1 | contig 40997 bp, 53 predicted proteins | sample OrgLakmetagen228_FD_201818 | JGI IMG/M metagenome (GOLD analysis project Ga0307945, IMG submission 201818) | Saline water microbial communities from Organic Lake, Antarctica - #228 | ecosystem: Environmental > Aquatic > Non-marine Saline and Alkaline > Saline | place: Antarctica: Organic Lake...
GAGGCAGACCCTGCCCTTGGTGTTCCATATGGCAATGATCTTCAATTCCCATGAGTGTTTGGAAAGTGGTACTTGTATGTTGTTCCAGAAGGGCACTTTTGCATATTGGAGTTGGTCTGATGGGATGGTGCACAGGAATTTACACATGTGTGGGTATTTGCGGCAGAGTGATGCATAGGGATTTGTGGTCATTTTTTTATTCCAGGAAGGGAGGAGCATGAATGTGGCTGTTTCCTCTGTGCTGACAGCAGCAGAGTAGATGGCGTGTCTTGTTGCTAAGAGCATGGTGTATTCATGATAAATGGGATGGCAGATGGAGAACCCAGGATAACAGGAGGAGAAGGCATTGGTGTTTGCCCCAAACACTTTGTCCCTTGGGTGTTCACTCCAGTAATGGGGGAATTTGGGGTCATGGTCGAGGGGGGATGCCATTTTTCTTTAGTGACCAGGGCCCACTTTTGAAAGGCGGCGGTGATGTGAGAGGGGAGTATCAATGCAAAAGAGCCTTAGATTTTTTTTGTTCGTATATTTAGAGGCAGAGGTGTCTGTACGTGCAATGAGGCCTACAAGTTCTGATGCAAAACTAATGGGTGGAGGTTTAATGTGGCCGTGTAGGCCGCTGCACTTTGCCTTATCAAAGGCCTTTCATAGTATGTTAAGGTGCTCGGGAGTAAGCATACCCTTACACTTTCCGTCGACATTGTAAATACAGGCTACTTTGTCGGTGTACACTTCAGAGAGCATAGTGTCATCTGGGGAGGATAGGGTACTCTTTTCTTGATAATCCATGAGATCAATGGTTGTGATCCAGTACTCACAATGCCCTGTGGCCGTAATGTCAGCCTGTGGGTCGGTGGGTTGGATGGTTAAGCTAACTTTGTTTCGAAGATCGACATTGTAGGGTTGGTACGCATTGCCCTCTTGGATGGCAGAGAACCCCTTGTTTTTGAAGATCATTTAGGTGTTCATCTGGTGCAGGCTGAGATAAGTTTGGTGCGGTGATATGCCCTTCATACTTATTGAGGCTCTGCTTGAAGCTTTCACACGTGTTTTGTAGTTCTTCTGGCTCCCAGGTTGGTTTCCACGAGACTTCCACAACCTCTTTTTCTGAAAGTGGATACGGCTTTCCTATTCATTTTGATTCAGAATGATACAGGCCAGGCAGGCCCATGAATCATTGGCATCATTAGCTTCCCTTTCAGTGGCGTTGCAGCAGCTTGTGTTAAGCAAGCATTGCCAGTGGCAGGTAGGGTTGCAGACGTCACAGATGTACATGTCTTTAAAAGGTGGGGAGAGGTCTGGAGATTCAAGTCCTAGAAGGTAGGAGCAAATGTCGTAGCTTGCACATTTAATTTGGCTCCAGGCAATAGTCTTACTGGATTTGGGCACTAGTCAACTGATTTAAAGAGGGGTAGGGCCCATCTTTCAATATTCATTGGGGCATAGTAAGTGTGGTATTGTTTCTGTGTTAGGGATGTATCATCTCTGTCTCTTTTCTTGGGGGTGAAGAACCTCCAATTATCCAAGATGTCCATATCATCATAGTAGAGTGTGTTGATGGCCTCTGTGGGTGTCATTGAAAAAGCCTTACATTTTTTGTACGTCCAGAGTTCTTGTTGAATATGCATGGTGCGCAAGGGGGTCAGGTTTAGGCTAGGGAGGTTATGGGGTATATCGAGGACCTCACATCTTCTTTTCCTTTGGGGTCTGCACTGTAATGATAATGCTGGGTGGCCTGAAATCTCAAAGGTTGGGTTGTTGTGTATCTGGTAAGTTATCGGGTTGATGATATTGATATGCTGGGTGGGAGGAGTGGTTATTTGTGTGAACGCTAATGTGTTGCATGATGGTTGTGGCTAGTGATTTGTGAGCGTGTGGTGCGTTTGTTTGGCTGACAGTTTGTAGGTTGTTCAGTAGGCTGAATTACAATTTGTGAGCTTAATGCAACAGTGTCTATGATTTGAGTCAGGGGCGTATGTTGCTGACTTTCTGTTTGGCTGCGTGTCCTCTTTCTGGTACTGGGGAGGGTATCTTGTGTATGCCGTGTACGCTTTGCTTTGCTTTGCTTGTTGGTCTTGTGAGAGAGTGGCCAGTTGGTTAGTGGGTGCAGGGTCAGAGAGGCAAGTAGTAGCTGTAGTTTGTGGCAGTGGTATTGGCGATGTGCTTATAGAGTTGTACTTCCTTTTTGTTTGGTTGGATACCCTTTGTGAATAGCGTTGTGAGCGCGGGGTTTCCATTCATGGTGAAGGTGGAGGCCCTTCCACCGTTGTGGCGAGGGAGTGTTGTGTTTGGGGAAGCTCAGTGCGGGATATGTTGCCATGTGCTGTGCGTTTCCTGGGTTGAGCATTGGATTCTGTACATTTGGGGGTAATTTCTACTAAATATGGAGGTGTAGGTACGTTAACGTGACCTTGAGTTTCTGTTCAAGGTTCGGTTGTGATTATAGAGGAGCAGGGGATGTTTGCGGCTCTAAGTGTGGTGCGTCGAAAACAGAGGACTGGTTGGGGTGTCCATTACTTGTTGATGGATCTGTGTGTGTAGGTGGTGGGCCTCTGATTAAGTTGTTTGTAATGGGGTGCCTGTGGTGTGTTGCTGAGCGTGGCTGTGGTGGGGGTAGTGTTACGTAGATGGGTAAAGTTTGTTGGGTTTGGGTGTTTGCGGGATTTGGGGGCACCTCTTCAAGAGCCGATATGTTGATGTGTGTGTCTAGGAGACCTGCGAAGGAGGAGTTGTTCATTTTGCGGTAATTAAATAGGATAGACTGTTTAGGATTCCTTTTTTGGAGTATTTGTGCAATTGATGTTGGGCTTAGCTCTTGTGTTCCAGGCAGATTAGCAATGGCAGCAATCCTATTTAGGGCTATGATGTGCTTTTTGAAAACTCGAGTGTATGTGTTTATTTGTTTTTGAGTTCTTGTTTCCCAGGGACGATGTATTTTTCGTTAGCTGATGTGAGTTCATGGAAGCCAGTTATGCCTAGGTCCATAAGCGGTTTGGTAATGCAGTTGATGAGGGTGGCTAATGTTTGGGGGGGGGCTTTCGGGCGGAGGTGACTTTTGAGATGAGCTTAAATCGTCTAAAAACATGCTGTTTTCTTTCAAGGCTAAGTGGAGCTTGCTGGTGTGGCTGCAAGCGAGTTGACGTGCTCGCATATGTAGGTTGAGTTGCCGTTTTATTGGTAGCGATGTTCCTTCTCTTGTGGAAAGAAATGTAGTGGCAAGGGCCTTGAGTTTGGCGAGACAATGCATGGAAAAAGCGTCACCTTTTCAGCCGGCAGGGCTTTTGAACCAGCCAGATATGGTGTGGCCTCGTTCGTGGCTCCTTGTAAACCTTTTGTGGCTGAGTGCCTAGCCCTTTTTCCTTTATTTTCTAGCGCCTTATTGGTTTGGTAATAGGCTTTACCAAGCTTCCGCTCAGATGCCCCCCTAAGGCATGTATAGCGATGTAACTTTACCGTATACCAGCAAGGCTAACAGGCTGGACCAAGTGCCAATAAAAACAAAAAGAGGCTTTACTTTATTGATTAAGTAAAGAAACAGATAGGGCATCCAGGAGGCCGTACTGTGCAGGCCCATAAAGAGTATACCACAGAAACGGCATTATAATTGCAGGCCAGCGTTATATGTTATATCGCTGTCGGTAATTGTCAATCCCTGCACAGTGAAAAACTCCCCACACGAATAAAGGAGAAGGAGCCACTTTGGTACCAAGTACTGTAAAACTCCTGCACGATTGCCAATAACACTTCTTGCGCTCTAGAAGAAGACCGCAATTTTTTGTTGCTGTGTATTCAATCCCACATTCCCCTCCCCATCGAACTGATCTAATCCGACCCCAGATCGCTAACCGAACACAAGTTTTTGCGTTCCATTCCACAGCATTCCAAGCAAGAAGCGTACACCTTGTGTGCCACCCGGGAAGTAGGATAACAAGTAGTAAGTTAGAGCGACAACCTGCATGGAAGTGCGGTGTTGATTGAAATAGGGCCAGCTCAATCATTTGCATTGGGTTAGCATACTTGTAGGAAGGAAAACCTAAACCCTCAGAAGAACTATGGCGGAGAAGTGAAATCCACGTACTGCGACCATCACTGATCACTCTCATCGCTGTGCTTTGCCTTCACACAGCAGCAAAACTACACTGACAAGGCAGACAAAATTGCAACAAGTTGTGCGAGTTTGTGGCATTTCAAGAACAGTCAAGAGGCTCCTGCTGTGTCAGTCAGTACGGCATGTAAACACTAAAATGGCAGCCGCACCTGCAACCCAGAGCACACGAGCGATAATATGTAGCTGTGCATGAAAAGTGCCGTGTAGATCGTGCTAAAGATGCTCCCGAGGTAGGCTGCACAGCAAAGGAGTTTGTGGTAGGTATGAATCAATTCACACCGTGTGACACGTACATGCGAAGCTTGCGAACCAGTTAAGATATGTGTGGGAGGATTAGAGTGGAGGATTATACAATTTCCCTGTGCTGTAGTTGTGAAGGAGGAGCCTGACTTTTGTGTGGTGGGGATGCACAGGCATTCCGACACTACACGGCATACGCTGCAGCTACACACCCCTTGACCTCTATTTGCTGAGATACACACCAGAGGTGAACATGAGGCGCTCCTGGGAGAACATGTGTGCCAGCTGATTTTTCCAGCCCCGCAATTGAGAGAAGCCGGCCATTATGAACAGGCAGCCCAGGGTGAAGCTCAATGCAAACTTGGAAGGGGAGAGGACGATGATGGGGAGGAAGAGCATGAAGGCCAGGCTAAGGAAAACCACACCCGCAGCCAAAAAACTGACGAGGTAGACAAGCTGCTGCGTGCTTGGAATGCTGCGTGTTGTACGGATTGTTTCGAGTATGACCATCCGCACACATGCGTGCACATGTGTAAGCGCTAGCGTATGTATGTATGTGTGTGTTTGGAAACATATGCAATGGCAACGTGCACCATCTGCGCGTATGCGTGAAGCATGCATATTTGGTGTACGTGTGCGTATGTATTTGTGTGCACGCATTAATTAGCGGAGATGCGTGCTTATGACTGACCTGTACTCTGACGTGGGCAGTGCCCCCCAAGCCGAGGTAGCGTGCCCTGACAACGTAGTGGCATGTCCTCCCAACCACGCGGTGGCAGAGGTGCCTGCGCTCTCCACGGTCTGGAAGACTGCCTCGTGGTGAGGAGCAGAAGCCTTACCAGCTTCTACATCTCCGTTGTTGGACTTATTGTAGGAGTTCCAGTCCGAGAGCAACCCAGAGCCCTCTTGCTGGCTGCCAGAGGGTTTAGTTGTTCCACCAAGCCACCCCGGGAATGAGTTCATAGGTTACAGGTGATCAGGTGGGGGTCATATTTGTCTCATGCCTTTATATTGATTAGAAAAGAATAATGCATAATGGGAGTTAAGAGCCAATAAATAGGTAGCATGCACAGCCTGCTGTGGTCTGGTCTATCCCATCAGCCTCAATTGAGCATTAGGGGAGCATTAGCCCCCCGCCTGCCCAGTAAAGGGATACACCGATTGGTAAGCACGGACGCTTGATTGATCGTCCATGTACACACACACACACACACACACACACACACACACACACGCACACACACACACACAGACACACACACACACGCACACGCACACGCACACGCACACACACACACACCTAAACACACACATACACACGCACACACAAACACACACATGCACACACACACACAAACACACACCTAAACACACACATACACACACGCACACACACGCACACACATGCACACACACATACACACGAACACACACACATACACACACTCACACACACACACACACACACATACACGCACAAACATGCATACACACGCACGAGCAATCACAAGCACACACATGCACATACACAAACACATACACACGAAAAATACGCACAAACAACCACACGCTGCACGCATGTACGTTCACACACACACACACACACACACACACACACACACACACACACACGCAAACACACAGAATTAAACATACACACTCACACACATACACGCAGCCACATCACAGCCATGCACAAATACACACACATACACACACATACACATACATACACTCACACATTCATACACACGTACATACATACACAAATACACACACACCAGTCTTGACAATAAGCAGCATGACTCTGGTCGCATATACCTGACTCACTCTGAGAGCCAAACTACCACTCTTAACCCCTCCCCTCCCTATTCGAATCCTGCAGGCATCCACAGAGCGTGCATGGACAGCTGGCCCTTCTTTAGATCTGTCCAGCCGTCATAAATCCTCCTCTCCTTCTTCAGCCAGCTCTCAACATCCTATAGTTTGTCGCAGCAGCTCGTTGCTTTCCGGTAGCAAAGATAGCAGCGTAGATAGGGGTAGGCTTACTCACACTTGCCATCTCTCACATGTTCGCTGCATCATTCAATGACACACAAAGCTTTGATCTTTGAGGAGAAAATGAGGGTTTGTCACGAAACGCCTGAACCATCTTATTGAAACTCGCATCACGCACGCGCACACAACCGTTGCTTCCGCCGTGAGAGCTCTGAACCTAAAACCGAAACACATTGGCCAATGCATGACTTCGTGTGATACGCAGGAGCAGCCACAGCAGGAAAGAGGGCTCCAGCAACTCAAACCAGGAGGTTTCTGAGCAGGCAGGTGTTGTGAACAGGAAAGGGTGTGTGTGCTCGGTCGTGCACATGTGTTCATGTGCGTGTGCGCGTGTGAAAAAATATTTGCAAGCATGGCTTAGCAAGTGTGGCATGGAAGAAGCAAGCTTCAGGTTCAGCACTTTCGCCTGTGCCGTTGGTGACAGGGCAGATTTTGGCAGCGCGATAGCGGGTTCAACGCCATTTGCTAAATCTGTGTTTAGGCAACTCAGATGAACTGCAAGCAAGCACAGCATGCAAGCCTGCACGCACGGTTCTTTGCCCATACCACCTGCCTTACTCGATGTGTCCAGCATTCAAACATGTGGCGATGGTGGTCATTTGGCTCCGGTGCACCTGTATTTAGCAACTTCTTACTCAGCTTGCATCCTTTTGGCTTGCATTCTGGCAGATGGAATAGCTACTGCCTCCACCTGCATGAAGTCACGAATGCGTATTGTTTTTGTTTACGGCCGTGCTGTTTCACCAATGCAAGCAACCTGGTCGAGGGGCATAGCAGGCTCTGCTGCAAATGCCAATTGGCAGAGGTATAGACCAAAACCAGTCCTGACGTCCTCTGTTTCAAAAACGGCACACCCTGCAGGCTCTTGGATGCAACACTTACTCTGCCAGAGGTGGCGCAGGTCCTGCGCAACCATGATACCCAAGATGACCGTGTATTTGTCCGCATGGCGCTTGGCAAAACAAGGGTGTTGGTCAAAAAGCATGGCAAGGCAGATCTGAATGAAGAGGAAGAGGCGGCAGTGAAGGAGATATTGGCCCTCACCCACCCGCGCCTGGGAGATGCCTTTGGGGAATGCACCACTGCGCAGCAGGCAGGAACACCTTTTTCTCTCTGTGCCCTTCAAGATCATCTTGCCTGCCTGACGTGCGCTGTGTCTACTGACCTTTGCTTCATCTACGAGAGATGATCAATGTCTTTGTACAACTATTGTGTTGCTGGTCAGTTTACAGTGCTCTCGGCCTGCAGGCTTTTTGACATTGCCTGCCTCAACTTTGTCGTATTACTAATGCATCGAGCTCAATCACCACGCTTGCGTGTGCTCACCACACAGGTTGGGATACTGCTCCGCGATATTACCAGCCTCCAGCGCTTCAACTTGCGCCCTATCAGCAAGCACGCCAGCCTAGCTCTTTTTAGGATCATCCAGACAGCATCCCTCGTCCAGGATCTCTTCGACAGCAGCAGTGGCAGTGGCGTGGGTGATAATGCTGCTGCTGCTGCTGAAGACGAGGAGGAAGAGGAGGAGGAGGAGGAGGAGGAGGAGGAGGAGGAGGAGGAGGAGGAGGAGGTGGAGGAAGAGAGCAGTGGCAAAGAAGCCTCAAGCTCTTCTCCCTTGTGCTCTTTGCTGACAGCGTTCTGTGCTGCCAGCGAGGTGGGTGCACCAAAAATAGCTTGGATGACTGACAGGCAGGGACTCTTTGCAAGCCTCTAGGGATTAAAAGAGATTTGATCAAGGGCAGGTCTGTGTGCTCTTTGTAAGTTGGATGCAGTGTGAAAGGGGTATGAGTCAGTGCAATGAAGCTCGGTTGCATGAATGGCTTTAAATCATATGCAGCAAAGCGTTTTAAACATACTCCCTTAGGCCGAAGATCCCCGCCCACAGTTCATTTGCTAGCTGGCTACGGAGGGAGAGCATCCTGTCACAAGCATGATGTGGTCGAAATTTCAGAGCAAAGTCTGCTCTTGTGAAGTTTTGCGTACCCACATTTTTTTATTTCCCAATGAACAAATGAGCAACTTGTATGAACCTCTCACTCAAATACACAAAAACACACTCACACACCACACACACACACACGCACACACACACATGAACTTACACACAGGCAGGCTTAAGGCTTGGGCCACTGCCATACTTAATTCTTGTGCACATCATAGAGTTCCAAAGCAACGCAACAGCAGAAGAGTCCGCCCTCATTGGTAGGGCTGCAACAATAGGGCTGATGCTGTGAAGAGGCTTCAGTGCACACAATACAATCCACCTTTGACACAGCATATGCGGACCACGTGTATTGTTCAAACCGCCAGTCCTGGGGGTTGGGTGCGCTCTGCACAATGTCAATGAAGAGGCACGTTTCCAACATATCTGTAGAAAAAGTGATCAAACCTTGCTTCTCAGAACAACTCCGTTTGTGGAAAGGGGTGTGTTTCCGCCTAAACCAACTACTTCTTTGGCCAACCACACTTGCTCACAGGTCGATGTGTGAGAAGGTTGTATGAGCTTGAAGGGGCCCCCCCTGCGTCAGTGGCATGGCCGGGCTCAGTGCCCGGAGTGCCAAGGATCAAAGATGCTGGTGCTTTGGATGTCATTGCACCCAGCACACATCAGCAGCCGCCGCAGCAGCAAGCGCTACAGCCACAGCAGTTGCAAGGACAGCATCAGATGAACGGCAGCCTGTCGCAGGGTAAGACCTGATGGCTGCTCAGATGCAGACAATGTTGGACACTGATTTGACCACTCATGACAATTGCCCCGAGGTCAAAGTAGATTCACCAGACAAACGCTCAAGAGCATGGAGCCATACCGAGCAGCTCACTCCCCTGCTTTTCTCTTGACCGACTGCAGGTGCCCCCCCTGGCATAGCGAGCAGTGATGAGCTGCCCTCCCAATTTGACTTGCCTGTCAATGACCAGGTGACTCCACTCACGCCTTGCCTGTAAGCAGGTTGCAAGGATTAAGCCTGTAAGCAGGTTGCTGTAAGCAGGTTGCTGTAAGCAGGTTGCTGTAAGCCTGTAAGCAGGTTGCTGTAAGCAGGTTGCTGTAAGCAGAATTAAGCCTGTAAGCAGGTTGCAAGGATTAGGTGCTGGTTCGGACAAGGAGAGTGTCAGGCATCCTTGAAATGAAGTAGTATGGAATATACCATCGATTTGGCCGATGGGCTTGGAATACAGCTTGTCATTGCGGTGCCCTGTTTTGCTAGCTAGCTGTAGTTCTATTACCCTTCTATTACCCATAACTATGTCTCCCACATGATAACTTACTCTACGCAAGTCTAGCCTATCCCTTTTCAGTGTAAAGGGCAAGCTACTTGAGTACAAGGAACTCTAAAACAGGTGCTCCACTAAAAGAACATCAAGTGTTCCCGAGTTAAGCGGGCGAGCTCCTGCAGACCTCAGCTACAGCTATCACGAGCAGTCAGAGTCGCACTTGCCAAAGCTCTGTTTTGTAACACCTTTGCAGCAATTACTACATCAACTTATCAGAGAGTACGCAACCGAGTTGCTTGTTTGTTGACGCACCTGCTGAGCGCCCCCAGCCTTTGGTGGGACTCTGGTTGGCCTTAGCACTATTCGGTGTCTTCCTTTCAGTTCCTTTATATTCTATTTCAATTACATACTATTACTTCCATCTAAGAGCACCACACGCGGTCGTTCCAGGATGTGCTCAAGGTTCGAATCTTACTAGCAGAGGAGATGCAACGCATTCTGGAGGGCTGCAAAGAGAGGGAGGAAGAGTTAGACCCAGACATACATGGCTTTGTTATTAGCAGGTATGAAGTGGACAGAGTCGTGTGAAAGAGGCAGGGAGGAAGGGAATAATTGAGGGATTGCAGACAGAGTGTGCTTGAAGGTTAATTTGCACCCTTTTTCATCTGCTTAAACGAGCCTGTACTTCAATTCTGTTGCTCCAATGTCTGTTCTAAATGATTTTACCAGCCCTCACCTTGAAATGGGACTCAGTCCACGTATACTCGATTTGAACCGGTCCCAAAATCTAGCCATTTTTAGCACACGCATTTCTGTTGCTTGCAACAGGGTCAAAACCAGCTTCATCCGCAAGTACAAAAGTGAATTAAACACCAAACCAATGGGCTGCAAGGGCGTTAGCAACCTCATTCCATTGCTTGCTGCTGACATTGTAACGACGGTGCGTTGCAGAGCGTACCTTGCCGTTGTGTGCTGAGTTTGTGTTATGAATTCCAAAGCAGAGATGCTTTCGTTGAAATGTCTTTACTAGCATTGCTGTGTGTATCCGTGAGAGCTGTTCCACTAACTTGCAGTTGTGTGAATGTGTGTGGTAGGTAAAAGCAGTGTGTATGCTTGTAGTCCGTATTTCTTGCTGCTCATTTCTCACCCTCTTTTCACAGATTGATTCCAAAAATGGCACAAAGAAGACATTGATGCCTCTTGAGGGCAAAGACTACTCAGATCCTGCTGCTGTTGCTAGTGCTGGTCAACAGGTGAGGTTGCAGCGCAGTGGAGACAATCTGAAGCATTTGAGTTGAGGCCTGTGATGGGCGCTAGGTGTAATTTGCTAGACCTTTCTGGCCTTGTACATGCCATAATTCATAAGGGTACAAATACACCCCACGTCCCCACATGGCGTGTGTACTACCACCATGGGAGACCTGTGGGTGCTATACCACTTGAGCAGGGTACTATAATAAGGATATAAGGATGCAATTTGCTGCAACTTCAGTAACTGTATCGCGTGTAGCCCAGTACCTTTTCCTTGAACCTACAGCCCAGACCATTGTCACTAAATGCTTGTGCATGTTCATCCTCGATATCTCCTTGTTAGAGTTGGCCAAACAGTAAATGCGCACCGTATATGACCGCATGTATGGTTCCAATTCCTGCTGATTCGAACCTGCTTATAAAAAATACCAAATACTAGATCTATTCTTTACAAATGTACAAATGTATCGTTACAATTACCTCAATCCATTTTTTTGCTGCGTTTGTTGCTGATTTTCACAGAATGCCCTGCAGGCAGTGTATGCACGGCGGGAGCAAGCCATTTCCGCAATCCTTAGGTTCAAGCAGGACTATGATAAGCAGCGGGAAGAAGCCTCTGCAGCTTCAGCTTCATTTGCAACAGCAGCAGGAGGCGGGGCCGTAGGAATGACAGCAGGAGTAGCGGCAGGGTCGGCAAGAGCAACAACCGCAGGAGCCACAGGAGGACAGACAGCAGCAGCAGCAGCAGCAGCCATGTCTGGAACTAACTCAGTAGCCAAGGCATCCGCTGCAGGCGCTACTGACGATGAGGATGCACTAGTGAAGTCAGTTTGCAGCATGCCCTTGGACTCCGTCCATCGTGTCACGGACTGCTTGAAAGCTGTCAATGAAGCCATCAACACTGCTGTGGGTAGGCGGGAGCCCAAGGTGCAGCACCTGCAAAAATTGGCGGCAAAGCTAGCAAGTGCCCTGCGAGAGGTACGTCGCTTCTTCATTTACTGTATGCCTTTTTTGTTTGTTTGCACGTGATATTGCCAAAGGAGGGGATCATGTAGCCCTCCTGACATGTTGGCATCTTGATTTCAATGTCGAGGTACTTATAATGTTTCAAGGCCCAAGGACCTGTCCTATACACTTCAGTGGTTTTCACTATGACATCTGCTCTTTGCCTACAAATTGCTCAAAAATTTTGCTCAAGAAAGCTCAATTTCGTGCTCATATGTTCCCCAAAATACACTCAATCATATTGGTGTACGTGAAAGTGAGTGCAGCTTCTTCAATCAGTTAGGATTCGTTATGACCGTTCCCATAGAGCATCCTCCTGTCCTCACTTTCTTTTTGAGGACTAGTCTGTCTCTGAGTTGTAAGGTCAGGGCATTGGTTATCTTAAGGGTTGCTGTTTGCAAGATTTGGCTTTTGTACGCCATAGCAGTTGGAGCATTTGGGCCAGGTACAGGATATTTAAATCTTATGTTGTGAATAAACTTGGGGGGAATGTACTGTGCTTGCAAGCATGGTGAGAAGAGCAAATTTTGGGCCTCTGTGGATTGCTCATGGCTATATTGCTTTCCAAGAAAAGGTCCTTTTGGACGACATTAACGTGGATGGCATCCTCTCCAACTCTCTTAGATTGAACCGTGCCTTTAGATTGTACCATGCCTAAACTCCCTTCCTAACCGATGGCGCTATCTGCCCTCATCAACCCCCACTTTCTGTAGCAGGTTGTCATAGAAGCTTGTCATATGCCTGGTACTGTTGTCGGCTGGCATTTACTTTGCTCAGGTTTTAGCCTAGCAAGGGGGGTTGTGCTACAACTCTTTGTACACACCTACCATGCGCACGTGTGTTATGTGTAAGCGTGTGTGCAAGCATGCGCACAATGTAGGTGATGTCAATACGAATGGTTGCGGACGTGGTGTGGTGGTCACTGAACGCATGTGTGTTATGTGTAAGCCCCTGAGAAAAGAGGCCGTTTTCCACGCACCTTTTAAATGGCTCCATCCTATAACTGTAACTATGCCATACAGCCTGTTGAATGCAAGGCGCAAAATGCATGCTTGTGTCCTTTTGATCACAGGGTGACTGGCAGCTGAGCCAAATGGAGGTGTGTGTGAGCAAGACAGCCAACAACAGCAGCAGCAGCAGCAGCAGCAGTGGCAGCAGTGGCAGCAGTGGCAGCAGTGGCAGTAGTGGCAGCAGTGGCAGCAGCAGTGGCTTCAGTGGCAGCAGTGGCACCTGTTCAAAAGCTCAGGAGAGAGTTATGCTGTCCCTTGCGGCCGATGCCCTACCTCACGTCACTGTGCACATGCCGGATGATAGCCTTTGTGCGGTAAGCCTTCTTCAAACAGTTACTCCAGAGCTCGTGCATTGCTCCTTCATCTGCCCCACTTAGGCTGCCCATGCCTGCCCCCCTGATCTCGCAGGTGGTGCGTGTGCTATCTTACTGGTGTGTCAATGGCAGAAATGGTGGTGAACTAACCCTAAGGGCAGGCCGTAAGGGGGCGGGCCTTGGATTCATGCAGCTGCTGCGCCCACGCTTGGGCTTGCCAAACTTCATAGCCGCAGCAGAGAGTGAGAATGTGGTCCCTGAGCTGCTTGTGCTTTGCAATCTGGGAGGGGAACAAAGGTGTGTCTGAGTATTGTACGCAGGGTGCTTTGTATGGATAACAATATGACAATACTTGTAGCTCCTCGTGGCTTCTGGCTTGTGGCACACGCCATAAGGTACTCAGAATGGTCTCCGCCATGCTGACAGCCATTTGATCATCATGTTTGGTTCCTAGTAAAAATCTGGTTCGTCCATGGTGCCTCGGCAGCATTGTTTGGAACATGTTAACTTCCAGGGTAAATGTTTTGCATGTGGGCTTACCAAGGCTGTTCCGTCTACCAACGCAAGCTCAGTCCAAACTGCCAATGGATCCTGTTTCCTTCATACCAGAGCTGCAGAGCATTCGCCATGACCCCCACACCATCTCCGCCTGACATGCCTCTCCTTTTATGTGCAGCTCCACCATGAAAGCTGTACTTGAGCATGCTGCTGAGCACATGAGGCTATGGTCCGAGGCTAAGGCGATCAAGGCTGCATCTGCAGTTGCACAGGCACAATGGGAGCAAGCGGGAGGGCAAGGCGTGGTGCAGAGTTGCTTCACCTTGTTTGGCTTCAAGGTTCTTGAAAACTCAAGGCTGGCCAACCTGGCAGCATTCCTGATGGAGTAAGTGTATTGTTCTGATTGCAGACAGCCTTCTTGCAACGGTTCTGTGGAATTTCATGTTGAAGCTGCATTGGCATGTTAAAGCTCCATGTGCATCAATAGCATGTTAAAGCTCTATGTGCATTGGCATGTTGGCATGTTAAAGCTCTATGTGCCTGACAATATGATTTACTAGTGTCCATCCTCTCTGCTTCATACTGCTTTTAGAGAGTCCAGCACGGCATTATCATCCGCCATGTTTAATGGGCTTGCATCTTGCTCCATCACACAGCAAGACAAGGAATTAAAGTTCAACGTTGCGCTTTTCGTGTCTCAGGTGTGTTTTAACCGTTGCTGCCTGCTTCAAATCGCTTAGAATTTGAGCAATTTGTGCTGTGATTTGTGTTGGTTGCGACTGTAAACTTCAAGGACGAGCATCGGCTCCAGGAATTAATCTGTCCTTCACACAAAATGTGTATGGAGATTGCTAATCTTTTTATATTTTCTTCTGGCGAGCTGCGATTGGAAGTGGGTTCATCCTTTCAGTACTACGACTCATTAGATACGAAGCACTATTAGATTGGGAACTATCAAGCAGCCTTCAATAAATGTTGGGCACTGACCCAGAATGCACAGCCAGCAACCTACTAGGGTGCAGGCTTTCTCTTGGCTCTTGCTCAATTATTTGAGCTTTGGTGAATTGTTTTCTGCCATATCCCAATAATTGCTTGGACCAAAACTTCATGTTTGCTAATTCCAATTGATTTGAAGCTTTCCTTGACGCACGCTGATTCCTTCCAAATCTAGGCCAGTTGCTCACACCCTTTAGTGGTCTTGGAAGCGCTGTGTGGACTGTCAATAGTTTAGTGGCAAACATCAGCAATGTCTTCCGTTTCCGATTCATGCGAGACTGTGCAGGCCATTGAAGCAGAGGAGGCGAGCCCTAGTCCATACGGCGAGCCTCCCTGGGTGCCTGCTGCAGCATCTAGCTTGCTGCGCATGGTAGTGAACATTGAGCTGACTTCAGTGAGATTTAGGCTCAAAGAGGAGGACTGGATCGTCATTGCTAGGCTTGCAGCAGCAGCATCCAGAGGTGTGCATGTTTTAGGTCGGCAGGCAATGATGTGGCCATTTTTTTTGAATCACCCTGCGAGAAATTCTACCTCCATTTTACAATTGCGTTGTATCTTCAATGGCATTGTGCTTTTTGTCGTGTGGTCCCTGCGCCTTTGCTCAATGCTGCACATGGGGATTATCTTTGGCACTATTGCGAGGGAGAAGGGCGAGACTTGCCTCCCTCTGACCTTATATAAATGTTGCAACTCAGAATGTTTGCTCAGCAAACGTCAATGTTCCTCTATACTGCTGTCCAACCATGCTTGATGTCCCCCAACACTATTGCAGCCAATCTAAGCTCAGCAGCTGGAGTCATGGCCAAGGTCAGCAACGCTCTGCTCCCTGGGGCTGCTTTGGACAATGTTGGCGCCCTGGAGCTGGTGAGAACAAGCCCCAAATCAGCAGGAGGAGGGATTAAATATTTTGCAGAAGAATCCAGGGAACTTCAAGTCACTAGTAATTCACCAATTCCTAGCAATTGGGGAGCTAACCACTGAGCTGGCTTGGGAATGTTATGTCAAGTGTATCAACTGGACACTGCTTTGGCGCATATTGGTAGGCTATGATGCACGGGAGAGGCTTGTTTTTAAGGTTTCTGACTCAATAACAGTCCTGTTTACAGACTGACTTACCCAAAGACAAATTCAAACCAAGCTGCAATGACAAGGGATTAGATGTGTCTTCCCACGAGGTCCTGCCGTTGCATTCTACCTGACAGGCGGATCTCACGCGCTCTTTGTTGCGTCTCAGAAGCGGAACAAGTGGCATCACCAGCAATGAGTCCCTGCTGAAACGCGTAACCACTAGCAATGAAGAAGCCCTGCTCATCCGCGTTATTGCGACTGTGAATCCCAAATTGTCGCTTTTGAGTGGCGATGAACTGGCTGAGTGCGCAAAGCGACAGGTGTGTGCAGGAATCGCCCCATGCTACACCTCACATCATGAGCTTATGATACGCTTAGTAGCACTTCGGTTACAACCTCCCCTTTGATGTTCAGCCAAACTTATGTCTCTCAGCTCTTGTTCACCTGTCCCAGATTTTGCCTGGCCAAGCCTTGCCGAAATACGCGGATTCATTCATGAGCAGCACAATGCGTGAGGCCTGTGCCAAGTTGCGTGATGGGAGTATGAGTGCTCAGGTGAGTAGACGGTTTTGCTAGAGGCTGGTCTGAAGCTGGCGCTTGGTACAGACAGTGACCTAACTCGACAGCAAGGGGCCTTTGGGTGTGGTGCCTAGTTGGCCTAGGTATCATGTATTACAAGATTACAAGCTATCGCTGGATCCTCAATTGAAAGTTCTGTAAGAGAAAGAAAGAGGGAAAGTTTGTGGGTAATAGAAAACATTTCACACTAATCCAGGCACCCCTTTGGTACCGAGTCCCGTAAAATAAATCCATTACAAGAAAAAGAGGAAATTATTGGCTATCAGGAGAGCTGCAGGCATGGACAGGATCTGGCTCTTGATGGGAGTTGGTGATGGTACTGGAAAGGGCATTCTTTTATGGACAAGTTTAGCAGCTAGTTAGCAAACTGCACATGGAGCTCAGAGACAAGCTTATCAACTCTTCAGGAATCAAGACCAGTTTTCTAAAAGGCTTCAGAGCGTGCATGTTGTATTTGGCTACTTCACATACAATCTGAGGTACTACCTAGACGAGAATTTTATGTTATGTATGCACCGGTGAGGAGTATCACGTTTTTCATTCAGCCTTGCAATCGTACGCCGTTGTTGACCTCAACAGTGGCCAGACTTGTTTCTCTTATGCGCTTATGTGACAGTTGCATAAATGATTTTTATCGTCCAGGAAAGACGCGCTTACCGTTTCATTTCTTTTTCATCCATCTTTTTCTCCTACTTTTTGTTTTGGCTTCTTTTCCTTTGTGTCTGTAATTCTGAGCAGACAAAAAGCTTGCGATGAGCAATTGTTCTTTCGTCCTTGCACCCAACCGCCCACCACCTCGCGATGCAAACAGGTTACTGTCCATGGTGGATTTTGCATGGAGCTTGCTTAAAACCTTTTGTTGTGCACAGGGATTGGCTACCCTGCTCGAGCCAGTAGCACGGCTTAGAATGGAGGATCGCACCAGGTGTGTGTGCAAAAGCTGAGATGGCATGGCTTTCACATGTAAGTTAAAGTGTGTACATTAGTGTGATAAGTTGCGCTGTCCTTGTTGTGACATTTACACAAATTGACTTGCGAACAAGTAGGCTGTGCTTGTTTTCTTTTGCTCATTACACTTCTGTGAAAGGCATCCGAGGAAAGCAGAGCAGGCAAGGAAGCACAACACAAAAATCACCAGGTTTGAAAGTGTTTGTGACAGGTTTTGCAGATTTAATCGAGCCCATCATTTAGGAGTTGGATCGAATCGCATGACCGTAGCTAAATAATGCTGCATTGACATTCTATTTTGTTCTTTAAATGCTCCAAGTAATTAACAGCAGCGCATGGATCCTTTGCCTATGTTGTGTGTGCTGCACAGCTACCAGGTGTGGAGGAGGACGAGAAGGATGAGTGCATTATTTCCACTTCTATTGCACCCCTTTTTTTGCAATTGAATGCTCTCTGCAGTGGCATCATAGATCCAGAGCTTGTGCCTGATGCGTGTGAGCGACTGGCGCGGGTTGCCAGCAACAGGAGCGCCGGTACAAGCAGCAGCTACGTCGTTCTCAATCCTCAGCCAGTCGTCAACCAGCTGGAATCCCAGCCATTAGATCAGCTTGCTCGCAGCTTGGTTACACTCAGGTCAGGGGGTCTTGTTCTTGTGGTGTACATTTCAGTGTTCGGACACAGGTGTGAATTATGACAATCCCCACCTGCCAGTTGGTTGCACACAAGCAAATGAAAGCCGAGTAGTTTTTGTTGTGATTTCCTGACCTTGCTTCCGCAACTCGCTTGCCACAGGCATGCTGCAAACACAGATTATCAGCGCTCCTGTTTATCCCACCGGCTGCAGTTACTATGACCCAGATCTCATGGACGCGATCTGCAAGTATACAATCGACAGCATGCATACGCTCCCGCAGTCTTCTTCAGCTAGCGTCCTGTATTGCTGCGCGTATTTGAATTACCAAGGGACGTTTATGACACCTCTTTTCACAGCTTGGGCAGAGGTGTGTTGAACCGATACATCTGTTTAAGAATTCTGATGAAATGAACAAAGAGACGAGTCCTACTTGTGGTCCCATGATCTTTTCAAGCGGTTTTGTGAGCACCTACATCAAGGCATGTGCTGTGTGTGTTACGCAGCCTGTGTACCTTTTGGTGCATGGGCTGCCTGCTTGTAAACATAACACACAGCAAAGGGTAGTCCATTCATTCGCATGCCCTTAGACTCACATTAGTTTAAGGGCTCTGGAGTACGGCACACAACACGATACTCTGCTTACAGGAGCACGGCAACTCCATCTCCAGTATGTGGCTAGGCCAGCTTGGGAAGGTGTCCTGGAGTTTTGCTGTGGCTGACCAGAACCCTACCTTCAAGATCCTGGCCCCTGCTACAGGCAGCAGCAGTGAGAGTGAAAGTGACGATGAAGGAGAGGGAAGGAAAGCGCCTCAGGAGAAGCATCAGAGACGTGTCAATCTCAGCAGGAGCAGCGGGAAGGTGCAGCGCATTGGCGTTGTAGAGGCAATACTCGCTTCAGTTAAGAAGCACAGCAAGCAGCAGCTGGAGAAGGCATCAAAGGTCACTTGTGGATCACTGAGTTATGCGGCGCGCATTTGGTCTGCTTCAGGCTCTGTCGACAAGAAGGTACGTTTTTCTGGCATCAAACATGGAAGCTTCACTTCATATTTATTGCTTCAGGATGGACTCAGGAAGCCAAATTTCAATATTCCCTACCCTGCAAAGAACACACATACTCTTTAGAAATTGCTTTAGCTTAAACTTTTAGCTGTGTGTAGGAAATGCAGTGCCAAGCCTTATGGTTGCACTGAGGACATTCTTTTTGGCGAAGCCCCCCTCGTGGGGACGTGAGCCCCTAGCGTTGTCTACTTCCCACCACACTTCACACAGGCCTCCCCAGGCTCACCCAGGCCACCCTACGGGCTGAAACTCAACATAGGCTCCTAACCAAAAACTTCACGTGTCAGATGAATTGTGGGAACCTAGGGTGCGGTGTGTGATTATGTAGAGCAAATTTATAATTTTGGAGGGTCCAGCCCTCCTCCCCAGCCTTATCCACGGCACTTTCCAGGCTGAGACTCGACATAGGCTCCTAACCAAAACCTTTACCGGGGCAGATGAATTAGGACATTGGGGTGCCGTGTGTAAAGTTTTAGAGACAAGTTTTATGTTTGGTAGCCCCAGGAAGCTGCCCAGAATTCCTCAGCCAGGCCCCCGGACCACTTACCACTGATGCAGCATCCATCAGCACACTTCTCCGGCTGCGGATGCTGCATCAGGGGGCCTCGGTTATGTTCTGGCTGCAAAGTTTGCGGTAACCATGCAAGCAGAATCAAGTTTACTAATTTCGATGGGCAATATAATTTAGTTCAGTCAGTGTTCATGATGCGCGGAGGTTTGCTTGAACCACAGACCCTTCAGAAATGCGGTCCGTGTTGGCTTAGACTGTTTGCGGGGCATGGAGCGCACAGTGCAGGTGCTTGCTGCGCACTGTGTGTTGAAGCAGAGTTCAGACATCGTGGCCAGCCCGGGCACCATGCTAGCACCTGCCCTCTTAACAGACAGGGAACAGCAGCAGCAGCAACACATCCTCGCCCTTGTTTCAGCGAAGGCTACTCCAGCACAGCGTCATGCACGCCTTTGCAGCATCTGTGGGGCAGCAAGATGCACACACAGACGTGCCTGCACACACGCGCGCACACACGCACACACGTGCACGCACACACACGTACACACACATACGCACGAGCACACACATACAAACTTAAAATGCGCGCGCGTATACACACTGGCGCACGCACACACATACACATGCATGCGAACAAACACACAGACACATTCGCGAGCACACATACACCCACGCAAACACACAGGCACACATGCACACACACATACACACACACGTGCACGCACACATGCATATGCATGCACATGTTGTGCGCATGATGGGCCTCGCCAATTTTTTAGCGTCGCTAGCGACCGCCCACACTTGTCATTGCTTCATTTTTATTGCTTTTTCATTGCATTGTTTTCTTTTCCGTCCTGCTCTCAGCTGCTGAAGATTCTCGAAAAGCTTTTGGATGGCTACGTGTTCATAAATCAAAAAAAGTCCGGTCTGGAACGAGAGGTGTGCAAGGTGAGCTGAAGGGAAAAATACCAAAATAGATTTTGGTATCTTTTTAGGCCATTTGTGGTTGAGAAGCTTAGGAGTATTCAGTTATGACCATGCTGTCCTGTGTCGTCTCTTTTCCATCTTGTCTGAATGCATTACCTTATGATGTACTGGATTTAAAAAATAAATTGTTCGGAATTCTGTGAAAGTGGTGCTCCTGACCATGTCTCCCTTCTTCTCAGGAGCTGGTGGCAGACTCAAAGCTGAAACTCAAAGACGTGGCCCCGCAAGTCAATGTGAGTAAGAAGGAAAGGCAAGATTCCTGCAGCTGATTGCAGAAGGGATAGCTCGTTGTTGGCCACCTGACTATTAGCAAGCACCACAGCTGATGCGTAAGCGCTATGCAGGGTCGCGAGTAATGAGCGAGTTGCAAAGTTCCGGCAGGCTAACGTCACATTGATGAGAATCCACTCATATCACTATGCATGTGGCCAGAAGTTCACATCTTGCTGGACATGTCAAGAGGAGGTCACTCCTGTATGTAAACTTTAGAAGGGTGTGCATTTCCCATGGCAACGTGATACAGGGCGAGGGTCAGCACACTGGAATCCAGGTAGACATACTGTGTTGTGTCCTGTATTACCATCAGGGGGTGATGATCTGTCAAATTCTGGGTGAGCAAATACGCTGTGTGGCTGGAGATTGGGTGCAAGAAATAAATGGTGAGCAAACTCATCTTCTCTAGCAAAAACTGATATGGAAATAATTAAGCATGGGTAAAAAGTGTATGATTTTGCCAGCGAGGCTCGACGAGCGTCGTCGAGGGCGAGGCTCGTCGATATAGGCCCTAGTTGGTGCATTATGGTTAGAACATCACTTTCTGAAACTTGCGTGGATTGAGCTGGAAATAGTTTACCTATAATAAATAACGTGAAGAGACCGGACTGAAAAGAGCTGTAGGAAGTGTTTGGAGAATTTCTCATGGTGCATTGCCTGGACAGGCATACGCACATCATATTGGCTGGAAATACGTTCTAAATATTCTGAATGATATTTGATAATATTAAGAAAATGATGTACAAAATTTCTGCCCATTTTGGGGCGTCGAGAAATGAAAGTCTGACACTCCCCTGAACAAGACTGTGACATCGTGATGTGCCATTTTTCGCGCTTATGTTACACAAAAACACTATATTATTATACAAAAGTTGCGGTCGGTTTTCCCGATTTTTAGGAATTTCCAGGGAATTTCCCCTGATTTCCCCCCCAAAATGGACACCTTAATTGCCGTCTAGGCTTCAACAGCAGTGACGTCGAGGCTCGACGAGGCTCGACCTCGTCGAGCCTCTACTAGAGGCTGGCACAACCTTGAAAATAATTATACATGAGTCGGGGGGGACAAAAACAAATCCCTGGCAGCCACGTGTAATTGATGCCCAAAATGCCCACTCCAATATTTTAGATATTAACAGTTCGGCCTTGATGTGAACTCTTGTACGCACCTACTCAACCCAACCACGGCCAACCGCTGGCCCAATTGCGCTCCATGAATCTTTACACTCCATGAATCTTTTGAACCTATTCAGTCAATTGTTCCTGCCCATCTGAAGGTGCAGTATACTTCTTAAACAAGCCTAAACCTGTTCAAATATTTAGGAGCCAAATTATGGGCAGTTTTGACACCTTCCTGCACTGGTGTATCCCCTTCCTCTGCCTTCTGCAATTTTCCTACTTACATCAAGGAAACAATCTCTTCCCACAGGTGGGCGAAGGCTGGGTCGTGGACATGCGTCTCATCACGCGCTCCGGCAATGAGATCATGCTGGAAGTGGATGGACCGCAGCACTTTGCTGCCACACGGCAACCGAATGGGCAGATTACACGCAATCACAAACTTGGCAACACCAAAATCAGGGACCTGTGCCTCTCGCGTCTGGGAAAGAATGTGAGTCTTACTACGATGTGGAGAATTTTGTAGCCTCGGCAATCATGCAATGGAACTGATGGGCATAAAAAAATTTCATTGTGAAATAAGTCATGTACCTAGCTGAAATCAAAGCCTGGCAGCCTTATGTGTTAGGAATGCGGCACGTATAACGTGCAGAGTGTAGTCCTCAGCTGCTGTAGAAATGATGCAGGCGGGCCCAGAGATTGAGGGCGAGCAGCATGACAAGTAGTACTTCATAAACTAGAAACAGGGTTTGTTTTAACTCCATGTGTCGTAAAGGTTTGACGACCGATACCGATAGAATACTGAAGATGACTGCGGCCTTTTTGTTCTCCTTAACATTGCTGGGAGCTGCAATTATAACCTCCAACCGAGGTCATGTTCTTTCAATCAAGAAGAGCAGGAAGTCAAAGTATAGTATTGCTGAAGCACAATAGAACCTCTGACCACTTTATGTTGTGCCACACTGCCTGATCGGGAACGACAAAGGCTTGCACCATGACATCACAAGCTCTGTACTTGCTTAAGATGTAAGCAGCGGTAGCTGCAAGACGCGGCTACAAGCTGGCCCATTTGGTGCCCTAAGTACATAGCTGCAAGACATAGCTAAGAGTGAAGCATGCCTTGCATGTGCTCATGCATTGCAAACAGTTTTTTTGGCAACGGTTGGCTGTTGAACTTCAAACAATACACTCAAACAGAACCTGTAAATGTATGTCCCCAAGCACAGCGCTACTGTGAGTCTGGCCTCTTTTTGATCAGCAAAGTTGACACGTCCAAATTTGTATGCTGCAAATGCATTCACAGACACTGCGCTTCACACAGCGCATTGTCTTCTTATTCACAAATATGCTTTTCATGCATGTCCGATATCACATTGCCTTGCTCACAGAACATGCCGTGCTCAATGTGTAGGTGCTTTGAACGAATGAGGCAAAAGATATAGCCTTCTTTCCCGTGCTACACGGAGTGTGTAGTGTGACCACATCACATGACTTTCAGAACTCACCTACCAATTCCATAATGAAACGTTGCAGGTCATCAGTGTCTCTGCTAAGGAACTTGAATTTCGATTACCAGGGACGTCAAAGGCGTCTATCAAACTTTTGAGAGAGAAGATTAATGCCGCAGACAAGTAATCCCTTGTTTGACAAGGAGTGCCTTGATTCTTCATAACAGGTTTAGGAAGAGTGCTATCTGTGCTCTGCATCTATGATGAGAGAAGTTGCATGTTTCTTTTGAGAGAGAGAGAGAGAGAGAGAGAGAGAGAGAGAGAGAGAGAGATTAGACTTATTAGTTTTGCAGATTCTTTTAACTTTTTGAATTAGCGGGATAATAACAACACACAGTAGTACATGCCATATTAGAGAGGCGTAATATTTAGGGTAGATTCATTAAATTCCTTTTGATTCAATTATTTGAATTTATTTTCACCAATCTCATTTGGTCACGATCATTCTTATAGAGATGATCATTAGCCAGGCTCCAAACTTGTTTGGCTGATCAAAAAGGGTATACGCCAAAAAAGAGTAAAATGCGCCGTCACAACTTGCCACTTTCCAGCCCTCATCCTTGTCAAAAGTTCGACCATCACAGCTCGCCACCAAACCTCACATACCCGTGGTTGGCAGGCTGACTCAATTCTCTATTCGAATCTTACGTGTGACTGACGCCTGGCTGCGGAGCTATTCAGGCCCAAAGTCCGCCCAACAGATCGGTTAAACCCCCTTCTGGCACAAATTTCTGAAGAAATTTGGGTAAATGAATGAGTTTCAATGAATGCAAGAGGATTTTTAAAATATTAACTTACACGTTCACTAAGCAAATATGTGTCCTTTTCAGAACGTGCTGCTACTAACAGTGCCGTGGGCATTCTTGCACTTTCACGGCGCAGAACTCTGGCCGCGGCGGACCGCTGCACACTGTAGTCTGGCTTGGTGTCGGCACAAGTGTAAAATCCCCCTCCAGCAGTTCGGTGGATACGAGCCGGAATAGAACTGCTGAGTACTCTGAAGCATGCAGAAGTACTCTAGTTCTTGGAGGCGAGTGCAACCGAACGTCAGTTAGTACTCTCTTGGCACAGCTTGCGCTGTGCTAACCATCCTTTTCATGCTTGTGCCTGAGATAGTGGCAGCTTAGTTTTAAGCCCTTGCTCTCTTTGACTTCAGCAACTTGCTGCCCTTGGCCTGTTCCTTCCTGTTTTGTGTGGTTCCAGTGTGTCTGTTTCTCCTGCCCCTTTTTGTGTGGCAAGCTCAGTTTTTGTTGGCAAGTATGGGTGTCAACGGCCCAGATGCTTTTCTTGTTTCTCTTCTAGGAGGGCTCTTTTAGCCAGTTCAGTGTCATGCTTGGTGTCGGCACAAGTGTAAAATCCCCCCCAGCAGTTCGGTGGATACGAGCCGGAATAGAACCATCTATTCCAGAAGTGAACATTAAACTGTTTGGCTATCAATAAGAAATCCAGCTTAATATATACACTTACAGAATTTCTCAACTGTCGACCAACTACTGGTTGCTTGTCACGCAATTCGTTGCTGCCACTGATTGGGCATGCAAACTTATCCCAATCTAACACGCACCCTGCCCAGGTCAAGGTGTTGTACAAGTTCGTCCCCTTCGGTGCAGGTACCACTTAGACTTAAACAGCTCGTACCTGTACGACTTGCTGTTAATTGAAATCAGTTTTAACCTCATCCGCAAGCGAACAACTCAGGTACGAGCTGAGCTTTGCAAACAGAGTGACAGTAAGCTCTGGCCTGTCTACATAATCCCACCAACCCCAGACAGCCATCATACTACTCATTCTCAACAGCCAAGCAAGCAAAAAACGACCGACTGCTTATGTAATTATATTACATCTTTAGTGACCAGAAGAGAAGGTTAACCAGTCGGTCAGGTGTCACCTAATCATTGGTCAAATTTATAATGTCCGCACAACGCGCATTCTACCATGCACCTTATTAATTAATTATATTGTTCTATGAATATTTATATTGATGGCTTTTTGGAATTCCCTTACATGGGTAAGACACGCGCGCATGCACACACACACACACACACACACACATGCACACACATACACACACATGCACACATGCGCACACACATATACACACACACAAACACAACATACTCATGTACACACATTCATACACACACACACGCACACACACATACACACATACACGCACGCATGCACACATACACACATACATGCACATGCACGCACGCACGCACACACACACATGCACACACACGCATACACACACAAACACAACATACATACGCACGCACATGCTCATATACAAGCACAAAACTGAGCACACAAAACATGCACGTCTCGCTCAATATTGCAGGGAATTGTGTTACCAGTCCGGCACCCAACGCAGCAGCAGCTGCTCCCCCTTTATAGATGCTCCAACACAGAGCGACTGGGAGCAGCGGCCCTTAAAAAAACACATGCAATTCCAAAGCAGCAGAGCCATGCTGACTCTCCTCCCCCTGGCGAGCGGAGAGCCACCTACAGGCTGAACAAGCGCATGGCTGAGATGGGCATGTGCTCCCGACGGGAAGCTGATGCTTGGATAGCCCAGGTGCGCGCTAGTTTTGCTTCTGTTGACGAGGCATTTGAGCAGGCAGGCAGACAGGCACCCACCCACCCACGTTTAAGTTGTCTGAATGAACGTTCTCGCTTGTGTGTAACTGCTATTGACACATCCAGGCTACGTGAAAGTAAACCAACTGCTTCTACATTTCTACTCTAGGGCCTGGTGCTGGTGGACGGCAAAGTGGCAAGCATGGGCCTCCAGGTTAGAAGGGACGCACGCATTGAGGTACGAAGAAGTTCCTGGAAATTCTGTAACATGCGAGCCTCCATGCATGACGCTAGCCAACTGCCATGCGTTGCCTTAGTGGTGGAAGTAATAGATATGTTTCCCATTAATATCTTGATAGATAGACGATAGGTAGATGATTTTCGCCTTCTCACTTTCGCCATGTTGGACAAAAAACATTGGATGCTTACCAAATCAGCCGGCTCGTGCCGTTGTTTTCCTTTCCAGAATCCAGCTTCTATACCACAGCATATCTACCTAATCACATGTTTAGAATTCATATGGGGCTGGAATTACAATCTGTAAGTGCAGGTGGGCCAGCAAGCCCACAGCCAGCAAGACAAGTTGTGTACATTTCTCCTTCACAAGCCACTAGGTAAGCTACTGTGTGATTGCACGTTGTTAGGCGTGTGACCACAAGCACTCAAGTACATGGACACAGACACACACACAGACATACACTTGTACACACTCACACACACACCACACACCACACACACGCACACACAAACAAGCGCACACATATACACGTACACATACACACATAAACACAAACACACATACGTACACAAACACATACACACGTACACATGCCCACACCGACACGTACACACACGCATGCATGTAAGCATAAAAATACACACACACATGCACAAACACCACTCTCACAACTTATTCCAGGCTTGGTGAGTGGCCAGGCTGAGGACGGCCATGCTCCTGCTGTGACTCTCCTTAGCGAACGCACCCACTGGGCCGGTGACCCTTCTGAGCTGAGCTTTGCTCCATCCCAACTACGAGGATTGGTGAGCTCTGAACTTCTTCTGCATTGTTACAAACCTGGCAGAAAACCCTATAGGAATCTTCTTGTTACTGTTTGTTGACCCTTCTTGTGCATGATCACATGCTGGCTTTGACAGCCTTGGGGTTATGCTGAAGCAGGGCCCTTTCCTTCCCCCCAAGGCGCCTCCCATAATTCTGCATCCCTTTTTAAGTTCATAAGAAGACGATTTGACTCACAAAACTCACAAACACAGGCACCAGCCGGACGCCTGGATCTGGACTCCACAGGCCTCTTGGTCATGACCCAGGTGCTTGTGCTCTGACAATATGTGCTTTTTTAATACTACACAGCAGGAAGTGCCGTGCAATAGTGGTATGTGCATGTGTGTCGCTTGATATGGTGAAGCGACTAAATCTGCATTGATGGGCAGCAGCAAGAGGCCCTCGACTTATTAACCTGATGCTCCACATACATTAACACACATGCACACAAACTTGCACACTTAGGATGGACGTGTGGCCCGGCAGCTTATCGGAGAAAATAGCAGCGTCACAAAAGAGTACCTTGTACGTGTAACGTGGGGCGACGTGACCAAAAACGTGCAGCGAGAGTTTCCCCCGGCGCTCCTGGGAAAGCTAAGACATGGCATGTCCCTGGATGGCCGTAGACTGAAGCCAGCCCAGGTTGAGTGGCAGAACCCGGAGCAACTGCGATTTGTGCTGTCTGAAGGACGTAAGCGTCAAATTCGTCGCATGTGTGCCCTAGTTGGCTTAAAAGTTGTGGGTCTGAAACGGATCCGAATAGGCAGATTATTGCTGGGCAGCCTGCCAGTAGGTCAGTGGAGATACCTTTCCCCTGGCGAAAAGTTCTGACCGTCACCCTAATGTAAGGAGTGGTTTTCACTGCCTGCTTAAATTTTCTTTCCTTTTCTTTTCTGACCCTGATATTAATACAGCATGCCAGCCTTCTTTCCTGATATCATAGCAATAAATAATGATCGATGCTGCTTGCCGAGGACATTTTCTTCTGGTGTCAGGACACTTAGTTTTACGTTCTACCTGTTGTTGCCCGACTTTGAAAGCAGGAAAGGCTGCGCTGGTAGAAGGCAGTACCTAGCGCCAACACATCCTCTCCCTTCTTAACTCGTTATTTTAACCTGCCAAAAGGTGTGTAAACAGCCTCCCCAGCTCCAGCCCAAACCTGATCCGTAACGTACAAGATTGTCAGGACTGGACCTACACTGATGGCAGTCTTAAAATATACAAAGAAGGGCAAGACACAGGATCAGGTGGATACCACCCTTGCTTAAACGTATCCCATTACGTGAATTTAAGAGGCGTAGGTATAACCAGCCAATACCATCTCACGTGCAGAGCTAGCAGCTATAGCAGCCGTATTCATTCACGGATACTCCCATATAGCGCCACAGATAGCCTAACCTCAACGCACCAAATTAAAAGGCAGCTCACACCCAAACCTCCACCGCCACTACGTTCAGGGAAATGCTCTCCAATCCATTAATGCCAAAGCAATCCACCAGTCACCATCGCCCATTCATTTCCCCAAAGTCAAATCCCACGCAGGTATTATAGGCAATGAATTTGCTGACGCTCTTGCTAGAAAATCAATCGCAACCTACTCTGACGTTGCGGATACTTCCATCAAAACAGCTGGCCCTGAGAGACTCACTTCTATAGCATCTACTGGCTTGCAAAAGAATATGAAGAACACCGAATCATACAAAACCACCCAAACACAGCCCAGTCCCCTACCTTAAGGCTCTGGTACCTATCCAATTACCATGACGCCTTGCAAGCACACATGCACCCCTCCACAAACTAGGAAATGCCAATACCGTAGCAAACTACCATGAATACTATCAGACCCTTATCAAAAATGGCACTGCCAATGGAGCCGCTAGCAACACTTACCTAATAACATCCTATGTCCCTGCAAAAACCAAGTGCATCATTATGAAGTACAGAGCATGAATCCTGTACAATCAAAAGCATGCGGTATAGATTAAGCACTCAATAAGCCTAACTTGCCCCCTCTGCCCTCAACTAGACAGTGCCATGCATATCATTTCTGGATGCCATCACACGCAATTGAAAATTATGATCACTGAAAGACACAACTTGGCATGCAGTATGATCTTCAAATCCATCAGCAAGACAGGCTCCCTAGGATCCTGCTTTGTCTGCATGGATCTAGGTAGCAGCGAACGACATGGCTACGCAAAGTCTTCAGATTCCCAATACAACTGAAAACAGGATTATACCAAAGTTGCTCATTCCACCCCGATTCTCAGAAGGAAAAAACAGGTTTACCTCCAGCCGTCCGGAAGCTGTACTGGTTGCTCACATCCCCGCGAAAACAAAAATGCAACAGACTAGCAATGAAGGGGGGTGGGTTTTTAGGAGTGGCAGGGGGCAACTGAGGGAGACCAGGAGCACCTCAGCAGCACGGCCAGCCATTAGCAGATCCACCTTCCCCAGACAACACCGACCCATAGATCTCAGCATTCTTCAACGTGACATTCACCTCGAGGTCAAATACTCTGAGGACGCTTGACCGCAGAACCAGCTGAGCGCCGCATAGGATCAGCATAAAGACTTCTGCTCCACCCTTCAAGGAGCCTCCGTTACTCTCCACACCATCCTTTTGGGAGTGGGTGATTTCTGTTGCGGATCTTATGGCACAACAAATAGCAGCTACCACCGGCCGTGGCGTGGGTCTGTGTGCCATGGCATACACAATCCCATTGACCCATGGGGAGTGGCCACTGGGTGACCTAGACTTTTGCCCCTTCTTGTAGCCGGCATGGCGTGGGGGCCTGCAGATTGCCTTGCACAGTATCTGTGTAGCTCCTCCCTTCATATTGGCTGACGAGTTATCGCTCCCAGCAGGGGGCAGCTTCTTGGTTTATTTAGCCTGTCACGCCTGGCTTCAAAGTTGCTCCCATTGCATTGTAGGGAGTGTGCTACCTCCCTGGATTTGCGTGCTCATCAACCCGGTATATGGCGTTTGTTGTGTTGGATGTCTTTTGGTTTCATACAGGGAATATTTAGCTAGGTGTGGTCACAAGCTTTCCAAGCTTCCACTCAGATGCCCCCTGAGGCACATACCAAGCGATACCAATGTAAAATTTACCTTACCTACCCCTATATCTGTGTCACACCCTCCTCAAACCAAAAAGTGCATCAGGGGAGACGAGGTACTGTTTTCTTATTTGGCTAAAGGAGCAGCCACTGGCATGCTCTGTTGCATTTATTAGCATGTCCAAGACAAAGAACAAGTGGGTGAGGTAAGCTCGGTCGAAAACCCCGCCATAGTTGAATCATACAGCAGGAGTGTGCAATTGTTTTCTGGCACGCCTGTAGCTATTCCTGGCCACTCCGCCAAAGCACAAGAAGCGCCAGAAAAAAGCGGCTTCTCTTTCAGCAATTGAGGCACGGTGACCGTGATGAGGTGCACTGATTAAATCCATTGCTCACATCTTATAGATCACAAAATGTTTAAAGCACGAAAACCAAGGAGGAACAGTGTTTGCTAGTTATTTCATGTTTTCTGAACTCGTACCATACAATACTATTCTACCATGTTATTCCCCATCCCCAAAATCTGCTGAATACCTCAACCTTTTAAAAACAACACATTTACGTGGGGACGTGCCGACGAAAAACCGCACTTTAACAACAAACACATGACGCAACACACAGGAGCATCATTAGCAGGGGCGCCACAATGAAACAAGGAAATTATAGTCCATTTGCCTTTTCTGGGCTAGTTTACTCATTCCCCATACACCCGACATTCATCTGCATCCGGTGCGTCTTGACAAAACTCCTCTAGAGGGTCCTGTGAAGGAGTGACGAGCGGTGAAAAGGACAGCGTGTTATTATTCAGTTACACATAGCTCTTTAGAGCAAAGCACTACAAAAAGTTCAACAAATTTAAAGCCTTAGCTGCCACTGCTAGCTTGCCGCTGTTCTGCCGATTATTAATATAAGAATTTGCTGCAGGTTGAAAGTGCCAGAGCTGACAGAGCCTTCTTACCTCCACTCCATTTGCACTTGCAGGCGTTGTAACTCTGACCTGTTCTTCTTATCTGCCTGTTGACTGTTTTCACTACCAAGGTGCTCACCATGGATGCCGACTTGTCATCAAGCACCTTCATGATGTCCCGGAACACCTCATCCATGCTTTTTTGCCCATCAATCTGCGTTGCACACAGACGCACAAGCTTGTGAGGTTGAGCAAGGTGTGCTATAAATCATTATGGTTGCCGTCACGCCAACCTCCTTGTTCTCTGTCTAGCCAGGTGGGATCATCAGCAGCCCATTGGAAAAAAGTGCGCTTGATGATTTGGTTTCCTCCCGTGCAGCCCGCTTGCAAGCGCTAAAGAAACAAATAAACTAAATTGCGGTCTGCAGACATTCAAAAGAATGGTGCAGTTGACGTGGCACGCAGGCCACTTGCGGAAATCACACATCCCACCACCACATCACCTGGTGCCTTTCACATTTGTCAAAGGTTGCTATGGCAAACATACACGTAGAGCTGGTTGTTGGAAAACAATTTGGTGGAAAGTCAGTCAATGGGTTGGGTGTGGAGTATCTGTCCCATTCACCCTGAGCAAAAACAGGCCACCCTACTTTTATTTCAGGAAGCTGACATAGGCAGAAGACCATGCATCCTTTGAGGGGCATCTTGTTAAGTTCAATCATAAATGAGCCCATCAGATATTCACCCTAGGATCTACCGTGCCAGGCCAGCCTTGCCAGCCCACGCCATTTACCCGACAACAAAAAGAGGATTGTAGGTTGTAAGCCGTGTATCAAGTTTACAGGATCTTTCCCGCGCTTGTGAATGGAGGTGCAGCCTTTTTGGAGTGAGTAAACAGCGACCTTGCTCACCTTGGACATCACTTTGGTGTAGAAGCCCAGCACACTGCTCACGTTTTCGTTGTACGTTTTGAGGCGCGTCGCAGCCTACACGTTAGAGGAGTGGCAAGTGATAAGCTGAGCAGGATGCGCATTGGGAACGTATGAACATGCGAGGGGGAGAGAAGGAAAAGTGCAGGGCATGCTGCAGCTTGCAGGGAAGTACAGCAGCACCGTAGCTATGCATTTCTGTCTATTGGCACATGCATTATTGATCTTGTCCAGCCAGTTAAAGGACCGAATGGGGGCCAAAAAAGCCTCTCAGAGGTCCCTCTTTAACATTGGCACACTGGAGGTTGCATTGAAGCGATTCCTCTTTCTTGTATTGAGTAAATTAGCAACCATTTTTTGGAAAAGTAGACTGCAGGGCTCAGAAAGTGAAGCTCAGAAACAGAAACTAAACCCATGACTTATGATGGTGCCCCTCAGTTCATGGAATTGAGGACTTATATATACTTGGTGGGATGCTCGTCGTGCCATAGGGTCACCTTTTCCTCCGTGTCATCGCTGCGCTGGATTAGACGGCCCTCAATCTCCTTTGGTGGAGGCTTGAACTTCATGTGGAAGATTTCCCCAGAAATAGGGTCCAAGCGACGTCCCACCACGCGCTCAATCAGAGAGGAGTCAGGGACCTGCGAGGCATGTACAGCCAGGGACCTGTGTTGCTTCCTTGCCTGTCAAACGAAGCCTAGTTCACTCAGGGGGGAGCAACTGAGAAAGCGCCCAAATATGCTCCTTTTCAATATTCAGGGGGCAACTACTCACACACCACTTCATCAAATTATTAATATAGCTCCAAACTAAGGCTGTCGTTCCTAGCTACTAGAGCAGGTGCTCAGATTTAGATAAGACACTCTATGTACAGAGTGACAGTACTTAATGCACATGTAGGGCAACTGTATTCTGGGTGGGCTTGCTTTCCACAGGAAGAGCGGTTGATTTGCTGATTGACCTATATAGCTCGCCAACCACTGGGTTTTTTACTTCATCCTTTTGCCAACGATCTTATTTGATTGTAAAGACTCTAAAACTCCAAACAGTACTGATTTTAAATTAGTAGATGGTCTGTATTGAGAACTTGGCAGCAAATAGTGGGTTCACGCCACAGCAAGTTGCGCATGTGCCATGTGTCCCCAAATTGACAAGTTCTAGACTTAACACACAGAGAGACAGGATTCAAAATAGGTAAATTTGGAGCTTGCCAATTTAGGGGCACATGAGCTAAAGAGAACATGCCCATTTTGGGCCTCAGTCGCCCCCCTCTGGATTAAAACAACAGATTGATAAAAGGCATGCAGGCCCTCGACGGGAAGCCCCAAATGAAAAAAGGGGAGCTCAGGTGAAAACACTGGAAACTGCCTGATCTCACACCCCTAACTACTTACATCAATAAGGAGGAACACATCGGGGCGGATGCCCTCCTTCTCAATGGCTTCGGCCTGTGAGGCACTCCTGGGGTACCCATCCAGCAGCCAACCTTTTTGCTCACAGTCCTTCATGGCCAGACGGCCCTTGACCATGTCGACCACCACCTCATCAGGAACCTGGGCAAAAGAGTGAGGAGTGAAGGTGCTTGTGTGTGTGTGTGTGTGTGTGTGTGTGTGTGTGTGTGACCATGTGTGTGTTTGTGTCTGTGTGAGCTTACTACGTGTGTGTTTCTGTGCATCTGTGTGTGCATCTGTGTGTGTGTATGTGTGTGTATGTGTGTGTGTGTGTGTGTGTGTGTGTGTGTGTGTGTGTGTGTGTGTGTGTGTGTGTGTGAGAGAGAGTGTGTGTGAGAGTGTGTGTATTTATATGAGAGAGATCAAGCTCCCTTTTGCTGAATAAATATAGAGCAGCTGGCCAGCGTGGGTTCTAGGAGGAAAGCAGCCTACCAGCAACCCCTTGTCCATGAAATCCTTGGCCCTGGTTCCCGCAGGTGTACCGTTCTTCACCTCCTCACGCAGGATGTCTCCGACGGAGATGTGGATGAGGTTGTACTGTGGGTATTGTGGGAGCACTGTCTAAGTGTGCCCGGCGTGGGAGGTGATGCAAGCGCATGTGCGGCAACTCCGTCCGTTTTATTACACAGCAGGACTCCTACCCGTCTAACATTATATTCAGCAGCCTGCCATTCGCACCCTGTCCACGATTTTCTCGCACTGCGTGCCCTTTCCCGCTGCCGGGGCACCGGAAATCATGACCTTGAGAGGGATCGCGTTGTGAATTATGAATCTGCCTCGCTGAACCCTCCTCGGCACACCTACACTGCATTTGCTCTTGGCAAGGCAATTTTGGCCTCTTGCCGACGTCGTTTTGGGATGGCTTGAGAGCTTCATGTTTTATTTATATACGAAAATCCGATTTAATCCGGTACCGGTAATTTCGTATTTATCCATTTAATTATACACCTACATCTGCTGATAATGGCTTATCACTAGTAGCCACTTCGTACTTACAAGAGCCCTGAGCTCACTGCTCAATGCTCTTTAGACTGAACTTAACACAATGTAGTTTTCCACCCTGGCCTGGCACTCCTGCAAAGTACACGCACGCGCGTAGGAGGGTCTCAAAAGTAACTGGTAGCAGGTAGGATCATGCGGCACAGCTCATATATGCACACGCACAAGGTGTATGAGAGCGCGCACAACACACGCACACGCACGTGCACACACACATATACACATACACACTCACACACACACACACACACACACATACACACACACACACACACACACACACACACACACACACACACGCACGCACGCACACACACACACACGCACACACACGCACACACACGCACACACATACACACATATATACACACACGCATACGCTCGCATTATAGGGCCGCCTCTTCCAGTCACCAACAATTGGAGCAGCAGCCAAGAACAGAAACAGAACAGAAAGAGCAACAAGAACAGAAAGAGCAACAGAAAGAGCAGCATGAGGGCAGTAAGACTAAACCAGCAAGACTAGATCAGCAACAAAAGCAAGAGCAGCAGCCAGATCCTTTTTCTTTTACTAGTACGTTGGTGGCACGCGGAGAGCAGAGCAGCACACACGAGAATGATGGCGGGGAAGGAGCCAGCGCTTCTGAATACCTGGCCAGCTTTGGACTTGCACATAGTGATTCTATTGCAGTGGCCACTGCTGGAGCATCAGTCAGTCCGCTTTCCAGCGAAAGAGAAAAACTCCTCAATGCACAGTTTTTGGCTGGCTTCCAGGCAAGAAAGTTGTGATTGCATCTTAACTTCAGGAGCAGGGTGGTTGCTCAGCTAGTCGCTCCCTGTCCAGACACTGTTGTCTATGCCCTAAGCACCTTTTGCAATGGAGTTTGCTCAGCTTACACGTGGCCATCCAATTCCTTGATTGCTGAGCAGTGTAATTTTGCGGTCACGCTGACCGCTCAGGAGAGCTTTATTTTGTTGTTTGCAGGCAGGCGCCAGACAAGCTGAGCTCAGTAGACAGGCTGAGTTTCCTTCACCCCAAGTGCAAACGCAAGGCCCACCAGTAGAGTTTCAGCCGTTGCCGCAGCTGCCACAGCAGCAAGACCCGCCCGCCAACACTGCCGCTCAGGTGCGTGCTTTTTTTGGCTTCTTGCTCTGCTCCTGACTAGGACCGACGCTTTAAATCAAACTCTAGACACATTGTTCACTTTCGATTAGGATGGATATGCCTCACGTGCTGCTGTTTTTTTGATCTGGACAACACTGCTTGCCTTCGTTTGAACTTTCCTGGCACAAACGCAGTTCCTGGCGAGCTTTAACAGTTGGGATGGCGATGATGAGCAGGAAGGATCCAGAAGAGCAGAGCTCCAACCTGAAGAAGCTAGCGCAAATGCGGCACCACCCGCCGCCGAGCAGAGTCCGTTTTGTTTTGCTGTGTCAGAGGAGGAGGAACAGGTGGGGGGCGGGTATTTGCGGACAGTATGTGCACACTTGGAATCATTTGCTGACAGCAGTATGCAAACAGTGTGGTCAGTGTGTACGTACGTACGTACATACGTGCAAGCGTAGCAACGTATGAGCAACGTATGGAAAGAGTGACTGTTCCACTTATCTGAGATTGTGTCATAGCAGGGATGGTGCTTTTGGCATACCAATGCTGTTTAAATTTCTGCCGCAGTTGATCATTCATACAGAAGCTGCCATACTGAGGGAGCTGTTCTTGCAATATCTGCCACTCAAGCAACTCTTGCCTAGAACCTGCCTTTTACCTTTGTGCACAGGATGATGTAGACCCAGAGAAGCTCCTGTTTGCACAGACTATCCAAGGCGATGGCAATCGAATTTTTCCGTCCCTGCGTGCTGAAGACGCCTGGGTGAGTCCCACGGCCTAACTCGGCCTTCTCAGTCTTGGCCAGAGCCGTTCCTTAACACTGTACCTGGATATAAAATCCGTGACATTTCTGCTATTTCCTAGGCGTCGTATGTCGACCCAGATTGATTTAAGCATAGAATTGGAATTGTGAGGTCAGCAGCTACCAATGGACAAGATAATTCTGTAAGGGGGTTAGGGGAGGGGGTTGGGGCAGGACTGGTCAACTTTGGGGCTTTTGCTCCACAGTCTGGGCCACTTCCACAAGTCTATATTGTATATTTGAGCTCTTCAGCTCAAGTCTGGTTGTTAGCACCATTGTCAAATGGTCCTATATTAGAGAGGTTCAATGTGCATGGCCACAGAAATGCATGGATTGCCCCAAAGTAGGCCGCCAGGGTCCGTTCAGGTTGAACACTAGCAAATGATGTCATTTGCAGTCAATGTGTTGCAACATGTATGGAATGCACTAATGAAGTTTATAAGTGCAAAAGCAAAGAGTCTTATCATCTCAATACGGGCGTAAAAATGATAGTTGAATGTCCATTTTTAGAAGAAGCGTAATTACACACTTTAATCTGTAGATGTCGCGGATTCCTACCATGTAGATGGGAAGGGATATAACGTGAACAGCACATTTTGTGTAACAGACTCCAGAGGGAAATTGCATAAACCCTACTCCCTCCGTCCCCATACTTCCATTTGAAAAAACTTGCAGGCTAATTAGTACGTACACTTCACAACGCATGTTAGCTTGCTGTTGTGCTCCAAGTTTTTATAGCGCCTTGCAGAAATGGGTCATACGGCGTATTCGTAAAATACGCCATATGGTATTAAACGCGACGCGTATTTTACCGTATTGGACAAATAGGGCCGTACTATACAATTACAATTTATACCGATTTTTGACGACTTTTGCCGTTTTTTTGCCTTTTCAGACGAATTCCCGCCCAGAAACGACCTTCCAGCGAGCTTCCAATGTCATTATTACTTGCATTTTATATATGAGAAATAACTAAAAACGCTTTGGGTGATTTTGGGGCGGATCGGGTCCATTTTGGGTCAAATATCGGCACCCCAAATTTGCGGAAATTACGGTATCGTATTGTAAGTGTATTGCGTATTTTACACATATTGTTTCGTTTTAAACGTCTCTGAAGTCCGTATGACCCATCCCTGGCGTTTTGTGTTGTATGACATGTTTGACTAATCACTGACAGGCACGTAAGAGCACACGAGTGATTGAAATAAAAGTACCTGGTTTTTAGGTCAATATACTGATTATATTCTGGGGAAACATCTGGTCATTAATGTTGCAGAAAGTTTTGGCACTTGCTTTTTTTCTTTTCTTGTGGCATTTAGGTGTGTGTCTGGTGCAGGTTGCGATAGGTTTGGTGCCGTGATATGCTCTTCGTACATTTGGAGCTAAAACTGCGTCTAAAACTTTCACAAGTAATTTGCAGTCCTTGTGGACACATTTACCCTGCAATTGCAGGCTGAGTTTGAGAAAAGACTAGAAGCCGACCTCGGAACGGTGTTCAACACTCTGGTGGCGCTGTTTGCTGTTGTGAGCTATTGGAGGGGCATCTGGGCGCTCCTTGATAACCTGTTTGGCGACAGCGTGGCAGGCGACTTGGCCTGTGTGCTGATGGGTTTGGTGAGTAGGGTTCGAGATTTTATCAATATGCCTGTTTCCTGCGCATGTGCGATGACGTAATTCTATGTGTACGTACTCATTATTGTAATTACGTGTTGTGCATGTATATATTCGTATGCATGCACGTAATGTGTATTGTTTGTGTGGAAACCAGTGCCAAACCACCATTACACGTCCAAGCTTTTTACGCTCATTCTCACTCCCATTTCCCTTTTGTTCAGGGAATCATCATCTACATCAGGCTGACTGGGCTGCGTATTGGTAGCTTTTGGCCCTCCCTGTAAGCTTGTTGCAAGCGCCATTGTATTCTAGACTGTACGAACTCCATTGTAACAATATTATTTAATTACCCTGCTGGGAGGGGGTGCCTGTTTTGTTGTGTTGAGCAGGCAAGGGTTTTTACGTCAGGCTTTTACGTCAGTGGTGCAATACGTAGTCCAAAGAGGTAGCTGCCCTGAAAGCCTAGTGGCCCGAGGTCAGGCCAGACTCTTCGGGGTCGCGGGTTCAAATCCGCCTGGTAGCGTGAGTACTTCGCTGTCCGACAGCAACGTCTCCGTTTCCTTAGTCCATGCTTGTGGTGTAAGATTACCCCTGCGTAGTTTTTCTTTTTTCCTTGTTTTAAAGAGATCTAGTAGTTGGAAGCAGAGGATTATGTGGAGAAGCAACCGTGGAAAATGATAACATGCTGATGCCAGTTTGCTGCAGAACTTACATTATTTTGCCTTTGCCGTGGACCAGCCGTTATAATTACAGACACTTCCTTATGCGCAACTGTCTGTGCTCAAATTGATAGATTCATTCTTTAAACATAAAACTCGATACTACTAGTTCAGTCGTGCCTGCTACTAAGTGCTACTAGGTTGTGTGGTTACAAGGGGTTACTAGGTTGTGTGTAACGTAAAATCTCAGGGGGGGGTATCTGGGCAAAAGCCAAAATATCCTCCTTTTTGCATGAAAGGTGCAATTACTCACACGTCACTTCATCAAATTGGACCCAACCTAGCTTCAAACTGATGCTGACTTTATAAGCTACCCGAGCATGTGCTCAGATCTCGACAAGTCGCCCTGCGTACAGAATGACAAGTGACCAAGAAACATTGCAGAGCGCCCTGAAAGTCCCTACCTATAAGCCCACCATCCAGCATGCAGAACTCCTGCCACAATTAAATACTATGCACGACGCAGCACAAAGGCACCTTGCACGGCAGGAAGATAAGTTTGCCAAATACCAAACAGGTTGACATACTTTCAAGGATCCCCAGCAGCTATCTGTGTGGAAAACATGGCAGACAAAGTTGTGAACCTCATAAATGAATGCCACAAGACTGCACTCCAAAAGTGTGCTACGAAAACGTCAACACTGGCAATACCCATTTTAAACCAAGAAAAATAAACAAGTTGCGGAAGTTCTTATGTAACAAACTTAAACACCTACGCTTATTAATGAAGCAACTTTCAAACTACCATAGATTTGGATGAAGTTATGAACGCTAGCCAGCAAAACGACAATGTTTACCAGCACTCACCCAAGTGTATACCCTACTTGGCCAAGATATCAGCCATCCCCAGATCGAAGGGAGGACACTGGCACAACAAATTAAAGACAAGCACGATGCTATACGATACTTAAACAAGAATTCATAAAATTGACAAAGAACACGATTCCAAACAAGCCAAATTAACTAAGGAAAAGCAACAAGAGAAAATATCGAAGCAGCCAGCTCAGGCAAACCAAGAAATCCTGGGGGGGAAGTAGAACAGCACTCTGGTTTCCAACCTCTTATGGACCCAGCATCCAACACGGTGCAAACTGAACCGAGTAAAATCAATAGTATCGCTGAAAACTTTTTCACTTAAAACAGGAAACTACCTGCCTACAGATCCTGACGCTGCCCGTAACTACCCTTGATTGGACGAGCAGCCAATGCTATATATGATCGATACAAACTTGAAACCCCTGTAACTAGGGTAGAAGACAAACACCAACACAGAAGGACCTGGCTGCACAGTTCATCAATCCTAGATTCGTGCAACTCTCAGGAATGCCTAAAATTGCTGACAAATAACAAAGCCCCTGGCCCTGATGGTATGTCAACGATCTCTTGAAAGCCATTCCCTTAAAATACCAACAAACGATACACAAGCTGCTCAGGATCTTGTGGGCAACAGGGATAACCCCAAAGGATTGGAAAGCCAGTGAAACTATTCTGATTCGATTTACAAGAAAAAGGACCGGAGACAGACGTGGCCTCATACAGGCCCATCGGTCTTGCAAATACACTGTACAAACTGTGGACACACCTAATAACTAACACACTGTACGAACATGCAGAGGTTAATTCCCTTCTCAGCAACATGCAAGCTGGCTTTTGTAAAAAACAAAAAACAAAAAAAACACGACACAATACAACGACTCCAAAATGTCCTAATGACTCTGGAAAATGCCAAGCTTTATAAGCAAGACGTCTATGCTCTCATTGTAGACTTTACCTCCGCATTTAATACCATAGACCATGACAAGCTGCTCATTATTATGTTTGATCTGGGATTTCCCATAGACACCATAGATGTAGTGTAAAACCTGTACTATCAAGCACACACTAGAATCAGGCTGCCCTCGGGCTGCACGGGAGACATCCCAGTTAAAAGAGGAACCATTCAAGGAAACACACTCTCTCCATCCCTGTTCCTGATATACATGGATCCGCTGCTTTGCTGGCTCCATGCAGGCAACAGGGGATACATGCACGGCCATGCTGATACTAGCACACCCAACAACAAAGCCAAAAACTGCACTAGCAGCGGGGCTTTTGCGGACGACCTTATCTGTCTCTCTGGCTCCTACCCAAACCTCCGGCTCCAAGCCATGAAACTTACCCAATACGCAGATTGGGCTCACCTCATAATTTCAGGCAAAAGACGAAGGTGACTTGCATGTACCATAGCGATGAGAAGAAAATTCTGCGTGGCAACACTTCAGTGGCCGACTTTGCCCACCACCAGCTGGCCAACAAGGTCTTAGTACAAGGCCAAGCAGCACAGTTCCTCAAGCCTGACGATCCTTTCCCATACCTTGGGGTACACATCACAATGGACCTCAACTGGACACACCAACTGACA
>Ga0307945_1000142_pt1:0-17500 | contig 40343 bp, 44 predicted proteins | sample OrgLakmetagen228_FD_201818 | JGI IMG/M metagenome (GOLD analysis project Ga0307945, IMG submission 201818) | Saline water microbial communities from Organic Lake, Antarctica - #228 | ecosystem: Environmental > Aquatic > Non-marine Saline and Alkaline > Saline | place: Antarctica: Organic...
GATGGCAGATGGAGAACCCAGAAAATCGGGAGGAGAAGGCGTTGGTGTTTGCCTCAAACACTTTGTCCCTGGGTGCTCACTCCAGTAATGGGGGAATTTGGGGTCATAGTCGAGGGGGGATGCCATTTTTTCTTTAGTGACCAGGGCCCACTTTTGAAAGGCGGCGGTGATGTGGGAGGGGAGTGTCCGTGTGTAAGAGTCTTTGATTTTTTTGTTCGCTTCGCCCAGGCTTGGTCGGCGGTCCTGCCTGAGCTCGTGCAATGTTGGACTCTGTTGTGGGCTACATTTTTCTTTAATTGTTTTTCTCAGGAAAGCTTAGAAACATGCATGTCAAAGGCGGGTTGCACGCTTGCATTATCGTTGGAAAATGTACACACTTTGTGATGTACGATCGCGGCCAGTCAGAAAAAGAGAGGTTATGTGTGGTACTCATTTGGAAGACACATGACCACTCTTAATCTGTACTAATCATGTCGCACTTTCACGCCCAATCGTTGGCAGCAATGAATCGTATGATAGAGCAGTTATGTTAGTTGACAATTGAGAGAGTTTATATGTCTTATTCAAAAAACTGGGCCAGTTGCCACAGCAAATCACTGTCACTGCAAAGTATAAGACTCAGCACAACAACCAACTTGAAGAATGGATCAAAGCCAGGGTCAAGCCTCTCGAGCAAAAGCTGGGAACTGCACTTCAGACTGGCAATTCTCCTGATTCCTCTCTCTCTTACTCTGCGGTTTCTCAAATCCAGCTAGCTTAAGACACTGACATATATACATAAGGGTGGGTAAATAGGGTGTCTGATGTTGCCAGCGAGGCTCGGCAAGCCTCAACGAACGCTCGGCACTCGCTGGGGAGGCCCTAGTCGGTGCATAGGTTAAAAAACCACTTTCTCAAATTGCACGGATTGAGCCGAAATTTTTTCTGTTGTTCGCTTACATATATTAATGAATATTAAGGTTGAGACCGGGTGGAAAATTTGAACGTGTGAGTCAGGAAAATTTGGTTTTCGTTTACCACCCCCCCTGTTGCACACCCCTTTTGGCTCTTCCTGGTGTTATATATTAATCAATAAGTACTGTTATATATTAATCAATAAGTATTGTTAGGATACTTTAAAAGGGGCCTGTCAGCCGATTCCGCCACGAAATTTTTGGATTTGGGAAACTTTAAAGTTCCAAATTTGGGGAGATGGGCCTGTCAGTGATTCCACCCAAAAAGTGGACACCCTTGCTGGCCGACGAGTGTCTTCCACGGAAAGAGGCTCGCCGAGCTCGGCGAGCCTCACACTCGGCGAGGTCATGACCCACTCTTATATACCCACAGGTCATGACCCACTTTTATATACCCTATACCACACACACACTCTATCTAGTCGGCTGCCGTGCCTCTCCTCCCCCAGGCTGGGAAGTTCACTCATCCATCTGGTTGAGCATTGATGAGTTTTCTGTGAATACCGCAATCATTGCTATGATAGCAAAACCAGAAAATGCTATCTTCAATAAACTGGCTTCCTCTCAGGTTCAAGACTAGGCAAATTAACCTCAACTACCAAACCAACTATTTTGTTCACACGAATCGTCACTGCCAACAATTGGACGTGACAAGTCAGATAGATGTTACGGAGTACCAGAAGGAAAAAAGGTATGAGGTTTACAGAAAAAGGCCTTCAGTCAAGAAGTCTTCTCGTCCTGAGGCTATCCTATTTCTACTTAGCACTATGTGCTCTTCTTGCGTCACCAACTGCAACTCAAATTTTCAACAGCTTGCTAAAGACAAGAAACTGAATTCAAACTAGTGGGAGGTTCACCTGAATGAGTTAAAATTTGGTGAAGACACTTGGCCTGATCCCCAGCTCCAAAAAGCAAAAGCACAGCACAGCGTGCTTATTGCCAACCTAAACAGACAAGGATATAGGGAAGTCAAGCTCCACGTGATCCTCGTTGGAGTTATGGAAACTACCTACAAAGACTACAGACAAACCTCTGGCAGACCTTAATCTGGATTACCATAAGATTAAGACCTGACACACAAACTGTATGAGCGCTCCATCAGACATGCATCTGTACTCATAAAAACAAGAAGGTATGCACTGCAATATAACATAGCTAAGCAACAACAATCAAGATTTAGGTTTGGGTGCTACGGCACACAACCCCCCTGACCCACATTAATTTCTTTTTATTGTTTGCGGGGTGGGGGGTTGCCTGGTGCGGGCACCTATGTAGCCCCCTCCCTTAATCATGCTGGCTGTGTCATCACTACCAGCGGAACCTTTTCTTTTCGTTTCATAAGTGCGACTGCAAGCCTGCTCATAAAAAGCAATTGGTTCATGAAGGTAAAAGTAAAAGTCCAGCCACCCTGCTTCTCAGACAAAATTAGGTTTACCTCCCAGCCATACGGATGCTGTGTTGGCTGCTCCCATCTCCGTAAAAACAAAAAAGCAACAGACTAAAAATGTGTGGCTGCAGAAAGCTATAAATATGTTACAAGGAGGATCATCTGAAATGTTTGATGGTGTCCTAGTAAGCGTGTCAGATTAAGCTGTTGATGTTGCGCCTTGCTTATCTGCTTGTTGGGCAAATTTTATAATTGACAAAATGTCGTGAGATGTATGTACAAAAAAACTGGCTTCACGGCAAACATGGGAAGTCGTACGTAAACAACTTGATTGGGTACAATGAAATTAGATCACACTCAATTTGGTCTAGTGAATCCTACACACATCTACACTCACAAACATCAGATGTGCACTGTGCACTGCGTTACAAACAGCAACAACAAGTCGAAGGCCAGAACTTGACTTGTAAGAGACCTGCCTCTAGCTTAAATGACAGGCAAGCCCAAATGGGCCTGTAACATGCTTGTAAAATAGTCTATTGGCCTGACTACTGGGCACCCTGCTAACTGGCTTCCTTTTTCAAAGGCCCTTCCTTCTAATAAAGGCCTTCCTCTTGAGGTGAAGGAACCTCGACCTTCACAGGAATCCCCTCTTCGCCCCACCCAAAACCGTACTGCGGGTGAGGAGGAGTCATACAGTCAGGAAACATGTTGCCGTTATACCCGTCGGCTGCCCCTCCCTTCAACTCAGTGTCGTGGGTGTCATGTGTGGTCGCAGTCGACGCGGACGCTCTGCGTGGACGGCTGTTTCTGCCGCCTGTGATGCCCACCTGAGAAAGATGTGGGTGTGTGTAGTTGTGCGTTTGTGTATGTTTGTGCGTGCGTTTGTACGTGCGCCAGTGTCTGTGTGGGTGTGTGTGTATGTGCGCACGCGAGTGGTTGGTTGGTCCCCGCCAGTTGTAATCATTTTAAACAGAAATTGCGATCTTGGCACCACACGACTGGTCAACATTAAACGCGCTAAAGCACTCACTGTGCGGGCCGCTGGGTATGCCAGCGCTGCACGGAACAGGTCCGGAGCTATCTCCTGCAGTCCTCCTCCATTCTGGTCCCCTCCAACACCCCCAATTGCATGGAGAAGGGCCAGATTACGAGCCTGAAGATCATGAAGGGAAGCACCCAGGTAGAGTGTTCAGGTTTCAAGTTGATAAGCTGGTAATAAGCAACTGCAACACATACATTTTATTTAGTAGGCCAAAAAAAACGTATACACAGTATATATATGGTTCTGGCCAACGCTATGCACTTGTGTTTCCATGCCCTAGCATCCTCACAGGGGACGTGAATCCTCCACAACTATAGGTATGTCGCTTCCAACAACTGCACACACACATACACACATTCAAACACAACTTTAGACTCGCACACGTACCTGGTATTGGCTGTCCCTCCTGGCCCTTTTCTTCCCGCTGCCTGGTCCTCCTCCCTCCAAAAACAGCCTGCCATCATCATCATGGTCGTCTCCATAGTAGCCAAGGCTGTGCATGTGTGTGTTTGTGTGTGTGTGTGTATGTGTGTGTGTGTGTGTACATGCAAACATTTGCACGTTTATATTTTTAAGTTCGTGTGTGTGCATGAGTATGAGTGTGCGGAGGTGTACAGTGCATGTGTGTTAAGGGCATAAGGGACGATAAATGACCCTCTATTTACCTGAAATGCGTGCGGTGGGGCGGCATTGCATGGGAATTGGGGCTTGGGGATCGAGGACGTGGAGGGGGCTGCTCTTGATGGGCAGGACCTGGTGGTCTCCAGGGCGGCTGCAGGTGTGTATGTGTGTGTGCCTGTGAGCACGCATGTGTGTGTATGTGTGCAAGTATGTGTGCGTGTGTTTACTAAGCCTTACATGCCTTGTGCATGACAGTACCAAAAAAAAGGGGCCGCTCCTTGGTACACGAGCCATTGGTACATGCGCCAAGTGTCAAACCCTCTTGCGACCAAGTCCTTCCATCGAATTTGCCTGGTCAGCACGCTCATACACATGCACACAAAAAAACTCACACACAAGAGCACACATGCATGCTCTGCGCACTCACAACATATGCAACATGTACAAGTATGCATTACAACCACGACTATGCTCAAGAGGAGGGTGCAAAAAAACTGTGTAGGTAGCTCAAGACAACGACAGCAGCACAACACACAAGCGCTTTTGTACACACACCTGCTCAGGAGAGGGCGAAGGACTGCGGCTGCGACTGTGACGTGGCACCACAGCACATCTGGCAGCAGCAGCAGCAGCAGCTTGTGCAGCATCATACGCAGCTGGCGTGTATGCTCCATGAGGAGCCCATCCTGGCGAGCCTGCGTACTGCTGCTGCTGCTGCTGCTGCTGCTGCTGGTGGAGGTGGTGGTGGTCGTGGTTGTCCAGGAAGAAGCACTTTTGCCCAAGTGCATCATAGTAGTAAGGTCCGGTGGCGGGGGAGTGAGTCCCGCGTAAGTTGTTACCGTAGCCAGCACCAGCACCAGCACCAGCACCAGCACCAGCACCAGCACCAGCACCAGCACCAGCACCAACATCAGCATCAGCATCAGCATCAGCACCATTCAAGCTGCCACCATCACTCACGTTACTAGGCCCGTTGCCATGCTGCTCTGGCCATGCCTGACGTGCTAATCTTCCTGCGTGCGTGATGTGTACGTGATTGTGCGTGTCGCAAGTTTGCGGATCTAAGAAGCCACACGAGGCTCCTCCTCTCTCATCTTGATCATGGGATGTGCTTCCGTGCTGTATCAAGGAGCAAAAAACTGGGGTGCCACTAAGATCTCCACCTTTTTGCAGCCGTGATGTAAGGGCACACACACACACGCGCGCACAAACACACACAAACATTTGCAAAGCATTGCACACACGCACACACGCGCACACACACGCACACACACAAACATTTGCAAAGCAGTGCACACCTGCTTGGGCTGAGCTGTTCCTGTTGAAATGCACCGTTGGCGTGTTCACGGTCGAAGCGGGTGAAGCAGAGCGGGCTCCAGCACGACGTGGAGTTGGTGCGGTGGGGCGCTTTGGAAGACGCAGCTGTGTTTGTGTGTTTGTGCGTGTGTGTGTTTGTGTGTGTGCGCATGTGTGTGCGTGCGTGTGTGCACAACAAGTGCACATTGTGTGTTGATGCACGGAAGTACATGCAGTGTGTGTGTGTGTTTGTCACTCACCTTGCCCATCAGCAGCTCCACCTCTGAGCCATCTGAGTCTGCGCGCAGGGAATGCAGGTCTGGTTCCGTGCTGTGGGTGTAGGCGTCTGTCAAGAGCGACAGCAGGTGTCCTTGGAAGAGAGGGTCCGGCATGGATGTCAGGTGATGCTGCGGTTGCTGCTGCTGCTGTTGTTGCTGCTGCTGCTGCTGCTGCTGCTGCTGCTGCTGCTGCTGCTGCTGCTGCTGCTGGATGCGTCTATTTCTCCGATCTCGCACGGCATCCGGCATGACCACACCCCTCTGCAGCTCCAGTTGAAGGTCGTTATCCATTTCAGCATGTGCATGTTCTAAAGCAGCAGGAGCAGCAGGAGCAGCCACATCATCAGCACCAGCATCAGCATCAGGAGTGGGAAACAGGCCCCTGTGCTGCCTTTCCTGTTGATCATGGTGCTGATGCAAAACCGGCTCTGGCGGTTGAGAAGTCGCTGAGGAGGAGTGCACACGCTTACTGCTGCTTCTCACGGCTTCTCTCCCTAGTGGCGATGGCTGCTGCTTTTGCGATGGCGGAGCTGCAGCTGCTCCTGCTCCTGCTCCTGACCCTGATCCCCCACTTCGCACTGCACTCAATTTGATGCGGGGTGATGGTAACGTAGGAATGCTGGTGGTGGTGTCAACACACACGTCGTCGTGGTGGGCTGTAGGAAAGCCGGGGGAATGGAGGGTGGGGGGGGGCCCAGTGGGGGGTGTCGATGTAGGAGGGAGGGTGTGTGAGTGTGGTTGTGGATGTGGATGTGGCTGGGAGTGTGTAAGGTATTGCTGCTGAGATTGTTGCCCGGGGTGTGGCTGCGGGTGCGGTTGTTGCCCCTGCTGCTTCTGCTGCTCTAGGACCTGCTGCTCCTGTGGTTGTGGTTGCTTATCACACCCGAACCCCTCCCCCTCTTGTTGCTGGTGCTGCAACCCACGCAGCTCCTGCAAGTACCCCACCAGCTTGTCGTGCAATCCCAGCAGCTCTTGGTTCAGGAGCTTCACCTCTGCACGCCTCTTTTTTCTCAATTCCTTCTTGGCACTGCTGCTCTCCGCCTGCTTGGTGTTCAACAAGACGTCACAGTGGCAAAACAGGCGGGCGGATCAGGCATTTGTGTAAGAAAGGGACCTTCCTAGGTATGAGCAGTAGAGAGCACTCACAGGCACAAGCACTCTTACACAAGCACTCTTACAGCTTCGTACGTACCTGCTGAAGACCTCCTTCTCCTCCTCCTACCGCCTTTTGTTTGTCTGCTGCCTGCCGCTGCTCCAGGACATGCACACGCTCCAAACGTTGGGCAACCTGTGCACATGTTTTTTTTCCTGTGAGTGTGCAGTTGCCTTTAAGCATGCAGGCATCCTTGTGAGTGTGCCTTTGTGTGTGTGTGTGTGTGTGCGTGCGTGTGGGTGTGGCTTTGTGTGTGTGAGTGCATGCGTAAAGCATGTGGTGACCTGCTTGTATCAATGTTTGCTGCATAGGGCAGCTTACACTGGGCACCTGACACCACAAAACACAAGTCAACGACGCAAGTCAACACACTTCAAACAGCACACATCCACCTCTACCAGTCCTCTGCGTCATGTCTAACATCATTGCATAGCAGAGCGTAGGGCCTCAATTCATACCACCCCCCACGAATCAAACAGCACACACACACACATTCAAACACATCCCCTACCTCCTGCCGGACCCTTGTGATGCCTGCTTTGAGGGCGTTCACTTGAGCCACAATCACCCCTGCTTCCTCCACCTTGTTTCCTTGTTGCGGCAGCTGCTGTTGCTGTTGCTGCTGCTGTTGCTGCTGCTGTTGCTGCTGCTGTTGCTGCTGCTGTTGCTGTTGCTGCTGCTGTTGCTGTTGCTGCTGCTGTTGCTGCTGCTTATGCTGCTGTTGCTGTTGCTGTTGCTGCTGCTTACCCTGCTGTTGCTGTTGCTGCTGCTGCTGATCATCCTGTTGCTGCTGGCACTGTTGCTGCGGGTAGTGCCGAGCTTGAGCGTGGGAAGACTGCGCTTGTGGAGCGCTGAGCTGCTGCTGCTGCTGCTGCTGCATTTGCATTTGCATGACAGAAAGGGGCACATGCGCACGCGATGACGGTTTTGAAGGTGGACGTGGCCGAGCACCGACAGCTGGCACCCCTCTCTGAAGCACCTCATTGTCCACTTCACCCTCTGTCCCACCGCCAGATCTGATATGATGATCTGCACCACCTGTGCCTCTTCTATCTGCAGCGCCGGCGGCCCTGCTCTCTGCGGCGGCTGCATGCTCAATGGCAGCCATGATACGCTGTGTGGCAGCTACATGGGGGGGCAGGACGGATGCAGCACGAGCAGCAGCATTGCTTGCGTGCTTGTGCGGGTGTGCCTGTGAAGAAGAGGGGTGCGGGCATGCTTATGCGCGTGTGATTTTGTGATTGCGTCTATGCATGTGTGAGTGTGTGTTTGCTTGGTGGAGTGTGTCTCCCTATAAGATAGACAGGTCTTACAAGTGGGTGTGGGCGTGTACTTGAGAGGTTGATGAGGTGGGCATGGAAAGATTGGAAGAATGGGCATGGGAAAAATGGAAAAACCTTGAAGGGCTTAGATGTGCGTATGTTGGCCTTAAGACACAGCTTAAGCTTTGTTTGCGTGCACATGCGCATGTAGGCTCGAGAGCACAGCTGACGTAGGCTTGAGAACACAGGCTATGTAGGCTATGTAGGCTTGAGAACGCAGGCTTGAGAACACAGCTGTAAGCTATGTAGGCTATGTAGGCTATGTAGGCTTGAGAACGCAGGCTTGAGAACACAGCTGTAAGCTATGTAGGCTATGTAGGCTTGAGAACGCAGGTTATGTAGGCTATGCAGGCTTGAGAACACAGCTTTAGCTTGTTCGTGTGCACATGCGCATTACAGGCCCAGCATACCCGCGCAGTAGCATTAAAGGCGACGCGTGCAGCGTGGTTGAGCCAACGCGGGGGACGGCTGGGTGTGGAGCACTTGGACGCTGCGGTTGTGTCAAGGTAGGAAATTGATGCAAGGTCTAGGGTGGCAAATAAGCTGCTCTTCAAGGAGAGGCAGCTGCCGCGGAACGTGCTTGGATGCTGCAGTTTTAGAGCATAGATTTGACTCTCATTAACTTGGTTGAGGAGGGAAGATTTGGTTGGCGTGAAACGCTCTTTTTGTAAGGCTTGATCCCAGGCGTTTTAGGGCAGCAGGTGCTGGATCGTCGTGCCAACAGAAAACAGAACCACCATCCGGCTTGTGTACCACAATTAACAATTGGCTTTCCCTTAGACCACATACATGCAACGTAAGGCAATGGTCCTTGACACGCATCATTCTCAACGCAGAGTACGTCCCTTGTGCATCCTCGTGCATGCGCACACAAACACTGGAGCAGGTTTGTTTTGTTATTATTGCTGTCAGAAGATGAAAATTTATGGATACGCAGGGCACAGCATCAGGGACAGAACGCACTACAGCAAAACGACAAGGCCGAAAGCAGACAGATGAAAAGGAGACAAAAGGAAGCAAAAGCAAAATACTACTCACACCCTTACAGGAAAACGATCAAGCAGTTGTGTGGACTACCTGCATAAGTAAAGCTTGCATGGAAAGACACGTACCAGATTCGTATTGGAGTTGTGCAGGTCTCCTAGAGCGCGCTTTGCTTCCTGGACCAGGAGCCTTGCTGCGAGCGAGGTTTGGCTTGCCAGACTGGCTGATCTGAGACTGGGATGACGGCACGATCTGAGATTTGGCAGGGCTACCATCAAACGCTGGCGCACGAGGTTGCGTGCTCACTGGTGCCACTGCTGACGTGGCAGAAAAGGCAGCCTCTGAGCTTCCCCCTTGGGCCGCTGCCGCTGCCGCTGCAGCAGCAAGCAGGTTGACGCGTTCGTGTACGCTGGTGCTCAAATTGAGTGCAGGCCTGCCACCTGGAGTGAGCTCCACTTTCCTATTACCCCCCCCGTGTAATGCATCTCGTAACTCCGCCTCTCCCTCCTCATCACCACCACCAATCTGGCCTCCCCTCGCATCCACAACGTCCTCACACACACTACTAGCACTACCACTGGCACTGCTGCCCACACTCAGGTCGTCGCTGCTTTCGTGTTCACTGCAGTCATCACTGTGACTCTCGCTATCACTATCACTTTCACTGTGACTGTTGCTGTCACTGTCGCTGTTACTGCTCCTTTTAACACCTGCACATGTAAGCATAGGTGTGTGTGTGTAAGCGCGTGTGCATATGTGCGCACGCGCATGTGTTGAACAAACACAATTGCGTCCTTCCTACGTGCGCACATATGTGTGCTTCTTGCACTTGAGTAAGCGTGTGCATCGTCATCTTTTGTTCATTACCTGCGGCACGTCCTGCTGCCCCTTCTCCTACTTTGGCTGAGGTTTGCTCGTCATCACCGTCCTCTCCATCTTTGCGTGCCTCAGCACTGTCTGTGCAGTGAACTGCAGAGTATTTAGGCGCCTTAAACCCAAGAGGAGAAGGGCCTGCAAGAAATACGTGGTGTCATGAGTATTGGATAGCGAATGTAGTTAGGACTACAAGCTCATATCATGTTATATCATCTTTAGGACCATCTCACACACTGCTAACATCAAATATCCCGTTTTAAGGACACTTGCACAAGTTGGACCCTTGCACAATATGAGCATAGGAAGGTGGCGCTGCGTCTGCCTTAACAGCGTGGATCCCAAATGCTTGAAGGGGTGGAAAGCCATAGCCTTCACAAGGCTGGGGCTGTCATCAACAGGAGAGTGTGTCAGGACAAACAAACACACATACACTCACACAAGCCCACACATTACCTGCAGGTCTCCTGGCAGCTGGAGGAGCAGAGAGTGGGAGTTGAGGAGAGTGGGCAGGGGGGGAGGCAGAAGAGGGTTTGGGAGCATGTAACCCAGAGGGGGGCGGTGTGTGCAAGCGCAGCGCTTGCAGCGCTCTGCTGCTGCTGGTGTGGCTGTGTGTGGCAGGGAAAGGGGGCGTGCTGCTGGCAGCATCCACGGCAGCAAGCTGCTGCTGGAGTTCACCGATGGTGGCGTACAAGCACACCTGTGTGTATCATCACATGCATGTGTGCATGTGTGTGTGTCATGTGTGTATACATTTAAAGTAATCAACAAGCACCTGGTGGCGTACAAGCTCACCTGTGTGTATCACGTGCATGTTTGTGTGTGTTTGTCATGTGTGTATAAATCTAAAGTAGCCAACAAGCTCACCTGTGTGTATCACACATGCATGCTTGCGTGTGTGTGTGTGTGTGTGTGTGTGTGTCATGTGTGTATAAATTTAAAGTCAACAAGCCCCTGGCGCAATTCCGGGATGGATACCATTTGAATACGACTCAAAAGAGTGGCGGCCAAGACACTTAGCAATTCCAAGCTACAGGCATCTGTGTGATCTGGAGGCACACCATCACAGGTGCAAAGCTAGCTGCGTTGATTGATTCAGCATCCAGGATGAGGCCACCACAAGGTTTGTGCCACGCGCTGTTTACACACACATACAGCTCTGGCAGACATAAAAACGATCTGGTCGGCCGTGAGCATGCGATCGTTACCTGCAGTTTTTCTGCTTCCTCTAGGGCAGTAGCCTGGCGGGTCACCTTGTCCGCCAGGCTCTCAACCTGTGAGGCACCAAACATACATGCGAACGCAACACGTAAGTCACTTGTGTGTAAAGGGAAAGACTTGTGATGCACCAAACAAAGATGCAAATGCAACACTTCAAGCCACTTGCGTGTAAAGGGAAAGACCTGTGATGCACCAAACATGCATGCAAAACGCAACACTGAACGTCGATTGTGTATTGTGTATAAAGGGAAGAGTGTGGGAATGCGCGTGCTCTCAGCTGGCCAAACACAGACCGCAGTGCCCCAACGCAGACTGCTGTCAGGCCATGCGCATGCAATCACGAGCAAGGGCGGCACACAGGTGTGTCCACTGCCCTCCTCGTTCCCCTCACCAGCTGTGCGACTGAGCTGCATGCATACACACTGAGGTGTACACACACTGAGGTGTACACACACTGAGGTGTACACTCACTGAGGTGTACACACACTGAGGTGTACACTCACTGAGGTGTACACACACTGAGGTGTACACACTGAGCTGCATGCATGCACACTGAGGTGTACACACACTCATCCGGCTTTGCATCGCAAATGGCTTCTCTATCCGTCGTTTGATGTAGAGGCTGGGATGCATGCAGAATGAGGCTTGAAGCTTCTCCCTTGCGCTTACAATTCTCATTTCTCCCACACAGTCCCACATTGATTGTTAAAGGCGTTAGTTCTGCTGATACCCTCTGACACAATGGAGATGGAGGTTTCAAAGAACTCCACACGTGCTTACGCACATACTAGCCCCCTAAACCCTTAATTATGTTGCTACCTGCTGTGTGAGCTGCACACAGGCTGAGGTGCCCTCTCTTGTCGCTGTGCGCAGTCCTTCCACTTGCTGCTTCAAATCTCCAGCCTGCAGCGCGTTTGTCCTTGCGTTGTTTGTGCATGTGTATGTGTTAGATATGCGTGTGAGCACACGTAAGTGCTTGTGTGGCTGTGCTCCTTGACCTGTAGGCAACTGAAGACAAATCTGCGGCATTGCATGTGTTACAAACCTCCACTAAATCAGGCCACAAACGCCCAAAAAAGCAAAAATGCATACATACAAGAGCAGACATCATAAGAGTATTCAACAGAGACGCGCATTTGCCTACAAAACCCACACACGTAAACAAGCCGATCCATGCCTCTGTCTATGCCAAGTCCTGCCTATGCCAATCACTCACACACACACACACACACACACACACACACACACACACAAAAGACTAACATGCCTCTGTGTTGTCACGTAGGCACATATTTACACGCAAATACATACGTCAACCAGGGTTGTTCACTTTGGGGTTTGGTCAAAAGTTCGAATTCACGAATTTTCACGCGTTTTAATGAACCCTTAAGATGCCGTTCGCAAGCCATTGAAAGTTCGTCGAACTCTTAGCCCTTTTCTATGAATTTTGGGTCCAAAATTAGTCCTAAATGCAGGAAAGAGCCTTATATGGCCGTCAAACATTTGATATTTTGTGCACTCATTAATTATAATAAATGTAATATATGTAATTATCAAGACAATTTTTTGAACGAGTATGACCGGCGAAATCCTCCATATCGAAATTGCACATCAAACTGCTCAAAAAGTTCGAGGGTTCTAGAACTTTCACTAACTTAATCAAGCCCTTGCTCCTAAAGAAACGAACTGAACAACTCTGACGTCAACACACATACTCAAACACACACACCTGTTGCTCCAGCTGCTCTCGTTCCCTGCCAAACCCTTCCTCCAGTGTGGCAAGTTGTGCTTCTGCTTCGACCAAACGCCACTCCAGCACTGCCACTTCGTGATGCTGGCCCTGGAGGAAATGGGAGGTGGTGTACGTGTCTATCCATGCATGCATGCGTCAGTGTGTGTATATGTGTGTGTTATGTACGTGTATGCGTCGTGTGTTGTTCGTGTTGTGTGTGTTGTGTGTGTGTGTGACATGATTGGCGGCATGCATCACTGGCTCGCCAACAACACAGCAGTCAGCATATTCTACACTGGAATAAGGACATTACAGCTTTCGAAGGCACAACAAATCCCTACCCATGAATTAAATCAAAAAAACTGTGGAGTGCATATGACCCACCCCAGAGCGAGCAGCGGCCAACTCCTTTTGTGCTTTGGCCAGCCCGACCTCCGCACTTGTGCGTCCTGCTACTGCCACTGCAAGCACAGCCTCCATCTCACGCACGTACTCCCGCAAGCCCTAAGCACATGTGTGTGCCATTTTGTGTGTGCATTTTGTGTGTGTGTGTGCGTATGCCTGTGTGTTTGTGTGTGTTTATGCGTAACTGTGTAGTTGTGTGTGTGCAATTGTGTATGCGTGCCTGCATGTCTGTGATGTGTGTACGTGTGTGTATACGTGTGTGAAGTGCGCTTGTGCAAGCCATTGCGTCACAACAGATGCACGCTTACCGCAGCTGGACGCACACCCTTCATATTGCAACAACACACCTGCAAATTCCTCAGACGCATCCAAGGAGTGTAAGGAAACAAAGGGCATTGCGTGGCACAGATTTAAATCCATTTTCATCCATAAACAGCACCCACTCCCACACCCACCTGCTCATCATCTTCCGCTGCCGGAGCTGCTTCCTTCAACGAGTAAGAAGAAGTGAGAACCTCCCCGCTGCTGCTCGCCCTCTCGCCTCTGAGAGAGGAGACACGCCCCCCGCCGCCATGATAACGATCCACATCTGCTACTGCTGCTTTCCTTGCAGCCTCCACCCCTGACACCCCCCCAAACACACCCACTGCTGCGGACCTATCTTTTTCATTCACAGAGTCATGAGACCCTCTTGCCCCGTCTGATGCGCTACTCCTTTTAACCCTAACCTCCCCCACTTCCTCCTCCTCCTCCTCCTCCTCCTCCTCATTGTCATTGTCATCATCGTAAACCTCTTCCCCCTCATTGCCACCGGCACCCTCTTTCTCAGCAGTATCCTTGTTGTTGTTGTTGTTGTTGTTGCGCTGGGAAGCAGCACCCCTCCCGGCTGCTTGATCAGCAGCAGAGGGAGTGATGGGAGAGGCATTCGCTGTGTTTGCCTCCTCTGACTGCTCTAGTGCAGAAGCTAGGGCCTCGCACATGGCCTGCACACACATACAAACACACCAGGCCACATATTCGACACGATCGTCTGTACCAAAGAGCACAAAAGCGTAGCAGGGTCAAATGATGTGTACCCAGTGGAGTCGAATGCCTTCCCTGTGGCCGACACCCACATGCCCTGACGTGCGTGACTCTTCAGCAACTCTGCCCCAACTCCACACACACCACAAGCACCTGTGTTCACCTGTACACAAGCCCAGTCATTCTATTCTGCTACAAACACTCATGCAATGCCCGCAACAAACTCACGCACGAAATCCGCATGCAACTCCGCACGAAATTACGCACAGCCCGCACTCACCTGCTCACGGGCCAGGTCTCCTTGCAGCTCCACCACACGTCCACGCTGCTGGTCCACCTCTACCTGTTCAGCAGGGCAACATAGGTGCACAGACACGCATCGAATCGGAGCAGCAAATACTCAATTGACATGCATCAAATTGGGAATGTTGTTGTTGACTGTTTGCATATTAGGGCACTCCCTGGCTTCTCGGGGGGGGGAAGATTCTTCCTAGAACTCAAGTTCTCCTACTTCTGCTTCGGGAGTCACGCACAGGAAAGCCTGAAAGCCTAAACTACTCACTCCCCTATAGCAACAAGTATGCTGCGCTGCTATTGTGCGCACAGCTATACTTTCCTGACATACACATGTATACTCACACACAAACCCATACAGACATGCACACGCACACACACACTCACACACCCATGCACACACCAGTAGCTCCTCCACTCTTGCTTCTTGATGTGTTAGAGCTTGCTGCAGCTCTGCCGCTTTTGTGCACTGCTGCTCCAGAGCATGCAGCAGAGAGGCTTGAGCAGGCTGGTGCTGCTCCAGGGCGTGCTGCGAGCGTGTATGTGATTGCTGCCTTTGGTGTGTGTACATGTGTGTGTGTGGGTGTGTGTGCAGTGGGTGGTGCACATGAGTGTGCATTTGAGCGTGTGTGGCTGTGTGAAATTGTCGGGTGGGTGCATGATGATGTGTTGAGGTGGGCGATGTTACATGAGCATGTGTTGAGGTGGGCGATGGTACATATGTGCAGAAAGAAAGCATAAAAGAGCAAGATGGTTCGAAGGCCAACACATGCACACACAGCCGAATAGCACGCACACACATTCACTCCATCACATCCGCCACACCTGCAGCTGCGCTACACGTGCACTTTGGCGTGAGAGCTGCTGCCTCAAATCATCCGCGGCTGTGCTCTGCTGCAACATTTCCAGCTGGAGAAGCATCTGAGAGGGAGTATGAGAGTGTGCATGAGAGTTTGTGTGTGTATGTGTACATGCATGCAAGCGTGTGCATTCTGTTACATTGCGTACGGGGCTCAATCGTGCATGTAATACTCAAAAGCACCATTTCTGACACAGTTTAGGTGGACTTTTAAAACCGACCTGTAACTTTTGAGACCAGTCGTGCCGTGCCGTACTGCACCCTTTTAGTAATCATTCCACAAGATTCCAAAGACGCACACTTATACACACTCACTCACTCATACACACTCACTCATACGCACAGACACACCTGCTGTGCTTGGGGCTGCTTGTACTCCAGGCCCTGCTCGTGCGGGCGTGCCTTGCCCCGTATGAACTGCTGTGCTGTTTTGAGCGCGGTTTCCAAGCGCTCGACTCTGCCCTGCTGTACACCAGCGTCCTCTACCAAATGGCTGATCTGTGTTTGCATGAGCACGAGTATGCATGCATGCATGCAAGTGTGGGTGTATGTGTGATTGTGTGGGCGTGATGTGTGTACCGTCCCCTTCGTCACACCACTCCTTGCAAAACATCATCTGAACGGCTAAGTAGGAAAGGAACGCGTCCTGAACACCAAACTTGTTCCACGCTTTATTCTTTGAAATACTACCTACCGGTTGGGATGCCAATATTTTGCCTTGACAGGTAAGGAGGTGTGTTTATGGGTGATGGAGTGGGTGGTTTTAACCAGCGAAAGATGGACCAGAGATGGAGGGGTACCGGGCAAATGGTGTGCGTGCGCAGGTATAGCCCTTTTCCTTCCCATAACCTACACATACCCCTTGTCACCCTTTGTTGATAACAACCACGCACACCTGGTGCCTAAATGATTAGATTTCAATCACTGAATACTCCTTGACCCTACTTACCTGCATCTGAGCCCCCCCAAGCTCTGACTGCCTCTGCTCCAGAAGGGCCCTCAGCTTAGCGCCCTCCTGTTCTGCTCTCGCTCCATGCTCCTGCTGCTGAGCTACCTCTGCCTCCTTTACAGCCTATTTGGAGAGAGGTAAAGCAGGGAGTGCGCGGGGGCATGTGGATTTGTGTGTATGTGTGTGTGTGTGTCCATGCACAAATGAGTCTGTGCGTGTGTAAGTGCGTAGGGCCATGTATGCTTGGAATGTATGCATGCAGTTATGAGTGCTTAAGCAAACACTAGGAGTGCTTAAGCAAACACTTTCTTCTTTATTTTCTTAGTCTTGGTGCTGAGCTATCTCCATCACGCTCTGGCGCAAACTGCCACCTCAAACTACCACCTCAGAGCAGCCTCAACTTCATCCCAAATGCTTCAAGTCACGCACCAGCTCTTGGGCCAGCTCCTCGCAACGCGCCACATGTTGCTCTAAGCTTTCCTCTGCCACCGCCACAGCTTCCTGCAGCTCACCGCACTGCACCTCCTGCAGCTGTGAGCCCTCCACTGTGCTCTGTAGCGTGGCTTGCAGGAACTGCACTCGCTGTTGGAGGTCTGCCACCTGTGTTGTGAGCATGTGTGTAAGCGTGACGAAGATGCTTGTGCTATGCATACACATGTGCTTCTCTGCATGCACGCAGAATTTAAAGCTGCATGTCAGAAAGATCGACCACATTTTCCAGTACAATGGATCATCATACAAAGATATAGAAGCTTCCGTGAGCTACCTTCTCCCCATCACCGTGACACACACACACACACACATGGACACAAAATATCATACCCGGCATGAGCATGCCTACGTTCATGCCCACACTAAAAGCCAACCGCACACCCACACAACCTTGACGTACAATCAATTAGCTCACCTGCTGCACTGCCTGTTGCGCGCGTGCAGCATCCGACGCTTGCTGCTCTGATGTTGCACCCGACTGCTCAGCTTGTGCCGCATGCAGCTCCTGAATGTATACCTGCTGCTCCGCGATTGCTGCTTGCAGCTCCTGGGCAAAGAATGCAATGTAAGATGCAGTTAACGTGCACACCTGCAGCTCTGCTGTCGCTGCTCC
>Ga0307945_1000142_pt1:20000-40343 | contig 40343 bp, 44 predicted proteins | sample OrgLakmetagen228_FD_201818 | JGI IMG/M metagenome (GOLD analysis project Ga0307945, IMG submission 201818) | Saline water microbial communities from Organic Lake, Antarctica - #228 | ecosystem: Environmental > Aquatic > Non-marine Saline and Alkaline > Saline | place: Antarctica...
GCACACCTGCATCTGCACCTCCTGCTTTGCCGCTACCGCCTGTGCCGCCCTTGTCTCCTCTTCATACACCTGTGCCGCCCGCTGAATATCCTCCCCATACTGAGCCATTTCCCTCTGCAGGGCTACCCCCTTCTCCTCTGCCGCCTGTGCTACAGCCAATGCTTCTCGCACCCTCCCCTCTCCCTCCCTCTTTGCTTCAAGCAATGCCGCCCTTTCTGCCGCCCTTTCTGCCTCCAGTTGCAGCAGTGCTGCTCCCTCCTTAACACCCGCCTCCTTCTGCAGGGCAGCCACCTCAGCATCGTGCCGAGCCTGCATTTCGGCCACCTGTGCATCACGCTCCATGACCACGGCACACAGCGCATGCACACGTGCAACGCTCTGTGCCGCACACTCCACATGCACAGCCTCCCTCTGAGCCGTCCCCTCTTGACCCATACTTGTGCGCACCTGCGCAAGTGTTTTTATTCAAGTGTTTGCTTGTATGTGCTCCCCACAAGCATGGACTACAGCTGCGTCAACTCTGTACTTCAGCTGCGTCAACTCTGGACTACAGCTGCGTCAACCCTTCTTTTGGCGCACAGCTGCAGCACCAATGCCTGATTGATTGCGCATGTATACAAGTGTTTTTTGTGAAAGTATGTGTTAGTGTTTTGTGCAAAAGTGTGTGTATGTGTGCTGTGTGCGTATGTGTGCATATATGCTGTGTGCGTGTTTGCATGTGTGTGTGCGCTCAATCGTACCTAGCCAATTTACGTACCTCATGCTCATGCACCGCTGCCTGCAGTGCCTGCACCAGAGTGCAATGCTGTGCCAGTAGCTGCTCCTTACTAGCTGCATTGTTCTCTGCCTTCAAAAGCATCTCTCGATTCCTCACGGCCTCCTTTTCTGCCTGGCACAAGAGGTCTTGCTTGCTGGCCGCGTCCTTCCTTGCTGTGGCCAGAAGCTCTTTGTCCTTCTCTGCCGCAATGAGCAGTTCCCTGCTGGCCGCGTGCCTCTCTGACAGTGTCTGTGCCCATGGATAACAAAAAAAATGATTTAATAAGAGCAGGAAACGATGAAAGAAACTAATTTCTAGGAACAAACGCAAGTGATGCTCTTCTTCCGTCTGCAGTTATCGTTTTGCTCTGACCACTGTATGACGTTGTGACCATTGTATGACGTTGTGACCATTGTATGACGTCGTGACCATTGTATGACGTCATGACCATTGTATGACGTTGTAACCATTGTATGACGTCGTGACCATTGTGTATGACGTTGTGACTAAATTGCAGTGGCTAGGTTTTGCACCAAAATGGAGTCACAGGGCTCAAAAGCTGTGCACTCAATCTGCAAAAAACTGCAGTGCATACAGGAAGGAAGCACTACGCACCTTGAAGGAATGAGTGAGCCTAGAACCTACCCTTCTAATGACTAGGGAGTGGCTTGGCACATGCTGCATGTGCAGGTGTCACTGTTTCCAAAACCATGTTTTTAAGACCATCAACACACCCACCTGGTCGTATTTAGCCAGGATTTCCTTGTTTGCACGATCCCTCTCAGAGAGGTCCTGCTCATGCTGCGCAACCAGCTGTGCTTGCGCAGCGTCTTTGCCCAGCAGCAGCATTTTGTTTGCTGCATGCCGTTCGGATAGCACCTGAACACATGAAGATGTGTGAGGGCATGAAACTGCAGTTGAGTTACAAACAACCTTGTTTGTGCGTGATTACGCTCCACACAGTGCTTTGTGCGTATTATGCTGCTGCTCTTCAAACCTACTGAGGAGCTTGGTTTGGGGTGTAGACCACACAAAAAGCATTGTTGTAGCGTTGTTGTAGCATTGTAGTCGCGTTGTTGTAGCATTGTTGTAGCGAGCGTGAGCTGCTCTTTGCAAGAATACATTCAGCTCCTTTTAACGTAGGCGCCGAGATCAAGGAGGAATCCATGGAAAGCAATAGCAATAGCCTTTGCTGTTCAGATTAGTAAATGCAGAAGGTGGCTGTTGCCTGAATTATTAAATGCTCTTGTCGCCAGTGCTTACTAAAAAGAAAGGCCTTTCTAATTTGATGGCCAAAAGTAGCCTACTGTACCGGAAAAAACATTGCCCCTTATCAACAATGTCAGGGGGTGGGCAGTGATCGAAATGGTTGTAAACAATTATTTAGTTTTGAGGGTGTAACGTACTGCTCCTAAGAGCATAGCGAGTTAGTTAATCATTATTTGGTTAGCACGCAATCTGAGATATTACGACTTAAGAAAACTTTAGACCTCAGAAACATTTTGCTTCAAACAGGTTATTTCCAGTTGGAGCCTGCAGGTCTTGGGTAAAAAACTATGTCAAATGCACCTCATGTTATTTGCACTGATTTCAGTTTTGCTAGTCTACATGCCGGGATTCAAAAGGAAATTAAATCTGCTAATGGATATGAGAACAGAGCACTAAGCAGAGCACAGCAAAATATCCTGTAACCTCGCAATTAAGTTGTGTTAATTAGTTGCACCTTACAAAAATTTGGACTTGCAATATGAAGGAGCAGTACTGTATGGCATGAAGTCCTACCCTAAATAAAATTTTGGGGGGATGCTACGTTTGGATCGTGAGATGGCGGTGAATTATTTACAAGGACTCATCACAACTGCTAAAAAACTAGGTCCTCACAACTGCCCAGACTAAACGGAAAAAGGCAGAAATTTTTTGGAAATTTTAATTTCAAACTGAGAAGGAAGAGCAGTTGCGAGGATCAAGGATGTGAAAAGATGGAGGAACTTGAGAGGAACACAGACAAAAAGCAAGAGTGATAAGAGCAATATCACTTTGCTTCACTCCAAGAAATGGAGTTCAAGTTTTACACAGTAAACTTAGCAGCTTAAATGTCAAAATCTTTTGGGGGGGTAAAGCACGGCAAATAGACACACAGATAGAAGAGAGGGATCGGCATCAGTGCTGCAAACGTGCATCTTCCTCCTTGAATGCAAATTGCTTATTGCTTGTTTCCAGGCACCCACCTGTTCATACTGGGCCAGCACTTCTTGGCAAGCAGCATCCTTCTCTGCCAGAGCCTCCTCATGCTGAGCAACCAGTTGAGTATACGCAGCATCCTTCTCTGCCAGAGCCTCCTCATGCTGAGCAACCAGTTGAGCATACGCAGCATCCTTGCCATCATCCACAGTACGCTGCAGCAGCAGCAGCTGCTCCCTGGCAGCCTCTTGCTTCTCCAGTATACGCTGCAGATCTGCTGTTTGGGCAGCATAGCCTGCCACTGCTGCTTGCAAGTCCTGTGTGCATACGATTGTGTGTGTTCAAGAATGTGTGCACACAGCAGAATGGAGTATGGATGCAACACATGGTGCACTCCTTCTCACATCTTTCCTCGCTGCAGCGCAACACTCTACACCTTGTGCCACCAACATTGCATAAGCAATTTTCGCGCAAGTACCACTTTCACCTCGGCATCTGACTTGGCTGCGTGTGCTGCCCTTGCAGCTGCCTCTCTCTCCCTGCCATATTTCTGCAAGGCCTCTTCATTTGCCTGCCGCTCGCGCAGGGCTGCATTTGACGCCTGCACACGTGCCAACGTCCATCACAAGCACTTTTGATATTATACACACACATGCTGGCATGTCTGTCATTTGCAATTGTCAGGTTTGAATACTATTTGGGCAGGACAAACATCTGCGACCATATTGGAAAAAAGGAAAGACGAATACCGTCACAAAAATTTGTGCTGCCGGTCGTTTTGGTTAAGGGTGAGTGTTCATTTAAGTTCTTAGGTTTACAAGCCAGGGCACAAAAGGTAAACACATTAGAACAATTTTGCAAGGGTGCCTAGTCAGTTTGACCTTTATGGGGCTTGTTATGTGAACAGGACTGGGTTGGAGTATATTTTGAGACTACTGGCAGAGACACACGTATTATGGGAAATTGTAAAAAGCATGTGTAGCCAAGTCAGCTATTCCTCATGACAGGGGATGCCCCCATGCTTATCCCCCTCCCTTCCTGGCCAAACAGTGCCAACACCCATGAACTAGCTAGCCATTTCTCCCCAGCCACTTCAGCGTCTGGGGACCTAACAGTAATGTTAGATGAGGAGCTTATCCCTTACATGCCTGGAAGAGGAGGGCAACAATACCCAGTGGGTGGCGCGCAATCTGAAGTTTCAGGAACGTCACAGTGCAAAAACAGAGGTCATTAATCGCACTGCACGGATTTGTTGCGTGCTTCAGGTTTAAACATCTTTAAAAATTCTGCCCGCAATTCTTAGGTGTGAAATTGCGAACAGGAAGTGGGGCTGAAAAAGCACTGGCTGAAATTGCTAAGTGGGTGCAAATTAGGCACCCGACCCAACACAGCACCCAAGGATGCCAAATATCCAGCCCCCCAATCGGATACGAAAACAATCCTGCTGCGTTTGAATGAGATACAGGAGCTTCAAATTTTGACGGAAAGCTTGAGGATGACCTGCCTGCTGCTCTTCTGTGCCGTATTCGAGTCCCTTTTTGCAAATGTGACTCCATGCGATCACTAGACACACCTGTGAGCGCGCTGCCCTTTCCTCCTCCACTTCCCTCTGAGCCGCGTCCCAAGCCTCCTCCTGCACTGCAGCTGCACGCAAAGCTTCCTGCTTTGCCGTTCGTTCTGTCTGCAACTCTGCCTGCACTTGGGCCCTTCCCTCCACGGCAGCCCCCAGCTCCACATCAACCTGGAGGGAGAACGGTGCGTCGGCACGTGTGTTAAAGCGTACAAAGTGTCTGTCGTGTGCAAGTGAATGTAGGCATAAAGAGTGCTGTGACAAGGTACACTGAAAGCACACATAATTATGTGGTGCAATGTCATCACGTACCCACATACAAATACCCACATACACATACACACATACACACATACACACATACACCTAAACACTCCTTCCACAACAAACTGCCCACACCCACACTCACACCCACACCCACACCCTCGCCCTCACCCACACCCACACCCACCTGTGAAAGGCGCTGCATCAGGCGCTTGCTGGCGTCCTTTTCATTGGCGAGCTCAACCAAAGTGGCGTCCAAAGATGACTGCAGTTCTTTTGCAATGTCTCCCCTGCACACAGCAGTGAACAAACATTATTTTCATTAGTGACAACAATGGCACTGAAGGGCAGCGCACCATTTCCCTAACAGGAAACTAAGAGGCCCCAAGAAATCATCATTATGGTAGGTAACCTTAAAGGTAAATAGGCTAATTTCCATATTGCTGGTGATTGTCAAGTACAATTTTGAAGAAATTGACCAGTGCAAATAGAGGGGACGGAGAGGGTGGAAAGAGAGAGAGAGAGAGAGAGAGAGAGAGAGAGAGAGAGAGAGAGAGAGGGAGAGAGAGAGAGAGAGAGAGAGAGAGAGAGAGAGAGAGAGAGAGAGGGAAAGAAAGAGAGAGAGAGAGAATGCAAATACGCAAATATTCACCTGTTGTTCCTCTCTCTCTCAGCAGCTGCCCGCTCTGATTCCCGGCCCTCTAACGCAGTACCAAGTGCCCCGTTCACCTACGTGTGTATGGCCATATATGTGTACACTTAAATCTGTGTGCAAACCAGGGTTGTCCAGTTCGTTTTTCGGGAGCAAGGGTTGGATAAAGTTTGTGAAAATTCAAGAGCCCTTTTGAACTTTGAGCAGTTTGATGTGCAATTTCGAATATGGAAATTTGCTGGCTTCCGCGGTCATAACTGTCCATACACGTTTGTGCTTTCCCTTTATATACCCACCACTTCGCGGTGCCAATTTTTTAAATCAATTAGTAAACAATCCGTTTGTAATCTGCAAGGGGGTCCGGGGATTATCTTTGAGTTTGAAGGGACTCGTGAGGGTCCTGTTTGAAATTAATTTGTGATTCGAGAGCTGCTTATGCTGATGCTGGGCATGATGCTGGGCAGACTGCCCGTTAGCTGCAGGGGGAGACACAACAGCTGTATGTGCTCTATTGAGCTGCTACCTCCTCTTTGTAGCTTCTCATGACCTCTCTGCTGGCAGCCAGCCTCTTAGCTGGGTAATGGGGCTTATAGGACAGGTCCAGGGGGTTCACACTGGCACGCTTGGAGGCCGTTTTTAAAATTATCCCCAAAACCACTAACCATTATTTGATTTTGGACTTCGAAGCTCGTTCGGACAGGGCTCGTAGATTTATTTGGTTTTTCGTTTTTTGGCCTATGCTCATTTAATTTTTGGAGTGATTGAGGATCTTTGGTACGTAATGTAATATGATAACTAAGTGCATAAAAAATCAGAACGTTTGAGGGCCATCTCAGGCTCTTCATGCACTTTTGACAGCAAATTTAAGGCCAAGTTTTCGAAAAAAGGGGCTTGAAGTTCTACGGACTTAAAACTGCTCACGAACGACATGTTAAGGGTTAAAATTTTAGGGTTCGTTAACATGCGTGAAAGTCTGCGAACCCTAACTTTTTACCGATCCCCAAACTTAACAACCCTGATGCAAACGTGCTTTGTATCTCCTTGCAACGCAAATGTAAGAAACAACGGATGTCTGATAGGCATGTTGAGTTGACGGAGGCAAAGCAAGAAAAAGAACTGAATCATAGGTGCTGCCATCCTGAATAACCAGGGGGGTCATTTTTCGATTATTGGATGTATAGAAGCTCAAAATGACCAGCTATCCAACACCCATACATGCAGAGCATCAAAAACATGATTGCACACACCTGACCTATCCCTTCCCTATAAATGCACACGTATCATCTTTGCGTGATATGTGGTGTTTAATCCGGTTTAACAGACACACCTCCGTAAGCAGTTGCTGCATTTGCTGGCGCTCCCGTACTGCTGATCTCACAAGCGCTTCTTGGGCCTGCGTGCATGCATGTGTGTATGGTTATTCGTGTGTATGGTTATTCGTGTGTGCCAGCATGAGTGCATGTGCATGTGCATGTGTGTGTGCTTGTGTTTGTTTGCTTATGCCAGTGTCAGTGTAAGCTGCAACAAACATTAGCGGTGCAAGACTGTCCAGATTCTTCGCCACGTGCATCATGAACTAGTACTCCTGCTTAATATGGATGTAGCAACAGCAGGTACAGAGTTGTCGCCTTGGAGGCAAAATTTCATTATAGAAGCTTGTCATATGCCTGGTACCGTTGTCGGCTGTCATTTACTTTGCTTAGGCTCTTGCCTAGCAAGGGGGGTTGTGCTACAACTCCTTGTACAGACCTACCATTGGCTACTTCAATTTTGGCACTTCTATAACCAATGCTTATTCAATGCATTTCGTCAAGTCATCTGGCTTGAATGCGGAAGCAAAGTTACATTAAAAGTTCCACTGAAAGAAAAGGTACAGAGTTTAACTAGCATTCATACCAGCCCCTCTCACACCAGCTACCATTGCGAACAAATCACCAACTCGTGTTAGAACAATTTTCCGCGTGCATACATACGCAACTGTGCAAACATGCATTGCCTGTCTAACCCCCTAGATGTCTACCGGCAGGCAGCCTTTCTGACTACCCTAAAGACTCCCCGTAGCATCCTCCCTACTGAGCGTGCTAACATGAGTGCGTCTCTAAAACCAAACAAGCACCCTGCACAGAATGCCACGATATCAACCCACCTTAAACATCTCAATCTCCAGCTTTGCTTGAAACACTCACCTTGTTGCTTTCACGGTTGCTGCAGATCAGGCGCTCGTCGGAAGCCTTCAGGTCGTCCACCGACTCGAGGGCCAACATCTGAGCAAGCCAGTGTAAGTTAGAAGGAGTAAAGATGAGGGTGGAGAACGTGCCCGCAAAATTGAGACGAGATTTTTTGGATGGGGTCAGACTAAGTAGTAAAGATGGAGAGCTCAGCTGCCTCCAAGGGTGTCCTTTTATATTATGGCTGCGGCAGGTCAAAAGCAGGAGGAAATAAAAATAAAGCATTTGAGCCCAGCACAAAACCTGCCTTCGGGCCCACAGGCCACTCGCAACTACCCACACACTCACAGGAACAAACACACACTCACCTTCAGCTGACCCAATTGCCAATGCATTTTATCCACACTCGTTTGAAGCTTCTTTTGCACTTTTTCTGCGTCGTTGGCTTGCCGCCTTGCCTGCAAATATGAGTTAAGTTTGCGTATTTTGTTTCTTGTGTGTGTGTGTGTGCGTGTATGTGTGTGTGTTATTTGTGTGTGTTTGTTTATCAAGTTCACGGACTGCTGTGTGGCTGACAACCATGTGGACTGAGTGGCCCCAACATACACAAGCCCTACACAACCACGCCCACCTGCTGCAATTCCTCCCTCATCCCTCCTTGCTCTGAACGAGCCTCCTGCAGAGCTCGTTCACTCTGTGCTAGCCGTATGTCACTGGATGCTGCCCGAGCCTCAAGGCTCTGCTGCTGGCCTTGAAGGCGTTCAAGCTCAACCTGTGTGTGTATTTATGTGTGTAGGTGCCTGGCCTTCAAGGCGTTCAAGCTCAGTTTGTGTGTGCAAGTGGCCTTGAAGGCATTCAAGATCAGTCTGTGTGTCTGTGTGCATTTGTTTGAGGGCATGTGCATGCGTATGCTTTGCGTGTGCACGTGCTCCACCCACCTGCGTAGCTCTAAGCTGTGCGTGTGCCACCTTGCACTCTTTCTTGCTCTTTTCAAAACGGTGCAGTTGCTCTCTTTGAAGCACCCCTTGCCGCTGCTGCTGCTGCAGCAGAGGCCCTGCATCGTGGTTGGACCTGCCCAAGCTGCAAAAAATGCACACAGTCAGGTGCACACACAGTCAGCAGAAAACGTAAGGCAGCTTTAGTGTGGGCCCATGCCTTTTTGCGGCATCGCGTTGTGGTCTGGCTGGCATTAATTTGTATGCTTTGACAGGTCATGCATCAAGCAGATTCATGAGCGTGGCTTCTGCACGCAATCTGCAAAAAAAATTAGGTCAACAGTACACAATCAAACACTTCCACTCAACAGTACCTAAAGAAACACATCCCTTGTAATCAACAGTACACAATGAAATCTTCCAATCCGCAAATGTTCAAACCATTTGTACAACTGCAGACTGTGTTGCCTATAGTTCGTGCTGCTCTGCTAATAAAGCTACAATCATACATACATACCCACATTGCAGCCAACACGATGCTTATATCGCCACGCGCATACTCAGTACCACATTTTACCTCGCACTCAGATTAAACTGCCCAGTCAGCGTTGGTACCATTCTATGTGGGTAAGAGGCATGGTCATGCGAGGCCGCGTCCTCGTCTTCCATACTCGAATTCTGTTAAGGACAACAATGTGGCAAAGGTGTGCGTGTGCTTCATGAGTAGGGTGAGTATAAGTGAGTATAAGTGGGTAGGTTTCGTATGTATGCAAGATTTTGGCTGTTGATTAAAACTTGCGTGAACAGGAAGCAAGGTCAGATATTCGTACAATGCTTCCTCCTCCTCATTTTCCACTTCCATAGCCAAAGATGACAATGTAGAATCACAGTTGAGTGGGCGCGTCTGCTTTTGGAGTGTATGTCGTTGCAAGTCTATAAAACTCAGATCATTTGTACAAAACGGTCGTACTAGATCTGCTTGATATTATGCTTCTTTTCCCAGTGAGGTCAAAGACAACAACTGATTAAATGTGTGCATGTGTCTGTCTATTTGCGCTCACAGTTTTATTTAATAAGCAAAGAAACATGCATAAGGTTATAAACTCTCACTCATTAACATTCAAGCTGTTAGGGAGGCAAGCTAGTTTGAAGCTGCAAGTTCAGAGTGACCACGCTTGCACCTGCACCAGGTAGGAAGAGATAGCCCTGGCCGCAAACCTCTATGACGTTCAGGCGGATGTTCAGTGCTGCTATACATGTATGCTCAGGAATAACTGCTACAAAGTCTCCCCTGTTGTTCCTTGCAAGCCTGCGTAAAAATCATGCCGACACAAGCGCACATGCACACTGTATGCATACAGTACAATCTCGACTGGTGCTTACGTACCTGCAGGCTCTCGTGTAGGTCAAACAGCTCGTTCTTGCGCAGTGAGTGGCTTCCAGGACCCTGGTAGATGTCGTCAAGGGTGCACCTACCTTGCCTGCAGACAGCATGAGGTGATCACACAGGCTATCGGTTTCTAAGATGATGCACACGTGCGCTTTAAGGATAAATAAGAAAGGACGGTTCTTGTCGACAAGTTCCATATTGATCACAAGCAAAACCAAGGCAGGCACAATTTGTTTCTGGTGCAACTGGGCGATGTCAAGCTTCACAAATCCGTGTTGAGTTTTAAGAAGATATACGTGTCTCTGTTTCGGCTAAGAGGGCGGCGTAGCACCACACCAAAAGTATGGACATAGGCCATATTGGACCATAAGGTAGGTATGGACGTAAATTGGTCGTGGCCATGTGCACACTGAAACCACCACCCTAAGAGAGCGCTGCCCAGCTTTTTTGTAGCCGCCTTCCGTACAGGTCAAGCTAAGGTGCGAATGGAAAACATAAAAAGCAAGGCAAATGGAAATCATAAAAAGCAAGGCGAATGGAAAACATAAAAGCAAACTAACAGTCGTAGTAGAGCTGAAAAATTGTGGACAATTTGTTACGTTTGTTTTGCCGCTACTACCAGGTTAATCATGCTGCTGCCATACTTAGCACCTAAGAGCTGAAAGGGGATATTCTGTGGAGAGGATGCAGCGAGGGAGCGAGGTGACCCAGGGCAGAGGGGTGACACTTTAAAGCATTAGTTTGGGTCAATGTAAACACAGAGGGGTGATGGCATAAAGCCAGGATTGTTTCTAGTTTCAGTGTCCACGGATTTCTTTCTTTCAAATGGTATAGAAATAGGAGCATTTTTGTCGACAGCACTTGCTGCCGCGCCAAACTATTGTCATAATGCACCGCTTTGCTTCGTTTTATTGTGAAAATTAGACGGATGGATTTGGACTTGGAAACGAGATTACAAAAAGGGGGTTCTAAACAAGATACCACGTCAGAAAGGGCAGAAGTTCCCTTAAAGTGTTCAACCTAACCCAAATTTTAAGATTGACCCAATTTGGCACTCTTTTTATTGCAGGCGGTATATAGGGTTTAACAATTTTTACACCGGCATACCCTGGGATTTCAAATGCACCTATAAACTCCAGTACTGATCCCTCCAGGGGATGTCTACACCCACACCCACACCCACACAACACGCACCTGTCAGGTGTGACTGTTGGGGACTCGGCAGGACATGGCTCCTGGAGGCCACTACGGTTTGCAGACACGGCGTCATGCCATGGCGCCTGCACCAAGTGTGTAAATGTGTGTATGTGTGTACGTTTGAGTGTGCGTATGTGAGCAAACACATAATATATATTATATATATGCCTGTGCCTGTGTGTTTTGGGGGAAGAGGGCTCCATGTGTTACATAGAAGAGTTTTTAAAGCATGTGGAATGTGTACGTGTGTGATGCGGGTGTGTATACATTTGTGTGTATTAGCAGGAATATGTTCTATTTCAATCACGCTGGCGACCCACCCTCTCATCATCATCCCGGGCTGTTATTTCACCAGAAAACAGTGGATTTTGTAAAGACAAGGGTGTGCGGTGCTCCTCCCCTTCATCTGCTGGTCTGCTGTGAGGCAGATAGCAAAGGGTAGAGGCAGGATGTAGGTTTCAAAGGCACAATGGCTGCCACTTCACGCACACAACACACACATGCACACACACACGCACACGCACACGCACACGCACACGCACACACACACACACAAACACAAATAAACACAAAACAGACACGCACACACATATGCGCGCGCACACACACACATCACGCACGCACACACACACACACACACACACACACACACACACACACGCACAAACACACACACACACACACACAAACGCAAACCCACACGTATACTCACAGGTACAAATCATAACAAAATTTTTTGTAGGGACTTCCACTCAGCCTCGTAGACTGCTACATTGCCGCGTTCCATTAACAGCAATAAAAATTACACCTTCTATTCACCTGGAAAAAGGTGTTCTGAAGTCATTCCCGTCCTGAAAAAGCATGTGTGTTTGTGTGTCTGAGTGTGCGTGTACACGCATGTGTATGTGTTGTGTGTGTGTGTGTGCGTGTGTCGTGTGTGTATGCGTATGTATGTGTGCGTGTGCGTACGTGCATGCCCGCATATGCATGTTTATGTATGTATATTGTGTGTGCATTTGTGTGCATGTGTGCGTGCTTGTAGTGTGTGTATGTGTGTGTATGTGTGTGCATGTGTGTAAATGTCTGTGTGTGTGCATTTTGTGTGTGCTTAAGCGTGCAGTTTCAGGGTTGATGTGTGTATGTGTTTACGAGTGCATATGCGTGTGCGTGAGTGCGTGAATGCGTGTATGTGTGTGTGTGTATGTGTGTGTGTGCGCGCAATGTGTGTGCGATGTGTGTGCAATGTATGTGTGTGTGTGCGCGTGCGATGTATGTGCGTTGTGTGTGAATGTGTGTGTGTGTGTGTGTGTGTGTGTGTGTGTGTGTGTGTGTGTGTGTGTGTGTGCGCGCTTGATGTGGACGTGTTCAGCATTGCTGCTCCAGTAGCACGTATGCTTCTTCAACAGCAGCCTACCAAGTCATCAGCGGGCTCAGAGACGCAGGCGGGAGAATGTGGGTTCAAATCAGACCTGTCTTGCATCTGAGTGATGACGCGCGTATACAGTCAAAAGCCCCCCCCCTGAATAGTACCACACACTACGGTTGCAATGCAGTAGCCAGGAATCCCCAACTAGTTACCAATTTTCAATCCAGCTGTTCTGTCATAAAAACATCCTGTAAGAACTAAATATATCAAATGAGAAAATGAAATAGGCATCTAGTCAGAAAAGGCATTTGCATATTTGCAGGTAGCGTTGAATCCATTTTTTATTTACAAGTAAAGACTTCGCATTCAGGCCCTTTTTGCAAATAGAATGGAGCCTCCTAAGCCCCCTCAGGAAAAAATGAAGAGAGATGGCGCAATGCCCCCTTCATGTCCCAGGTCTGTTCCTAGCTGCCTATTCTTCTGCTTTAGATGCCCTTAAAATATTGCACGCACTGACGGCTGTACATGTTGTTGATTGCTCCTACGCCATTGCAGGTGTGAACTTACAAAGACACAGGTGTGCCGCACATTCTTGTTTGCATAGAAATTGCATGCCTGCGCTTGCGCCCACGCACTCATGATATTGACGCTCCTCAAGCAAGTGCATGTGCGCGCTAACTTGATGCTCGATACGGCAGCGCACATTTCTGAACAGAATGTAACAAACGCTGTGTTTGTCTTTGCAGTTCAGCAGGACCATCCAAAATTACCAGAAGGCTTTCAGGAAGAAAGTAGAAGGCATGAAGGTGCGCTGTACGCAATCATCTCTCTTCCCCCTATGTTCCAGGCCTCATCACTGCTGAGTACCAGGACGACCGTACCAATAACTCATTGCTATAATGTATAGAGTATGAATGTTGTGTCAAACGGAGGATGGGCCACCTGCTTATCTAAGTTGTGTCTGTGCTAGCTGGTTTGACACATGTGAATTTGAAACAAACACCTGTCATCTGGCCCCAGAAGTTCTCAGATGGGGACAACTCTACCCAAGGGGGAATGTGTTAGGTGCTTGTGGCGCAGTTGCCCCCCAAATTTTGTCGTCGTAGACTCGGGGTTGACTTGTAGAATCCAGAGCGTAGGGACTTGAAACTCCATGATTGGGTGGCGCATAAACTGGCGGCATGCAAGCCAATTTTTACATCCCTCTTGGATTGCTCAGGGACCAATTGCGCGTACTTACACTCATAACTTCAAGCTGGTTTGGGCTGCTTCATCATTCAATCTTTGCAAATGTAATGAATCACAGATGAATAAGGGAACCGCATACGCAAATCCCTGGTACTGCTTCTGGTTTGTGTGCGTGTAATTGTAATTGTGTGCCTCATATTGTGCTTGTTTGCATGAATACAGGTGGAGTTGAAGTCGGCCCGGAATACGAATGACGCGCTGCGGAGACAAGTGAAGAGGTTAAAGAGTCCCGGGCGCACGTACTTGCCCGGAATAGCCATCGGCCTGGTTTTGGGGTTTGTAGGGCGCTCGGTTTGGAAAAGGATGGGGCGTCGAAAGCCCTCGCAGGAACAAGAGGAGCAGCAGCAGCCACAGGAGGAGCATCCCTCTGCGTCCCTCTAATCCTTGCTATAAAGAAGGCTACTATGTACACTATTCCTCTGCATGCATTCTCGCTCTCCCTTTTTTTCTCCCTCTCTATCTCTCTTCCTAGTTGTTCTCATACTCTTTTTTACTCTTTCTCGCTTGCGATTCTTTCTCGCTTCCGAAGTAAAAGACGGCTAATATTCTTGCCCAGCAGGCACCATGATGTACAGCAGCCATACCAAACAAACACTCCACATCTTCGAAGTTACTGGTCTACATGCCACAGCACTCATGAGCTTATGAGCGAACTAAGCTGGCGTGCCGGCAGATCCGCAACAAATATCAATAAGATTGGACGAGACACAACCCTCAGAAATATTTTAGCAATGCTCCTGCTGGTGGTGTGCTAGATGATGCTTACACAATCTGCGTTCTTTTTTCTGTTTTCCATTGCCCAGCGTAAAAGCACAACAACAAGCGCCCGGTGCCCTGCAACATGGGAACATGGGGCATACGCTTCTTAGTAGCCTGGAACTAAGGTAAGGTAAGGTTACATCGCTATATATGCCTCTGGTCTGGATCTAAGCTGCCAGGGAGCAACTTATTACAGGATTTACAGATATAGCCATCAGTCAAAACGTGCGACTGCTAGGCTGCGGAAATAAAACGTGTAAAAACTGTGACAATTGTTGTCCTAGCTCCAGACTTGTAGCACCTGCAAAATAAAACTGGAAAGGGAAAAAAGAAAAAAGGCACAACGCTGTTTGTGACATTGCAGCACTGAATAAAATCAGTTAACAATTAAGTAATTAAGCATCTGCCAGGACCAACCGACCGCAGTAAAATCAAAGAGGGGGTATCGTCTGTGAGTTTTGGGCACATAAAAAACATGGATCTATTACACTGAGGGTACCAAGAATGAGGGAGGCAACTTATTACAAACAACCCATCAAGATTGCCAAACTTAACAAGACCTGTCACCAGAGGCAACTTATATTACAAACAACCCATCAAGGTTGCCAAACTTAACAAGACCTGTCACCAGAGGCAATCTAGAATTTTACAAACGCAGGCACAATACCTTTTCACCCTGTGCCTGTAGTGATGGACAGCTCTCGTGGCTGAGAATTTTGCTCCTTGAACTTCATGGCACGCAGCTCTCCGTGAAGCCAAAATTAAATTTAGAAAAAGTGGTAATACTTAGCAAGGTACGTAGGCCACGGAGCAGGCACTGTATTACAGTATTACAGTACCACATAATACAGTACTTAATAATATAAATACTGTATTATTATATTATTGTATGTACTGTAGATAACATATTACTAGTATGTATGCAGAATTTAAACTCAATCAGGTGAACCTCCCACTGGTGTGGATTTAGTTTGTTGTCTTTAGCAAGCTGTTGAAAAATTGAGTTGCAGGTGGTTACGCAAGAAGAGCACACAGTGCTAGGTAAAAATAGGATAGCATCAGGCCGAGAAGAGGCTTTTAAAGCATGTGCTGTTATTTGGTAGAAACCAAGAGGGCAGTGATTTGTTGGCAATGTTTCTTATATCTAGGCCTTGCTCTGATAGTTTAATCTGCGCTGCCTATGTCAGTGAAGGCAATTTGGTTGGCACCGCATGGTCCCTTTTGTAGGGCTTGGACAATCAGCACGCTTGCCATATTATGGCGTTTTACAATCATGTTCCTCATTTAAGTGTGTTGGCAACCTGAGAGTATGTGAAGCGCACTATCAGTGCAAGGGCAGATGGGGCAGTTTGCATTGGGAGAGAAGCCGTACAGGTAGGCGTGTTTTTGATTAGTGTGGTACCTCATAACATTACGATTTTCAAAGAAATTGAGATTACTATTGTTCCAGAAAGCATTTGTGGCTTGTTTATTGACCAAAGGTCCAAGGTCCTTCCAATAGTTGTAATACCCTGTGTCTGTTTTGGCACTCCCCAGTCTGTGTGATTTGCACATTTCAGTTTTCAGCTTGGCCTTTAAATCAGACAGTGCACGAAGCCTAGGTGTAATTGCCCCTCTCCGCTGGGATCCTCGTCCGTGTCTTTAGCCGCAAGCCAGTAAAGGTGTGTGTATGCATCGCCGTCTGGAGCTGGAGGCTGAAAGTGCATGTAATGACCTCTGTCATGTAAGGCAGAGTGTTTGGCAATTGCATCTGCACATTCATTTCCGGCAATGCCACTATGGGCTTTCACTTTATAGAAGCAGTTAGGTTCTGGTGAAGCATAAATCATAGATACAATTTGTTCTAGCAGATTGGAGTGTATATGGTCTCGTTGCATTTCAGGGAAGAGAAGCTGTTTTCTAATTTGGCTTAGGGAGCATGCACTGTCCGTTGCAATCTGGGTATACTTATTGGTAAGCGCTGCTGCAATCCCTGTGAGCTCAGCTCTGTTGATGGTGTTTGTCATTCCCACGCCTCCTGAATCCACATAACATTCAGCTTTGGTTTGAGGACAGTATACCCCTGCGCCTTAAAGTTTTTGGCCTTGCCTATGCAGCTTCCGTCAGTGTATGCCCATAGTTTCCGATTGGGGCACTTCAATTTGAACTGCTTATCGTCCCATGGTTGGAGGTGGACGTTAGCGATTGTGTTACCATAGATATCACTAAGAAAAAGGCATGGCCCTCATGGCCTGGTATTCCCTTTTGCAAATGCTTTTCTTCCTCTATTGTCTGACATACATTGTTGCAAGTTAGTTTAAGCCGTACCAAATTCATGCCGGCAGTGTTGAAACAATCATTATATGGCGTTACTTTCCATTGAAAAATAGAAAGGGCCTTGGTGCCCAATGAAATTCAAAGGATTTCAAGGTGCAAGCTACTCGAAGACTATAAGCTCCCTTGCAAGGCCTGCTCCTCTTGCTGCTGCATGGGCCGACCCCGAGCAACCCAGCAACGCTCGCTCAGTCAGCTCAACGGGAGCACAAAAAATCAAGATCACATTTAACCCCAGATCTTCTCGAACGCTGCAGCTGCCAGTACATCCACTTAACTTGAACATTCAAGGAACCTTGAGGACAAATGGCGAAAAAGTCTCAGCCCCGTCGAACCGTACTTTTACAACAGGCACGTGGCGGAAGGGGTTCATCAGGTATAAACCCGCTTCCCATTTTGGCACTCATCTCTTATTAAAGAAGATACCACGAAATCAGAGCCGTTATGAAATGGCGAGATGGCAATAACAGGTTCATGCCGTTGCACAAGCGCCCGTTCACATGTATGAACCAGGCCCTTCAAATAAACATCTTTGCTGCAATTACAAACAGAGTCTTTGCAAGATCATCCAATTACATTCACACCTACGTAATACCCTCATTCAAAGAAAAGGCCATTGCAGAATAATCAGAATAACCCGTTCTCGTGATCTCTTACAAGGAAAAAGGGGAGCAAAATATGGACTGCTATTCCAGCAGCGCGTAGAATTTGTTTGACCCTCAATGGCTAAAAATTCCTCTTGACTTCTGTCAGACAGGGCGGCACAATACAAACAGTCTGAATTTCCAGATGTCCGTAGATTCGTAAAATTAATTCCCCGTATGTACTCGCCATGCCATGCAACTGGTCGCAAACAAATACTTTGAGATGGGCATTGTAATCTGGGGAATGAAAGTTATAAAAAATTATTGCTAGTTATGGAACTCTCTACATCTGTATCCCACAACCCTAGGCCCTGCCAGTTGGCTGGCTTGCCCCAGCGCCGGGCGGGACGCATGGTGTGCAGAGCTTTTGGCAAAGGAGCTAGGAGTGACTTCAGGCTGTCCTCAGCTACCCAGGGACTCCCAGAACCAATACGGACTGAGCCCGTTCAACCTCCCAACGCCACGGCCCCTCTTGCGGTGCCAGTGCCCCTCCTGGCCGCAGGAGGACTGGGCCTCATAACAGTCTGTGCATTCCTCATTAAGAAGCTGCGGGGAAACTCGTCAGAGTGAGTGTGCAATTGCAGTCAAAGTGCTCAGCGAGTTTGACCTTTCGTAGCTCCATAGATGCACCGATGGCATATCATGTCTTTCCTCACACAGGTCCATGTATGGCATAGAGAGCTTTAGCTATGGGGACCAAGGTGGCAAGAAGTCTAACAAAGACGTGTTTGGCAATCGTAAGTGTGATTTTGCAGCTGTCACGCACCTGTTAATGTCCGCCAAGAGAACACTCACCGCACAGGAGCATGTGCCTAGGAAGCCTCTACACTGCTAAAGAAAGTTAAAACAAAAATGATGGTGACTGAATGCAAGAGAAATAAACTTTCCCTTCCGACAAAAACTGAATGAGCACTTCATCAGTGGACTTATGGAAGCAGGCATGCGCTGCAACACACACACACACACACACACACACACGTGCACAAACAGACACACACAATCACATAAACATACACACACGCACACACATACACCCACACACATTCACACACCCAACTCAAACATACATTAACACTCAAATGAACACATACGTACGCACACAAACACACGCACACACCACACACAATGACACAATCACACGCACACACACTCACACACAACACATGCACACACACAAAGCAATAGGCAAGGAGTGGATCTAGGTGGCACGTCACAAATACCTCCCGACTCACATTGTTTTTGGTGGGCAACTATGGTTTCTCCTCCTGTAAGGTTAATCCGAGTGTATCACTATCAGCAGAGTTCATGTAAAATAATCTGACCCATTGCAAACTGGGCCGTTTGTCCCCGCCTCATGACAGTGATGATGAAAAACATGAATACTACGACCATGCCTGAGCTTTCAGAAGACATGGTGGCTGCAGCCAGAGCCAGACGCCAAAAGGAGCGGTGAGTGCCAGTTGTCTGATGTATATCTGATGTTTTGAAGACATTCATGCACAAGGCATACAAACTGTTACATTTATCTAGATTAATATTTCTTTTGGTGGTGTCTCCTCTAGTAAATACCGTTCTTTAGGATTGCCACAAATCTGCGTGTTGCAGGGCAAATCACAAGCTGTCACTGGAGGATGTTGAGCTGCCTGATAACCACCCTTGGGCAGTCAAAGCGCAGGTGTGTGTTACCATTGCGACTGAGCACAATGCTGTGATTATCTGAGAAAAGGAGGAGAAAATTGCGAGTTTGCAAGCATTAAGAGACAGACAAACTAGACTGCATCTGCCTGAAACTTTTAATTTATAATCATTCGTGCTTCAGGTATTCATATGCAGATAAGGAGCGCTGTGTCTACTACCAGCGTTTTGTTTCTCTTAATTGCCTCTTTATTTGAATCAAATGTTTTTCTCCTGAAATTTCCAGGTGTCCTCAGAAGAGGATGAGGAGGTGCGTGCCCGCTTACGCGTCAGACGCCGCGTGAGGCCTGCAATGCCTCAGGAAGATGTACAGGAGGGTGGGTTGAGCATGAATGGGAGAAGCGGTGTCCGGCGCCGGGCCCCATCACCGGCTGAGAAACACACGCAGCTCTGAGCCAGATCAGCCTTTTTCCTGTTTTTTCACTCTTTGAACATGTTCAATCGGCAAACGTCAATTATTGAAATATCATCAGCATTCTGTTCTTTCCAAATGGCAGCTGGCAGATCAAGTTACCGTCACTGCAAAGTATAAGACTCAGCACATCTACTAAGACTCAGCACATCTACTTAACTGCTCTGTCACACGATTCGTCACTGCCAACGATTGGGCGTGACACAACAGAATGCGTAGCGCCAGTCTCCATTCTTGCTTGTCAAGTGAAAGGAAAGCTGTAGAATATAAAAGCTGTAATAGTGCGATAAAAAAAGCTAGCTGCGGCAGTGAAAACCACTCCCCACATTGATCAAGGAAAAGTACCAGTGTGATACCTCATCATTCCGTATCACCCTGCACTTGCTTTGGCAATCTCCTGTCTGTGAATCTTGCACTGCCCGAATCTCGCACTGCCGGTTGGTCTATAATTTTTTGGGAAGTTGTGGTGCAAAGAAACGCACAAAGCTGTCAGATCAAATCCGTCGGAATGTTGTTTTTCATAATGAACTAGTGTGTGCACATGCACCACATGCACGCATGTGCGTGTATGCGTGTTTATAATATTGTGTATATGTATGCGTGCATGTAGTGTGTGGTTGTATGCGTGTGTGTAGCGTAGTGTTTTTTTTGCTTCTAGAAATGAGCGTATGCCGATTAATGTACCATGGTATCTCCATCTTGATCTGTCCAAACATGTTATGCGCAATATAAGTAGATTTCGCTTGCGTGCGCATACTTTGAAAGTTGAGGCAGCAGCGTGGCATGAAGATG
>Ga0307945_1000147_pt1:0-32500 | contig 40137 bp, 44 predicted proteins | sample OrgLakmetagen228_FD_201818 | JGI IMG/M metagenome (GOLD analysis project Ga0307945, IMG submission 201818) | Saline water microbial communities from Organic Lake, Antarctica - #228 | ecosystem: Environmental > Aquatic > Non-marine Saline and Alkaline > Saline | place: Antarctica: Organic...
TCGTCAAGCACCAGCTCGACAAATTCCGTATGCCCCCACCTTCTAAACCAGCAGCACCAAAGCCAGCAGCACCAAAGCCAACAATACCAAAGCCAGCAGCAGCACCAAAGCCAGCAGCAGCACCAAAATCAGCAGCATCACCAAAACCAGCAGCACCAAAGCCAGCAGCACCCCCCAAGCCAGCAACAGGGAGGAGCAATGCAACCAGCCGTGAACAAGAAGCGGCGTTTTTGCGAGCCCTTGAGACCCGGCTGGATAACTTTTCGGTACATATAGATAACAAGTTTAACTCTCTGCAAGTGCTGCAATAGAGCTTGCCTGGTCATCTCTTCCTGCCTGTATGTGATGCCCATTTTGATGCTTCTAGACAGGCGCCTGCTACCTTGCTTCTGGTTTCTAGAGCTGGCTTGACTTTCTTCTGTGGAGCACTGGCTCTGCTTCCTTCAGAACTCTCTGTGCTCAGTCCAAACCTTTTTCTGCTAGTTCTTAAGCCATTCTTGACTCTCCTATTCTTCTCCAGCCTAGACCTTTTTCCGTCCCTTTCTCTTTCTTATCATAGTCGCCTCCCCTTTGTTTACATAGGTTAGGTTGCAGGCTTTTTCCAAGCTTCCGCTGAGATGCCCTTTTGAGGCATATATAGTGATGTAACCTTAACCAATACCCAACATATTGTATTAGTGATATTGTAGACCAAGTAGCTCCTATTTGTTCCCAAATCACTGTGGGAAATGCTTTACAACGCCAAACAATTAGGAACCCAAGTGCTTGCTTCCCAGTGTTTGGCTGCCTTGTATTACATTCACCTCATTCCTAAACTGTATAAGATGACAAAGCCCCCCATTGTAACCAATGTAACCATTGTATACGATGTTAAAGCCAGTGAGGGAAAATGAGTTTAAAATCTAGATCTAGAACCAGACGTAGGCTGACAGATAGGAATAAGGAAGCAGAGGCAAATTTAATGACAAGGACTAGAATTATATCCAATAGAGCGGACTGCTGATATAACCTACATACAGACAGCAATGCGACGGAACATGCGAACATAAAAAGGAAACGAAAGGACTCCTTATATTTATGTGGTGCTGGTAGAGAGGTAACCCTGGAATATCTGTGAGACAAAACAATGTTTGCAGCCGTGACTCATTCATAAACAGCTTAAAAGACAATGCTTGTAAAAATGGAGCGCTGCAGGGAGCAGAGAGGCAGGAAAAACAAGGATCACTGAACCTGCGGAACCTTCACCTGTATTTAGAATACAAATTACAAAAGAAGAAGCCACAAGCCTTTGCTCCCATCTCTCATGCAGCAAACCATCAGAGCTTGCTCCTCCTGATTCACTTGGCGTTTGCTGTGGCGGTTGCCAACTCTGCTGCCAGCTTGGTGGCTTCGGCGTCAGAGTGCACAGTGCCAGCCTGTGAATAGATATTTAGGGACTGTCACGAGAGCAAGATATCGGCCTATGTGGGTCAGCAAGGTAGAGCACAGGCAGAGGCACGACCTGGCATCTGTGCGTAAAGCAACAAAGAAATGGGGGTGCCTATGGTCTAATGAAGACCAGCAGAACACCAAGAGCGCAGGCATTCCCCCCTTGGCTATGCAGATCAAGATTTAATGGCGGCAATTGTGTCAAACGAGGTGACAGACACCTAATTTGCATGGCAGCATCAAGACAGCATAATCTCTAATATTTTATTTTGTCGCCCACCACTTGTCTATACCTCTTACTTTCCTCCGTCCAGCATACTCACCGCACTTAGGAAATGCTCCGCTTCCAAGGCGGCCATGCAGCCGGTGCCGGCAGCTGTGATGGCCTGCCGCCACTTCTTGTCTTGCACATCTCCAGCTGCAAACACGCCTGCGAGTTGGGCAGGAACAATGAGGGCACCATAGCTTTGTTTTGTACTACGCAATCAACAGATTCAAGCTTTTTTGCCGCTAATTTTGATCGTCTCAAGAGGGAAACAAGGTAATTTTCATTGTAAGGTTGCAGGATTTGCATACACCAGCCGCAAAATAAGACAGGAGGGAGGGTTTAGTAAGAGACATGAAGTTTAAATTTAAGACTTAGCATACAGGAAGCTCAACCCAGGTACAACAGGTCAAAATGGTCAGAGTTGCGAGCTGGATACTTTTGAACTCTTGTTAAATGGAACTGCATGGCAAAGCAGGAGTACAGGATTAAAGCATTTCTTGGAGCAGTACAACCCGGCTTGTCAGTCTTTGGCAAATGCTAAAGAATGAATACGCCACAGCTCAAACGGGTGCAACATATTGCGAAAATGCTGTGGTAAACACAAATGCCTAAAGAGTGGCCTGGTGGTGAACTCAAGTACCTAAAGAATGAGCATGCCACAGCTTGCACGGGTGCAAACATTGCAATATTTCTGTGATTGGTCCGTTTTACGCCTCAAACATGAGTCTTAATTAGCTATTGACCTCGTTGCGTTTGAATCTCGCAAAGAGGCAATGGTGATGACACAAGGCAACTCTCCCACACTGGCACCTATGAAGGAGCAGGCACTGGAACTTACCTGGGATGTTGGTTTGGGTAGTGCCAGGCACGGTTTTGACGTAACCATCCTCATCTAACTCGATCTGCAGAAACAGAGCCAGGGTTAGTATTTGACAGACCCATGCTCCAAGACACACGGTCAAAGTACTCATGGGTATACTAGCAGAGGAACAGGATTTTGCGCTGGGCGTAATATGAGTTACTAACGCATTGCTCAACAATGAGGCTGGAATATTTTATTGTAATTGCTTTGCAGCGTTCAAGCAGGACCAGCCAGCGCACCTGCTTCTCTAAGAAATCCGTGGCTGGCTTGTGGCCGATCGCAAAGAAGAGACCGTTCACCTCCACATCCGAGACGGCTCCAGTCACCAGATTCTTAACTTTCAGGCCACCGAGGAGCCCCTTGTCATTGCCGTAAGCCTGGCAGCGCAGGAGGAATGAGGAACGCGTCAGAGCATCGTGGCAGCGCAGGAGCCATGAGGGACACATACAATATACAATGGCATCGTGCATGACAAGCAGATGAGACTTGTCTAGGCCTCAACAAGCGACAATTGCAGTGGTTGATTCTCGAGGCTTCGCAACTCCTACCTACTCATTCTTAAGGGAGCTGCCTGGTTCAAAATACCCTTCCTTCCACTCTAGTCTACGTTCGTTGCTTCTCTGTTGATGCTGCCTTTTCATCAGAGATGTTCTCACTTAGCCCAGGAAGCATGAGTGAAAGCAGGCCACAACTGTGCCTGACATCAATCGTGTCCCTACCCCCATTACGATGGAACCTTGTGTCCAGGACAGAACAGCCTTGTCATCTTTTGTTCTGAAGCCATAGCTATCGAGCGCGCCTATTCAGATTCCTTTCATTTTGAAGCCATAGCTAACGAGCACGCATAGTCAGATTCCTTCAACCACACCTGCTAACTTCTAGTGGAGGGAAGAAAGGAGCACAAGAGAGGGGAATCCCCAAACTCTGCGCAAAAAGAATTCAGTTGAATTCATATTGCAGACTGCTTTTGAGGCTTAATGGCAAGAACAGTCCTTGCACCCCGCACCTGATCCACCCCGCTGTTCCATAGGACCTCAATTTTAGGGTTGTTCAGGGCGCGCTGCTGCATAATCTTGGAAGCACGCAGGGTGTCACGTCTGCAGAAAAGTCAAACACAAAAGAGTCAGACGCTGGTAGGCTGATGCACCAGTAAACAAGGTACGCATGCACATGGAGGAGCATTAAAATTTTGTTCATAGGAAATAGGAAGGTACTTGCTAAAAAGAAGCGTGGAGACGAGGAAGAGAGGAGGCTTGAAAGCAATATAATTTTATAACGCTCGTCAAAAAACGTCAAACAAAATTAATACCATGACTGCTTATAGAATAGGGGGTGCAGCACAGAGCAGTCTGTATATGGGGGTAGGGACATGATTGATGTCAGGATAAGGACGAGATTGATGTCAGGACAAGGACAAGATTGATGTCAGGACAAGGACAAGAGACGGGCATGTGACCAATGTGTATGTAGGCAAAAACAAATGCGGCAGGTGCTGATGTGCAGCAGGAGGGCTGCAGGCAGTCCCGAAAGAAACATGTTGGGTTCACTTCAGCTGTGTTGGCATGCCTGTGAAATGTTGGAGATTCACTGCCACTCTCATGTTCCTCTGGTGCACCCTCGTGTGCAACCTCATGTGCAACCCTCATACACACCCCTACCTGTGACGCAAAATGATGAGATATTGCAGGTAGTCAAGTCTGCAAATTCTTACACTCGATTCTGGCCAAGTCTGCTACTGCCTCACCCAAGAGCCAAGCCCCCTGGTGCCACTGACTGACCTGTGGATGATGTAGACTTTGGAGCCGTACTTGGTCAGGAAGTTGGCCTCCTCCATCGCACTGTCACCCCCACCAATCACGGCGATGGGCTTGTTGCGAAACAAGGGAGCGGCCCCGTCACACACTGCACAAGCACTGATGCCCTTGTTCCTGTACGCAGGTGTGGGATTCTGGTGTTTGTGCATGTGTGTGTATGCGCACGTGCACGTGCAGCTCAGAGGGCCAAAGGCCCTCGCATAGGTTGCATTGGGGTAAATAATTAGATTGGGTGGACCTCGCATAGGCACGCATTGGAGTTTAATAATTGTTTTTTTTCAAACCTTGCTTTCAACGGTCTGTACGGTAGATAATAATAAGGCGTGCTTAGCAAGGCGTTTGTGTGCAACGCAAGCTCAAGGAAATGCAGTGTGCGTGTACCCGTCATCCTGCCAAACAATACTGATGATAGTGTGTGTATGTACATGTGTTTGTGTGTGTGTGCGCGCGCACGTGCGCCTGCAGTGTGTGTGTGTGTGTGCGTGTGTGTGTGTGTGCGCGCATGTGTGTGTGGCTCTGTCACACGTACCAAAAACCATTCTCTTCGCCACTGCCTGGAAAGTCCATGCGCTTGGCCACAGCACCAGTGGAGATGATCACGGTCTCTGCTAGGTACTCGCGGTCTGATGATTTTACAAAGAAGGGACGCTTGGAGAAGTCAACCTGTTTGCGTGCATTATGCGCATGTTTGCTTTTAGTGCTGCGTTTTTTTGCTTTTAATACTGTGTTTGTGTGCACGCAAGTAAAACATGCTATATGTATCATGCCTATGCGCGTGTGTGGCTTGTGACCGTGTGTGTTGTGTGTGCATGCGCGGAAGTGCCATGTCAACGTTTTGACACGGAACCACGGTAAGTTGCGCATCATTCAACACTCACTTTTGTGACAGTCTCTGAGAAAATCTTGGTGCCAAATCGCTCGCTTTGCTTGCGCATGTTGTCCATCAACTCAGTACCCAGCAAGCCTAAAAGGGAAGGATGAGACACAAAGCGCATGAGCTGAGACACACATGCAAACGTACACACACACATACAGACGCGCACATGCACATGCAAACTCGCACACACACACACACACACACACACACACATGCAAACGCACACACTCGCACACACACACACACACGCAACACACACATGCAACACACACACACGCACACGCACACACGCACACACGCACACACACATACACACACACACACACACACTTGCACACGCATTTACACGCAACATGCTGAAATACACACCATCAGGGAAGCCAGGGAAATTCTCGACATCAGTGGTGGTTGTCAGCTGGCCACCTGCAGCGATGTCGTTGGCCATGAAGCCCTGCGCACGGTTCAGGAAGCAAGGTTCCAGGCCACTTTTCACATGTTGATGCCTTTGTGGTGCATAAGATGAAGCATGGCTGACTGGTCTGGTGGTCTGCTGTGAGAGCCTGGATCCCTGGTTCCAGCGCCATCCGGTGCGCGCGTTTGTGGACAGCCACGAGTACACACCTCGAACATCACCGGTTTTAGCTCCGCCCTGGCAGCATATATAGCCGCGGTGTGCGCTGCAGGGCCACTGCCGATGATCAGCACCTTGGCGTGCTCAGGAATTTTTGCGTCCACCATTTTGGCAGATGCGGATGTTGGCCGCGTGGATTGGTGAGCTAGAGTTGCTGCGCTGAACAAAGGAATTGAATGTCGAAATTTCAGCGCAGCACGTCTCATAAATTGTTTAATCACCAAACTGCTTTTTGTGGTCAGTAACTGAAACTGTTATTGCAGAATAATAATAATTAGGAGGTGACGGCAGAGGGAGCGGGCCAGCGGTAGCTGATTGCTAAAGGCCGTTCGTTTTCTAAAGTGGACGGTTTATTACCAAATTTTCTGGACAGAAAAAAACAGTTTATTTACAAAGAATTGCATGCCTCTAACGAATTTACACTCGAGCTGAATCCTTGCATACCAACCATTGAGCTTTAACTTCGTTTACTCATGAGACGTATGCCAAGCATGCCCATTTTGAAGGGAAGAAGGGCAAATATGATCTAAAAAATATGACGAGCAAGCTTACCATCCGAATCGCATTTCCACTGTGATTCAATTTGTTTGATTTTGTGATCGTAGTGTTCGTAGATCACTTTGGCACGTAATTTTTCGTGCGCAGAACTTCTCGCACGTAAATCCCACTGCCTTCTACACCATCATGAGGCACGGTCTGCTTTTGCAAGGCCTCCAAAAATCCAGCAGCGACGTAAAACTTGGGGCGATTGCGTCCGTACACCTGCATGTCGATTGCAACAAAAATGGAATATATATAGCAATAACGGTGACAATTAACATTGGATAGTGGTTCATAACATATGACAAGACGTTCTCAAGCCGTACTTTGTCAATTTTACGATTCAAAAAGCCAAGTACACGCTACTTATTCTCTGCCTGTGGGCAAGAACTGGGTGACTGCCTTGTTGTCTGTGTGATCAAGCCAGGCTTGTAGGGCTGTGGGCTTGAGAAAGTCCAGTAGCGCAAGCAACTAGCTGCCCAGCACATGGTCTCCGTTTCCAAGCCTAAGGTGCTGTCACAACCTCCCAATCACCGATGACCTAACAAGTACTTGGTCTGCTTAGAACATGCAACACCCTAGAAACTCTGAGGTATTGAGCTTTGCCTTGAATTGCGCAGCATAGTAAGCCAGTTGGGCACGCAAATCACGCCACCCAGCGCTCACCTTGATGCTGATGTTCCTGATGCCAGCCAGGTTGCACAGCTCAAGCAGCAGGTCGTTTGCTGTAACACCCCAGCCGTCGTGGCGAGGGCTCATCAAAAACTGTGTGTGTGTGTGTGCATGTGCGTGTGTGTATGTGTGTCTGTATGTGTGTGTGCATGTGTGTATGTATAAAAGCATGTGATAGTTGGACAGAACATGTGAATAAACAAAAATATTATCAGGGAGCCTAGGGACATGTTATCCATGCATCGCATTTGCATGGTTTTGGCCAAACCCAAACAAAAAGATATCAACAGAGCAAGCATAAACGGCTCACACTTTCAGGAGGGTTTTGCTACTGCCGCAAACTTATTAAGGCTCTCAAAAAGTAGGCAACATAACATGTTCAACTCAACTTGCTCACGCGCTAATACTGCTCAATATGTCTGGCCTTTTGATGCGGACCAGTGCAATCATCGCAGCACACTACCAAGTATGCAGGACCATTATTTGGTAAGCAAGCCGCAGTGATTACATAGAGGTGCGTGCAAGCAAGTGACAACCATTTTCTCACCTTGAGGCTGTTGTACTTGTGCGTGATGCTGTTGTAAATGGTGTGGCTGCGATAGAGGGGGATGACGGAGAGCTTGTTGAACGCGTTGAGATAGGCTGCAGAAACTGCCTCCTGCGCCGTTAACGCATCTCCCAGGCCTAGGCCAAACAGGCCCTGCACAAAAGAACACAGAAAAGCAACGTGAAACTGTCTTGCTTACGTAACTGTTTTTTTTAATGTGCTTTCAACTTGTATTTCCATATTTGTGCATCATTCTAGTTAGAGTAGCATGGTTCTGTCAGTTCATCGCATGGGTGAGGAGCGCAACACAGATCAATGGACAATAAATACATGACCGAGTGTGTAAGCCCATCGAGGCTCAGCGTAGCAGGGGATGATGATATAGGCATGCAAGGAGCACAGAAGGCTTTTGCCAGCTACGCATGACAGCTCACATGGTCGTTTCATGCTGGCTTTTGTTAACATCGGAATTCCCATCTGCTAGTTGTGTATGAAAGCCCACAAAAAGTAGAAGTAAACATCTACGCTGGAAAGCACCAGCGTGCATTAAGGGAAGGCTCTCAACAAGTGCTCACATTATCCAGAGCCCCACCAAAAATCGAAGAAAAGAGGAACAACAGACTAATGAGGATCCAGTGGGTTGTCAGCCATGCAATCCAGCCTGCGTCTAGCCCTCCTAAAGCCAGCCGCTCTACCAGCAACCCCCCCATCAGATCCCCTCTTTTCACTGTTGTCGTTGTTGAATTGTATTTTGTGTATCGTTTTTATGGTCTTGTTCAAGCTTTTTATTGCATGGCAGTGTAGTGCAGTTGCTAGTTGGTGAACTTTGCGCAAGGGGATGCCCAGGACTAGTAGAGGAGTTATGGTGTAATAATTGTAGATTGACCGACTCCAAGGAGTATAACATGAGGTGTGAGTTTGTTGTTTACAGAGATGCCTAAGCCCACAAACATAAAAATTTTTAACTACTTATCGTACTGGCTGCTTCATCACTACCAGTGGAAATTTCCTATTTCGTTTCTATCTTGCAGTCTACACAGTCCTGCGGAAAGATTCCAGCCTTCACGTCGCCTGCAGCACCATGTTTGGTCGCTGTACACACACAACCGCCCTACTGTGCTCACACACAGTAACACAATCGCCTTAATGTGCTTACACACAGCGGCAAACAAGCTCAGCTTAGCGACACGTGCACGGAAAAGCACAAAAACAGAGCTGCTCAGGTCAGCAGCTGCCTAACTACTACAAACCAAGACAATCACAACACCTGCAGCATACCTAAGGAATACAAGCTCATATCGTTAACTGCTACAGCACCTTCATGTTGCCCACAGCGACCATGGCAGTGTACTGCTCGCGCTTGCCCTCTGCCCGGACGTAAGACACAGCCCGTCGCACGTCCACCAGCAGCTACAGACAGAGAAGGCAACACACTTTTTGTAGCCTGAAGAACAGGCAGGCTGTAGGAGGGGGAAGTCAGCCGACTTGTTTCCGTCTCTGTTAATTAATTCCTTTAAAGGTTTGACCAGAAAATCGCATATCTAGTATGAATACGGTGTATTGGCAGGGGAATTGTAAGTATAAAGGGTTGGCCAGAGCCATATATATACGGTGTATACCGTAGGTTCACGATCACTTCGGAAATTAAATAATTATTTGGCAAAAAAACGAAAATTTTTAATAATTCTCGGGGCCCTCTCCGAACTAAATTCGAAGTGATAAATTAATTTTTTAAGTGGTTTTCAGGGAGGTTTTAAGAATTAGCTCCCAACACCCCTGGTTATGAACCCCTGACCCGTTTTTGGACCCCCTGTCCCCAGCTGAAAGGCTGGCTGCTCAGCAGAGGGACCATGAGAAGCTACAGAGGGAGAGGCAGCTCAGGGAGCTGGCAGAGGCATAGGCAAGGGGCGCGGCTGGAGAGGCCCGTGGGGCGTCCATGCATGCTGCTCCAAGAACAAGCCTCCTCCTCTCACTGGCCCTCCAGGCCCTTCCTTTGGGGCATCCACACAGAGTTAGTGAAGATGACAAGTGGGTAAGAGGGTTGCTTCTTTGATTGAGGGAAGCACCTGTGCAAACACTCAGCAGTGGTTCTCCCCATGCAGCCAATGGGCAGTCTGCCCATCAGCCTGCACAGCAGCAGCAGCAGCAGCAGCAGCCAACAGTGGGGGTCTCTCGAATTCACAAATTAATTCTTGACAGGGCCTGCCCGAACTGGATTCGAACTCGAAAATTAATCCCCAGACCCCCTCACGAACAAAAATCGAAAATTTAATTAATTTTTGAAATGTGTGGTCCCGAAGTGATCGTGAACCTACGGTATACGGTATTTTTGGCAGGGAAATCACCACATATACGGTGTATATATACAGTTCTGGCCTACCCTATAAGTATACTGTAGGGCCGGACAACTCTAGACTTCAGGTAGAGTACATTTATTAAGCCAGGCCTCTGCACAGATTAAGTAGCAGACACATTTTGCCACACAGCCTCGACCACAAAACCCCATGTGAAAAAAAGCCAAGGGGCGCATGATATCATGATATCCACGTGCACAAATAAAGGTGCACCAGAACGTGATCAACTTTCAACAAGTCACCACAGGACTGACAGCCGTACAGGAAGGTGATGTCACTGCATGGTCCAGATTTGGTGACGTGCTTGCCATAAAAGCAATGTACCTTGACAACAAATGGGAGTATCCTTTGACATGTAAATGAGTTTGATGCTCTCACAACAAACTCTACATTACACGCGAAGCAAGCCAGCTCCAGACACCGCCCCTTTTCCCACCCAGTTTGTCTCACAGTGCTGGTGCGTGCTAGTACACGCTGGCTACAAGAACGCATCATTATCAATTACAAACGCCCACCTTGTCCCAGCGGTGCTGATACATGACCTCACGAACGGCTACAGGGATGGGGATGGCACCCTCAGGCTTCCTGCGCACAGCAGAGAAATTAATGGGCCAAACTTGGTAGAGTGTTGGAAACAAGGCGTGTAAGCAGTCAGGTAGAGGGCTGCGTGGAACAGACGACATTGCGGATGAAGAAAGGGAAAATATGTGACTTGGTATGCCACAAGCACAAAAGGAAAGATGAGCCCTGGTTATTAACAGATTATGGGGAAGGCATAAGACCGAGTCGGAAACTACAGCACCCCAACTCAATCAGCATCCAAGTTGACACGGCTATCCACTGAGGTGTGTGATTTTTTCGTATGCAAAGAGGTAACACGTGAGATGTGCCACATAAAAACCATCAGGGTACGACGTACTTGAGGAAGCTCTCTTTGGTGAAAAGCAAGTTCTCGGTGATTTGGTCGCGAGCAGGCCTGGGAAAAACGCTCCCTCCCCCCCCACCGCTGCCTCCTCTCCTGTTATCCCTGTTGCCTGCGTATTGCGTGTGCGTGCGTATTGCGTGTGCGTGCGTGCATGTGTGTGTGTGTGAGAGAGTGTGTGCATGCTCATGCGTGCATGCGTGCACACAATCTGTGTCAGTAGGGGAAAGCAATACTGAAGATACCTGCAGGGCCAGGAGCAGCAGCATGGAGCAGGGCGTTGCCAGAGTGCAAAGCTCGCACCCCCACTCCCTTGAGGTTGGGGGCACACGCCACAGAGGCTCTTAAACGCTGAGACGCTAGGCTCTTGCCGGCTCCAAGGAAAGGGGAAGCAGTGGCTGCTGAGGTGCCGTACGCAGCAGCTGCGGCGTCTCCGGCTGCTGCTGCTGCTGCCGCCAGGTCGTGAAACCCTCGTTTTTGGCGCGATTTAGTTCTGCGTTTTTTTACAGAGCTTTCTTCATCTTCATCGCCGCTAACGCTACTGCTAGCCTGTGAAGATAGTCGGGGGGAGGGGGGAGATTAAGGGATGGTGGCGTGAAGTAGTGATGTTGTTAGAGCATGCGTGTTAACGATAAGACCAAAGGGCCAGCACTCTCTTTTAATATATTGCGCGTTGCACGAGACATGGTGGCACATTAGGCTTGCGGTTTGACCTAACTAGCATATGCGTGGCACCAATGCGTCAACTTACAGAGCCTCCTCCTCCTGCATTTGTGGGGGACTGCGGGCAGCATGGAGATGGAGGGGGCATCTTTTTGTCAGGGAGAAAACACATACAATTGACACAACAGAAATTTTCGAAAGAAATACTCACGCTATCTTCTTCTGAACTTTCTCCGCTTGTCACTGCTGTTGCGCCTCCGGTCTGCACAAGGTCAGAGGACAAGCAGGTGTGTACCAGAGACTCAAATTTGAGTTTATGCTGATGAGCATCTGGGCCTGACGCTGTGCCTTGTTCAAAGGACCTGAGCAGCAGCTAGATTGTTTCCACCCACTTGATTGCTTCCCATGGAGGTAGGCATGCTCCCTCCTCCGGTGGGGGAGGCCTTGACGCCCGGCGCGCTGGCAGCAAAGCCCATCATGGACCTGGCGCTCATGCCTTGCTGCGAGTTGAAACGGGCATACACTTGTGGTCAGTCATTTCAGAACTTGTTCTCTGTTCATCCTTGGCCTGTCAACTCGGCACATGCATGTGGTCCATGTCAGCACACAACACCTTAAAGGTTTGGAACCCTGCGGACGACGCCAGCCCTCCTGAAGCCTGCCTCCCACTACACGAAGCTGCTGCCTTTGCAACAGCTGCTTTGGCAGAAGCACTGGAAGGAGCTGCAGCACGGGCAATGCCTGAGCTGAAAACCTGCCTAGCGATCCTCTGTGATTGCCTCCACATCTTTCCTTATATGTAGTGTGACAAAAAGGCCTAACAATGATATACACCCAATAGCGGTTCGGCAATCCAAATTATTTTCGTATCAAATTGCTCCTCTAAATAAAAGTTAATTTACAGAGAGCAGCTCTTCACCAAGCCCCGCACCCTTTACACAAACCATAATCACCCGAACAGAACCCCACACTCGCCGGGAGTGTGCATGTCTCTTAAGCGTGAGTTTTCGCTGCTACAGGTTTTCTACCAATTGTTCTGTGGCACTGTGATTCTTCACCATAAAAGCAACGCCACTGTACACGGTTTTTATGTATGCATGCTCTTTTCTGCAAGGAGAGCGCCTCTTTGGTTTCCTCTTTGCAGCTTGCCAGTCAACCACCAGCCAGTTGAATGGTCAGCATTGAGTGGCCGAAACACTCTTACCTCCCTATCTATCCTGGATCAATTGATTGGTTAAACTTTTAACACTGTATGGCTGGTGCGTTGCAGAAGTTGAGCAGGCTGGCAGCAGGCCCCACGTAAATGACCGCGGCCCAGCAGCAGCAGGCCTCACGTCCTCGCAATTAGCAGAGTTAGAGGTTGCGAGGTGAGCAGTGATACAAATTGATGACATGGGAAAGTTTCTTGGTCATAAGACTTCTGCTCCAGCCAGGGACGTCTGTCCAATACATATCCCTCAGATCTCGTTGGGTCCGAATGTGATCTTGGCTCTTATCACCTCCTACCTCCTACTTCTACGCCTAGCCAACTGGAGCGCTTCTTTCATATCCTTGTATGTAATATCTCAGGAGTGAACTCCTACTTTTACGCCCCGTGCACGGCTCAGGCCTTTCTAACCCTCACCTGCCCCTGTGTCACAGTAAGCAAACGCTTCTTGATTCAATCGTCTCGTGGCTTATAGGGCACGGGCAGAAAGGGCCACGGCTGGGCGAAAAGGCACGAAGCGGCTGCAGGCCTCGCCTGCCAGCAGTAGCTCAGGAGGAGGGCACACAGTGAGAGGCACTTCCTCATCGGTGCCTCCCCCTTCACGAGGCCACAGCAGCAACAAGCAGAAGCAGAGGTCTGAGGAGGTTGAATCGGAAGAGGTCAGCGACGATCATCCAGGAGACTCTCATGCACAAAAGGATGCACGCAAGTTGCGAAGATTGCTGCGCAACCGAGTATCAGCGCAACAAGCACGAGAACGGAAAAAGAACCACCTCACAAGCCTGCAGGAGCTGGTACGTTAATTGCATGCCTATATTATAAACCAGGAGCTGGTGGTTATCTATATGTGCAGGGTTGTTTTTCAGAACCATATATAAACCTATACATTGTTATTGGTTATTGGCAGGAAAACCACCAAATACACGGTCATATGCCGTGTACATATTACGGTTCTGGCCTACACATGTACCTGAGATATGCTGTTACTGCATAAGATCCGCCGTACTTAATTATTATTCATAATTCAAAAGTAAAGTTTGTGCAAGGCAGCAACTTTAATTTGTTTGTATGTCTACTGCCTTTCTAATCAGTAGCAAGCAGACATGGCCATACAGACCCTTGCTCACCAATGGCAATCTCACAGGTGATAAGATTTTGTCAGCTTAGGTACATGCATAAGACTGCAAAAAAAACTAATTCATTGCGCTCACACAAGCAGGTGGCGCAGCAGCAGTCTCGCATTACCTATCTCGAGCAGCAGCTGCACGTTGCAACCTCTGAAGCCGACACCCTCCGCCGCATCATCTTAAATATGCAGGTCTGTAAACAAAGCCTTTCGTGATCTAAGTAAGGAATTCCAATTTTGAGTTACCTTATCTAGCCTGCCTTCCTGATCCTGCCGCATTTTCCATTGGTCTCTTTGCTAAACCGCCTTGCTACCTTAAACAGAGAGACCATTTACTTTATAATTGTTTGCACAGGCAACAGAGGTGAATGAGCATGACGATGCTGCGGTTGTGCCTGGTGTTGGTGATGACACTGCGGCAGGTGGTGGAGGTTATGCTGGGGGGCGTGATGGTGGGTTTATTGCCGGCACAAAACAAGAGCGAGTGTGCTAGTAGTGTGGCAGCCTCCACACAAACCACTATGATTTTATTGTTGCTGTGTGTGAGCAATGTCGGTAAATCGCCTTTGCTTCACCAGGCCTGGAGCTAGAAGCACGCTATAAAGCATGCTGCAATAGCATTCATGGTGATGCCACTCTGTGTGTTTTTTTAGCAGATGTGCCGTGCCGCATTTGTAAATATATGTACGATAAAAAGCTGCAACTTGGGAGCGATGACTAGAACGTTATCAATCGGTTCACAGTTTTGCAGCTTCTTCTTGAAGATATATGATTGTGTCAGACCATCCATGGCAGAAAGAATATGGGCTGACCAGCAATCATTGGATCGTGTACTCAGCTGCATGTCAGCATGTAGTAAGAGCTTTTTCGTTTGTTTTGCTGTTGGATTCAGTCAAAAAATAGTACAGCCGCATTGCCGTGCGAAAAAAATTGAACTGTAGGGGTTCCAATCCACACTCGCGCATGACGACACACGCCCATGAAGGCGTGGTGTGGCTCCCGACATCCTTTTCGACACTGCCAACCGCCATTTCTTTAGGGGACTGTCCATCTCTTTGCCTTGTTGTAAGTAACGGGTGGCCCAAACCTGACTCATATACATACCAGCAGGCATAGCGTACATCTTGAGAAGCCATATGTACACGTGTAACCTGTTAGCAAGGTTATGTTTCTGAACACTCTTTTTGACGTTGCCGTGATATGTGAAGTGCTACGTCAGCCGCGGTATTCAGATTGATCTGCTCGTTGCACATCATGCACAAATATTTGAATGAGTCTGTGTAGGGAAGCAGTACACCGTCAAAGTACAGAGGGGGCAAGTTCAGAGTTAGAGTTCCTCTGTCTTTTGTGTGTTGACAGTGAGAGACTTCCTTTCAGCGTGAACTCTGAGCTTGTCTAGCATGGTCTGCAAATCCGCGTGTTCATTAAATTTTCCTCAAAAAATCTTTGAAAACAGACGCGACATTCAACGCAACCTTCAAAAATGTCTGAGCAATACTCCTGGTGGTGTGCAAGCCACTACCTCCCAACCGCCTGATTCCCATTAAAAAGCCTTCCTCTTTTTCTCCAGGGAATCTGTGTGTCTCTGCATCCATTAGTTACAATGTTACAATGGTTACAATGGTTACAATGGTTACAATGGGGGGTGACCTTTAGCCATGTTGTTGGGCTGGTTGGCTGCTGACTGTTCTCGGCCAGCCTTGAATAAACCCATAAGCTCTGAAAGAAAAGGAAAAGATTAGTGTTCTAAGAAAGAAGATACTGAACAAGCTGGTTGTTGACCTGTTGCAGCAAACAGGGTCGAGCTGCTGAGAAGTCCACAAAGAAAGGTGTATGCAAAAAGGAGAAGTGTGTCTCTGCATCCATTGGGTGAACGCAAAAATACATTCTTTCCGGATCCATGTAGGTGGTGTTTTCATTACCTACATTCTTTTTGGCGAAGCCCCAGTCATGGGGCGAAGCCCCTAGGTTTGATGTCTTCCCACCAAAGTTCACACCAGTGTGCGCAGGCCCGCCCAGCCCACCCCCCGCCCCCAAAATTTGCACAGTGACCCAGACTTACAAACCATGCAGCCCTGTGGTGTCAGGGGGTGGGGAGGGGCAGGGAATGGTGCTGCTGGGCACACCCCGGAACGAAAATTTGGAAAGTTGAGAATCAGGGCTTGGCCAGAGCCACACAGCCAACTTCCAGGTCTGAAACTTGGCGGAAAGGCCAAGCAAACTCGTTTGTCGGGGCATACAGGTTTTGGTGACCGGGGGTGCAGTGAGTAGTGCTGTGGAAAGAATTGACTCAATGTTTGGTAGCTGGAGGAAGCTGCCCGGCGGAGACCAGCCCATGCACCCCGGACAGCACCTGAAAGTACAGGCGTCATCAGAAAACGTCCCTGAGTGTGCCTGCTGAGTCCAGGGCAGAGGGGAGGCGTGGGCGGAAAGTTCGCTGGCACATGCAAGCACACGACTGGGTGCACGGATTTCTACAATCTAAGTTAATTAATTTTTAATGACGCGATGACGATGGGGGCGTGTTCTGAGAGGATGCGAGTCTCCATGTTTGACTGACTGATGTGAGCAGGTTGATGCATGCACGCGCACACGCGAACACACACACACACACACACACACACAAACACACACACACACGCACGCACGCACGCACGCACACACACACACACACACACACACACACACACACACACACACACACACACTCACTCTCTCTCTCTCTCACACACACACACACACACACACACACACACACACACACACACACACACACACACACACACACACACACACACAGGCATGCACACACGCACATACGCACGCACGCACACACACACACACATACACACACACACACACAAACACACACACACACACACATGTATAAGCGCGCACAAAGCACACACAAGTTGCCAGTTCACAGCGCAAAAGGCTTCGCCAACTTTTCAGCATCGCTTGCGATGCTTCCCCCTACTTGTCCTTTTCTTTTACCATACATTGCTTTTGCTCATATTAACAAACACCATAAAGTATTTGCCAGAGCAACACTCCTGGTGGTGTGCAAATCTCTGCATCCCAACCACCTGCCCCCAATTGATGAAATCCCTCTTCCTGTTCCTATTATTCAGGTGGGATGTTGTTTTCATTGCATTCATCAGGTGGTGCTTAACAAATCCGATTTTTAGCGAAAGTGCCAAATCAGATCCTCCCTTTCAAGACCAAGTAAATGGAAAGTGTCACGTTCAACTCAAGCATTGGTTAGCTTATTGCACACACAAAATAGGGAGGATATGGATTGAAGTTTGCTGCACCTCCTACGACGCTGCTCTCCTGATGTCTGCTGTTTTGTGCTGCCGAGCTTGGAGTGGGAGTGTGTGTGTGTGTGTGTGTGCCTGGTATTTGAAGCTGGCTGGAGCATGACGTGGATAGCTTGCTACTCTCTTGCTTTGCTGGTTGCTCTCTCTCTCTCTCTCTCTCTCTCTCTCGCTCTCTTGCTTTTCGCCACTGACCTGTGTATTTGGATTGACGGGCTCTGATGTATCTTTATCTCAGCATAGATTACAGTAGAGAGATTCATTCGAAATCCAGACAGTTGTGGACTCAACTAACATCCTGAAAAGTTTCTCTCACAACATCTTATAAATAGACAAAGGAAAAGCTTGCTGGAACACTGCTGACCCAATCATGGGTCTCACACGGCTTCACACACAGAGTTTCACAATACTTTGGTTTCATAAATCAGGTGTCATCCTAACTTTGTAAAACTTGGAGCAATGACCTGCCGCACTCAAAGCTGCGGTAATAAATGCACTGCAGCTAGGGCGTGTGACAAAAGAGTGCTTCGTGACACAACTAATTAGAGCAAGAATACGTAGATTATTCTACTAGCCTGCTGTGCTCGGCAATTTAATTGTTGTGCTTAGGCTTTGTTGTCAGTGTCTTTGCTTCAATATTTGCATTGATAGGCAGCCAAGACGGCGCGGCCAGCTGATATTTTCTTGTGGCTATTTTCCAGGCAGATTAGGGGGGGAAAGAAAAAAATTATGCGGGCAGCAAAACAACACTCCCCACACACGAAGGCGCACGTGTCCCGGCGCACGAACTGCACGCCCTTGCAGTCGATGCGCGCGCCGCCGTCGTCGTCGTGCGCCAGGCCGACGTACCTCTTTTTGGAGAACAGCAGGAAGGGCCGGTAACACTTCTCGAAGCACATTGAATTAAAAGGAGCCACTTTGGTACCGGGTACCGAAGAGCTCCTCCACAATTTAGGAAGAAAGGGGATAATGGGGATCAGGAGGGATGCAGGCTTTTTAAACTTAGACCAGCTCCTGATGAGAGTTGGCAATAGTACTGGAAAGTGCACGCCTGGTATGGACAAGATTAGCAACGTAGTTGACAGAATGCATACGGAGCTTGGAGACAAGTCTGTTGACTCTTTGAGGATTAAGACCCAGATTTTTGAAAGGCTCCGGTGTGTGATGTTGTACATGGTACCACCCACTCCCATAAGATGGTGTGGAGGATAACGGAGGCTCCTTGAAGGATGGTGCAGAGGCCTTTGTGCTGTTCCTGCACGGCGCTCAGCTGGTTCTGAGATCTAGTGTCCTCACAGTACTTAATCTCGATGAGGTGGATGCCACGTTGAAGTATGCTGAGATCTTTGGGTCGGTGCTGTCTGGGGAAGGTCGATCTGCTGATGACTGGTGGTGCTGCTGAGGTGCTCTTGGTCTCCCTCAGTTGCCCCCTGCCACTTCGAAGAACCCACCAACCTCCATTCTTAGATTGCTGCTTTTTTTGGTATTGCTGAGACGGGAGCGACCTCAATACAGCATCTGGACGGCTGGAGGTTAGCCTGCTTTCGTCTGAGAAGCGGTGTGGAAAGAGCACTTAGGTATACTCCCAGTTTCAGCTGTCCCCAAAGAGAATCTGGTGATTCTGCATAGCCAGCCAATTGCGTAAATGCTACTACCTATATCCATGAAGATAGAGCAGGATCCTCGAGAGCCAGTTTTGCCGATAGCTTTGAAGATCATGCTGCATGCTAAGTTGTGCCTTTTAACAATCATACTCCTTATTTATGTGTGTTGGCACCCAGAGAGAATGTGTACTACGGCACTGTTGGGTTGTGGGCAATCATCAACAAGGGCGGGTCAGACTTGTTGACCGCTTTAAACAAATCATATGTTTTTGGTTGTACAGGGTTTTGTTCTGTACTTCATGCACTTGGTTTTACCAGGGACGTAAGGCGTCATGGTGTACCTGGATTGGATAGGTACCAGAGCCTTGAGGTAAGTGTACTGGACCGTGTTTGGGCGTTTTTTTATGATTTGATGTTCTTCGTATTATCTTTGCAAGCCAGAAGATGCTGTAGATGGAAATTTCCTCAGGGCCAGCTGTTTAGATGGAAGTGTACGCAACATCAGCGTAGGTTGTAATTTACAGTTTACTGTCCAGCAAGAGCTCAGCATATTTATTGCCTATAATAACTGCGTGGGACTTGACTTTGTAAAAATTAATGGGCAATGGTGACTGGTGGATAGCTTTGGCAATGGATTGGAGGACGTCTCCCTGGATGTGGTGGCGATGGAGGTTTGGGTGTGAGAGCTGCTTTTTATTATGGTGAATTGAGGCTAGGCCATCGTGGCTATATATATGGGAGTAGCCGTGAATTGATGCGGCTGCTGTGGCAGCTAGCTCCGCACGTGAGATGGTATCTAGTATCTAATATACCCATGCTTCTTGGGTTAACGCAGTGGGATACGTTTAGTTGAGGGGAGTACACGCCTGATCCGGTGTCTTGCCCTTCTTCGTTTTATTAGGGGTTCCATCAGTGTAGGTTAAGTCCCGCCAATTTTGTACTTTACGGGTCAGGTTTGGACTGGAGCTGTGTTGGGGCACTGTGTCAGAGCTCTGAGTCGGTTCTGGGTACTTGTTTAATCTTGGGCAGTTTCTGCTTTTAGTATTCCACATGGCAATAATGTGCATATCCCCAGTGTGTTGGGAAGTGGCGTTGGGAAGTGGCGTCTGTATATTTGTGCATATCCCCAGTGGTGTTGGGAAGTGGCGTCTGTATATTTTTCCAGAAGGGTACTACTTATGCATATTGAAGATGTCCTGATGGTATGGAGCCTAAGAATTTATGCATGTGCGGGATATTGCTTGCGGCAGAGCGACGCGTAGGGATTTGTGGTCATTCTTTTATTCCAGGAAGGAAGGAACATGAAGACTGCTGTTGCCTCTGCGCTAAGGGCAGCAGAGTAAACGGCATGTCTTGTTGCTAAATACTACATGATGTTTTCACGGTAAATGGGATGGCAGGTAAAGGAACCAGTGAACTTTGAGGAGAAGGCGTTGCAGCTTGCTTTGAAGGCCCTATCTCTTGGTTGTTCACTCCAGTATTGAAGGAGCGTGGGGTCATGCTTAAGGGGGGACGCTATTTTTCCTTAGAGACCAGGGCCCATTTTTGCAATATATAGCGAAGTAACCTTATTTTGCCTTAACGCTGTACTACCGTATAATGTGGCTGTGTAGACTTCACTGGTCATGCATTCGCCTTACATCCTTCCCAAATACATTTCTCTTAACCTGCCTCGTGATGTCATTCGCAGTACACACAGCTTGATTTAGACTTCATATTCATTCTGTTAATCACGCTGCCAAACTTGTCCATACCAGACGTGCGCTTTCCAGTATTATTGCCAACTCTCATCAGGAGCCGGTCTCAGTTCAAGCCTGAAACCCTCCTCATGATCCCCAGTGATCTGTTTTATTTTCTATTGGTGGAGGAGATTTACGGTACCCGGTACCAAAGTGGCTCCTTTTCCTCAATTCCTGTGGGGGGTGGCAGGCTGGAAGTGGTTTCTTTTTTTTGGTTGTTCTTTTCTTTCCTTAATTCAGACTCTGTGTTCACAACCTGCGTTTTGAGACAGCGAACCACAGTAACTCCCCCACCTACGTGATGCTGATGATATCCAAGTTGAGCAGCATGCATGTCTTTCTTTTCCCCCTTTTTTTTTTGCTATAGCTCAACTGCCCTCGCTGGCGGATATAGCTGTGTAACCCTTACCCTTACCCTAACCCTTTCTTTTCCACCACTGCGTCGATCCCCATGTGATTTCTCAACAGAAAATATGCATCTATTTCCCCCAAACAGGAGCTCACGATCATGTGTCTACTTTTTAAATACAGAACAACAACAAAAATTCCCCTCCGTGAAATTTTTGCTTTCTATGAGCAGTCTAGCAGTCGCACTTCTTGACTGAGGGCCTTATTTTGGTAAACCTTTGCTTGTAAATCTTTGCAGAGTCCACAGCAGCTGAGAAGATCAGGAGCTGCAAATCAGGAGATGCATGATCAAAGCACCAAATCGAGGCTTACAATCAACAAGCAAAAAAGGAATAAAGTTGACGAGATCTAAAATTGCCAGCCATCTAGCTACCGTGTTTGTGCCAAAAAAGGTCTAAACCACTCCCCTCCTCATTTCTGTGCCAAATGTCTGGTCTAGGCAACGCACTGCCAGCAAACCAGCAGGGTCGTGCCCACTTCAACCCAATCTTTGCCGCTTTTATATATATATGGTTGTTCAAATAAGAGCGAGCAATTCAAGACATTTTACTCTCCATAATAGGTCTTTGTACCCTTTTGCACAACAATGGAGGTGAACAAGCAGGATTATCCCATTGATCACTAGTCTGAAGTCTTAGTGGGGGTCCTTTCACATACACTGTTCTTGGTTATCATTTGCTCCTGCCTCTCACACATTGTGCGAGCCCCGTGACTGCTGGGGAAAGCCACAACATCTTCTTTCCCCCCTTTTTACAAAGTGTACCCACATCCAATTCAATATTAGCTAGTAATAGCCACCTCTTGTTCGTGACATCAAACACGAGAAATGTCCCTCCCAAAGAGCTTTGTTCTAATCCCTGTGTGTGTAATGTGTGTGTGTGTGTTTGTGTGGACGTGTGTGTTTTATGTGCAGGGGGATGTGTGAGTGCGTGTACGTGTGTGTGCGGGTGTGTGTTTGCATATGTAAGTGTTGCTGATAAATGTGGGCATCATGCAGCTCACCTCTGCGCCTTATTAACTATGGTGCAATTATGAGTGATTAATTGAATGGCTGATGAATAAGCAATAAGTGTGCAAGTAGCCTGCTGTGGTTGAGAGTTTTGTGAGGTAGAAAGGACGCCAAAGTACATGAACATACACGCCTATGCTTGCGGCAATACATGATTGATGTAACTTACACATATACACATACATAGCAGTAGACACGCAAAACAAGCATAACAACACACGACAACTGAAGAGTGAAGAGTTGGAGCATGGATGCATACACTCAATTATTAAAAACAGTTGGAATCCAAGTCAAGTGATCCTTCTACCCTTCACACTTACAATCGCTGGCAACAAGGACTTGATTCCTGAAGCTGAACTGGCTGTATGTTTCGAACGACTTCCAGACAAACTGCAACATTTGACAGGCATGTGTGTAGACGTGTGGGAAAGAAAAAGATAGAGTTTGTGTGTCAAGTGTACATATGGTTGTGAATGTGCTGACCTCTGAAGGCACACGCCAAAAAGCTCTTCCAAGCAAATACTTTTTATACGACACAATGTATGTTAGCTTCAGCGAATAAGAAGCAGGGATGTGTCATTCGGTATTTTGAGGCGTTCAATACGGTAAAATACACGTCAAGTACGGAATACGCGTATAATACGATCGTATTTTTAAGCAATTTCGGGAGTGCCGGTTTTTGACCCAAAATGGACCCAATTCGCCCCAAAATCACCCAAAACGTTCCCAATTCTTTTCCAATATGTTATGCGTTATTATTATATTATATAACAGCACTGAAAGCTCACTGGAACGGCCGTTGTTGGGGCAAAAATTGCCTAGAAAGGCCAAAAAAGGCAAATTTTGCAATCATATAATAAGGCCCAATTTGTTCAATATGGTGAAATACGCGTTAAATACGATACGGCGTATTATGACCTGTATGACACAACCCTGATCAGAAGAGAAATAAACACAGGCACAAGCGTGTCAGATGTACAATTGTGTGTGTCATTACTGGTGCTGTCACACAGCGCCTGGACAATTATAACCCCCCCCTGTATAATACTAGGTTGGCCAGATATGAATTATGACACCAGGCACCACACATGCATTGTCAGTAGAAGAATCCCACACGTAAACTGCTCTAGATAATACGCATCAGAGGGCACTGGCCAAACCTGAACATTGCTCTGAACTTGCAGCTTGCACATGCACAAAGAATCACAGGTCGTGAGACTATTACGACACGGACTGCACATGCAGGGGCGCACACCCTACAGCACACAGACAACGGTTTTCTCTAATTATGCAGGCACTCACCCCAGCACTGGTGCCGAAGAAGGGGCCTAATTGAGGTACATCAAACACCGCGTTGTCTTGGCCGACGTAAGCGGCGGAGCCCTGAAGTGACGTGTGGAAAGAAGACGTCAGTCAGGGCAGCACACAAAGAACAGGGCAAGTAGCTTTTGACGAGCAAGTGCGCCCTGACTTTGCCGAATCACAGAGGCTCATGCTTAACAAGTAGTGTGTGATCCTGCAGATCACAAAAAATGGGGCGGAGCCTGCACTGCAACCTGCATTGAAGTTGTACCTAATGTATTGAGAGTAATTCAGGGGGGGCTACACTCCCTCTGCACCCCACTGCTCCTGTTCAACCTGAGATGGCAGCCTGGTCTTTGCAATGAAGAGCGGCAATCAAATGAGTTCGACAATTCAGGGGGGGCGTTCGACAATTCAGGGGGGACCCCCCCTGCACCCCCCCGCTCTTGCGTTTGCACAGTCCCTGTCATACCATTCCGTGTCTGAAGCTGTTTGCTTGCCAATGGTGTGTAGGACTTCCGATATATACCTTAACAGCTGTATGCTCACAGGTGAGCGAGCAATTCAAGGTGGCTGCAATCCTTCTTCTGCTCTTCTGAACGCCTGAGCTCCATACGGTTGTTCAAAGCCACCACCTCTGGCAGAGCTACTGCTTCCTGTGCCTGCTAAAGGGCATTGCCAGGGTGAGACTGTTGCTCCAAGTGCTGTGCCAAGTGCTGGACGCGGTTCCTCTCTCGGGCCCTCACTCGCCTGTCCTCCCGAGTGCTGTGAAGCTGCTGCCGTCTCTGCTCTGCTGCTGCAAGGGATCGGTCGGCCTTGATGGTAAACCACACTCAACGACACTACTGCTCAGAAGAGGAATAAGAATATGATGGAACACATTTTGATATATGATAATACACCCAATTGCATCTAGGGGAAATAGTGACACGCGACCCCTTCGGGGTCGCGCGTGGAGGGGGGTTTGACCGGGGTGTTCTGGAATCAGCGCAAAATTGGCTATTGTTTCATACAATTTTCACACTGAAAGATTGCCTGGCTGGCTCAACGCTGCATTCTTCTGCCACGTTGCGGGGTGAACATAAAGGGAATACGCCCAGGGGGGCCCCTAAACTGGTATTTGGGGCGGACCAGTTTACTACTCCTCACATGAATTTTCCTGACCCCCCCCCTAAAAAGTCACCCTAATTGGCCGTCTAGTATTTGTCAACAGTGTGTAAAGGCTGGCACACCCTCCGTGAGAACACAGCTAACAAGATAAGAGGTTCACAGTCTCCCCACTGTACGCTCAAATTTCACACTGCAGACCATAAGAGCCCTGACGCACGGGAACAGGCAGGCAGTGTGCTAGAAGTAGTTGCATACCAAACAAGCATCACAGTTCCTATGCCTCGCAGCACCTACAAGTACTAAGTCGCCTAATATGCAAGCAAGTGACTCGAGGCAGAGCCCACGCAAGGCAGGTACATAGGGTTGGCCAGAATCGAATATATACACCGTACATGACCGTACGCTTGGTGATTCTCCTGCCAAATATACCATATATATACCGTATATATATGGTTCTAGCCAACCCTACAGGCACACCCTCCACCCCTGCTACCCTGCTGTTGGCATGAGGCTGAGCTATGAGAGATGTTGAGGTGATAATGCAGGGCTTCCCTTGTACAAAAAAAAGCGCACAATATGCGCTCAAACCACTCCTTTCCCAACCACGATACTATTGCAAAGCTGCGTCTCGCTGTAACCAAGATGACAACCTCATCTGCTCTGCACACTACTCCTTCTCTGCTGTTTTACACCAGCTACTCCAATACATTTGATTTGAAGAGCAAGCATACAAGAACTTTTTATCCTTGCCCACCGCTGTTTGAGTACTCGGTTCAAGTATACAGAGGAACCAACAAGAGACACACCTTGTGTGAGTATTTGAAGGGCCGCTCAGCAGCTTTCATTGCCTCCAGGTCACCTCCGCCTGTTTCTCCTGATAAGCGGTGCTTGGAAATGATCTTTGCAAGGAATTGACCCTGCTGGCGAGCCACCTGCAGCAATCGTGCGTGCATGTATATGTGTGTGTATGTGTGTGTGATTGATTGATTGAGTAATTGAGTGAGTGAGTGAGTGAGTGAGTGGGTGAGTGAGTGAGTGAGTGGGTGAGTGAGTGAGTGAGTGAGTGAGTGAGTGAGTGAGTGAGTGAGCGTAGTACACAATTCTTTTTATTATCAAAAAACACACTTCCTCGTCCATTGTCCTTAAAGTACCCATTCCTGGGAATTTACAGGGGTGAGTAATTAACATGCAAGAGTGCTACCCTCAGATGCTGAACAGATTCAGGACGATCGGCAACAGCTCCTCAGCCTGATCAGCGTGTTGCTTGTTCGACACAAATCTGCATGAGCCACTTAGGCCCACAAGAACTGGTGGTGCAGTAGGAAACACATACAGTCCCTGACACAGTCTCATTTGAAAGAAACTATCCTGGCGACTGGAGCTCTGACAGCCTGCCAACTGGTTGGGTTTGGGTTAAGACAAGCAACATGAAAACCTGGCAACTAATACCCTCACAGCTACACATCTGGCCAGAAAGACAAGCAACATGAACCAAATCCCGGAAACTGAACCCTAACAGCAACACACCTGGGCAGTGGCTGGCAGTGCACGGAGTCCACTATCAATATTCTTCAGAATTTCCAAGAACTTTTCCCGTGAAATCTTTGAGTTGCCGTCCAGTTCGGCAAGGGGGCCCAGCGTCTTGCCTGCAGTGCCAATCGAACAATTGAGTCAAGGCTGACAACAAACGCGTGCCAGTCAGTGCCAATCAAGTATCTAATTTGAGATCAACAAGGCGCTGCAACTTGCATCAAATTGCATCAACATAAATGCACTACCCCAGACAACAGTGCTTGGGCCTCATACAACGATCCTGCAACCCTATATGACAAGCTCCACCTAGTGTACAATGCCCTTAGACGACACAGAATGCGTAACCCTTGAACAATAATCCTGCATTTGCCATGAGATCTCTCTCTCTCTCTCACTCTCTCTCTCTCTCTCTCTCTCTCTCTCTCTCTCTCTCTCTCTCTCTCTCCATTCTTGCTCTAGCCCGCTGTCCTACTATCCGCAGTTTTGCCCATTGCAAACAGTATGTGAAACTCTTTCTTAAGCCAAGTAGGCTGCACCGAGCACAACAGACCGCTATACCTGCAGCAACCCGTTTCACAAGCCCATTCCAACGGGGTGTGAGCCCTACTCTCGGAATCGTGTTCAGAAATTCTGCGTGCTCCCTGAGATGGCTGAACTGTTCACTGCCCTGCAAGCATGGAGGGAAAGGGTCGAGCTCCTCACTACTTGCTTGCTTTACATCTTTATATGAATGAAAGCTGCTTACTTTATGAATGAAAGCTCTCCATGAGCTGAGCACCATAAACAGAGTACGGCGGAAATGTGCATATGCCAAGGATAAAAATTTTCCAAATTTTAGCTCAGTCCTCAAGACCTTGCTGACTGTTATCCTCAGTCAGGAAAACCAGCCAGCGTTTTTGTAGCTTTATAAGTGTCATTTACATAGTGAGTTAATATGAAGGCATACAGCAAGGCCCACCTTCAACAGGAGCAAGCGCAGCTCCTCCACCGTCAGCATGTCGTCCTTGTCAGTGTCAGACTGCACGTGCCAAATCATGTGAGTGGTGCATGCATCAATTGCCATCTTTATTGCGTGACACATGCATACAATGCAAAACACGCATGCGTGGGGCTGGACAGGACCGTCAACACACCCTGTATCTGACCTGACACATGGAATCCTCTTATGTGCTAAAAAAGTCGTGCACACAATGTAACTGCGTACGTATGCATGGTTCTGGCTGACCCTACACATGCGTGCTGCACTCAAAACCAGCCAAAAGCACTGCTCCTGTGGGAATTTTTGCAGGTTGCGCTAGTGCTAGTCGTTAGACTCACCTGTTTAAAGAGTTCCTCTGCGTAAGCCAAGGCAGAGGGCTGCTCAATGGTGGCGGCGTCACCCTTTCCAAGCACAAGTAGAGCAGAACAGAGTGAGTAGTGAGTAGCCATTAAAAAAGCATGGGTTTCTAAGAATGGTTTGCAGACATGGGCACAGAGTAACAAGAGATGAAAACAGATAGCATAAAGTCATTTGAGACGCTCAATGGCGGCATCGTCATCCGCACCAAGCACGAGATGAACAAGTAGCACGAGCATGGGAAAGGTGTACCTAAAGGCTGCTCTCAAGCGAAGCCGTTCAGTTTTTGGCTATCAATTGCAGTGGCATCAACTTTTCAGGTTTTGGAGCATAAGAGGAAACAAAGGATAGGGAGGAAGGCTTAGGATTGCAGTGGACAGAACGGAAGTAGAAAAAACGGACATGGCTATCAGCTGCTTATGCATCATGCAAGCTCAGGAGCTCAGGTTCTTCTCAGAGTCTTCTCTCTTCAGAGTTTAAGAGTCTTCTCAAAGTCTCAGAGTCTTCTCAGAGTCTTCTCTTTCAGAGTCTTCTTACTGCACACCAACAGATCATAACTTAAGAGGTTGTAGCATACTGTGCACATACACACACACATACGCACACACTAGCATACATGATGTGCACAGTCAAAAGACTCCCTTATTCCAGAGCTCATCATCAACGAACTTCTGCTTTTTTACTGGACACAGAATTCCAAAGAGACCGTTGACGCACAAAAGCGAAGATGCTGCCCTTGCTGCCGTTAACCTCCAGGTAGTTGTTGGTCAGAATGCTGCGGAAGTGGTTCTGGTTCTCTAACTTGGACTGCAAGCTCTTTATCAAGGGATTCCTGCAAATGTTAATATGATAATAATGTTATCAAGGGATTCCTGCAAACGTTAATATATGATATGTAATACCAAAATTCCTGTTTGCATATGTAAAAGAGCGCCGGTCATTGACCCCGAATGGAGCCACTGTGCCCCCCAAACACCTCAATTTCCAATTTCATTCTAGGCAAAATGATTGCTGAAGGTCACACCTGGGCAGGGAATTGCCGAGAAATTACTCACAAGTAGAAAAAAGGATCCTGTAATGATACCGGGAGTATAGCGAGTAATTAGTGAATCATTTGGACGCATTGCAATGTTGAGTGCGAAGACTAATCTAGAAAATCGTGGCCTCGCAATCTTTGACCTAAAATAGCCGATTTTCTAGCTGGAGCCCGCTCAAAGCACCTTTTGCCATTCATCCGGAACACCTTGCCGTTTCAGATGTAGGTGATCAAGTTTTGCAAGCCCCCTCATGAAATGAGGTTAAAACAGAGCTAAGCACACAAAATTGCCTGTTTGCAAGAGCTCGCAAATTATGTATAAATTTGGCTGGCCTCGTGCTAATTATTTGGGCACCTCGCATTAAGAAGTACTTGCAAAACGTTAGTAGCAGTACGGTAAAATGGAATACTTTTATCAAAATGTGCTATAAAAAAGATTGCTACGACATATCTTTGAACTAGCACAAAGACTTTTTCACACATCAAGGTGATTGACACACAGCTCTAAATGGTCTGAATATCATGAAATTGCGAACAGGATTATTCTACCCTCCACCACTTTACTTACATCGCAACGCCTGTTGCCCAGACGCAGGCGCCGAACTTGATTTCTCGGAGGTTGTTGCTTTTGTCCACAATGTTCACAATTCCTCTTGAAACAGACGCCACGCGGCTGTTTAATACAAGTTCAATGCCTGTGCAGTACAGGAATTAAGGTAGAGGTTAAAAAACTAAACTACTGTCAGAAAGTATATCATCGCCAATTTCAAACGATATACCACCCACAGCAATCGATAACTAGAGACGTACCCCTGCTGTACAGTAACAAATGGTGCCACTTTGTTACCAGCACTTAACGAAACTTGTGCAGCAGTTGGAACAAATTTAAATGAGCTCAGAAGTTTTGACTGAGGAAAGGAAATACGTCATTCCAAGCCACAGATGTTGTACACATACATAGCCAGAAGCTTGAGCCTTATCCATGATTCCTTGTAGGTTCACCTCGAAAAGCTTGCACACATACGGACAAGTTTTTGTAGCGAACGTGGCAACTCTGCCTCGATACTTTTCCGTCCCCTCAACAGGACTCAATCCCACAACCTCCCCGGCCGTGATTCCTTGGCCTGCCTTTTTGTTGAGGTCATATCAAAAGACTTAACACCATTGGCAAGCAAATGCGCACCGATGGTACTTGAGTCCTCCGATATGTAAATCAACAATCAAGAATGACAGGTAAGCAGGGCGTGCAGCAGCAGCCGGTTCATCAAGCACCCTAAAACTTAAGGGCAGCAACCCACACTGATTTGTTGCAAGTCTCCTCCTACAACGCGCATCACCACGTTACAGCACTTCAACTACATGCAGTACCAAAGCAAGCGTCTCACACTTCATCGCTCCCGTTACTGCACTCCAGCCAGGTGCAGCACTGCTCCCTTCAACGAACAGCACCAGCACCACGTTACTGCACGTACACTAAATGCAGCACCCTTCAACGAACAGCACCAGCACCACGTTACTGCACGTACACTAAATGCAGCACCCTTCAACGAACAGCACCAGCACCACGTTACTGCACGTACACTAGATGCAGCACCCTTCAATGAACAGCACCAGCACCACGTTACTGCACGTACACTAAATGCAGCACCCTTCAACGAACAGCACCAGCACCACGTTACTGCACGTACACTACATGCAGCACTGGGCGCCTCAGGTCTTACCTTCTCGCGTGAACACGTCGGCCGTGTAGTTTGAAATCGCACGGTCGTATGTACTCAGCACGTGATCTTGCAGCTCAATGACTCTGATTTGCACGTCTTGGATGAGCTTTGGGTACAGCTTGCTGCACGGACAGGTGAGCATTACAGGTGTGCAATGTGCAATACAAGTGTGCAATGTGCAATACAGGTGTGCAAAAGGGAAGATCGACACATTTGCACGCAGGGCCATTCATTGGCGTGCTGTTGGCATGCTTGTGGGTACAAATCCACAGATTTGCTGACAACGAATATGCATGCACCTTTGCCACACATCAAAAAAAGAAAAGTATAATTCAAGAGTTGGAGCGGTGCCTCAGGACGTCCAGATCACAGTGTCTCAACTGGCACAGCTATTTAAAATGGAACAGGTAAGAAACAGGAGATTAACAACCTTAAATCGTCTTTGACCATATCAAAGAGCTCTGCTGCGACCTCAACTCCGGTTGGTCCTCCGCCCACTACCACAAACGACAGCAGCCTCTTGCGCTCCTGCTCCAAGACATGCATATGTGAATGCACTTGTATTGTAAAAGTACACGTGCACTGTAAAAGTACATAGGCGTTGTGTCAATGACAGCTACGTGGTGGAAAAACGAACCAGCACACAAAAGCTGCAACTCTCCCATTGGGTCACTTTCACTCACTGTGCCACTCTAATTAACTTACTCATTTACTTACTTGAGATGTATGAGACAGGGCTGCCCTCTCAAAGCACTCGCTGACACGTAAACGTAATGCTTGCGTCCTCATTGGACCTACCTGATTCATAGGGTGCTCACACACTAACCTCGGGTGGTGTCTGCGGCAGGGCTGCCCTCTCAAAGCACTCGCTGACACGGAAGCGTAACAAGTTTGCGTCCTCAATGGACCTGCAGGAATGTGTGGAGTGTTCACAGCAACATTTGAACATCAACACACTTGAGCATTTCATACACTCCGTCTTCTGTATAGCTCCTTGCCTGCATTGATGCTGATTTCAATTTGGCAAGAAGCAAGGAAGTTCACATGGTTTTTCAGCCACTGCAAGCTGGGCTGGCCAGAGCTGGTCCTATAAAGGTGCACTTGTGCAAGATTAGTCCTCTCCATCCATAATTTTAACAGGAGCCTAGAGTGTAACACTTATCACACGTAACACCTGTAAACCTACACTTCAGTACCAGCAATCACATGCAACATCTGTACAACCTACACTTCAAAGCGCTGGCTTTTTCCCAAGCTAGAGCTATCCGCATACACACATGCATTCTTTCACCAGGGCCATTTGCAGGACAGCTGTGCAGACAATATATGCACGGTTCCTGCCATCCCTTACCACACAGCTTGATTGACAATCTTCTTGATGTTTATTTGCCAGAACTACTGTGTGCAGGAAACACATGTACACCCCTGCCACCCCATAACCTCGTAACGAGATCAACAATTCTTCGCAAGCACGCTCACTTGAACAAGTTGCAGTGCTCTCGGATGCCCTGAATGCCAAACGTATTGTTGATCGAGCCCACCTGCGAGTGAAGGTAAGAACAGACCTAGATTGCATACTTCTGCCTGTGTCCTTGTGTCATAGCCGTACGAATGCCCATCCTACTGCCTAGCACCTCGCAGTGAGCTCATGCACACGCTCCCTGCCTAATACCGCTACGCTCTCTGCCTAACACCTCTACCGCTACGCTCCCTGCCTAGCACCTTGCAGTGAGCTCATGCACACGCTCCTTCTAATCAGTCTCCTTGCGTGAAAGTCACACGAATCAGTGTTGTGCAAATACGCCATGTTTATTTTTAGACCGCATATTTGATTTGGTTTCGGAACATTGCGGCCTAGCATCATTTATCATATAGTGAGGGCAGTGAAAAGATTTGAGCAAAAAAAACCACCCTTTTGGTGCAAAAAGTGACCGAATCAATTTAACGTGCCTGTTTTGTATTTTACTGTTCATAATGGTACATAATGGTCTGTACATGGTCTGTACATATTGTCTGGACGCACAACCGTACAAGTGCACTATTTGACATGTGACATATGACCGTACACCGTGTGTGCATGAGACTGATACAGATGCGTAAATGCATTTGTACAGGCAAAGCCAAGCATACCTGCTTCCATTCTTCATTCTTCGCTTCCCATCATCCTCTTGCAATGCGAGGAAAGCAGTTTGGAGCGTTTGCTGCAAGTCACTCACCCCCACAAGCAGAAGGTCGTAAGAGACTTTGAAACAGGCCTCATCCAATCCACTGTCCGCAGGGAAGCAGCACACGAGTTCTTTCTTGACAGGGTCGATGTCTTTGCAGACCGCCTCATAAAAGTCCCCCTGGATGAATTGAAAATACAAGTAGGTGAAGGTGAAGTCAGCTTTTAAATATTGAGTGTGTTTTTACAAAACAAGGTCAATAAAGTCGTAACTGACATTCCACTCCACTCCCTTATGATGGTTTAGACA
>Ga0307945_1000147_pt1:37500-40137 | contig 40137 bp, 44 predicted proteins | sample OrgLakmetagen228_FD_201818 | JGI IMG/M metagenome (GOLD analysis project Ga0307945, IMG submission 201818) | Saline water microbial communities from Organic Lake, Antarctica - #228 | ecosystem: Environmental > Aquatic > Non-marine Saline and Alkaline > Saline | place: Antarctica...
ACACACGCAGCTCTCCGTGGCCTTCTTCTGCTTCTCCACCACCAAGACCGTGTTAGATCATTGTAACTACCGCTTCCCCATCAACCCCATCCACAACCTGTTTCCAAACAGCGCGGCCTACCATGATGTTCACCACGACTTCCATGGCCTTAAGACTAACTTCAGCCAGGTATTTAATACATACACACACACGTGTGTGCGCAATGTTCATAAAGTGTGGCCTAGCACGATCTGCACCACAACTTCCCATGGCCTCAAGGCCGACTTCAGCCAGGTGTTTAGTATGCATATGCATATACAATATACAAACACATATGTGTAGATGTTTGCATGCATCACGTTTTTCCTGTTTTTGCTTCCTCGCTAGGTATATGAATGTGCACAAACACATAGAGAATCTCGCACATGATTTCCCTTGTCCGTCACTTAAGTGGACATACACACACAAGCACATACACACACAAACACACACACAAGTGCGCACAAACACACACACAGCCCTTCTTTGTCATGTGGGACATCATGATGGACACGTACCTGGACCCTAGAACACTCCAGCTCAGCCCTGAGGAGGTAAGTCCATGCGACCATGCATTCATTGAGCCACACATTAATCCCCATTACCCTAGCTGCTCAATGCACTTGGACTGCAAACTTTGGACAGCCTCTGTCTGTCCCGACCTACAATTGAGGTGTGAGGTGTGCTTGAGAAATGATGAATGCGTGCGTGTACGTGTCCACGTACTGTTGGCAGGTGACCGTGCCAGCGTGTAGCCTCCACGTACATTTATGTTTTATGTACCTGCACAATGCAATGTTGGATAACAAAGACAGTGCTTATAACTTATAATTGCATACTCAGACTGTGTACCCATTTACCATCCTGCCCTTACCAAACAGCAAGCGTTGCCGAGACCCTCAGGCTCAGCAGCAGCAGCAGCAGCACGCACACACACACACACAATTACACAGCTAGATTAGCCAGAGCCAATAATGGTTATTGTAATAACTAATGAAATGGGCGGAACGCCTGTTTTCTTGCCCCGACACACTGCAGGCAGCAGCTGCTGCACCTGCAGCACCAGCGGCAGCTCTGAAGGGGATGTCAATCAAAGCGGAGCAGGCTTTAGGTTTAGGGGTGAGTGCACACTACTTGCTAACAAACATTCGATTTGCAATTCTTAGTATCGCACTTAAAGCTCCCTCTCTGAAACTCCTAATTCCAGGATACAATACATGCACGTGTGCACGTCTTGTTGCAGGTACAGCACCAGGAGGGAGCAGGCACGCGGGCTTCTCGTGCCACCTCTCCTGTAGGGCAAGAGGATCAGGGGGGCCACACCACAAGCAAAGTGCGCAGCAGACGAAAGCCTGTTGCGTGACTTTGACCCTCGGGAAGGGCACAAAGAGTGTGTCTGAGTTCGTCGGACAATTTTGCTTCATTGCCGACTTTGTTGATGCACTAAGTGTGTGCTTGCTGTGTGCAGGTCACAGGCTGATCACGTCATAGGTCAGAAGGTCTTGCAGGGTTGTGTGTGTTGCCTTTGTTTGTAAGTACCAATCAATATTTGCAGGGTTGTGTGTGTCACTTTTGTTTGTAACCATTCAATGCTTGCAGAATTGTGTGTTACCTTTGTTCTAAGTACGTAAGTACCATTTAATGCTTGCAGGATTGTGTGTGTTACCTTTGTTTGTTTGTAAGTACCATTCAACGTTTGGTTGCCATTTAGTTAAATTGCTGAGAGGATTAGATCCTTCTAAACTACAGTGTTGAGGGAGATGTGCTGAAGGCTGTTTCAGTCAGAGTGAAGAGAGGGAAAGAGGAGAGCTCTGCAGGCTTATAACGACTCTTATTGTGAGTACAGTTTTGATAGAGTTGGATTAACGATGGGCATGATAGGAGGGAGACAGAGAAAGAGAAAGAGAGAGAGAAAGAGTGTGTGAGTGTGCAACGCAATCGAGAAGTACAGGCATGTCTCGTTTGCTCATGTGAGTGAGGGAGATATTGTGAGAAAATGAAGAGAGAAGAGTTGTTTGTGGCGTGGGCTGGCCCTCACAGCATTTCTATAGCATTCCTTTTGGCAACCCCTGTCCCTCGCATATATTTCAAAGTTTCCTTCTTTACAAACCTTGTTTAGTCGCAATTGCACCGTCTCATTTTTACATTGGACCCTAGGACTTTGTCCTAGGCTTATGGATTGCTAGAGAAACTGAGAGCCTTATAGCTTAAAATTTGTGACCTTTCTCCGAAAACATTAACAGCCAAATCGAGTAAGAACCTCACGCCAAGAATGGTTGCAACAGTTACAATGGGGGGTGACCTTCAGCCAGGTTGTTTGGCTGATCGGCTGCTGACTGGTCTCGGCCAGCCACAAATAAATCCATAAGCTCAGAAAGAAAAAGAAAAGGTCTATTGTTTTGCTGAGAAAGGAAATCATGAACAAGTTGTTGACCAGTTGCAGCAAAAAGGGTTGGGCTGCTGAAAAGTCCTCAAAAAAAGGTGTAAACAGAAAGGAAAATTGTTTCCTCAGCTCACAAACTCGATGGTCTTGGCAAAATAAAAGAGCATGCACCTCGTTCTGAACATGTTCATCTTCACCAGGACATTGGTCACATACGCAAGAACCATCTTCAAGC
>Ga0307945_1000153_pt1 | contig 39783 bp, 49 predicted proteins | sample OrgLakmetagen228_FD_201818 | JGI IMG/M metagenome (GOLD analysis project Ga0307945, IMG submission 201818) | Saline water microbial communities from Organic Lake, Antarctica - #228 | ecosystem: Environmental > Aquatic > Non-marine Saline and Alkaline > Saline | place: Antarctica: Organic Lake...
GCGCGGGTACTTGAGCATTGCGCAACACACAATGAGCTAGTACATTGTTACAGCCACTACTGAGGTCATGTAAGGAAAGAACGCATGTTTGTTCTGTTGTTGTTCCTTCTCTGTCCTGGGGCTAATCCATTGAATCTATGTGCCGAAACTAGATATTCTCCCATTCTACCCCATTCTCATCCACACACAGCCGCAACCCAGCACCCTGCTCATTGCCCTCCTCAATGCACCTATCCATTGCCTACCCAGAATTTATAACATTAATTAATTATGCGATTGCGCACAATTGCGCACCGGCTCTCACCGGAATAATTTCCCGCTTGCGCACCCGATTGTGCACCCCGATTTCAAGTGTAGCAAAATATTCATTGCGCGTCTCCATTGCTCCAAAAAAGATAATTAAAGCGCAATGGTCAAGCGTTGGTACGGTATTGAGAGGGATGCGGATTGGTGCGGACAGGGTAAAAATAACTATTTTTTTGAGGGGTGCGGAACGAGTACATGTCCCTACGGTACTCTGGCTAAAAGAATAAATTATGTTGCTGTGAAAGTTGTAAGTCGCAACACCATCATGGTGAAAGCTCAAGCCTTGAGTTGCAGAATGTCAGAGCCTTAAGTATTCAGAGTAGCCAACTAATGTTCACTCGACAAACTTCTCATTCCTCCTTTAGTCTTGATCATCTTTCCTCGGGCCTCGACAGCTATATGAGTTGACCTTGAAACACTCGTGCCTGCAGCACCCATGGACATGTCCCTACTACAGTTTATATTGGCTGCCTCACCCTCCCCTTACAAGCGCTGTACAATGGTAAGTACCTTCTCAAAAGTGGTGACAGGTGGATGTGTGTACTTGACATTGCTTCCTATGTAAATTAAGCTGAGCTAGAATTCCTGGCATCCAGACTGTATCCCCTTGAGCGAATGTAGAGGATGCCTGCGTGTCTTCCCCCTGCTTTGTGCATGGTGCCTTATCTTACATTTTATCTAAACATGCTTCTCCCTACTATTTAGCAAGATCCCGCAGAGAACTCGTCGCTCCTCGCCTCGTCCTGCGTATTTTAAACAGCGCCTGCCTGCTTGACCAAGCAAGTTTGCTATTTTCTCAACCCTGCAGACAAGGCTACGTCTTTGCTATATTGCCCTTTGCAGTTCTTTTAAGCCTTCATTGTCAGTGCATAAATGTTTGGCCTTTCTTTTACACTCAGTCACGTGCACTCCAGTATGCGCAATTGCTTTGCTACCAACAGCCATATTAATCTCCAAACTACTCAGCTGGCCCACAACCACACTCACTTGCACGCTCAGTACCAGTGCTCACCCATGGCCTCTATCCTGTCCATTGCAGGCCAACTGCTCTGACGGTGTGACAGCACACGTGCGCTCATTCCTGCATGGCTCCGCCCGCATCACTATCAGCATCGCCACGGTGGCCGCCTCAGAAGCACTGCCCAATGAGGACAAGCAGCAGGTGCGCAAGAGGGGTGCATACCATCTCATATACGTAGGTGTGCGCCTGGTGCATGGATACTGAAAGAGCGTGTGTGTGTGGGCTTCCTTCCCTTCTTCTGGGTGCCTCTGAAAGCTTCTGCTTCTGCTGCTTCTGCTGCTTCTGCTGCTTGTGCTACTGCTGGAGGATGGCTGCCTGCTGCATGCAAGCGCACCGTGCTCCAGGAATTTGCACCTGAGACAGCAGCAGCTCTGCCCTCAAACTTCTTTCCTGGAGAAGCTTGAACTCCCATAAAAGGCTGAGCATGGGTCTATCCTAAGTCCAAATGGGGCAGGAAAGATACATGCTGGTTGGCAGCAGGTGCTTGCAAGCTTACTCAGGGCAATGTCAGCCTCAGAAGCTCCCAAGGAAACCATGTCCGCTTCTCAAGGTGCAACTCGGCCATAATGATGATGGCTGCCCCTGAAAACGACGAGGGTCTTTTGCGGAGCCTATTATTGCCCCTGCAAGAAAGTCAAGGTTTGGAATGCCTGATTTATTGCGAGGGGCCTCAATATTTATTTATATATTCGCAATAATTTGGTAATCATCTTGTCAACGGAGGGCAGGGAACAAGAGGGTGGGAACATAAAAGTGAAGGAGATCAAAACAGGACGTGTCAAGTTGTTAGGTGGGGCAAGTTGAATTTCATGATCAAGATCTGGGCTGCATGGCTGCAAATCAACCTAATAGTACGCAATGGCAACAGCCCCCATGCTGGCATAGGTACGTATTGACCACATTCAATCATTTCTATCTGTAACGATAACGGGTAGTGACCAGCATGCACCACATTTGCTCCCATCGCCACTCAGGTCTGGATGTGGCTGCGGCCTAAGGGGCGAGGGGACGCTGCCCGCATGGATGTGCGTCGCCTGCCGCTGAGCGCGGAGGCAGCATGCCTATCCCTAGGCCATTTCTTGCAGGTACGCAGTGTAGCAGGCCTTGCTTCAATGTTAACACGGTGCCAGCTGCAGCAGTGTTGTGCCAAATCTGTCCTGTTGATCCTCTATTTGATCTCACTCGCGTCCTCTGCATCATTGTGTCCACCCGCCGCTTCCTGCAGCTGACATTTACCGCTGACATGCTGGACGTGGGGGGCCGTTGCTTGCATCATGACTTTGTGCGCTACTTTGGCCTTGGGCGCTCCGTCATCTGCATGTATCAGGTGCACAGGCTTTGGTGCAGATCTTGTCAGAAACCCTTACCTCTTCAACCCAAATCCTCAGCCCCAGTACTAAGCATTAGGACTGCCTCAAGCTGCCTTACGCAAGGGCCAAAGCAGTGTACAGATTATAAGGTCGAATGGTTTTATAAATGTCCCGTGAGGCGTCTTGAGTATTAAAATCAATGTCCTTCAGCATTTTTGAAAACAAAATTATGTTTCGCACACTTACAAGTAGAGACAGACGCCGCATCATTTTGGTGATTCAACTGTGAGGCAATCTGTCACAGGGCACTTCATGACAGGCCTGGGTCATTGTGCAGCTAGGTATCCTTGAGCAGCCTGCTCCTGCCATTTTCGCTTCTACACCTTACAGTGTGAGGAAAGTGGAGTCATGCTTCAAATCTGAGTAAATGGCTTAATTTTTGGCTTCAAGCCCGTGCTGCTGCCTCAGCACAGTCGCTCCTCACTGTGATCGCTCATGCTGTTGCCTCATCTGCCCATGCTTTTTTTGGGTGATACTAACATGTGACATGCCAGATGCATGTAGGTCATCCAAAAAGTAGTACCTACATTATTGACACCACTGTACACAGGATCACATTTCCCCGTACACGGTGCTAATGCCCAAGCTCGCCTGTGTGTATGGCCTGCCAGCACAGCTGAAGTGGCTAAAAGAGGAGGTGCGCACTTTTGTCCAACCTCATATTTTTTCCGCAGTCAAGTACCTTAGTAGTGGGCATTGTTTGTTGCTGTAAGGGCCAAGCATGTAGGCACTCCTTACACCTGCCAAAGTAAACTTCCTCTTCACTCTGATCAAATTCCTGTAATGGACCTCGTAAACCTCACCCCTCTTTTTGTGTTACCAAACCTTTGCCTTGCGCTGTGTTTGTGTGTGTTGTGCCTTGTTCAGCTTAACTTATGCACCAATTGAACCCTTGGGCTGTGCCGCAGGCGGAGGAGCTTGAAAAGGAGGCCGCCCAGGCGTTCAGCCAAATAGAAGGCGCCCTGCACCACCAGCCCAAGCTGCTGCAACAGCACGCCCCACCCTTGCTGGCCTCGTCAGAACCTACAGAGGAAAAAGGAGAGGCCCCAGCAGCCTTGACAGGCAGTAATATTGCTGGGACAGCAGCAGCAGTAGCAGCTCCGACTCAGCAGCCTGACAGCAAGAGCAACGAACACCTCGTGGCCCCACAGGGGTTTTCAGCTGAGCCGGCTTTTGGTGATGCGTCCGGCGTGCCGGTCGCTGGCGGTGCCGCCCTGCTGCCACACCAGAGTGCAAAGGCAAAGGAGCAGCACCTACTTCAGCGTGCTGGCCTGAAAGTGCTGCAGCACATCATCAACCAAGACAGGGTCTCTTTCATGTCAAAGGTGGGTGGAGGCATCTGGTACGTTGAAGCTGGTGCGCACTCTGCTTCATCTTTTATTGGCATCGACCTAATGAACAAGGGCATATTGCTTGCAAACTGCATGCCCATTCACAAGGTTGCGTCCAGTGCCCAGTGCCTGAATCAAGTGCAAGGTTGGACCTAGCTGTCAAGGGACAGGCCTTGTAGTTAAAAGGGGTGAAGGCTTCACACAATAACATGCACCTGTTGCGGTGCTGTCGCTACCCAAGCCTGTTACTCCCATCCCCAGTGCTTGACATGGCAGGGTCTTACACACAAGACTCCCAAACCTGCTCTTGCAGGTAGCAGCTTGCTTGCAGCGCCCTTTCCACCACCCCTCCTTAATGGACGTCACGCGTGAGCCAAGTGCAGTACACATCCCCCCGGAGCAGTCTGCCACTTTCTGCCAGGCTAGCAGCTCGTCCACCTCCTCAGCTAGTCCCCATCAAATGCCTGCAGACAGTGCAGGCGCAGCAAAGGCCACAGTGTGTGGAGTTGAAGGTGAGTTGGAGTGCAAGTGTTGTAGTCCGTTGAGTGAGCTTGAGCGCATGCGCATACGCACGCGTGCCCATCCTGCGATTTGCGTGCGCACAGTCGCATACGCATTTGCACAATCAAAACATACTCTCACAGCTGGCACCTTTGCAGGGGGCACTGGCGGTGAGCCGATGAAGCAAGCTGAGGCAACAGCCACATTATCATCGGCAGCAGCAGCAGCAGCAGCAGCACAGAGCATTGAAGCCACCGACGGCACATTTGCGAACACAGAGGCAAACACTTCTGTTGAGGCAGACGCAAGTCTGCGCTTGCACTCGCCAGCCGTCAGTGCTGACCCCTCAGCTGCTGCTACACAGGGTATTGCCCTCAAACTGGGCTCTCCTGTTCCCTCCAACTGCGCTGGCTGTGTGGGACTGAGCTGTGGCAATGAAGATGAGGGGGGTCTGATTGAATCACAGGCCCCTACCTCTCTTGCTGGTGGACCCTTTGCTGGCAGCACCCCTACTGATGGTGCTGTTGGGGCCAAGGACTCAGATGTGCCTGTAAGCCATGGAGCAAGCTGCGTGGCTGGGGGCGACGGGGGTCATGCAATGGAAACGAGTGATGAAGCTGTGCTCAGCAGCTGCAATGTGGTGGGAGGCACGTCAGAGGGTAGGAGGGATGTCGAAGGCGTTGTTGAGGTGGGAACAAGAGGTGGGGAGATCGACGACAGCTGCTTTAAGAGTGCGGCCTCCCAGAAGCAGCAGCAGCAGCAGCAGCAGCAACAGCAGCGGGATGAGGCACCTGATGTGGGCTGGAGTGCTGAATTGAGCCAGGAGGGGGTGGATGGGCCATGGGAGGCACAGGTGTGTTGGTTATCCTCGACCGCTAAAGCATGGTCGACACAGTCTTGTTCCCTGCTTGAAGAGTGCAGATGATTCTGTGGTGTAAATGAGCGTGCTCACTCTTGTTGAATTAATTAGTTTGTTTGTCACGGTTTGAATTGAAATCACACGCTGGTGAACATGCATTCGTTGTTGATGTTGCTGCCGAGCTAGTGTGGGCAGACTAGCTACGCCGTGGTTAGGGACCGGCGTATAGCGCTATATGAAGCATTTCTATAGCGCTATATAGCGCTGAATTGCGCTATATTTTAGCCACTACATCTGCCAGAACTCCCCTGTGGCGAAGAAGCATCGGCATCAAATTTGAAAAGCATGCAGGGCATCGTGCACAATGCTTCCTGGCAAGAATGAAGTTGGAAAATCGGTTCTATTGAGCTCTGGCAGGATGTAGCTCCCAAATATAGCGCTATACAGTGTTGTTCAGGCGTATTTTCAAAGTTCCGGTTTGCCCTAAGCCTTGTTGAGAATAAGTGCGGGCTGCCCTAAGGGGCTTTGGAAATAGTTGCGGTTTTGCCTTTCAAAAATTTCATCATTTGTGTGTGAGTGTTAAATAAATTTCAAGGCCTTTATGAGGTTCACTTAGGGCAGGGGAACAGGAGGAGGAGGCAGTATCTTGTTACATTGGTAATTGGTAATATCAAATGTTCTCCAAAAATGAGGCTTCACCTTCAACTTGAACAACTGCCACACTGTCGGGATCAAGAGCAAAAATAGATTCATCCTCAACTTCATCACTGCCTTCTTCATCCTCAAGCCATAGAGCATCATCATCACCATCATCACCATCATCATCACTGCCATCATCAGCGCAAAAAGCAAAGTCAAAATCTGGCTCACCATCATCTATACCATCTTCAAGCCTCCCAATCTCAATTCGGCTAACCTTTTTGTGCAGTTGGTTAAGCACCATGCAACTGGCTGGAGAAATAACATACTTCTTTGCTGCAGCATCAACATCAAATCCCTCAAGGTCATTGCACAAAAGCTTCACACGCATCAAGGAATCAACAGTAACAATCTCCAAACGGTTTCGCAGCTTATTCTTAATTCTCTTATGAAGGCTAAATCCACGCTCAACAACAGCAGTTTGAACTGGAATTAAGAACATTGTAAGAACTAATTGAAATAAGTTAGGGAAATTCAACTGAGCCTCTTCCAAAGATAATTTCCTCCAGATGTACATGGCATTTGTCTGTTGCGACTCATTAACTGTTTTAATAATGCATTTTTCAAGGCCATAAACTCAGCCGCTATAATACTCTCACGACCTGAGACCACAAACATACGCTTAGAACCCAGATGACTTCCACAAAAGTGCACAAGCAAGCACCTGAGCATATCACTTCCAAACTTGTGTAATTCTGCTGCAGGCATGCCAAGATAGGTGCTAGGGACAAATATGAGGATTTTATTTACATGATGCTGCTTTCAAAACGCACATTAAGATTGCCAATAAGGAACTCTGCAATTTTCCTAAATAATGTATGCAGCACACTTAGTTTACACTTCCTCAACTGAAAGTAGTAACCCTCAGCTGGACTCCATACACCTTTTGCTGTGACATTGGGCAGAAATGTGCCTTTGAAATTTGGCAGATCAGCTTGCTTAAAACCTATAGGGCTAATAAACATACTCGTCAACTGGCCCTTGCACAACTCCACATACACATGAACCTGATGAGGCAATATTGAATCAGCTTGGAATTTCAGGCTCAGCTCATGCAAGGGGGTCACCAGCGCCGCTATACCTGTGGTTTTTTGCCACACACACACGTGCCTTATGTGAACACAATGTCTGTGAAGCAGCATGACCCAGCTGTTCCCCCTGGCTCAAGTGTTGGACCAGGACTAAGCTGTGCATGCATGCATGCTTATGTGCGTGTATGCATGCGTGCCTGTGTGCGTGCGTGCCTGTGTGTGTTTGTGTGTGTGCGTGCGTGCGTGCGTGCGTGCAAGCTCTGCAGGTGTGTATGCGTGCACTCGTGTGAGGGTGCAGGCATGTCTATGCATGCGTGTCTGCCTTGTGGTGCTCATGATGTCTTGGCTCATGGTATGTGCTCCTCACAGCACTCCAAGGCTCCACAAGGGTACGTTTCTGTGTTGTGTTGATGCTTGGACGCTTAAGGACGAATCCGAGCCGAGTTTGAAGCGTGGGCATGAGCCAAATCAAAGCAAATTGACGATTGTGATTTTTGGCACGCGTTATATCTGAAAATATTACAGTGCTATAAACAAACGCCAATCCCTAGCCATGTTGCATACTGCAAAAGTTGTGATGACATTCCAGACCCTGCCCGTGGTCTGATAAACAGTACTGAATCGGTGAGCTGCAGGTTCTACGGGGCTTATATGAGCTGAACCAACTATGTGCCGTGCTTTATTTACACTGGCCTATAGCTTCTCCTGTGTTTCAGCTCTCATACCAATTTCTCGTTGTGCACTACACATGCAGGTTGCAGCAGGCTTGTGTGAGCTAAACCAGCTGCGCCGCTCTCTGGCTGTCACCCTGCTCACCTGGGCTGCCAACCTGCAGGACCCCGACTGCTTTGCGAAGCTGTGCACGCAAGCGCAGTCAGTACAGCAGCAGCAGCAGCAGCAGTTAGAGGGGCCGGAGCTGCGCTCCTCCTCTCCTTCCCCACATCCTCATTTGTCAGGGGTCCATCAGGGGTCTGGAGGAGGAGTGGGGGGGGGGCAAGGGGGGGGGAGCATGGAAGGCACGCTGGCCCTCATGCAGCAGCTGGAAGCGGAATCAGCCAGTGCAGGTGTGTAGGAGTAAACCAGGGGTTTCTAAATTGCTAGGACTCTGGCAAGAGACACTGTAAGAGGGAGAATGATCAATGAGGCACTGGCTGCTCCTCTGCCTATTGCAAATTCCACCAGCCTGTATCCATGACACTTCCTGCTGAGATGCTGAGTAGAACGTTTGGTTTCTGACAGATCTCTAATCTTGCTTTGCTCAGAACTCCATGTATTTTTTCTCTTTTAAATTTACCACTTGGCGATTTTTTCTGTCTGTGTTCACGAGGCTGCATACTATGGACGGTGATCTTTCTTAATTCTTATCATCCAATCCCTTCATACAGATTGTGATTATATGAACGCCTTCTCGTTAGCTGCCTGAGTCCTTTGAGTTTGCGCATGGGCACTCATGCATGCTCATGGCATTTTGCATCGCACATTGGGATAGCATATACACACACAAGCGCACACGTACACATGTACATGCGCACACACACACATGAGCCACTGCGTACTTGGCCCGTGCATGATCTACTTATGCCAGCGGATACATTCCTGCGTGCTGTGCCTTGCGCAGGCCTACTTCCATTGCCCATCATTGCCAGCAGTGTCGGCCCCATCACACTGTCTGACGTAGCCAATCTGGCCGTGGGAGCTGCACGAAGCCAAGCCGCCTCCCCTGCCACTGCACCTACACCTGTAGAAAGCGCGACTGCCCTTGTTAAGGAAGATTTGCTGAACAGTAGAGCCTCCTGGGGCACGGTGTCGCAGCAGCAGCAGCAGCAGCAGATGATGGATGCTTCACAGCAGCACCAGACAAAGCCCTATCTAGCAGAAGGCCCGGCACTGCAGCAGCAGCAGCAGCAGCAGCATCTGCATCAGGACGATGATGACGATGAGTCTTACCGGTAAGATAATCATGGTGTTGTGCAACTTCCTGGCGTGCAAACTGACGGCAGGCACTCCTGGGAGACTTGCGTTTGGTCTTGATTGATGGAGCAAACTGACGGCAGACACGTAACCCTAACCCTAAACCCCTAAACCCTGGCAAATTAGGCGCTCGTAATTGGCGTATGCATCGTAATTGGCGTCTGCTAATTACGCCTTCGTATTTGGAGACTCGCGTTGTCTGATTTGTTAGTCCCTGCTTGCTCTAGCGTGGCTGTGCTGTATTGTGTACTGTACTTTTGTCCCTTGTTTGTTTTTGTATGGCTGTACTGTTTGTGCTGACAAAGTTCCTCTCTGTGCTCAACTGTTTCGTCACACAGATGCTATGGAGGATTGCACGCCCCCCTGGCAGATGCCGGGATGGAGGGAGACAACGAGGAGGACACCGCGTTCTACCCTCAGGTGTGATTCAATGTTGCAGTGCTGACCTCAGTACTGCAAACCAGAAATCTGGTTGGAGTGTGCCTGACCCTCACAGCCAGGCTGCTGCTCTGATCTTACACAGCCTCTCAATGGAGAGGGTGATTGGTGGATCTTTGCCTGCATCCTGTGATTGAGCCGCTACAAAGGTGACAGCAACAAAGCTTGCTTTGCTACAATTTGATGTCTTGACTTCAGTAGCAGACCCTTTGACGAGAAAAGGAAAGTTCAAAATTTTGCTAACGGTGCTTCCATGCTCCAAGTTACTGAATCTAGATGCCGAAAGAGGTTATTGCGAAGCACACTTTGTTGCAAGCAATTGTGTGACCAGGGCATAACCAGGTAGACATATTTTGACATGAACGGCTAATAATCAAAAGGACCAACAAAAAGCCAGGGGAAACAGCCTTGTTTCTTTATTCCCACACCGGTAAACGGCATGGGTGATCAAGTACAATGCATGCATGCAAACTCCCTCATGTACTTTATGCTCCTCTCACATTCGCCTCTCCTGTTCCTTTAGCCTGCACAACGTCTTACATGCACTGCATCCTGCCCTGCATCTCTCTCTCTCTCTCTCTCTCTCTCTCTCTCTCTCTCTCTCTCTGCACGTCTTACTTACATCTGCGGCTTCCTGCATCTTTCTCTGCACGTCTTACCTGCACCGCATGCTGACATCATGTGTCTCACAGGGTCTTCCATCTTGCACCGACGATGAGCCCTCAGTTACCACAGCTGCTGCAGGCAGCAACAATTGCATGTTGCAGCCCCCCATACCAGGCCCTGCTTGCACTGGGAGCATCGTCGACGATAGCACAGACGAAGCTGCTGCTGCAGCTGATGACGGAGGTGGGTTTGGTCTTGAGTATGGTGCTGCTGCTGCTGCTGCTGACAGAGGTGGCATTCTGGGACCGAGCATTGTTCGAGCAGCAGGCGTACCCCACAGTGCAAGCACATTGACAGTTGTAAACGCGGGCTTGGACACTGAGGTCAGCAATTACACAGGGGATGATGCCAAAGCTGCACTGGCCTTGATTGGGAGTCACTCGGCTGGGGGGCTGCTGGTGCCTGGCTTGGCTGCTGCTGACGCAGAGAAGGCTGGAGTTTGGGGGGAGGAGGCGGGCGCCGTTGGTTTAGAAGCTGCAGAAGAGGTGTCAGGCTCAGGTAAGGGGGGGGGTGATGCGCGTATGCGATCCGAAAAGGGGTTTGCCCTTGCTTGTTTGAGGCCTGAGCCTTATCAGGCTTTGATGAGGCCATGTTGCCTAAAGTACTTTCATGCCTCCAACCTCCAGCCTCCAACTCAGCCTCTCATCATTTCTAAAACTGCAGCTGTCGCTTACTCTAGCATGAACCTCCGTTTCAATCCATGCCTCTCACCCGACGGGAGGGTTTCACACCATCCATCAGCTGCTATGGTGCTAATACCCTAAATTGCACTGACACACACACACACACCTGCCGGCACGTACTGCTTCTATCTGCTACATCTGCTTTTACACTGCTGCAGCTCCCAGCAGCGCTGCCTTCAAGACGCGCTCTCTTGTTGCCGACAAGCCCCCTCCCTCAGCTTTGGCCTCGCCTGCTCGTCGCCACCACCACACGTCCAAGAGCTTCACCCTGCAGGGAGTAAGTGTGAAGAGGGGAGCGGTTTTGACTATAATATAAGTATTTATGGGTTTTGTAATGATTCTCGCTATTGTTGGCCTGCTGTTGTATGCAAGCGGAAGCTACTGCTGTCGTAGATGCGTGCGTACAAGACTCTGCAAAGCTTACTCGAATTATTTATGGTCTTGCAGAGAACAACTGAGGGGGTGTTTAGGTGTGATGTAGGCACAATCGCGCCACACACACAGTCTGCTTACTGTGGCTGAACTCCTTTTGGTATGGCATATGGCAGAACATCTCTAGCTGTTGTGAACAGGAAGGGAGCTTGTGCTCCTAGGCTGCAGGTTGCTGTGGAGAAAAAAGAAATTGGATTAATGACTGCATACTTTTGCTGATCTAGCTTCAGCCTTTTGGCGTTGTCAAAGTCCCGCATATTCCTGAGTAAAGTGTGTGGATCAAAACAAGTTGCTCAAATTAGAGCACCCCATACCTCAGTAAGCCATTTGGCTTTGCCTCAAATACAAGAGCAGCAGCTTTAACTCGGGACTAGCGCAGTAAACAAAAAGTGTAAAGATGTAGCATTTTTCTGTACCTTTGCATGCCGACAGATTATGCGGCACACGTAAACATACGATTGTTTTCACACGGGCCCAACTTACATACACACATATCGATACACACATGCATACATTATCACATACACACAGGGACCTGGCAGCCAGTCACCATGGCTACTGTCCAAGTCTCAAGCCGACAGCAAACCACCCCTTGTAAATTTAGGGGGCAACGCACCCATTATCGGGCGCCTGTGCATTCCTGGACGTACCTTGCTACCCTCTGGAATTGAGGCAAGTGATGTATTTTATCCAAGCACGCACGCAGAACTCCAGGGGTGTTATCACTCAACGTGTCCTTATCCTTAATTTGAAATGTAAGTCACAAAGGAATCTGTGGCTGAAATGGACGACCCTGCTGGCTTGAACAAATGAGCAGCATGTTATAGTGTTCAAAACACATGCTGAGCCACCACGTCCCAACCAGAGCTCACACACACATATACACACACATACGCACACGCAAATACACACACATACACACACATACACACACGTACACACACTTACACACACATACACATTCATACACACACACGACACACACATACACACACACATACACACACATACACATACACATACACACACATACACACACACTTCCACACACACACGACACCACCAGTACGTCAAAAGACAGGTGAATATATAAAACTAGGTTTGGAGGGGTTTTGACGCAATCTGGCACTCTCGTTCTCCTAACTTATCCAGGGAAATAGCCGCCCAACTTAATTAAGATCTCGCCAACCACTGGGTCTTTGACTCAACTTCTTTGCAATGACCCTTAGTTTTAAGGAGGACCTCCAAACTCCGAATTGCTCTGCTGTCCGGTCGTCGGCAATCCCTAAGCACCTAAGCTTGAACACTGCCAGTAACGGCGCACATAGGTTTGTTTGAGAAGTTTATCCATTCTGGGTTGCTCATCTAACCTCTTCTGATAGAGTTTTCACCTGCGTAAAGACTTTCAGAAAAGGTCACACGTACGTGTCCATGTGCATACAGCTGCACACACAACACATACACACAGGACGTAGTAATTCCAATCCACGACTGCGAGCCGTCCTCCATCATCGCGCACTGCTTAGCCAGCCGCCCCTACCACCTTCTGCTCAACGCGTCTATCAAGAACCTGTTCATAGAGCTACGTCAAGGGGGCAGTCGGCCCGCCCCCCAGGATACAGGCACCCCGGCTACCCAGTTTACAGCCAACCGCAGTGGTGTTGGCTGGGAGGGGGGGGCTACTATGCCTCCTTCCTCCACCTCTGCCACGGTGTCTGATGCCTCTTCGACGCCTGCTCCTGCCTCCATACCTTCTCCCATACACAAAGCAGCACCTCCCACCCCTGAGGCAACAGGTCACAATGAAGCACAAAGAGGGAGCGGTGCACCTGGCTTGCCAGCCACAGCTACAGCCCAGCTCAACCCTACCGTCAGCTCTGTGACCCACACGCACGCAGACACGCTCACAGCATCCCAGCCACCCGCCCAATTGCATCCCCCTTCCCACCACGCCACCATCAGCAGCCCTACATCAACAGCTCAAGGGCGCGCGGCCTTGCCTACCTTGCTGGGGCAAGTCCACCAAAACACCACGCTGTATGCTTCCCATCCCCCAGCAGAACGCAACAGCAATGAGAGCTACCCCCCTCACGCTCACCCCCCTGCTCCTGCCACACACCCCATCCCAAATCCCACCGCAAACACCCCCTTCGACCACCACACAGTCCCAAGCCCCAGCCGTACTGCAGTCACTAGTGCAGCGCACAGCAATGAGAGTGGTGGTATCAACAATGGAGACCCTGCAGTGCAACAGCAGCAGCAGCAGCAGCAGCAGCAGCAGCAGCAACAGGCACGTACCCGACAAGGCAGCACCAGCAACACCGGAGCTGGAGCCATGCACCCTCAAAATGGTCACTTTGACAGCAACGGTGCAAGCAGACCAGGTGGAAAGGGTGGGAAGCTGAGTGATCTGGATTGGCTGTCCCTCATGTTAAGCCACGAGCCTATGCATTTGAGGCATGCATTTGAGGATGAGGGACTGGGTATGCCGTGGACCAGGGCCAAGTTTCAGGTGTGTGTGCGTGTGTGTGTGAGTGATTGAGTGAGTGAGTGTGAGTGTGTGTGTGTATGCATGCAAGCATGCGTGCGTGCGGGCTTGTGCACATGTGCACATACATGTATGTGCATGTTTGTGTGCATGTGTGCATGTGTACGTGTGAGTGTATGTCTCTTTGTGCTTTGTGGTGTACAGCGCCAGATTGCTTTGTTCAGACGGATGCCAGCAGAAGGGTTTGACACACCTTGGGTGTTGTTGGCAGGCGTAGTCTCCGGTGAATCTGTGCTAAGGTCAAAGGGGTGATGGGATCCTCGCCCCTGTTCTACTATGTGTCATTTTGCGGCGCACAGTGATGGGCCTAAAACCTACTAACCCTCATTCCTGTTCCCTTTCCACCAACACTCACGCACAAACTGCTATCCTTACACGTGATTGAACACACCCTTTTTGCCCCCAGGTTGTGTGCTTCTTTGCACCCCAATTTGCCGAGCTGCGGCGAAGGGTGGTCCAGGGAGGGGAGGGGAGCTATGTGGCCTCTCTCTCACGCTGCGTGCGCTGGGCTCAGCGAGGAGGCAAGAGCAACGCGTACTTTGCCAAGACCCGTGATGACCGCTACATCATAAAATCTATGTCCAAGGTGAGCGCGCGTGGGCTAGAAGGGAGGATGTTGCTGCTGGCTCAGTACTTAGTTGCACCTAGCAGTCTAAAGGTGGTTTTAATGGGAAAGGCAGGAAAATGGTGGCTGTGCTGCAGGCACAGATGAGATGCACGGCACTTTTCCATGCTCACCATTCCTCGTTTAAAGTTTATCCAGATTAGGTGAGGGCAGAGAGAGTTGACGTGCATACCAGTAAGTAGGATGGATAAGACGGGCTTTGTGCTGCCTGGCCTGAGCACGAATTCACGACTTGGGCTATTCAACGAATGTGCGGGGGGCCAAAAGTGTAAAGCTGCTTTTGGGGTTTGCCACCTTGTCCAAAAGTATGGAATGTCAATGCAGGCGGAAAAGGCGTCGTTCCTAGAGTTTGCGCCTGCCTACTTTGAGCACGCTGCCAAGAGTGTGCTGAGTGGGCAACGCACTTGCTTGGCCAAGGTCCTGGGCATGTATCAGGTCTCCGCTAAAACCCTAGCAGGTGTGTTATGCTTCATGTATCTCCTGTGCAGCTGTCGGGTTGTAATGTTTCATCAGCAGCACAAGACTAAGCCTCACCTGAAGCTTTTAAACTGGAGAAGACGCAGTAAGGAAAAGGTGGAAGACAAACTTATGCACATGCGTGCTGACTGCCTAAGGCCTTCAGCTCCGGAGGGTGGCTGCATTATGTCCTATGTTTGATGTTGTGTAAATGAGTAATGGAACAAAAAAGGGGCAAAGATGTCAGGGCGTATCGTAAGTCGTAAGACAACAAAAGGATATCTACTGGTATAGGGGTAGTAAAACCAGCATGATGAAAGGGAAGAGGCTACTGGACGTGCAAGCACCAAGCAACGGCTCCCACAACTCATGCATCAAACATTGTTCAACTGCTACGCTGCGCTACCTTGACATCACAGTGAATTCTTACACATGTTGTTTCGTCAAGCACGGCAGTGACGCATTTTCTGCGCTGCCTGTGACGATCACGGACAGGGGCCTCTGGGCTGGCAGCCACAAATGCCGGCAAGGATGGCGTGCTGGACCTGCTGGTGATGGAGAACTGCTTTTACGACCAGCAGGTACCGAGCTGCTGAAAAGCAGCGCTGATACATTGCTGTTTGCTAGTTGTCGTTTCTTGCTGGTCAGTGCTGCAGCTTATGTGGACGCACTGAGCACTAACTACCACTGTTGCACAACTTCGTCAATCGCTAGTGCCTGTGTCATGAAACGCGCAACCCCCTGCCCTTTGCACAGGTTTCACGCATCTACGATCTGAAGGGCTCTGAGCGGAATCGCTACAATGTGGATGCGGCAGCCAACCCTCATGTGAGTTGACACGGTCTCAGCCCTACAAATATCTGAACAGCAGCTTGTTATGTGGTCGTGTCCTTGCCGCGTAAGCTAGGTCAGCCCTCGTTATTTCTATGCACCCTGTGAAGCAGACTGCAAAACCATGTATATTTGCTGCTGGATGCCTGAATTACTGCTCTGTGCACAAACTTGCCACAACGACAGCACTGGATGTAAAAAACATTGCATTGACTGCGCCAGGTGCATTACTGTCCGTAACATCAGAGGCGATGTATTGAAGCAACGCGTAGGAGCTTGTGTACACTCACACACTGTTAAGCATGCGCTCGCCCATGAATCACTTAACTCAACACAGGATGCAAAGGAGGTGCACTTAGATGACAACCTCAGGCGTGCCAACCTGTCTGCCCCTCTTATGGTGACCCCCTCAAGCCAGCGGCAGCTGGAGCTTGCCCTTTGGTCAGACACTGCTTTCCTGTCCGGGCTTGCCATCATGGACTACTCGTTGCTTGTGAGTGCAGGAACAGCCAAGTCTGAGCATCTCTCAAAATAGCCAGCGCATGTGCCTGCATGTGAGATTAGTTGAGACAAGGAAGAGCTCAGAGCTCATTGTTTCATGTGGCAGTATATGGTTTGAAAGGAGAGGGGCGTTCGTTTATTGGGAAGAGGATCAACGATAAGGGAAATGCTGTCCCACACTTATTGCCAGGTTTCACACGTTCTAAACTGCCCCTGCCAATTCCTGATGCAGGTCGGCGTGGACAAAGATGACCACGTGCTGGCTGTGGCCATCATTGACTTCATTCGGCAGTACACCTGGGACAAACAGCTGGAGACGTGGGTGAAGGGCTCCGGCATCTTAGGAGGGGGCGGCAAGGTGTGTGAGCACAAACCAATGCAAACAAACTAAGCAGCGCCAGATTGCTTTCTCGTTGCCTTACAGCTGTGCACTATCGTGTTCTCAATTCTTTGCTTGAACGTGGAAAACAACATTATTATTACCACGTGCCTACTCTGCTTCGCATTGAGCCTGTCAGCCTGCCTCCTTGTGCAATCCTCTCTTTTCTTAGCACAGCATTTATACTTTGTTACGCACAAACCAGGAGCCTACCATCATCTCGCCCAAGCAGTACATGCGCCGGTTTCGGACGGCCATCATGTCTTATTTCACTGTCGTACCTGGATCGGCAGACGTGGCTGTTCCACTTGAGCCCGATAGCTAGCATGCACTCCAGATTCATGTTGAGTTACTCATGTTTTAGATTATAGGAAGCAAAATGTTGCTGGTTACCCACCCGCATGTTGCCCTACTTATAATCCCCCTTTTTTATAATAAGTAAACAGGGTCTCGGTCTGGTACCCTGCACAATTACCTGAGTCAGACACCCAACAATTACTACGAGTGAGTTCCATTGTACAGCAGGTATGGTGACTGTCAATATGTTTTCTTAATTACTAATTAATGATCGTGTTTTTATTGTCCTTGCGATGACAATCCTTGTCAGATAGAGGAATGCTTCTTCTTTTCATACTTCTGTTTGCCTGTGATATGGCTTGCTTAGTTTCTGTTTGTGCAAAGCAAAACAGAGAGGAGAACCTAAAGATAGGGGGAAGTAACTTGTCCTTCATCTACTTTCTAAACCTTCTAGAGTGTTTCCAAACTTTCCATAATTATGCGCTGCTAATCTTAAAACCAAGATAGGCACATTCAGAGATAACCCCAAGAAACACTCCCTGCATCAGTAAGGGGGCCGCTTTGGTACTGAGTACCGTTTAACTGCACTACAAAGAGAAAAGCGAAATGAATGGGGTCCAGGAAGGCTGCAGACTTGGTGCACAACCTTTTTTGTGATACAGGTATTTTCAAATAACTTATCACGCTTCTTGCTGCTGAGGGTTTACAGAGTTTACAGGAAAAGCCATCAGTCAAAACGTGCGACTGCTAGGCTGGGTATATAAAACGTGTAAAACTTGCTGCTGCTGAGAGCAGGTTCCCTCTGGAGTGTACAGACCAAGCTTGATTTTAACAACCGGGTACCAGTTATCAATAGCTCCTTCTCAATCCATGTTGAAGGCTACAAACAAGAATGGCATGCATGCTAGGAATAAGGATAGATTTCTACCCTTCAAGGCGTTTCTGCTTTTTAACGGCATCAATTCTATCAGTATCTGAACGTAAGAGTCTTCTTTATAAAGTCTGCCTACCAAGGATGAATAGACGGAACTAAAATTATATATCTAACATCAAGTTTGCACGTACAGGAAGCCACACATAACAGGAAGTCACACTATCGTCCAAACAGAAGTTCAAAGACGTGATATAAATTGAAACGTTTTTCTAGTGCAAAAGGATCTAATCATACTAAAGTACCTTCAAAGAAGCAACACATTACATTACAAAGTAGTACGCATTGTCAGATGACACAACGCACGCTGCAAATTCCTTAACTAACCCTGAGGCAGACACAGCAATGTAACCTTACCTTTAAGAAGATGATGAAATCATAGTTTCTCATGTAGGATTGAAATGAATCTTTTGCTCGCCAGACCTTCTTAATTTACAACCAGCGTTTGCTACCTGACCAATTGCTTGAACTAATACGCTCGCACGCTACATTGCCCTAGAATTAAATACGCTCGCACACACCTATATTTAAAGTGCCAGATGGCTTTCAGGGCGCTTATGATATGAGTAGCAAATTGAGACAGAGGCAATGGTAATGCCTGCCAAGAAGATTGTTGTGCGAACCATTTTGGGAACCAGATTGTACAGGCCAAATAGGAAATTTACAAAGCCGACTCTGTAGCTCCTCATGATTTAATTATTAAAGTTAAAAGCGCGTTGCCGTTCAACAGCCATCTGCAATTGAGAGAGGAAAGTTTCCTTGCACGTTGAGTGTTATAACGCTGGCAGTGCTATGTTTCTTCTGACCCCTTTGTCGTATGAAATGAAAATTACACACGTGTCACACAAGCAAGCATCCGATTTCATGGCTGTTTGGCATCATGTATCAATCCACCTATAGGGGACATGTTACCTGCAGCTCTCGCACCTTTTCCTTGAGCTCTGAATCTATATGCAGGCCCAGTCTATCAAGCTCGTGCTTAAAAGCACTCCTCAATTGAGTCTTTTGTCCCCTGACAGGAATAAAGGATCAAAACGAGGCGGATGTAAACACAAATCCTTGTCACAACAGATGCATTTTGTAACAGTAGCGGATGTATTTCAGTGCATACATGCTGCATAACATCATATGTCGCAACTCGCTTACAGGGCTGAATTCATATGTGCCACCCCTTCACTGGAATCTGGAGACAGGTGCAAGTGCTTCTTCGCGAGGCCTGAGATAATTTTGCCTCCCACAGCGATGCCAATCATCTGTGGAAAGGGCCACACAAGTCAAACAGGTAGTAGTATGAGGAACACAAATTCGCAGCAAGGCCACCTAGGCCAGCAGTAAGATTAACGAACAAGATGAGCTGGACAACCCCAAAAGGCAAAGCCGGAGGATGAACGGAAAAATTACTGAGTCAAGCTTGTAAGCAGTGACGGATGGCTAGCAGACTATACATCCCTACCAGAAAAATCACTTGGGTGTAGACATGGGCGAGCAGCAGAATTGAACTGACGTCTGCAATATGGGATAAATGCTCCTGGTATGCACGCACAGCAGGTGGAACTGAGGCCCTTTCACGCCATCCTTGACCTGTAATAGAATTCACACAGGCACTAAACATGGTTTGGTACTGAAAAACTGCGTCAAAACATGTGCCTTGCTGAGCTGAAAAAGTGTATGACGGTATCATATGCGCATTGATGGGGCTGCACGTTGGCTCGTCTATTTCTATCTCCTCTGGCTGCTAGGCATTCATACGCAGCATGACTGTCCCAGGCACAAATAAACATGGAGTTCCTCTCCCAGTTACAGGATTACTTGAATTTCTTTTTCTATGCTGCTTCAAATCTTAAAATCCCCTGCTTTGGCATAAGTTGAGCATTTGGTGTCATTACTCATCAGACAGATGATGCAGTCACCTAAATAGAATTTGATGTCTTTTGCAAAACTTGCTGCCCTGAAGAGGCCACCATCCTCACACAGCACGCTTTGGAATGGCTTGAACTCTGTAGAATAGAATCAAACCAGTTGTCACAAACCAATTGTTATAAAACGATGCAAGATGCAAGCAAACAAAAGGCTTGGTAGCTGCCTGAATGCTGATTGCATTCACAGACCTTCTGTGTTTCTCTCTTTGTCCACCAGCTTCTCAAGGTGGTCGTGCACATGATAAAAAGAAGAGCAACGCTGAACCAAAAAGCTTCCTGCCATGTTATGGAAAACGGACGCACTGCGTTAAGCTAAGTGTGGGACATATACATGTGTCCGTTCAATTACAGGATACCCTCACACTTCGCACCTGCATGTATTTATGTGTTTGTGTGTATGGTTTTGCATGTATTTGTGATTTGTGTATGTGTATGTATGTGTATGCGTGTGTGAATGTGCATATATTAGTGTATTTGTGTGCGTATGTGTGTGCATGTGTGTGTTGTTGTGTGTGTATGTGTGTGTGTTTGTGTTTGTGTGTGTGTGTGTGTATGTGTGTGTGTATGTGTGTGTGCGTGTGTGTGTATGTGTGTGCGTGTGCGTGCATGCGTGCGTGCGCGTGTATATGTATGTGTGTGCGGGTGTATCGAGTGTGTGGCTGTGTGTGTGTATGTGTGTATGTGTGTTCCTCTTACTTTTTAAACCCCAAAGCTAGTAATGTTATTACTTTAAAATATAATGTTGTGACATGCACATCCTCTTAAGAAACACAGGTCTTGGTTTTGTGGGTGGCTTGCTAATTTATGGGACAGGAGATGTTGTGGGAGAGCTCACTACGTATTACAAGCTGAGGGACAGTGCCCTGAAGTACGCAGAGCAGAACGAAGACCTGAAGGCCCAAGTCGGGTACCCTTTCACGCTTGGACCATGGTATGACGCCAAGATTGGCTTCATGGCAGGTGGCAGCATGGCGCAGTGCACCTTTCAACTGAAGGTAGATTATGCTGTTGCTGAGCACGCTGGCGTGTCCTTGTGCGTGTCCGTGTGCCCCCTTGCGCGCGCCCTTGCGCGCACACACACACACACACACACACACACACACACACACACACACACACACACACACACACACGCACACACACACACACACACACGCACACACACATACACACACGTGCACACAGACACACACACACACACATACGCGCACACACACACACATTTGGACGCATGTAAAAGTTACCATAAGTGCCTATGTCCACAAAATTGCAGAATGCATGAGACCATCACGATGTGGCCAAATTTACTTTACACTGGATGGGGTAGAAAAATTTTCAATGGGTACGCTTTTCAAAAGTTCCTAGTATATGTGTGCCCAAAGTGCTCCATTCTAAGCTCAATACTAACGCATCCTTAATCAGTTAAGCTTGAAAGTAGCATTTGGGGGCATGTGTCTGATCGGACGCGGCATGAACTTGACTTTTTGAGCATCTGTATGCTGTACCTGACCAGCCCGAGCACCCCATTGAGTGAATACTTGTGTCCAAGTGTCCCTACAATAGACAAAGATTGTTGCATAAAGGATAGACGTATATTACTGTGTGTATTGAGGAGTTATGCAAACTCAAAATGCAATTTTCCTGTGAGACGTGACCATACACATAGGGCACTACACGGCAGCAGGTGTCCTGGGTGTGCGTCTAGGTTTGTTAATTCGTAGGGCAACTAAGTACCTCTGAGCACAGTCGCTCGTAGCATCAACGTTCAGTTTCAAGCTAGAGCAGTCCCAATTCTGATGAAGTGGCGTTTGAGTTGTTGCCCTTTATAATACCCCTTACAAGACAGCAACATTTTTGACAAAATATGCCTCTTAGCATCTCATTTCTGCATGTCTTTGTCGGCCACTCTGTCACCCACCAATTGGCATACAAGCCAAGCATGTCACCTGTCATCCCTATTGGGGCCGTGCTCTGATGCTTGCTTTTAGAGGAAAAGAGGCCAATCAATAACAGCAGGTCACAACAAATTACAAAAGCAGACTCCACTTCTCCTGCACGTGTGCACACACCTCAGGGGAGCAAGCAGATCACTGACGTGACTGTGCGTGGCTTGCGTGCCAAGGGCTTCAGCAATCGTGCGCTGTACAACCTGTTTGGGCCGGGGGCCTGGGCAGTGATAGATACAACCGCAATGTTTCCGGCTGGGGACGGCTTGGTGCAGCCACGGAGCATTCTCCCCAGCCAATACAAAAAGGAGCTGCAGCAGAGTGATGAGCAAAATGCAGCACCTCCACCAAAAGAGCAGAGTGAGGAGCAAGACAGAAATCTGACCGACAAGCAGGAGGTTGGGGGTCAGCAAAAGAAAAAGGGGTGGTTCAGCAGCTGGCGAAAAGGAGGGGGTAGCAGTGAGCAGCAAAGGGTACCGCTGCCTGAGAGAACATGAGGTGATGCACATCATTTTATTGCAGAGCTCTTGCCTTGGATGTTCCTGTAATGAGATTTCCTCTTGTGACTATACCTGAATTAGATATAGCTAGATCTTCACGCTGGAAGAGGCATTTGGAACTCAAGGTGGCGCTCAAACATCAAACGCTTGTAGATCAATGTGTGGTGCATTTTTGTTGTTTGAGAAATATCTTGTAATAGTGGGTGAATTGGCCAATATCTGTGAAAATAAAATTGGGCTGTTCTGTTCTGAATAACGTCCAAAAAGCGTATTACGTTTAATCCGCGCTTATCCTGAAACAGGACACCCCGGCCTGTGCTCAGATCCCATCAGTTTTTCTTTTTCCTTAAATTCTGGGTTTTGTATAACTTGGTTTCGGGATTGCATGTTTGCAGCTCAATTATTAGTAAGAAGGCTCTCTTTCTTAATTGATATGGGAAGTGGCTCCACTGCCAACGTAGTTTTTCCCAAGATTTGCCAGCAGCTGTCTGTCAAACCACGACAAACAGACAAACTTCCTTTTGTTTGGACGTCAACCAGCTAACCCTTCACTACTCTGTCCCTCCCAGCTAATTGGGCTTAAGCTTTTAAAACGTCGGCCTTATTGGAAGCCAACAAACTGCTCGTCAAAATCGTGCGTGTGTCACTTGCTAACCCCACAATTTGCCGCTGTCACCAATTGAATGTAACATACTGTGTACATCCTCTTACAATGATAAAACCTAAACAAACACAATTTAACATACCGTACAGACTTGGGTTCAGTCCGCAGCCCCAAAAAAATATTTTAGTTTTACACTCCCGCATCAAACCCACACCCTAGAAATATTTATTTTACACCAACCCCGCACAGGGATTTTTGCCTGACAGGCTCCAAAATACGCCAAAAATCCCCGTTTTTCAATCCCGCACCCCCAAAATAAATAGATATTTTTCGTGCGCGCAGTCACCCCGCAGGGCAAAAAACAATATTTTTGCGCGGTGATATTAAGTCTGTACGGTATACACTCTAATCTAATCACGTCAGCATAGTGCAAACTCCTGCCCAATAATCAAAGATGGCACGAAAATAAGCTGGAAAATGTACTATCTCCTAGAAAGGCGTCAGTGACTATGTAGTCCGTGTGCTGTTCTGCTTGTTGGGTAGAGACGCTAGCTGTGTGCAGTCTGGCCACCGACTTTTCCCCCAATGCAAACTGCCCCATCTGCCACTGCACTGACAGTGCGCTTCACATACTTTCTGGTTGCCAACACACTAAAATGAGGAATATTATTATAAAACATCATAACATGGCAAGTGTACTGATAGTCCAAGCCCTACAAAAGGAAATGCAGTGCCAACCATATTGCCTACACTGGCATAGGCAGTGCAAATAATCTAGCTGAACAGGGCCTAAATCTGATAAACACTGCCAATAAAACACTGCCTTATTGGTTGCTGCAAAACCAAACAATACGTGCTTTGAAAGCTTCTTATCCTGACGCTAGCCTATTTTTACCTAATACTGTGTGCTCCTCTTGGGTAACCGCCCGCAACTCAGATTTCGAGCAGCTTGCTAAGACAAGAAACTGTATCCAAACCAGTGGGAGGTTCACTTGATTGAGTTTAAATTATGTAACGACACAAGCAAGGCTTGATCCTCAATTTTAAAAAAGCAAAAGCACAGCACGTCGTAGACAGGGATACTACAGGGAAGTCAAGCTCCACGTGATCCTCGTTGGAGCAATGGGGACTATTTACAAAGACCATACAAATAAGCCTCAATCTGGATTACCATAAGATTAAAAAGCTGACAATCAAGCAAACGGAATGATCACTCCATCAGACATGCATCTATGCACACTCATAAAAACAAGGTATGCACTGCAATACAATTTAAACAACAACAGTCAAGGTGCAGGTCTGGGTTCCACAGCACGCAATACCCCTGATCCATATTGATTTTTTCCATCGTGTGTTTGTGCGGTGGGGGGTTGCCTCCTGGTGCGGGCTCCTACGTAACCCCCTCCTTAATCATGCTGGCTGTGTCATCACTACCAGCGAAGTCTTTTTTTCTTTTTCTGTCTGGCCAACCATGTCGCACAGCTCCATGACAGTTAAGCTCTGCTTGCGCAAGTGTCACAGCAATTGATTTCAACCAGGTGTCGTGTGGTTGTCCCCCTCTTGGTAGAAGAAGTCTGAAGGAATGTGAGAGCATGATTAAGGTAAGGTAAGGCTGCATCGCTTTATATGCCTCTGGGGGAGATTAAGGTCAAAGGTCCGGATTTAAGGTAAGGTAAAGTTACATCGCTATATATGCCTGGATTTAATGTCTCCAAACTCCAAACTGATTGCGGGAAAGGATCATAAACTACTTAGCAAATACCATGGTGAGCTTCAAACTTGCAGTCAATGCAGCTTGCATGAATTGCTGAAGAGCCGAGCAGGCAAATGTTCTGGCTGGATTGCTGCACTAAATAGGCACTAATAACCAAATTATTCCCATATAGTTATTGTCAGGCAGGTCCTAGCTCTCAGTTGAAACTGGCGTCATAGGTCTTGTAAGCAAAAATTCATGTGCGCCAAGCGGCTGCGGTATGACGCCATTTCAAAAAGCCAGTTTAAAGAAACGCCAAGGATCACCTCCCACTTTTTAACGACAATCATTCGAAATAGGGTAGTTGCCTAATTTCCGCTTGTGCTTTTCCAGGGAAAAACTACGCTGGCAGTGAAAAACCACTCCCCACATTAATTAAGGAAAAGGAGCCACTTTATTTGGTGCCTAGTACCGTAAAACTCCTCCACCAAAGGATAAACAAAAAGATCAACAGGGATCAGGAGGGTTGCAGGCTTGACCTGAAACCGTCTCCTGATGAGATTAATAACAGTGCTGGAAAGGGCACGTCTGGTATGGACAAGTCTGGCAGCGTAGTTGACAGAATGAACATCAACCAATGTGGGGAGTGGTTTTCACTGCCTGCATAGGCTTTTTCTTTTTCCAAATCTATTGGAGAATATGATTGGTGTAGAATTTATGCCATGCCTGCAGAGGCCGTGGAAACAATTTCAAACATTTGCCATCATCAACTGTCTGTAGAAATTGTGCCTGCAGAGGCTGTGGAAACAAATTAAAATATTAGCTATCATTAACTGTAGCTGCTTTAGAACCTGGTAAATAAGCAAATCGTTCACGCATGCCTCGCCTTAAAATTTCCTTGGACTACCGTTGCCAAGTCGCCCTCACACCACTAGACCCTGCTGTTCATGCTTGCCTCGTTCTTGACACTTTCTTTAAACTAATTACTTACGTGGCCCTTACACTAGACCCTCCTCCAATCCCACCTGCACACCATTGCCATCCCAGAGTGATCTGCTCTGGCCCATAAACTTGCAAAGTGTGATCTGTTAAAGCCAGCACTCAGGAAAACTGTAAAGGGGGAGGCCTGATTTTGGCCAGTGCACATGCTAATTGTGTAAATAAACAAAATTTGGTACCAGCGGAAGGATAGAGTAAAGGTGTAAAGACTGACTTATCCAGTTAAGCTAAGTAAATATCTAAGAAATCTTGAACTTTTCTTAAACGAAAGCTAGGGTATCCCCCTTTGAATAATTTAGACAATAATAAGTTTACTAAAAGTTCGAGCCCGCATGGCTCGACCAAAAATCATGTGGAAACCAAACGTGATTTTCTTAGATTGGACAATTTGTTTGTGGTTGTTTTTCGTCGAAACCCTAGTTCCCCCGTCATTTTGAATTGAATTTTTTCTATGCAGTAACTGGAAATCATGCAGCCGTTGTTCCGCAGCCCTCGGGCGGGGGGCAAATTACTGCAAAGTTTCTCGCGGCGTTTTGCGAGCGAGGCTGCCGCGCCCAAGGCCGTGGCGCTCAGCAAGCTCAAGGACAGCTTTAACGATGCCACGAGTGGTGAGCGAGTGAAGGTTCCTGGGCACGGCTCGTCTCTTTGTTTGAGGGGCAACCAACCGCAAGTGGCCGATGAAGCTTGACTTGTATGCGATGCGATGGGAATGTTGAGAGGATTTGCTGTTTTGCTGTTTTGGTGCAGTCTTGACTGTCCGATACTTGTGCCCATTACGCAGTGTCGTACCTGGAGGAGCTCGAGAAGCGATTCCATGAGGACCCCAACAGCATCGACAGGTCCTGGGGCAGCTTCTTTAACAACCTTGGTGAGTCAAGGTGGATGGCGTTGCACGCAAGCCAGAACTGATCGCTTATGACACACAAAATGCACTCTCCCTTTCTCTCTCACACACACACACACACACACACACTCACTCACACACACACACACACACACTCACACATACACACACGCGCGCACGCGCGCGCACCACACACACACACACACACACACACACACACACACACTCACACACACACACACACACACACACACACACACACACGCGCACACACACACACACACACACACACACACGCGCACACACACATACACACACGCACACATACTCACACACGCGCACACATACACACACGCACACACATACACACTTGCATACAAAGTTACATATACAGTGTAATACACACGTATGCATGCTCACACATACACACACGCACACACGCAAGCTCACGCGCACACACAAACTAATACACTACCACACACACTCGCATACACATATATACATTCATACACACACAACACACAGACCGCGGTGTGCGCGGGGAGGCTATCGCTGAGGCGTACGATGCGTTTGAGAAGGGCACCACGCAGACGCCCATGACACACGCTGCCATCTCCAACCAGACCATTCAGGAGAGCATGCGCCTCATTCTGCTCGTCCGTTCATTCCAGGTGCTTCAAAGATTTAAACGGACGGTGCTGTTGTGACCTGTGCGTTGTGTGCTTCTCGTTCAAGATGTGATGCGTGCCCTTGTCAAGCCTCATATGCAGGCCGGCACGTGGTAGCCATATCCTGCAGACATAAAGCTGGGTCATGCACACCTGTGTATGGCACATGCATCTCTGCTGGTGCTCCTGAAACATCGCAAGTGCCCTAAGGCTTAGCCCAGCCCCTCCCCTCTTCTTGTTGTAGGTCATGGGTCACTTTGCAGCCAAACTGGACCCCCTAGAGCTGGACAAGCGCTTGTCCCCCTCCGAGCTAGACCCTGCATACTGGGGGTTCGCAGACAAGGATTTGGACCGCGAGTGGGTGTCACTACTAGCTGTTTAGGGTCCTTACCTTTAGTATTTGTGTATGGGCGCACACAGCCTGCCTGTCTTGAATTTCTGTATGTCAACATGAACGACTATGCTGGACGAATCGATGCAGTTATTTTTTGGCGATGAAGCTTAAAGAGCACCTCTAAGCTCTGTTTCTCGTGTCCTGCTTGCTGTCTTGTGGCACTCACAAACAGCCTGTTCCCTGCCTACACCCTGAAGGTTCTTCCTTGGCAACTGGAACCAAGCGGGCTTCCTTGCCGAGGGGCGGCCCACACGAACACTGCGCGAAATGCTGACCCGGTTGCGTGAGACGTACTGCACCTCTACAGGCTATGAGGTGGGGTTATGTAGTCTCCCTCCTTACACCTCACGTGTGCACGCAGCACCAGCGACAGCAGCAGCAGCAGCAGCTGTAGCTTGCGAAGATGTTGCAAGCATGGATGTCGCAAGGGGTGTTGCACCTGAACATGAGAGCTCTAGCAGTGCTTCCTCTTCTGAAGTCGCGTAGTCATCAAAGTGTGTACCCAATCAGCCCTGTGAACCTTGTGTGTTGCGTGCCCTCCTCAGGCCCTGAAATTTCACCGTGTTGCCCAGTGTGGCATCTGAAAATCCTTTTCCTCTTCCGCGCATTTGCAGTACATGCATATCCCAGAGCGTGAGAAGTGCAACTGGATCCGTGAGCAGATTGAGACCATCGACCCCGTAAGTGCTTGTTTTCTTCTTCTCTGCTCCAGCCTTCAGCTTAATGCTCTTAGTGTCACTCAGCAGCAGGGAATTTGTTCTGCAAATTTTTAAATAAAAACAAGTAGCTCCAGTTTTACAGAATGGTGTACTCTTGATTGTAGCACAACTTGAGTGGGCACATTCTGGTCTTACCTTTACTTAGTGCCCATTGAAAGTGTTTGCTGCAAACACGCGACTTGCTTAATTCTTTCCTGATCCGCAGCCTGTGTACACAAAGGATGAGAAGCTCAACATCCTAGATCGCCTGGCGTGGTCAGAGATGTTTGAGACCTTCCTTGCAAAGAAGTGAGTGCTCGCATACTTCTGCTTCAGGTTTCCACTTGTAACGAATGGGTAAGGTGCATTGCTGCATGATAAATTTGTAGGGTTGGCCAGAACCATGTATACATACGGTGTATTTAAGGTATTTTGGCAGGGAAATCACCAAATATACGGTCATACACGGTGTATATGCACGGTTCTGGCCAACCCTATGTATTTGGCTTTTTTCTTCCTTGAAAGCGTATTACTGCCAGACATACAGCTTTTACGACACGGCATTGTCGGTTTTGGTAGATTGCTGCATCAAGACAACTCACACGCCCTGCAGTCTGGCCTAAAGAGCTTCAATCCAAACCAAAGCCTTGTGCTGTGGTAAGCGTCTACTATAGGCGCTCTTACATGCATCAAACAAGTGCCTCCTTGTACGGTCTCAGCACCTCCAATCTGTAAGCAGCCCGTACATTATGGCTGCCTCAGTTCTGAACGCGTGCTTCCGGATGCGATGTTGCACCATACGAAGGTACACTGCAGCCAAGCGCTTTGGCCTGGAGGGAGCAGAGAGCCTCATCCCGGGCATGAAGGCCCTCATCGACACTGGAGCAGATTTGGGGGTGGAGAACGTGGTGATTGGCATGCCTCACAGAGGGCGTCTCAACGTGCTGGCCAACGTCGTGCGCAAGCCCATGTCACAAATCTTCTCCGAGTTCAGCGGCAAGCCCACCCCGGTGTGTGTTTGTGTGTGCGTATGCGCATGCGTGTTGGATGCAGAGGTGGTCAGGATGGAGGGATGCATACACCTCAGATGAGTGGACTAGGTGTGGGAGTTCGCCCAAGGGGCTTCATTCATAGCTTTGCAAGGCACGGATTTCAGAACGAGAGGGTAGGGACTTTCTACCCAAGATGCTCTTGAACGTGCCATTCACCACGCCTAGCATCGTCTGTGTCAAGCTCCCCTTTGATCCTCTGCTGCTGATGTCAGTCTTTGCCTCCTCCTGCAGCTGGCCAGCGATGGCCACCAGTACACCGGCAGTGGTGATGTCAAGTACCACTTGGGCACCAGCTTTCACAGGCCGACCGCCAACGGCAAGCATGTGTACCTGTCCCTCATGGCCAACCCCAGGTGTGTTTGTATGATCATTGTGAAGGTGAATTTTGTATTAATCATTCAGTTCCATTGGAACACCATTCCGTCTCCTGCCCTTTTACTCTTCCCTCTTTGATTCCCTCAACTTAATACTTCTTGCCTGCTGATGTGCCTCTCCTTTTTTCATACGCGTGCCTCTGAACAGTCATTTGGAGGCAGTAAACACCGTAGTGCTGGGCAAGACGCGCGCCAAGCAGTACTACGTGAACGACGCCCACCGCACCAAGTGCATGCCCATTCTCATGCACGGTGATGGAGCGTTCTCTGGACAGGTGAGCTCACTGCTGTGGTGCACTCCATGATGCGCAGACATGTCTCACACCTGGCGCACAATTGTGATGCCGTTTTCCTGTCGACTGCCTGCATCGTGCATGTGCACAGTGATTGTGCGATTCCCAGGCAGGCAAGCTTTGTCTCGTGTGGGTGGAGTGCCACATCCGTATGTCACTCATCTATGACCTCACCTTGTCCTTCTCTCTGGTGAGGTAAAAGATGAGTTTTCTCAGGCAACCTAATAGAGCAAGCACCTTGTAACATGCATGAAGGGCCTGCATACATTTTACCCTGATCCCGCTGACTGCCCTCCAAATTCCAATGCACTGCAGCTGTGCCTGGTTGCCTGAGTCAATAGAAAAATTGCTTAGTTGCTCCTGCTGTTGGTGTCTTAGAAAATCTTGCTTTTACCTGTTGCTCTGGCTCCTTGATTTTGCCTCCTCTTGGCATGCTCCATGCATCACAAGGGTGCCTATTCCAGCCGAGGTCCCGTGCTTTTATCTGCCTGAGCCTACAGCAGAGTCTTTTTGCTGGACTTGAGTGAGCACCTGCCCTGGTTATCGCATTGCAGGGCATCGTGTACGAGACGCTGGATATGAGTGGACTTGTGGACTACACTGTAGGAGGCTGCGTGCACATGGTGGTCAACAACCAGGTGGGTGCAGGCTGTAAGCGAGTTTGATAAACACTGTGCGAGCTCAATTGGGTTGCTCCTTCACGCAATAGTGTTCTGAATGAGCATCCTTTTCATTGTGTGTCCGAGCACATTCTCTGCAATAAACAGGCCCCTTTCTCTTGAAGCGCAACGCTTAGCATCACTTGATGTAGATGTGAATGTCCGCATGGTCTGCTGTGCTCTCGCACTCATGCACACAGACATGCATACACACACACAACACAGAGACGTGCGTGAGGGTATTGCAAGACATCTGCAAAATCGCGTGTGCATACAGGTGGCCTTCACCACTGACCCCAAGGAGGGCCGCTCCTCACCCTACTGCACTGACGTGGCTAAGTCCATGAACGCGCCCATCTTTCATGTGAATGGTGACGATGTGGAGGCCGTGGTGCGCGTGTGCCAGCTGGCTGCGCAGTGGCGTCAGGTATGTGTGTATTTGTGTGTGGCTGGCGTGAGGTGTGCATTGTTGTGTCTTGTGGATGCCGCAGTGACTTTGCAAGCGTTGTTATAGCATTTGGTTTCAGCATTCCAGCATTTGGTTTCAGCATTCACAAGGATGACAACGCTATGACTGAGCAGCGTGCTTTTCCCAAGGTGGACCCAAAACAAAAACAACACACGTTTTCTGCATTGGCTGCCAGCCCAAGTCTTACTCAAAGTCTGTCGCGTGGAGCGTGTCACCAGGTGTGACCTTTGGTGTGTGTCTGTGTGCGCGCGCGTGTGTGGTTATGTTTTTATGCAGGCATGGAAGACAGACGTCGTGGTGGACCTTGTGTGCTACCGCAAGTATGGACACAACGAGATTGATGAGCCCATGTTCACCCAGGTGAGCAAACGTGCTGGAGTGAAATGGTATTTGATGGACCAGCTTATGTGTGTGCTTTGCTTGATGTGTGTCGATGTGTACTGAGTGTGTGCTCAATTTCCGTCACTGCCGGCAACCTTGTTTTAGCTCTTTCTGAATGGTAAAATTAGCGTCGCTGGTCGCTTCGGCAGGAACTGTAGTGGACTCGGACTCTGTTTTGTCTGCCCTTGTATGCCAGCGTGCTGTTGTGCTTCTCTTACAAAGCCGCCAGCTTCACAGTCTGCCTTTCATTTTCTTACGCATGCAGCCCCTGATGTACAAAAAGGTGAAGGCTCACAAGAATGCGCATACTGTGTACAACGAAAAGCTGCTGGCTGAGGACACAATCCACCAGGTGCGTGTGTGCATGTGTGTGGATCTGGAATGTGAGTGTGTGTATTTATGAGAGTGTGGTTGCAAGCACCATCTGTCTCAGGCAAGCTGAGCTAAACGCAAGCGTCGATGGACGTAACTCCTTATCCTGGCCAGATGTGGGGCGAGGATATTTGTGGGGTAGCTATAATGGCGTTGGGTAATGTGCTGCTGTGGTATTTATCACATGTGATTAAACTAAACAGGCATAGAAGACACTGGAATGTCTTCAGACAAAACAGGGCATCGCTGGCTGCCCCAGTTGCTTGCTCCTCGTGCTCCATTAGTACATTTTAAACAGGTTGAAGGCGTGTTTATGCTCTTGCGTACGTATTGCTCTGTCGGACTCTTTAAATTATTCCTCTGCTGTTGCAGTCAGACAACCCTGTATTGCCTTGCTAAAAGCTTTGCTAATGAAAGCACAGCTTCACTTGTGTGTAGATGTGCCAATACCGGGCTCCCCTGTTTTGGGAATCGGGGTTGTCTGAAGTGTGTCGCTTTCATATCCTGGAGCCTCTGGTATTGCAAAGCTTTAAAGCTCTACCACCTCCAGATTATCCTTTTTGGAAGGGTCTATAAGCGTACAGTTAGGAATCCAACACACCCCCAGCATACTCCTACAATAAGCATACTTTTGTGGACACTTGTGTAGACGAGTGTGTGTGCGTGTGTGTGTGTCTGTGTTGGTAGAGGTTTACGAAATGATTTGGTCTCTGGCGACCCTGAAAGCCGCTGCTCACCTGTGTGCTGGTAGCCTCCGAGACAGAATGTTAACGCACCGATTGTAAGCTTGCTCGCTGTAACAGTGCTGCAAATGGCTACTGTGAGTGTAGGTTGCTCGTGTAGAACTGGGGCAGTAAGGATCAGGCTTATGCCTAGACGGTCAGACGGTACAGTACTATGAGTACGGAACGGACCGTCTTTTTGTAAAAGACAACGTGTTGTTAAATTTTAGTAACCGTATTTTATCGTCTAGACGGTAAAATAGGTACGGTGTACGGTACGGTGCCAAGCTGGCACTGCCAGTGCAATTTCAGCCTCTTCGCCCCAACATCTCCCATTTCCACCTCCCGCATGCTCAACTCATGTGTTGACGCCACACAATGCTTCCCTGGACGATCCTGAGGCTGGGTTGGGGCTGCATCAGCTCAGGGGAAGGGCCCAGCAGTGGCTTGCACGGAAACTCAAAGTCAGACGCAGTACTTGATTCCTGGTTTACAGTTAGCGTTTTATATATGAACAATTGTTGCAAAAAGAAAACAAATGTTTGGGGCCGAAATTGGAGCCAAACGGCCAAATTACACCAAAATCGCACTGTACGGTGACTACCATCTTGTACGGTTCGAGACCGTACTAGTCAACTCCACCGTCTTGGTTCAGTATGGTACGGCGTAATATGGTACGGTACTGTAAATATGGTCAAAATCGCTCTATTACGGCGTTGTCGCACAAGCCTGGTAAGGAAAGGTTGTACTTGATCGGAAAAAATGTGTGGCACGTTAGAAAGGAGTGGTCACTTGGTCATTTTTTGGCTTTGAACCTTGCACGTACCCCGGCAAGCGTCACGTATGCTTGTATGTGTGCTGCCTGTTTTGATGATGGCAAAGCTACCGGTAGAGTGTCACGATCTGTGCCGGTAGCACGCACTCCATTCGTGAGACTAGCACGTGCCAAGTGATATGTCTTTGTTTTTTCTTTGCACAGGAGGAGATCGACGCTATCTACCAGAAGATTGACTCCATCCTCAACTCCGAGTTTGAGGCCTCCAAGTCCTACGTCCCCAGGCCGGGTGACTGGCTGTCCTCTCACTGGTAAGGTTTCAAAGACTCAGGGAGAAGGGAGCAGCTTTGTGGAGCCTGCTGCTGCTGCTGCTGCTCTTTTGCAAAGTCCCATGGCGTTGTAGATTTGCTGATTGCTGCTCAATGCTCAATGCTGCTCACGCAAGGGTTCCTTCATGAAGGTAACTGTCGTCTGTTTGTGGTTCAGAAATGAAATGTGATGACGTCAGTGATTTGAGGACACAGACGCAAGGAGGCAGTTGATTGCCTGCAGATGTGTGCAAAGACCGAGGGAGAGAGTCGATCCATTTACTTGACTCCTTCCAGGCATTGAACTGTGATCTTACTCATTTGCCCGTGATATTTGTGTACACAGGGAGGGATTCAAGTCTCCCGCCCAGCTCTCTCGCATCCGTAACACAGGTGAGTCCTCCTAGTTGTGCAGGTTGCTTTTATATACGTCCTTCACATAAATTGAAGAAGTCTTTGTGTCAAATGTGTTGGCACACATACGGATTGACAAGCAGGTGACCACGAAACGACCCCATTTCCATGCAGTCAATAGCTCTCTTTGAACTAATCCAGTTGTATGTTTTCGTTACACCCAAGTGTTTTTTGAGCTTGTACTCCTTGGAGTGGCACCGCCTGGGTGCCCTACTTCTTCTCAGCCGAACTTCATTCTTCTTTCGTGCTCTAGCCGCACGCTTCAGCATTGAGCATGCTGCGCATCGAGACACAGCCGTACAGGAGATGCACGCAAACAATAACATGCACACAAACACATACCCCCCCCCCCACACACACACACACACATACACACATACACACACAGGTGTGAACATGGAGCTGCTGAAGCAAGTGGGCCAAGCCGTGACTGAGTTCCCCGCGGACTTCACGCCCCACAGGCAGATCAAAAAGGTGTACGAGGCACGACGCAGCATGATTGACAGCGGGGAAGGTGTGGACTGGGGCATGGCTGAAACGCTTGCATACGCCACGCTGCTCAGTGAGGGCAACCACGTGCGGCTCAGTGGCCAAGATGTGGAGCGTGGCACGTTCAGCCACAGGTGTGATGCATGTGTGATCATGTGTGTGTGAGGGTTCGGGTGTGGGTGTGGGTGTGGGTGTAGCATGGGTTTGGAGGTGTGTGTCTACGTGTATTTGCATGTGTAGGTCTATGTTAATGTTGGCTTGGAAATGGGTGTGGAGGTGTATGTGTGTGTGAGCAGGTGTGGGTGTGGGTGTGATTCTAGATATGGGTGTGGAGATGTGGGTGGATAGAAGGTGAGCGTTTCTGTGCTAGAGTGAATACCAAAAGGTGTGAGTTTGCACTGCCTGCATGCAGCCTGCAGTATGAAACAAGGACAGCGGCATAAGGAACTCTGATGAGCAGCATACATCTATGTGTGTGTTGGCCGTTCTTACGCCTCTCCAAGCACTGAGATTCCAGGGCAAGTCTTCTAGCTTATGTGAGTGCATGCAGGCATACACCGCACGTATGGGTTGTAAGACACAAGGCACTCTGCTTTTGCAGGCATGCCTTGATCCACGATCAAGAGGACGGCTCCCGCTATGTGCCCCTGGCCAATGTGTTCCCTGGTCAGGGTCCGTGCCAGTTCACCGTCAGCAACAGGTAAGCTCATTGCCAGTTAGATGATTCCTAATCCTGGAGAATACCGGCTAGAAACAGACAGGTGTTCATTGCCAGGAACAGAAGACAGGAGCAAGCAGCAGGAGGTCATGATCTGTGGCCCCTCCTCACATTCTGTGTGAGGCAGCCATCGCCTACTGTATTTGCGCTTTAGTTTTTGAGTGTGTGTGTGTGTGTGTGATGCAATGAGAAAAAAGGTAAATGATGTGGTGCTGCCAACTTTCCCTGTGTCAAGCCTGAGCTCATGCCCGACAGTTCTTGTGCATGTTGCAATACTTGAACAGAATGCACACCATTCGTGCACCCCAGCTAGAAGTGTGAGTGGCTCTTTTTGCACATCAAGATTGATGCAAGGGCTGAATGAAAGAGCCACAACTTGACCCTGACCCTGACCCTTCCACTACAAGCCAGTGTTTTTTCAACGCTCGCACTGCCCATGCCTCCCGGCTGTGACCAGTTAAGCAGTGACTGGTAAGGCTTTTAGCAAGGATGGAAAAAACCTCCAGCTCTCTCTTCCTGCCTCACCACGCAGTTCCCTGTCTGAGTTTGGTGTGCTGGGTTTTGAGCTAGGCTACTGCATGGAGAACCCAAACAGCCTGGTGCTGTGGGAGGCGCAGTTCGGAGACTTTGCCAACACAGCCCAGGTGTGTGTGTGCGTGCGTGCGTGCGTGCGTGCGTATGTGTGATTGTGTGTGTGCGCGCGCTAGTGTTTGTGTGTGTGTGTGAGTGTGTGAGAGGGATGCAAACTGTAACTTTCCTGGGGCTGCAAACTTAAGCATTTTAGAAAGCGCAGGCTCACAAATTTGCCATGTACACCAGCATGAGCTTAGTAGTTGCGAGTGGAGTAGCTTTGCTATTGGTTAGGGCTTGCGAGATCCCCACGCACACTTATACCCCCACGCCCACGCGCACCCTTGGGCACGCTAAACACGCGCACACTACACACACATGCAGGTCATCTTTGATCAGTTCCTGAGCTCTGGCGAGGCCAAGTGGCTGCGCCAAGCTGGCTTGGTGTGCTTGCTGCCCCACGGCTACGATGGCCAGGGGCCAGAGCACTCCTCTGCACGCCTGGAGCGCTTTCTACAGGTTAGTGCGGCTGTCAGCGGGTAAACATGCAGAAAATGGTTGTGGGTATGGGTGGATGTTGTTGCGTGAGTACGGCTGAATGTGCATTACTTAAAGCCACTAGAGTAAAGGATAATCACCTTTTGCCTGCATAGCCTGCTTTCATTTCAGCTTTTTTGCCATACACGTTCTTCAGATGACAAAGTTGGATCATGACATCCGTTTTGTTTCCAATGCATCTATCAAAGAACGCACATGTTATAAGCATCTGAATACTACACACACCTGTGTGTGTATGTGCACAAGCAGACACCCTCATGCACAGTGCTCAAATGTATAACATATATGTAAAGCGTACAACACCTTGCCTATAAGTGATCATTCTATTTATAATGGGAAAGCATGTGGTAGGTAGGTGCCTTTTAGCTTTTGGCAGATGTGGCAGATTATTGGGCCTTCTATATGCTTGCACTGAGCGGCACGCTTTTGGTTGTATATCAAATCTGTGCGGCAGAGCATGACATACAGGCGCTCACATTACGCAGGCGCCCACAGAGACACACACACATGCACTTGCTCTTTCATTCTTAATTTGCTCAGAGCTGCACCCTGTGCGCCATTCTGTGCGCCTGCAGATGTGTGACGAGCACCCCTACCAGCTTCCTGAGATTGATGAAGCCCACTGGTTCACCGGCGGCCACTTGGGCACGCAGACCCAGAACACCAACTGGCAGGTCGTGAACGTGACCACCCCTGCAAATTATTTCCACGTCCTACGCCGACAGGTAACGTAGACATGAGGCTGAATGATGGCTTGCTGCTTGCGGCTGTACGTGTGTGTGTGTATCTTCGTTTGCAAGAAAATGTGTGTGTGCTTTTGTATATCCTTAGGAGCGACTTCACTGGCACAAAGCCCCTATTGCATGCTGCGATGGGAGGCTGCAGCTTTTTGTTTGCTGCTACAGCATTGTTGCTTTTGTGTGTGTGCGTCACTGTTGAGCCTTGACCCCGTCAGTGATTGTACTCGCGGAAAACACAAGCAAGGAGGTTGCTCATCTTTGTTATCCTATGGTTGGATTGGTGAGGGATGTGCCCTGGCCCTGAATGTGGGCATTAGGCTGTAATTTTGCCTTCTAATGCTCTGCTCTGCACCGGCGCCTCGTTCGAGGTCCTTTCGATTCTTGTTTGGGGTCAGCTGTTACGTGGATATATATCGCACGAAGCACAGAAATGGCATCTGTCAGATTACCCTTTTCAGCAACGTTTCATTGGCATCGAAGTCTTGGAGTTACCCACCTCGGAAATTCGCGGATGACCTTAGGTCTTGGGTTCGAACAAGTGGGTAGTTGCAAAAAGGTAGTTTTCCGACCCGGTAATTTTCGACGAGCTGGGACCTCTGGCGAGTTGACTTTCCACCTGGAACTCTAGCAGGGAGCCTAGTCCCACTCCGAGGACGGAGTTGCCAAGGGGGGAGGAATGTTACGTGGATATATATCGCACGAAGCACAGAAATGGCATCTGTCGGGATACCCTTTTCAGCAATGTTTCATTAGCTGCCTTGTTGCTGAGGCAGGGCCATTTGCCATGCAAAGCTGCAAGTCTCTCATACCTACTGGTGACTTAGGTCACAACAGCCATGCTGCCAAGCATGGCAAGCATGCCACGAGAAGGACAGGCATGCATGTCGTACACACTTCCTCAAGCCTCTGCTTCGACGTCCACTCTGTGCAAGGTTGCGTTGTTAAGTGCTTATTGGCGTCCTTTGTTTTCCTTCACGTTTGGCGGCTGCAGGTGCACCGCCAGTTCAGGAAGCCCCTCATTGTGATGAGCCCCAAGGCCCTGCTGCGCCACCCCAAGTGCAAAAGCCTGCTCACCGAGTTTGATGACCACCCAGATGACCATGGTGAGCGCGCCTGTTGTAGTCCGCTGCCTAGGAACGCAAAGGTGTCGGGCCGTGCAAGCAGTGCTGTTGCTGCTGCATCAGACTCCCAGTGTGTGTGCAGCCATGGGTGCAGAGCAAGTGCCGCTTTGAACGTCTGTAACCTGTAATTACAAGCAAGCAGCTTTATTATTGAGAGCTTTGTTGGGCGGGCAAAATTTGGCATGGTTTGCCTCTACTTCTCCGTGGGGAACAAAGCGCTCACTTTTGGACAGCTCGTATCTTTCATCCTAAAACAAAAGACGTTGCCGTGCAGGCAACGTCCCTGTCTTGCTTCTTACGTCGTGTTGCATGGGATGATCACCGTGTTTGTGGAGTGGTGCAGGATTAGCATTTCGGCGCTCAATCTGCGCCACGTACCAAATTACCAAATTGCCTTTTATTTGGCATAAGTCTGTAGCTGTCCCCTTTTGTGGGTTTAAGCCTTCTTTCATACAACTCACTTGTATATACCTCTGAGTGTACTCCTGTGATTTTTGTCGTTTGCCTGTGCATGCATTGTGGACGTGTCGTCAATTGGTGCCGCATCACAGACGACACTGCTCTGACCCCCAAGGCACAATGTGCCGTTGAATAAGTTTTCCCCGCTTGCCTGTGCAGGTATTGTGGGGGTGCGCTTCAAGCGCCTCATCATGGACGACACTGGCCTGACCCCCAAGTCTCGTGGTCCCCGGCCTCCAGTTGAGGAGTCTTTTAAGTGAGTCCGTTGCTGTTACATCTCTTTGACTAATGGTTTTTTTTTGCTTCCTCAACCAAGTTCCCAGCACAATGCTGATGCCCGAGTCTTTGTTGCTTGCCTTAACAATAAGATCTTCCCGTATTAAAGAAAAAGAGGGGCACTTTGCTCAGTCGTCAATGTTGTGTTGCTCGTGCAGCCAAACCAAGTGCTCCCGAACGTGGCCTCTACATTGCACGCCCTCCAGGTTGCTCAGTAATTCTTACCGACACATGCCTCTTTCTATGCGTCCTTCTTCTAGGCGCATCGTGTTTTGCAGCGGCAAGGTGTTCTATGAGCTGCATGCAGAGAGGGAAAAGCGGGGCCTGGACAAGGACAACTCAGTTGCCCTTGTGCGCCTGGAGCAGGTGCGTGCATTGCATCAGGATGATGGTTTGCCGCAAAGTGCACACTCTTTTGTTTTTTGACCAGCAACGCTACAATCCACATTGAACGACGCTGTTATGTGTGCGGATTTAGGTCATTGTGAATGGCTCACCTACCTGCAAACATTCACACACAGCATAATTGTAGAACCAGATCATCCATCCAACATTCCTGATGGCATACTCTATAACTTCTTCCTACCAGCAAAACGCCTCGCTTTCTTTAGCACCATTGTTTCCAACTGGACCTTTCTGGAATGTAAGCCCTCCCACAAACCACACACTCACTCATGCAGCTCTCCCCCTTCCCCTTTGACCTGGTAATGCGTGAACTGCGCCGATACCCCAATGCCGAGCCCGTGTGGGCTCAAGAGGAGCCCATGAACATGGGCGCGTTTCAGCATGTGACTCCCCGCCTCATCACAGCCATGATGTGAGTGCTTGCAGCGTTGTGGATTTGGATCAACAAGGAGGGGGGCGTGTATGTGTATGTATGTATGCATGTGCG
>Ga0307945_1000167_pt1 | contig 39044 bp, 39 predicted proteins | sample OrgLakmetagen228_FD_201818 | JGI IMG/M metagenome (GOLD analysis project Ga0307945, IMG submission 201818) | Saline water microbial communities from Organic Lake, Antarctica - #228 | ecosystem: Environmental > Aquatic > Non-marine Saline and Alkaline > Saline | place: Antarctica: Organic Lake...
CATGATTTCCTTTCTCAGCAGAACAATAGATTTTTTCTTTTTCTTTCTGAGCTTATGGATTTATTTGTGGCTGGCCGAGACCAGTCAGCAGCCGATCAGCCAAACAACCTGGCTGAAGGTCACCCCCAATTGTAACCATTGTAACCATTGAACCATAGCGATGAGAACAAGATTCTGCGTGGCAACACTTTAGTGGCCGACTTTGCACACCACCAGCTGGCCAACAAGGTCTTAGTACAAGGCAAAGCAACACAGTTCCTTCAGCCTGACGATCCTTTCCCATACCTTGGGGTACACATCACAATGGACCTCAACTGGTCACACCAACTGACACACATGAAAGCAAATTTGTCCTTAAAACTAGAACAACTCTCTTCCCAATTACCCCTTGCTCCCTAAGTGTCCTAAATCAATGGGACACAAATTTTTGCAGCCATAAAAAGCAAGTATAAGCTATGGATGTGCACTTCAATTGCACAGCTCCGAGAAGACACTCTACGGCTTGGGATGCTCTTCCTTGAGAATTGAATGCCACTACAGAAGTGTCCTTGCACTTGTCACTAGCCTTAATAATAAGGCAAAGCATGGTAGGCTCACCGACGCTCTCCTCAAGCGTCAAACTCAGCAACTAAAAAATCGACACAAGGCCACTTGGACTTCAGTGTCAAATACCAAGATACCTTCAAAAGTAATTACAATATATGTTAAGAGCACGGCAGTACGTTAGCATCCATAATTGCGACTTGCGTCTCACACTCCAAGGACAACCCACTCTCACAGAAAGTTTCGACAGTATTACAAAAGTGCTCACGGCACCCAACCTGCCTACTCTGGAAACCCTAATTAACCACATTGCATTCTCTCTTATGGACTCTGGGATCTCCAGCCTTTCAAGGCTACTTAGCCTAGACGGCACACACATATTGAATGGCAACAACCTCAAATTCAAGTTTGGCAGTAACATTAGAACGGGAAATTATTGCAATGAACAGGCTTGCCTCTTTGTTGAACTCAAAGAATATAACCCCCCAGCTCAACAGTGACTTACATAACAACAAGGACACGACACCTAACAAAGAAGAAAGGGAGAGGAAAATCAATGCTACTGCTTTAGATGCAATTAAGGCTTACACTCCCATGGGATGGGCCTGGTCAGATGTACAGGTTTCTCAATGCCAACATATCCAAACTCCTGCTCGGCAAACAGTCTTCACAAGGAGAACGAGACACACAATAATTCAGAGGCAGACAGAAAGTATGGACATAGATCCAGGCTGCTCCAACACGAAACCCGATATTCCTTCCCGCCAAACACAAACCAACAACAACCCAACATCACAACCTAACAAAAGGCAGAAGAGGAATCCTATCCACTTAGAGGAGCTCACTGACAATCCCACTTCCTCACAGCCTAATTCTTTAGAGCCTCTGCAACCAGGTGAGACTGTGGCAACCAAAATATGGCATTACAAACATAACAACGTGGCTCCTTTTGGCAATGGCAAGGCCTGTAACACAATTTTCAAGTATGTCTATTAAATCCAGGGGGTGTTGGGCTGGCAGCAATAAGCAAACCTAAATAATGTAACACCAGCGCAGCTTCACAGACGCAACACAGAATTGAACTACAACCTGTTACTATTGAAAAATGGGCGTTACCCTTGTTCTAGAGAACAGGGCTGAAAGCAGCAAAAACAGAGCCCTTTCCAAAAAGCCAAAAGGTAGACGATTGCTGCCAAATTTGCTGGAGCCCGGTCAGCCTAGAGTATCTTGAAAGGAAAGAAAACTATGATGATATGCCACAATGTGATACGTGCCAACGCACCTACCATTGGAATTGTCTGACCGACCTGAGTGCTTGCCCACACACTGCAAGACAAGCAGCTAAAAATAGTGAAGACTGGCACTGCCCAGCCTGTACTGACCTTACTTAAGCGGAAAAGGACACCAGAAGATCCTTTGCAGAAGAAAAAGAAATGATAAAAGTTATTTGGCAACCCACATGGGAAGCAGCAGAACTGCTCTTAGCCAACCCTGACTTCAAAGCCTATGCAGATAGCTATGAAAATGCTGATACTAGCACTCATCAGCTAAATGTCCAATATGAAGACCAAGAAATTGAAATTTTACCAAGCAAGGCTGTGATGGTTGTACCCAGCACTTTGAAAACATGTGGGACTCGTCGCAAGGCCAAAGCATCAGAGACAAGGCAGTCTTTCACATACACTGATGGTTGTGCCATGCAAGATGCGATCAGCAAACAGCAAATTATAGGCGCTGGCATTTTCACCCCACTACAGACACCGGCTATAGTGATACCATCACTATCAATCCTGGAGGCAGCGGCCCCACACTTACCATCAATAGAGCTGAACTTGATTGCAGCTGTGTTAGTACCAGTACAAAAAGGCCACACTAAAATTGCTACAGACAGTGCCTCATCCCTCTTTCAGATTAGAAAACAGCTATTGAACCCAATGGCTGTACTCCACCACTTGCACAGGGAATTACTTAAGGTCATTGTAAATTTTATCCAATCCTCACCTTCTACTGCCACTTTCTACATAGTAAAATCCCACTCTGGTATTATTGGCAATGAGGTTGCAGACCACCTAGCACACAAAGCAGCAGTGAATCAAATGTCTGACATTTCTCCCGCCAGCTACTGACCCCTTCTACGACCTGTTCTGGCTAAACGTTCCAAACAAAGTTGGATTCCATGCAGAAGAGCTACGAGTTTTGACTAAACTGCAAGACAAGTTAAAACATCACATGCACGCCCACCATTACCTTGGTGAAGCTAACACAGATACACTGCTATACAAGCTCTGGCAAAAATTGCATGATACGCACGAGCGTGCAGCACAGCCCAACTCTCACACACAGCAACCTAATGCAAAGCCCCTTGCTCATGCCCAACTCAGTAACACATTCTGGTCCATGCCAAATGTAACTTTAAAGGGCAGGAACAAGTCCTAAGTACAGGACGGACATGATACACTCAGACAAGCACACCAAACGGTTTAGCCACACGACAGGGCCTGCCACATGCCCTTTGTGCGGAGGATCAGACAGTGCTCCACAAATACTTCTTAGGTGCAACAACCATACTCTGAAAGTAATGCATATAATCCGACACCACCACGCAGTTAGCCTTTGCGGTGAAGAAATCAGTAAAGGCAAGCTGGGCTCAGCAATTGTTACAATGGATGCTTGTAACAGTGAAAAGTTATCTGACCTTAACATTGAACCACCTGATGACATTGAAAAAATATTCCTGACTGGGTTTTCCCAACACATACAACAAAACCTCCCAACTAGACATCAAAGCCGTCTAAATGGCGTGTTAGTCATGCCTATGAGGGAAGAAACAAACACTTGGATCCCAAACAGATTCCCACTAGGGACAGAGTCATAAATCTTGTAGAATTCAAATCCTGCTGACAAATAAACCCGCAACAGACATTCGACAAAGCGCACAACCAACATCAACCCCTTATCCAGCATCTACGAACAAGGAACCTCTGAGGCATCTCTAGGAACAACAAAGTCACACTTCACGTTATACTTCTTGGAGTCGGGGGCACAATCTACAATCAGTACACCATAACTCCTCTACTAAACTTGGGCATCCCCGCACACAAAGTGCACCAACTAGCTACTAGACTGCACTGCCATGCAATAAAAAGCTTTAACAAGACACAAAAACAAGCCACAAAATACAATTTAACAACAGCAACAGTGATAATGGGGGACCTGGAAGGGGGGACTGGTAGAGCGGCTGGCTTCAGGAGGGCTAAGTGCAGGCCGGATCGCATGGCTGACAACCCGCCGGATCCTCATTAGTCTCTGTTGTTTCTCTTTTTCGTCTTTCGGTGGGGCTCTGGCTAGTGCGAGCACTAGTTGAGGGCCTTTGCTTAATGCACGCTGGTGACTTTCTTTCCTTTTCCTTTTCCTTCCAGTGTAGACTTTCACTTTTACTTCAACTCTCATTAGGAGCCGGTTTCAGGTCAAGCCTGCAACCCTCCTGTTCCCCATTGATCTTTTCCTTCTTCTTTGGTGCGTGGAGGAGTTGTAAGTAAGGTACCCGGTACTAAAGTGGCTCCTGTGTAACCCTTACCCTTACCCTTACCCTAAAGTGGCTCCTTTTTTCTAAATTAATGTGGGGAGCGGTTTCTCATCGCCTGCGTAGTTTTATCGTTTCTGCTTGCGCTAGCAAATCGTTGTCCTGTGGGCCTCATTTAATTGCTTTCATTACAATTGGTCAAAGCTGCGACAACATAATGCGTAATCTTCATATAGGCAAGACCCAGGATTTCTCAAGCACAGCATCACTGCAATTTCCTTGATACCAGAAAGGACGTGCAGACAATTGCTTTTTTTTGTGCAATAATGCAATAATAAATGTGCAATGTTGCCATCGAAGAAGGCCAGCAGCGATGTCGGCCATTCAGGACAAAGATGAGTCCCGTCGGCCAGGTACTCTTGTTTTAGTTGTTCTTCAAATGTGCCCGATTCATAAATTTGTGTGCCGTGATACAGATAGGAGTCACGTGCGAAATGCAATGTCCGAAGCAATAGCTATTTAAAATCTGTTGTCCAGAGGTTTGACCCTGTAAATGCGTACAATCCAATGCTCACTCGTGAACGCCTCTTCAATGTGCTCGAGTTCAAAATCCTTGTTTCCTGTAAAGCAAGGTCGTGCAAACAAGTTGCAATCAGCAATACAAAATCTTATACTCTAGCCTGCTCTAGCAGCAGCTCGTTCATTTCATTTACCTATCCTGGGCATTTCACCGTTCCTCTTGTTTCTTTCCACGCCCATGAGAGTATATACACATTGCATACCAACAGAGCACACTTTTGATACATTGTTTAGTGTCCTTGCTTTCTGTTGCATGCTCTTTTGCTTTTTGCTTTGGCTTACTTGCCTTGTCGCACTTCTTTCACCCAAAAAATCCTCCTGACTAAGAGGAGCTAAGCATCTGTGTTTCAGTTATGCTATACTTTTCTTGTGTAATAATGCCATCCAAACATTTTTCTGCCCTCCACCACCAACCAGCTTCCACTCACCAATATCTGTTTGTCTCACACGGTCAAATCCAGATGGCTGGCCATGCGCAGTCATTAATCCCCCAAAGCCGTGGTAGCACATCTTGTACATCAGAGAATTCAGCATGGTGGGGGTCCCTTTGGGTCCGACAGTGTATTCCCTTCCCTGCAGTTTTTAAGTAGCACATCTTGTACATCAGAGAATTCAGCATGGTGGGGGTCCCTTTGGGTCCGACAGTGTATTCCCTTCCCTGCAGTTTTTAAGTAGCACATCTTGTACATCAGAGAATTCAGCATGGTGGGGGTCCCTTTGGGCCCGACAGTGTATTCCCTTCCCTGCAGTTTTTAACATTGTAGCCCATATGATGATTACGAATCCGCAGATGACTCCAAGCATGGCATGCCAGACCATGAATATTCTTCAACCTAAGAAAAGGTTGATTACTTACCACTCACTAATATGCAGCCTCATATATTGACCAAAACAAAAAAACAGCGTTAATAGACGCCACAACACACTTACGTTTGCTAAAAAGTCCTTTTCGCTGATGTGCTCTGGAAAAACGCCACCACTGATGCGGACCTGCAACACGATTCCATATTTAAAGTCTCAACGCATCTTCGCCAAGGGGCAAACAGTAATGTTAAAGGCAAACAGTAATGTTGAGATTTAAGAGGGCTTCATAAGCTACGCACAGGCGTACAGACGGCGTGACGATGTCCTTATTTTAATCACATGTCAGCCCACGCTCACCATCCATAGGAACTTGTTGATGTCATCACTCTGATAACCGCTCACACCCCCAAAAATCACAAGTGCGTAGTCTGCGTCTAGGTGGTGCATCAGCTTTTGTGCCTCAGTTTCGTTGGATGCCATGGTGCGACCTGCGGTCAAAGTAGCAATAATGGATAGTGTGGTGAGAGGTTTAGGGTTCTTTGAAACCTGAACCCTAACCAATCGGTGCTCCGGACAGGTAATATAACCATGAAGGGTGCACTCAACCAAATGGCCACAGTGCACCCGGTCAGGAGAAAGAAGTGATGAACGGTGCAGTCACAGACACAACAAAGGAGCTGCAATATCCTGAGAATCGTATACACCTAGACCACAGCATGTTTGGTTGCAGTGCTCATTGCAGTGGCAGACGGCTGATAGGGTTGGCCAAGACTGGAGTTTGGATTTAATGGCAAGGGAATTATGTACCGTATGGTCAAGCATGGTGCCTATGGTTCAGACCAATCCTACTGGCATACAAAGCACTTTGAGTAAGCAGGAGAGCAAGTCCCAAATAATGACACATAAGCCTGCTTCCCTGGCGTCATCAAGGCCACGTACCAACAGTAGCAATGTGCGTGTTGTTCCAAGTGTTATTGTCAACAATTACGGATCGATTGCCCATTGCTGTTATCTGGTAGCCGTAGTCCCACCTGCAGAGATTATTAATGGAGATGCTTTGGGACAAAAAATGCGTGACTTTGATTACAGCGCCTTCAAGACATTTGTTGGCATGCAAGAAAAAGAGCAATTGTACAACAGGTAACCAGCAAAAGAATGCAGCCCTCACCAACTCAGTATCTTGGCATCCGGCTTGGTGTTGTGACGCAGCCAATAGTAGGCTTCACGGAAGTCGTCAAGAATCATTCGATTGGGACCGCTGCCGCTCATCAGCACAATGGATGGAGATGAGTAGGCCTCGCTAGTGACCCACCTGAAGGACACGTGCCAGAGCGCAGGAACACCTGGTTTCAAAGGCATGCTTTGCCCAAGCCCAACAGGGGTGTTCGCTTGACAGCCAATGCATCTACAATGCTAAGGCAAAAGCAATTGAAATCAAGGCGATCACTGTTCTAGTGATTGAGCACTGAATTTTATATGAAAAAGCTTTCTGGAGCAAGGGTTCGAAAGATCTCCACTTCAATAATTATATGGGAGCATAATTTCAGTCTTGTATTCATTTGCTCTTTATCTTTGCGTGCATGCTTTGCCACAAAGTCAAACCAGGCACCAAAGCACTCACCGGCAGTGTGCTGTGTAGCTGATCAGAGCCAAAAAGGTTGCAAGCAGCACTGCAATAGAGAATTCACGTGAACGAGGTGGGGGGCCTGCGTCCACAGCGACCTTGCTGGCCTTCTTGCCTGTGCTCATTCGCTTTGAGGCTGCCTGTGTGGAATTATGAAATGCAGGACGTAGCTACCACAAATAGGTATGCGCTTTCTTTTTGGTATGGCCTTGGTATGGCCTTGAAAGTAACAACAGAGGTACAGGCATAAAAGATGGACATCAGGGCAGAAGGGTATTGAGCACTGCGGTGAAAAGGAATAAATATTGAGCACTGCGGTGAAGATAAATATTTGTGTCGTTCCTGAAGGATGGCCAAGGATATATTTTGAGATTTCCTTCATACAAACGACACAGAAACCCAATTTTTACCTTGACTTCATCCTTCCCCCCACTAGCAGCAGCTGCAGCGGAGTCAGCTGCAGCGTTGAACAAATGGGTGATGAAATGAGCACGTAATCAGAATCAGCTCAACAGAAATTCCTAAAATCGGAAGATAGTCCTTGCAATGCGTCAAACAAGCCTTTTTGATGCAAATAAGAGAAGCACTGCCAAAACATACCCGCAGCAGAGACCCCAGCGCTATTGAATTCCGAGGCATACGCATGCAGCAGGTTGCTGATACCGATGGCCCCCAGGAGCACGAATGCAGGAGCAGCCACGAGCATGAGGCGGACCATGATGCCTGCACATTGTGATTGTATGCATGTGTCCATCTAAGGGTTTCCACGACCATGAGGCGGACCATGATGCCTGCACATTGTGATTGTATGCATGTGTCCATCTAAGGGTTTCCACGAGCATGAGGCGGACCATGATGCCTGCACATTGTGATTGTATGCATGTGTCCATCTAAGGATTTCCACGAGCATGAGGCGGACCATGATGCCTGCAAATTGTGATTGTATGCATGTGTCCATCTAAGGGTTTCCACGAGCATGAGGCGGACCATGATGCCTGCACATTGTGATTGTATTGCGTGTGTCCATCTAAGGGATTTGGGTGCATGGATGTGAGGCAGATAGAGTGAAGGGGATGGATTAACTACACATCAGCAGCACAAATGCAGGGCCAGACAAAAGCATGAGGTAGGCTGACCCTGATGCCTGCACAACACGTCTATGTTGGTGGGTGTACAAAATAAAGAGCAAAGCAGGGTAAAAGAGGTGAATGCATGTAGCAATCAGCAGTTCAGGAGCAGCCACTAGAAAAAGATGGGACTCTGATGACGGCACAAAATTTCCTGACGCCGTTATGACAAGATGCGCAAAGGATATGAGCAAAATAGCAACAAGCAAAAGCCTCCATTATCCTCAAGTGGCAAGGGTAAAGAGAGGTGCTGCTGCTGCAAAATACACGGTCAAATGTTACAAATTAAAAACCTGCCCCCTAAGCCCAAAGAACCAAGTCAATGTAACACCTTTTGTTACGCTCTGTTCATGCTTGACATTACAAAAGCCAGGCCATCCACGTCCTCACCGGAGAAGTAGATAGAGGTGAGCGCAAAGGTGAGCAGGAAGATGTTCTCATCCGTCAAGCGCTTGAAGCAGTAATACATCCCTGCTGGAGCTGCACATTTGGAGCACACAGCAAAGGAAAGGGCGGAGTACTTAAAAGGTGGTAAGGCAAGTAAGGCTGATCAAACTGCGAAAACAGCATGGAAGCTAAGGAGGAGACATTGGGACTTTGAACTTTAAGAGCAAAGTGGTTGAAGCAATTGAGACACGGGCTGATCCAGGACCTTCCATCATCAAGGACCTTTCACGTCATGAAAAGGTCATCGTGCTGATATTTCTTGTGTAAAGACTAAACTAGCCACCGTGCTCAACAAGGAAACTGTACAAAGGGTGATCTGAGTATATAACGGAGAGGAGTGTGAGGGGCTTGGATCTTTAAACAAGGCCAAAAATAGATTACGTACCAGCAAAAACGAGTAGGTGAAGATCAAAGATGTAGGATGCCCACGTGGTGGGCTGATGTTCGGAGACAGAGGCAACAATGGGGATGAACTTTTTCGCGTATGTGGGGTCGAGGAGTGTCAAAAACCTTCAAGGTACGCACAAGCACCATACATGAGCCGGCCTTGCGGTCTGGAAAAACTGAGTGCTGGGGCAGCGGCAGGAACTAACTACTCAAGCAAGAGGCCGGGTACAGACAGGCCTAGAACATGCTCACACATGTACTGCAAGTACAAACCTTGGATATTGCATTTTAAGAGAGGCACATTAGACGCACCTTCCTGTCCAGGGGTTCAGCCTGCCGACAAGCACAAGCAGCACAAGCATGGACAAGCCAACCAGTACCGCCCCGTAGGCAATCAGGGACAAAAACTGCAAGCAACAGAAGTGATTGCAAGCAACAGGATGTCAGTTTAAAATGGGGGATTGGAATCAGCAAGAATGATATATTTGCTAGTGCACAACCTGTTCTCCCTGGCTGTGGTGTAAAGAAAGCAAGCTTGAAATAAGGATAGCAGGTGGCTGGGTCTAGGTGACACCGTACGCACCCTTGTAAACATTTTGGCGCCCAGCTTTGCACGCATGAAGCGCAATACCTCATAACCCTGCGCAATGTGAGCATCACCATGATGGAAATGTAGGAAGACATACCACGCTTGTCCTGTTCTTTGCATGAGCACCACCATGATGGGAATGTAGGAAGACATACTACGCTTGTCCTGTTCTTTGCAAGACCAACAAGGGCAAGGACTAGCAAAAGAGCAACACGCCTTGTCACCTGGAGAGCTAAGAAGATCCCGTTCCAGGCTAGGAGCTCGTTAGACACAATGTGGTTGAAGCCGATGAATCGGATCTGTACAGAGAAAGTAAGTCAAACAGCACTTGTTAAAACGCCAAGGAGCCAGAACTATGTGGAATTCAGCCAGCTACATAACAGTTAAGACTCAGGTCATGATGTCCAGCCCACCAAACACTCCTGCTTACATCTGCAGAGGCCTTACCTGCATGGCTAGCATTGTACCAACAACCCAGAGCGTGGTGTAGGCGGTGTACAGCCTTCGTGAATACCTGCAGACATCATCATCATAAAAGGTTGAGAGGGCTACTTCGCAAGCGCCTTACTCTTTGAAGCAGGAATTTTCTACCCTGGTAACGAGCAACAACCACCACGTACCTGTTCAAGCAGAACATGACGAGCACGTACAATGGGATGAGGTTGGAGATGAAAATGTAAGCACCCCTGTTTCATGCAGTAACATTCATACAATTTATTGGGGTAAAAATATTTCGTTGGGACTGGGTTCGGAAGTTAAACCCATACTGCAAGGATCAAAAATACTGGGCGCACGGCCAATACTTGTTTTGCCTTGTTGCTTACACCTACCAAGAGGCTCCCATGTATAGGTATGCAAAAGCACACAGCACAGCCGAGGCCATGGTTCCTAAGTGCACAGCTCGGACCTGCAGGGCCGCAGCGATCGTGGTGAAAAAAACTTTTCTGCGCCCAGCAAAGGCGGGAGCAAAGTATGGCCATACTAATTGTGACAGGGCATGCAGACACAAAGTACTAGACGTCTGAGACCCCAAAACAGTCTCACAAAGGGTACTCAACAAACTTTCAAACTACATGCGTGACACAGAATGTGGTGCTCATCGCCTCCCGCCATCCTCCGAGTAAGTTTTCATAAAGCAAAATAATTCAGAGTTGCGTGAAGCAAGTTGACACAGAGAGCAACACTTATTATATGGCATTCTACTCACCCACGGCAGCACACTTTTTACATGGCATTCACTTACCCAGAGGTAAAAGGTAGTGATGAGGGCAAAAATGGCCACAGCTTCATTGTCATAGGACCCAGCCACAGATCGTGAGATGTAGCCTGTGCAATAATCAACCACAGCTAAAACTATTGCTTCATAAACGCGAAAAAAATTAGTTGTCAATAGTAACTCAAGTTGAGATTTACAAGCGCACAACTAAGAAAATCATGTAGCAGCGAAATGCAATGTTCTGTCACCTTGACACATTGATGATAACAGATCACAAGATGCCAAGAGTTGGAGGAGTGTAAACTGATATATTCACAACTGGGAAATTCCGAATATCTACCTCCTTCCATCTGTGGTTCATACCTGGCACTGTAGACATCAAGGCAGCAGCCACCAGACCCGTCCGTCGATCCTTCAGCAGACAGCCAAACAAGTAGGCCACCATGGCCTGCGGCAAGAGGGCCGGCAGTTTGCGTAAAAAGAGCCTTGACAGCAAGATATGATTGTTGGATAAGGAGCGGTGCAGCACCAAATTTGACCTACAACAGCGGAACTAGCAGTCAAGGCTCAACACGGAAATGAGCTCTCACTCACCGTGTTTGCAGCAAAGAAGGGAGCGGTAAAGACGCATACGTCCCTTAACTTGACCCAAGCTGTCAGGAAAGCGAGCACCTACAAGCATTAAGGTATGCGCGTTAATCTGAACAGCTGCTGACAATTGTTTGTCATACAAGATGGTGCTCTGTGTGGTTTACGTTGCAAGAACACTCACCTTGTACAGGGCAGCTGCCGTAAACATGAGTCCTGGGAAGACAGTCCCTCCCACCACACGCCCCAATGGATGCCATGATTCGTGATCGAACCAGTTCCAGAACTCATATACCCCCTTGTTCACAAGCTTGATCGTGGTACGGTAGCTGCAATTGCAATCAGGAGGCAGGGTTGGGGGTGAATGGGCCACATGCCAAGGTGTAGCATGCTTGAAAACAAAAGGGCGCTGATAGACCTGCCCTGTTCAATCAGACTACAGGGCTCACAAATAAAGGCGTGTATGCGGACATTTGGCAAGGGAAACGAAAAAAAACCATTCTTTAAGGTTTGAAACAAGCTTGCAGAGAAAGTGCCTGCCTCGGGCTGCCTCAGGCTGTGTCAAGCACAGCAGTGACGCATAGAAACACACTTCACAAACATGCTGCCTGGGGTGCTGTGTGAACAAGACTGTTTGCAAGTGCACACTCTAGACACGCACACACGTCACAGCTGGAAGACGCTCTGGCTCTCGTGCTGCAACACACTCACTTGAAGTATGGATCAAACTCGTGGATGACACTCTCATAGCGCAGCACAGAGAACTGCACGCGGATGGGCATGTGTGAGGACACAATGAGTGCAGAATGGAAACAGTGCATCAGAACTTGATGGATCACTCCACATGCTAAGGTAATGCCAGTGAGAGTTTATGATGCTAGACACGCAAGGATAAGGAACCTACCAGCCGGATGGAGAAGGCCAGGAGGTAGATGCACACCAGAGTGGTTGTACGGAGCAGCAGCTCTTTACTCTTTGGGCGAAGAAGTCTCTGGAAGATCGTGGAGACGGGAGCGATGAGGGTCTTGCTGTTCTGCCCGACCTCCATTTTGACTAACCGGTCCTGCGCCTATTTCATCGAATAATTCATGTGTACTGTTAATTATAGTTTATTAAAATAATCGAGCCGATAAACAGGTGATCGAGGAACAGCTATGAACCGGCCCAGCTTCAAATATGTGTACATTCCTGCTGACACGTACGTGATGATCGTGAGCAGTCATTGATCCCTTTTTGACATGCACACGCACACATGCACGCACACGCGTACACACTCACACGCACTCGCATGCACACGCGTACACACTCATACGCGTACACACTCACACGGGTACACACTCACACGCGTACACACTTGCACGCGTACACACGTACACACGCACTCGCATGCACACACACACACACGCGTGCACGCATGCACGCACGCACTCGCATGCACACGCCCACACGCACGCACGCACGCAGATACGTACTTTCTTTACGCGCATTCACACATGCATGCTCGCATGCACGGACGCATGCTCACATACGCACTCGCGCATGCATGCTCTCTCTCTCTCACTCTCCCTCTCTCTCTCTCTCTCTCTCTCTCACACACACACACACACACACACACACGCACACACACAGGCACACACACACAGGCACACACACATACACACACACACACTTACACACACACACACACGCACGCATACACACACAAGTACACAGGCACGAACACACGCACACATGTAAATGTACGCACTCAGTACACAACACGCACATCCGTACGCAGGCAAGTGCCGCCGGAGGAGCGCACCATGGTAATTCCAGAGGGGGAGGACAAAGATGTATCGTGCCTTATGGACGAACTGAAGGAACACTTCAGGAGAACCGGCAGTTTGAGCGATGCAGCCAAGGAAGCCCACAAACAGGTGGAATTGTATGTGCGCATTCTCTCTGTGTTCTGTTCCTATGCCTTTCCTACTTTACGGCCAGCCAGGCAAAAATGTGAGCAGGCTGCCTTCATGTCATGTCATATTGCAAGAAAAATAACAGCTTGCCCCCCCCCCCTTGCACGATGCAGTCTATCATGGCTCAGCTGGGGCCAAGTGCAGCACATGTGGACATGTCAAAACTGGACTTTGCAGCCGGCATGCAAATGGTCAGTGGAATAAGGCTGTGGGACTTTTTGCCTGTGCTACAGCGGCACGCCACAAAACCCGCTCATTCTGCTTGAGAATTGGTCAAATGCATAATGAAACCTTGATATTGCCATGCATTCCCAGACTTGTATCTCGAAATATCAATAACTGAGATACTAATGACTTTAAGATGCGGAAAATGCTCTTTGGGCCGGCATCTTCTACACAAATGTATCACTTTCAAGGATGGTCCAGGACACCCATTAATCCAGCTCCCGACACATGCTGAACCCTTAACAGGCTCCCATCTTCCCGCAGACAGACCAGACCTATTCTAGAGGTCCAGGACACTTACTAATTTAACTCCCGACAGAGGCTGGATTATAAGTACAGAAAGACTGTTGCCTGCAACTTTTAGCAAATCTTGTTTTTGTGGTCAACCTAGCCAACCAAAACGAGTGTTGTTACGTTTCTTCCCATTTACTGGGACCAAAGTAACGATAAAGCAACATATTCAACTCATTTTGGCTATAAAGTGACACGTTCTGTGGCATGCAGGTTGAAAACGTCGCCTTGCTAGCCAACAGCAGAGATGTAGGGCACGTGGGTGTTAACCTGTACTGCGACGACCAAGCCATAGCCAAGCAGCTGCCCTTAAACCCCCGCGCGTGCCAAATTGCTGAGTGTTGTGGGAAGATGGTGCAGGTGCGCCCTCTGCACCCATTTGTTCGCCTTACTAAATGTGTGCTGGCTAGCATTTTTGTCGCGTCTCAGCCTTCCGATACGCCCTTTTGATCACAAACGCTGCTCATACAACCACTTTGCATTCCCACCTGCACTCTTACTTTTCCTCTGATCAGGTTCGCGGCGATGTGTTTGTTGCACGGATTTTTGACAACGACGATGATTTCAAGCGTCTAGACTTCACCCTGAACGATTTATCCAGCAGCGCCCCTTGGTACGTACATTTTCTTACCCTCAAGCTTTTCAAAGCCTTGCCTAGCAGCTGCTCTACCACAATTTCCAGCACAAACCTCAGTGCGATTTGATCAAAAGCGTGCACAATCGTGTGAAGTGGACGCCTCCCTTCAGCGCACCTTATCATTGTCTACTAGTGCATCAATTCTGCAAGTGACGCCATATATCCATCCCATACGCACCCTGTATACGACTGCGCCCTGCAGGGTCGTGCAAGCGCAGCAGCAAGTGCAAAAACGTTGTCAGCAAGGCCCGCCTGCGGAGTCTAAAGTGTTTGCAGAGGACAGGAGTAGAGCGCAGGAGGCTAGCAAGGCGCAGGTGAGTCTAAGTATAATAAGTGTCTTGTAGGTGTTTGCTGATGAAAAGGATAGAGCGCAAGAGGTTAGCAAGCCACAGGTGAGTGTAACGGAAACCTGTTTTTTATTGAGACGTAGCATAAATGGTAGAGCAATCATATCAAACAGCCTTGAAGGATGGTTCACAAAGCGAGGCATATTCTAGTGCAAATGCCCTTGCCTGTGCTTGGAAGCCCAGGTACTTCAGTTTGATTTTGCTTGGTTGCTGTTCCAGATAAAGGAGCTTAGCCCCGCAGAGTCTGCCAAGGAAGATGGAAATGCTGCTTTCAAGAAAGGCGACCTCCCAGCGGCTTTGGCAGCCTACACCTTGGCTCTAGAGAGGGACCCGTCCATGGTCGTAGCTGCAAATAACAGAGCGCTGGTCAACATTCGAATGCAGCGTTTCGGAGATGCCGAAAAGGACAGCAACACGGTAGGACCCGCTTTCTCTCCTGACTTTCGGCTCAATGCCTGCCACAGCACCAAAAAACACCACAAAAGCACAAGGCATGTTGTGTATTGCTAGATGAAACAAAATCTTTGGCTACGTTCTCTTGTCGATTCACCATGAAATAATTCCTGCAAAAGGGTATATATAATTTTATTTTGTGTATTTTGTTATGTTGTTGCTAATAAGCAATTGTGTGGAGTTGGGACCTATCAGGCAAATGATATGTTTTAAGAAGTACCGCTGGCTACGACTTTTATGGTGTGTGTGTTGTGCGTGTGTGTGTGTGTGTGTGTGTGTATGTGTGTGTGTGTGTTTGTGTGTGTGTGTGTGTGCAAGATGCAGTACAATGTACACATAGGCACAAATACCTAGAGCTTTAAAATTTGGTAAGATTGTTGTTGCTCAATAACAGTAATTAATACAAGCAAGATGGACCAGCCTACTCACTCATCTGATTTGTGGGCTGGTCCAGCTCCTCTTGCCTTAATGCTTTCACAGCAGTGGTTTACCCTTTAGCCAGCCCTCTTATGCAACTTTGCCTTGTGGCCTCTTTTTCTGAAGTTGAGGCTGTTCAAAGACCATACTGGAAGCCTCACAAGCGCGCAACTATTTCACATGCTTTCCAACATCCAGGTTTTACAGCAAGAGCCCAGGAATATTAAAGCACTGCTGCGACGTGCCACAGCTCGTGAAGGCCTGGGAGATGCAGGTGCGACTTTACAAAATGTTTTCAGCCATCCAGCATCCATCAAAGCAAAACTTTTGAATGGTTTTGAAATGAGGTATGACACTTGTCCACAGTTTGTTTAAGCTTGCGAAAGTTTGAAAATGAATTGGTTGGATGCATGATTTAATCAACGACATGACAGTTGGACCCTTATGCTTGCTTCCGTGCCAAAGCCCCCCCGGACAAGGACAATGAGCATTTCACCCATATAGAAGCCTCTCTACCCCATCGTTATGCAATAGACTTGTTGATATGCCTAGATCATGCCAAAAAACAGGGATTATGTTGTGCTTTGTGGGGCCTGGTGCCTATTTTACACCCATCTCGGCAGGAGAAATCTGCATCCCTGAAATTACACCGATCAATGTCTGCTTCTGATTATAATCAATTCAAATGTGGGAAAACGCTGCTGCAATGTTCAAATGGGGCACAGGGGTTTTAAGAATGCGAGTGGGAGGCACTTGCACAAGGACAAGGGGGGAAAGGCAAACCTATCGCTCCACACCTGCAAGTTCCAGCCCTGCTTTTGCATTCAGAGCTGCGGACCAGTTTCTGATATGATTAAGAACTCACTGTGGCAAATTGATGGCCTATTTGAGGAATATATATGTTAATGGGACGCGTCACATGCTGCAATTTGTGTCTCATTCCTGACGGCACACTTTGCTGTCTAAAAAGTAACACCATAAATGTGGTATAGATTTTCAAGCCCTGAAAATAAAAGGGCGCAGAAATCCAGCTACCCAAAGCAGGTCGCAAAAATGGGGTTTAAAAAATCCATGTCCTTCATCATACTGCTCTTGCCTCCTACTAACCAGTGTCAGGTAGAAGCCGTGATTCGTGCTGAATGCATTATTTAGTCTGTGTTGTCTCTCTTCTTTTGTTTGTTTGTTGCTATTTTGTTTGTAGAAGGAGGAGAAAATGTTCACAACTATACTTGTATCTCCTCCCACGCACAGATATTTGTTGTCCTCTCTTATGCAGGAGCAGCAACTGCAGACTTCACCCAGGCCTTGCAGTTGGAACCAGGGAACAAAGAAGCTGCAGCCGCGTTAGATAGGTTGAAACCGCCGCCAAAACCATAATGGGCACAGCTTTGGTTATCAATATTTTAATGCACGAGTATATGGTAATAACTATTACAGAGTCTGAGAGAATACAATAGAGCTCACATTCAGAGTTTGAGAAAGGATTGTTGCCTGGAGGCCTTGCCATCTGCAAGTTTCTAAGATGAAATCGCTGTCACAGATAAGCAGGGGTGGGCAATACGGTTACTCATAGACTATATATTTGCTGTATAATATGCATGAGATATTTGTGCGATATGAAAAACCCCTGCAGCAAAGTTTTGAAGGGTTTTCAAAAGGGTCTACAGAAATTACAAAGGGTTTACAAAGGGTTTACAAAGGAAGTACAACTTCGTTAGTAACCGGCAGCCACATATGTTAGGCTGATAATAGGCATTGCTGGATCAGCCAGCGTAAAGTAAACGTAATAAGGTTGTAAAAAAGAACTGGTCTCAGCCAGTGCCGTATTGTCCTCTTAGGAAATGAGTAAGAGGTGATGAATGACTGATGAAAAGGCAAAGACCCGAGACAATAAAAGAGCCTGATGGAGAGCCACAACAAGCAGTTCAGGCATGTTAACTGAACACCATAATGTATAACCCAAGGGGAGGAAGGGAGCGCGACATTAGAGACCCATGACTGTTCATGCAAACAAATTGGAAGCTGAGTTCAAATTAAACATTTGATTTACAACAGTGCACCAGCATAGTGCACCAGCATGTACATTTTAATAAAAGCACAGAAATGTGTTGGAAGGAAAAACCTTCGCCTCAAATTGTTAGGTTGTTTGAGCCCCATCCTGGTGTAGCTGGTTGCTGCACATACATAGAAACTCAACTATCTCAGTCCACACTCCCGAGATGTTCAAGCCACAGCAAGCTAGCCAACAAACACCACAGCGTTTTTTCACCCTAGAGGTGCAACTCACAGCATGCAAAGGCACCACGACACCCAGCCCAGACTGACTATTAGAAAAGGGGTGCTCCTTCGTTAATGAAGGGGGAGTTTGGGGCCTGGCTCTGTGTTGCCGAAATGCAAGCAAGCAGGCTCCATTGTCTCCGTCCACTGTGTATCGTCAGTAGGCAAGCATAGCAAGAGCCCCATCCTGGCCTAGTGCGGGAGGTTACAAATTAAGCCGTCAGTTGAAAAGTGTGACTGCTATGCTGCGTAAAAGGTTTACAGAGGAGGTAACTGGCAGCCATGGTTGTAGGATTGGTTTTTTTGTTGGTCTCAGTCAGCAACATGCATAGTAAATATATATCATAGTAAGAAAGCTAGGATACTGGTCACAGCCAGTGCAAAGCCGCAAGAAAATTTGATCAAAAACTGGTCACTGCAGTGCAAATTTGTCTATTCGTTGATAAACGCTTGTAGCAGAATCTGAAAAAAGTTGTACACAAACACACACACACATACACACGCACAAATACACGTGTGCGCACACATACAAACGCCCAAACACACAGGCACAGACGCGCGCACACACACACACACGCACATGTGCATATGCATGCACACGTTGCGTGCGTGATGGGCTTTGCCAATTTTTCAGCGTCGCTAGCGACGCTGCCTCACTTGTCGTTTCTAAGCTGGTACCATAATTCGTCGTGACAGCCAAAGCTCTGTGATGAGCAAGGTTTTTTTTGCTCTTCAATAAAATCCAAATGGTATAGTCTCCTATGCCTGTGCCAACTGCCTGGCAATTTTGCTTTAAAGCAGAGTTGTGTGCAATCTCCCGGAACTGGTTCCCTGTTCACCCCAGCTAGCCTTGCGTGTGCAAATGCATGAACTGTGCGTGTGCCCACTGTCGTGCATGCAAAGAATGAGGGTTCCAACCAAAAATGTAAAACAGCTAACTGCTTGTCACACGGTTTGTCGCTGCCACTGATTGGGCATATGACATGCTTGGGCATATGATTGGGCATATGCCATGATTGGCGAGGAATCAGGAATTGAGCTTGCTTCATTGCTTCTTATTTGACTGTTGCCACAGGAAACTCTCCAGTACTAGCTGCTGCATGACGCTTTGTCAAGCTATTGTGCAGCAGGTAAGACCACAGCAGTCAGTGATATTCGGACTCTCTCTTGGCAATGTTTGCTGGAGAAATTTCTGGCTTCAACAATTACTAGTCACTAGTCACACAATAAGTTACAAAGGCAGTTGACATTTACCAATCACGCTCTTTACTTTGTACAAGTGCACAAAGCAAATGCCAGCAGTGCTGGAACACAGAAGGATACATTGATTATAATGGTCGTTTTAGTACAAGCGCTGCCCGCCAGGAAGCGGCAAGCTGGCTTTCTTTAGCTCTGCCACTGCTGTCTCCAGCATTGTATTCTTGGATAACAAACCTGCACAATGGGTAAAAGAATAATTTCAAGCTCACATAGATTGCATTGTAACCTGGTCACATGCAGGGTTAGCAATTATTAAATGGGCTTAGATCAAGGGAATACATAGGTTGTGCTGCAAGCATAAGACTTCCAAATTTCTATGCAACTTGGATCACCTGCGCGGTAATTGCGTGTGGCCTCGTCTTCTGCAAGAAGAGCATGCAAGTCAGCGTCGCTGTTCCCCGTAAGCATGCGGCTCATGAGACGCTCTCGCAGCAAAGGACCAAATCTGCACACAAATCATGGAAGTGCAGGCTGTGAATGAGAATACAATATGGTGCAACTAATGCTTAAGCTTATATGTAGGGTTGGCCAGAAAAATATATATACGCTGTGAAGTTAATGTTTTTGGCAGAGATATCACCAAATATACGGTCATATACTGTGTATATACACGGTTCTGGCCAACCCTACTGATGTGTATCAAAAGGTGAGTTGCTGATTGAAGGATGCTTTGGGCTCGTTTGATTTGCAAGAAAGCAAAGACTGTTCATCAAAAAGATAATGGCGTCATAAACAGTTTATTAACTGAGCAATGCCGATCTGCAGCTACCTATCAGGGTCCAGATCTTCAGACAGTGCATGCTTTTGCGAATGACATCGGCACACGAGGGTAGGGACTTACCTCCCCAGCAAGTGGTGCATAATGAGCATTGGCACACCATCCACTACACGCCGTGAGGACATCTTGAAGTACGTCAAAGACACAGCAATCATGGTGAGCACGTGGTCACGCCCGAGGTCGTTGAACATTCCAGACGCATCACCCATCTCAGCCTTGCCAGCAGTCTGCGACTTGAAGTTTGCAGTGACGTAAGAGCCTTTATTCTGGCCTCCTCGACCGTTATTTTGTGTGTCGGTTGCACTGGCAAGGGCTGCCTCACTCTGGAGAGGAAAGGGTAGAAGGAGGAGCAGGGTAACAAATATGTTCCTTGGAAGGAAATGGTTAGCACGTTTCTGAGTTAGGCCATGCATGTTTTCCTGAACACCGCCAATCAAACAAAGTTGTGGTTCATTTGCAAGTAAGTAGATGACATTCCAGGTAAACCAGGTTTTACCTGCGCACATGCCTCCTTCAGCTGCCGCAATGTGGCTGAACTCAGGACCTCAAACTCATGGCGGTTCATTGTAAAAGCGCAAGCGGTCTCGCTGACGAGTAGCTCCTGTGGTTGTTGTGGAATGCGTGTTGATGGTAGCAAACATTTATGTGTCCTGAAAATGAGGAGTAACGTAAAGCAGCTGAGTAATTTGACCAGAAACGATTGAAACGTGCCTCATTTCTGCGTCTGTGGTGTAAGTCGCCAGAGGTGAGAATGGTGAGGCATCAAGCACGGCCTTATGTTGCCACCATGGATAATAAGTTCAACGCAATTGCCTTGTTGTCTTGTGCCGACGGTACAAGTAATTGAGTACTCATTCCATAGTGCCATTGGGTCGGAACCTAGGGTCCTAGATGCATTTGAACAAGCAGAGCAGATCGTTTGCACACCTTAAGCCGCGTGGCTGTAGCAGCATTCAGCTCCAGCACCAGTGCTTCTGAGATACCCACAGCCACGTTGTGTGCAGCAGGGAAGCGTGAGAGTGCAGAGGCCAGCACACGGTGCGTAAGAGCTGAAAGCGAGGCTGTCGTGGCATGGAGGAGATCGGATGTGGCACCTGTGCGTTGTGATGGTGTGATTTGCTCAATTGCAGTCCACGCAAGTCAGAGTTCAAGCAAACTATACACAGGAAGGTAAAACCTGTCTCAGCCTTGGTTGGCGCTGTTATTTCGCAAGCGAACAGGAATATTGAGATGAAGGTCGGGCAAATTAATTCCATGAGCAGTTCTTTCTGCAAGACAAGTGCCTGTCAGGAGGTTGTTTTTTACTTCAAGCATACTCGGACTAGCGACAGAATGTTTTGTCCCAGGAATTATTTTTGTCACGCAGGACAATGCATGGGCCTAGATGTGTCTGTGCTCCAGTTATACCTGCCCATCCTCTGCTGCTCTGGCTGATGAGAGACTGCACTGCTGAGTACGGACTGAATCCGGGCAGCTCCAAGCCTTTCTGGGAGTCTGCCAGGTTCTTGACATCTTTAAAGGTCATGACAGAGGAGGAAAAGGCAGAGCTTGCCAGCATTGGCATATCCTGCGCTCCCTCGTACTGATCTTGGTCACGCTCCTGATGAGGAGAATGCATTGCGTTGTGTGTTTGAGCGAATAATGACTGTGGCATGCTTCTTGCAGGCTTGGCCGGACATAACTTCAAGGGTCACATAGGGGTCAGCTTTAATGGGCTTGGAAGGCAAACAGACATCGATCATTCTTACCATTTTGACATATTCAAACAGATGAACAAACAAGCAAAGAAAAAGGAAACCACCTGTCCTTGATCGTTGGACTGCTGCTGGCCCCGGTGCCGATGGCTGCCTCCAAACAGGGATGCTGTCGAAGCCACGCTGATGCTGCCATTGCGTGCAAGGGGGTGCGAGTGCGCAACCCCCCCTCCGTTTACATTGGGCACATCTTCAATGGTGATGGCAGACACCCCAAAGTTAGTACCGCCCTGCAAACAAAGAGGGCAATAACTTGGTTGGGAACAATCATAAACGATGCACAGGTGAATTGATCAAACTCATGTCGACATGGCTACCTGCTCAAAGCCTTCGTCATCATCTGTGATGCAGCTGAACTGCACGCCTGCCACTAGGAAGTGAGGCTTGGTGCCGTATACGCGCCCCTTGAAACCACCAAACAGCTGCAGTAAGTCAATCCACAGATTCCGCATCGGTGGAGGGGGCAAGCAAGGGTCGCCATCGGCGTCCGTGGAGGGTGCCAGAGCATCGGTGCTGCTGGGGAAGGAGAAGGCAGCAGCACCTGACATGCCACCAGTGGCAGATAGCTGGCTGTTCAGTTGAGCACTGACCTGAGAGGAGAAGCAAAAGATCAGAGAGGTGTGTGTGGGAGGCACAAAACATGGAGCTCCACACGTTCAGATAGGGTAATGCAGAACTTAATACAAGCAAGGACTAAAGCAAGTGCCTTATAACTGTACGCCGGTTCCAATGCAGGGACGTGCGCGTTAGATGAATTTGTTGGTGGTTTACTTTGCTCAATAGTGCATGTGGGTGTGGAACGGGGGAAAGTTTTGGGGGGCACAACGTTAGTGCAAACCATTCTGTCCTTAGTCTAGCCTGATTGATAATTTCATGTTGAGCTTGCTGACAAACCTGGTCCAGTAGTACTGCCATAAGCCGCAGGGCATCCATGTGCCGCCCCCCACCGTCATTGGTGGGTGCCTGGGTGGACTGAGGCAGGAGTGCCGGGGGAAGCTTAGCTAGCTGTGCTTGGACCTCACTGCACAGGAAAGATGGGTGGGAGGTGGCGTGCCTTTACTCCTCTGCTTGGCTAGCAGATGCATCCTTGTGATAAAGGGCACCATCAATTTCACAGTCGCAGATGGCCAAGTCATACTTTCCGCACAGGAGAAAGCAGCAGCGGGGTCACAGCCCCGACATTGTGCAGGCTAGCACTCACTCACCTCAGCTGGTGTTGCGCGGATGCAGTCAAATCAGGCAAGCTGCGGCTGATGAGCTGTGCCATGAGCTTGGACAGACTGCTCCTCAAAGCACCAGCACCTGCATTCATTGGCAGAAGAGTTTGGCTGTAACCAGCTACAGGTATTGCAATTGCATAAATAATAAGTATGAGGGACGCAGTCTGTGCTTTTGCCCAGGAACTCCTGAAATTCATTGGTGACTCAATGGGCTTGTAAGTGTGACAGTTGGCACAAAGCAGCAGGACTCTGCTTCAAAGCACTTTTTGGATAATGACGCTCAGCAATAACACATATTCCTGCTGCAGACAATCACTTGCTGCCTGGATGGCTCAAACGGTAACAAACAGAGTGAAACTCCTTTTGGTGTTGATCAGAGTGACGAGCAGCATCTACAAGGAGCACACAGACAAACCTCTCTCAGATCTAGGACAGGGCTTTTACACAACGAAAACATTGAGGAACAAGCTTAGCGAACATTCAAACGATACGCCTCTTGACTTATCCAGGACAGACACGCTTTATACAACACAAATGTTATAGCCAAGGTGAGGTTCTGAATGCTTCCTGATCCTCATTGAGCTGCCTGACTAGATATTGGCGGTGAGGAGTCTATAGGTACTAATAGTAGCTTTCATCTTAACGCTCCTTCCCCTTCTTCACGCTGGATGTGTTCACACTACCCGCGTAGCCTTTAGATCATAGGTTCTCGTCCTAAACCTCTGCAAGAGTTATTTTGGCTGGAGCCTTCATTGGCATGTTTGTTGCAAATAGTGGCCATGCAAAAGACACCTAGATTAACCTGGAAAATGACGTAATGTGACTTTTGAATTTAACATGGACTGCATGTGACAAAACATCTGAAAATATGCTGTTTGAGTGGCATGTGATAAGCGCAAGGTACAGGGCTACTACAGCAAAGAAGATAGATGATGTGAGAGCAGTCATTGATGGCAATGAAGAGGCCAGTCAATTTCAAGAAGCAAACTGTCCTCCGTGTTTGCTTTTCTGCTGCTACTGGATCTTGTTTTTCTCGTTCCAACCCTAGTCCGCTTAGTTGGGCCAGGCTCCTTTTTATCAGGACTACTGGCTTTTCCTTGATGCAACATGCCAATTGTGTCCAGTACGCGTAAATTTTCGCTCTACATCTGGACCTACCAAAACGAGAGGCATAGCCACTAGCAAGGCCGGACCAAGGATGTGAGGTGGCAAAGTAGATGGCCTCTGCTGCACGTGCCGCATCAAACTCCATGCCCAGCTGGCTCTGGGAAGGGTTCTTGAGGATGTAGTAGCCAAGGCGCAGTGGCCACCTGTTGAGTAAGAAAGGGACGTTTAGTTTAGTTAACGCCAACACTTAATCGTCGCACGTGTAGGGAATATTGGATGATCCCCCCTTGGCACGCATTTTGTACTGGTTCGAAGCCTTATCCGTCCCAGATCAGACACCTCATCAGCTTTTCCACCCCCAAATTGCTTATTCATATTCTGTAAGCATACAGCCACGCCCAGCCGCACCTCTTGCCGGTGACCACATCCACCCAAGCAGTGTGGCAGCCAGGCTCGATACAGTCTGGCTTGGTGACAACGCCGATGGTACGCTTGCCCTGGGGGTCAACCTCACGCGCCATGGAGAGCACACACTGCAGGTTGCACACAAGGAGCAGCAGCGTGGTGCCCTATTGATTGAAGAACGGGCATCATGACACTTGGACAATCAGGTGCGTGCTAAGGTTTTTAGTTTGAGCAGCTAGATTATCTCTAATCTTGATGTCACCTGCATTGCCTCGGCGCTTGCACCATTTGTGTGCATTACCCAACCCGCCGAGCTCCAAATCCACCTCACACCAGCGGTCTGCTATAGCCTGAGCTGGTTATTCCTCAAGGCCATACAGGCACATATACCATGGCGTTCCACACACCTGCAATCCCTTACTGCACAAGCACTCACACACAAATATGCATACATGCACAGTGATGTACAACATTGAGGGTTACGGCACCTGTGAGTAAGGATCTGAGTGTGCTGCGCTGTGCTGGCTCATCAGCAGCTTGACGGCAGCTTTGCAAGCTTATATGTTCACATGTGCCATGACACAGGTGGGCAGCAACACACCCAAGCTATTGCACCTGCGTATCTAAGTCCTCCTTGCAGGTGACAACAGCCACGATGATGGAGGCAGGGCGACTGATGTAGTCACGTGCCATGCCTTTGACCAGGGCAGGGTAGTCAGCCTGGTCAGCTCCGGACTCCATGGCATGGATGATACCAGGCAGGTCGACCTGTAAGTGTTGAGAAGTGATGTGAAAGGCGTAAGATGTACGTCTTGTTTGGGATGTACACACAGCAGTCTTAGCCATCGACCCTTCTCTGTAGCTGTTTCAAGCCCATGGATCTGGTGTAGGCGCTTAATGGGTCAAATCAGGATCTCACACATATTACCATACATCTCACACACTTACCAACGACAGGCTGACTGGCGCACCCCTGATCTCCAAGATCACGGTATTGCGGCTAAACAGGCAGGCACTGGCGTCGTTGCTGTCTAGGATGAGGTCCTGCGCTGCACGGACCACACCTTCCACGTCTGCCTTGTTGTTGATGCCTTCCTGTGATTGGCCAAAATGGGGCAAAGTATGAGTCAAGATGACCGTAGCCTTTGTAAATGACAGGACATGCTAAGTACAAAGTCCTTTCCTTTGTCACAGAAATTATGCGCTTTAGCTTTCTTCCCAACCTTGCTCACCCGCACTACCGTCTCCACTGGGATCCCCGCAAGCAAGTTGCCCATGCGGTCATGTGAGCGACGCACGCGCACACAAGCACTCCACGGCTCTGGTGCGCTGTCCCCTCCATGCGAGCTAACTGCGCTTGCCATGCGCACCTCCATGGGACAGCGTGTACAAGTGCCGTCGCTGCGTGGCAACCGTACATCACAGAGCGCCTCTGCACGGAGTAGGAGTGATGAAGAGTTAAGAAAAGGCTGACACACCTTATACAGCTGGCATTAAGGAGCAAGATAGCACAACGCTTCAGAATTTTAAGGATCATCTGTAGGGTTGGCCAGAACCATTTATATATACGGTGTATATGTGGTATTTCTGGCAGGGAAATCACAAAATGTACGGTCATATACGGTGCATATATACGGTCCTGGCCAACCCTAATCATCTGCTTTGTTTGACTGTGCAAGCGCGGTTGCTGGAGGTGCTGAAGAGCAGCACAAAAACCGCAGCTCCACCTTCATCATACTTAAACAGGCTTAGCCAAGCCTACCTAGCACGCTGCTCTTCCCAGCGCTCTGATTTCCGCAAACCACAACCTGAAAGAAAGCAAGGGGAAAGTGACTTGATTCAGGCATACCAGTATGCTGCTCTTTCTAATCCCTATAGCCTATAATCTGCACTCACTGAATTAAATGTTCATTTGAACTCTAAATGACTACATAGCTGAAGCAAAGGGTGTGTAAGTAATGCTGCTGTTCTCTTTATCGCACCCTTTTGTGCGTTTTAGCCAGGTAAACGTGCAAACGAAGGAAGAGTGAAATGAGAAGTACTTGGCAGCTGGAGCCCATAACACGTGCACATGCATGCTGTATGTGGCTCACCTGTGGCAGGTCTAGGGTGTGTTGGGCACCCGTACTCCGAATTGCATCAATTGCTTCGTTCAGCCTACGACACAGCTGCTCGTAATCGGAGCCCTGCGTGTTATCATGAGACAAAGATCATAGTGCTTTTGTCCTACTGCTTCTTTCCTCCATTTGCCCATGGCGCAAATGCAACAGCTACCCATACCTTGAACAGCTGAGTTCCAGCACGCTGGGCCTGGAGCTTCTTCTCTGCTTGCCGCTGCTGTTCTCTACGCTGCTCATTGTCAGCCTCGGTTTGACGCTTGCGCTCCGCAGCAGCCTCAGCTGCCTGCTGCTGCTGATGCTCAAGCACCTCCTGTTGCTGCTGCCTCAAGCGTGCCGCTTCCAGGGGTGACTGCAGAAAGGAGAGTTGGGCAGTTGACTGAGTCAAACCTATGCTTTGTTAGTGTAACTTCTAAGCTACTCTGACACTGCATTCAGCAGCTGTTCCTCTTGTTTGTGCTCTTCCACGTACTTCAGCATTCTTGTCCTTCTTCTTGCTTGTCCCACCGGAGAAGCAGCCCATGGACACACAAGTTTTCCTTTCCTCGTATAAACCTAGGCGCTACAACATTTCACTTTAGGGTTAGTCAAAGTATATATTGTAAGGCGTATGTCACAGTGTGGGAAAAATGCCGTTACGTTTGCTGCTTGTACGCAAAATACATTATAAAGGTAATTATGTAAAATTAGTAATCGTGCAATGAATTTCTTTACCTAATCGAGGGGAAGTCCGTTCGCCCAGTGGCGCTGCTTCACAAGTAAGTCTATCCTATAAGCCCCTGCTGGGGTCGCAGCCATATCAACATGAGAATGACTACATAACAGCCATCCTGTTCACATCTGCGGGCTTGCATAGGCTTGCACGGAAAGTTCCGGCATGTTGTTAACTTTCTCAGGCAGGGAGACCCTGGCAAAATTGCATGTGTGACACGCTGCAATATCAGGTGGCTCGCTGGCTCTCTTTTTACCAGTGCCATACGTTTCGTGCCACGCCCATTTACTGTCGTTGCTGACAAGTATGCCATTGTAGCACCCCAACACCGTAAACCCACCAAGGTCTGGTGCCAAAGAAGAAAATGTCATATACCTTCCAATGCACGCAAAACGAAAAGACGTTTTAGCCAAATGTTTTTTGCCACCAATTGTGTACAACCTGTCATAACGCACAAAGAGAAGTTACTTACGCTACTCGCCTCTTGAACCGTGCAGGAGGACAAGCCATGAATCCCAATTGGGACAACTCCGTGTCCAGGAAATCGTTTGCAGAACTGAAGACCATGCCGTTTGACAACCTTTTCCAAGGAGTGCAGCAACAAGCCAATAGTGCACTACAACTCCCGCACCTCACAGCTAAGCCAAATAAACTTCTTGAGGGTCTTAAAAGGAAAAAAGAAGTGGTATATTCGAGAGCAGAAGAGCAGGTAAGTCGTCACTGATAGACAAGTTGCAGTGCACTGAGCAAAACAAATATGACTTAATGAAAACCTCAGTTTTTTACATTCCATACAAAACAAGCTGCTGAATCAAGCGTTAGACAATTGCGAGAATCCTAGTTTGAGCAGTTTGAGCAGAAGTGAGTAATCCTCGTAACAATCCACCGCCACCTCACGATGTAAACGTCACAAAATGATGGCTGGTCAACCTGTGTGGTGTTGGAGGAAAACGGACTTGTTTTTCCTGCACCTCAGTGCCATTTGCAAAATTTCCAGATACTGATTTAAGTTACATGATCAAAAAAGTGCAAACTAGTTAGGCATTTTAGATTAATTACGTGTCAGCTCCACTGTCATGACACCCCACGATCCTTAAGATATTTAACTGTTCATCGGTATAGATACACGTCGTAATTTCGTTTCCATATTTCATACTTATTACAGAAAGCGCAGGCTCTCTCTGTGTCAGAAAAGGAGCCCCAACCTTTCACCACGACACAAATGCCGGAGGGTGCGAGACTGGTGAGCAATTGTAAACAAGTTGTGCTCCATGGCTATATCTACTGTTATGCTTCTTAACCTGCCGACCAATGCAGGTTCGTAATGTACGTGACGTGAACTTGCAGGATGAGACATTGAGGAGGCCACAGCGCATTTGACGACAATTGCATTAAACCATTCATGCTAGGACGTCATGCCGCCATATCACCCCTGCGCCTGTTCGGGAAGTTTCTGCTAGCAATTTCCTAAGACTAAGACTGAGCATTGAGCTCCATCCTCAAAATGTATTAGTTGAATATCCAAAGCTTGCGTGATTAGAAGCCTGACAAAATTATGAGCGACAATGAAGGGGTACTTGTTAGTGTGTTAGTTTCAGTAAACAGGCAAAATGCAAGAGATGACAGCAAAGTGATTTTTCAATTGCAGGGTGTCTTTATTATAACTCTGATTATATTTTGTTAGGAACCGCTTAACCCTCCCCGTCCTTATAGATCAAGGATTCATGCCAGGCTCTAGGCTTTTGCATTTCAAACCTCAGGCTACTAAAGAAAAATGATGGCGGCAGAGTGCTTTTTCGATTCGAGAGTGGTACATACACCACAGTATGGCAAATCCCCTACAATGTGGATTGGAAAAGAAAGAAAATAGGAAGAGAGCATGAGAGGCTCCTAGCTCAAAGGAGGTAGATTTTAAAAGAAGGGCATCTGGAGAATGTTTTACTCAGATTTTAGAAAGAGAGAACTGGGATCTGTAGGTCATTAAAAGGAGAAATTGGAAGAAAATTAAAAAGGAGTGGCAAACAAAAGGAGCGTCAAAGACTAGAGGCTGCCTGTACTGCTCAATAGAAAAGGATGGAAAAAGCATGCAGGTACCTAAAAACTACCAGCATGGATCAGAAAAGCATGTTTTATGTCCCGCACCACCCATGGATGCAGAGCCACACGACATCCCACCATGAAAATCAAAAAGGGGGGCTTCCAATAAGGATCAGGTGGTCGGGAGGCGGAGGCCAGCACACCACCAGGCTCAATACATGCAGAGAAGAAGCAAGATGATGACAGGAGCAAGCCTGACAGCAACGACTGGCGCGCCATAACAAGCTCCCAATTGGACTCCTAACATCATAGACCCTACACACAACCCCTCTTTAACAGTATGCCCCCCTAAAAAGAGAAGGAACCCTGCCTCGAAGCAAGCACATAGATCTCTAGTTTATCATCGTTTGCAACGTCAAATTGAAAAGCTGTTTTTTTCTCTATAAAGAGCGTCTTAATCATGTGCAAAACCAGCAGTGTCCCAGGCAACACTGAGAACATGCAGGCTTCATTAGAGTTAATAACAAGCCTCGCGCTTGCAGCTGATATTAGCACTGCCAACTCAATGCCCTTTGGGATTATGCGTGCTTAATTAGCAAGGTGTGCACAACACCTGGCAGTGACAAAGATGCGATATCGGATGGGAGAGAAGCGAGAGACAAAAGTACTAATCTGCTTCCAATGTAACATAGGAAAACTCTGCTTAAGCAGGTGGATGCATGCTATAGCCCGATTCTCTGAGTGGTGCTGCGATATCAGACATGGCCCGTGTGTAAGCAGTGGCCCTGGTGTGACCGTCTGCCGCTTTGCAACAACCAAACACAGCACTTCCAGCCACCAAAACGTTCGCCCCAGCTGCTGCAGCTGCAGCAGCTGTGTGTTTTGAGATGCCGCCATCCACCTACACATACAAGACAGTCGTAAGGAAAAACGAGTATCCAAAAAAGTGGCAGCAGATGCAGATTCATCATTCCCCTAAGTTCAAGTTCACTCTCTTTTAGTATTACAATTCTTTGTAACTTGATATCAAAGTGGCTCCATTTCCTTAGTTGATGTGGCAAGTGCGTTATTTTTATGCTCAGAAGTAGCAACTGCTGCCAAAAGTTCGTACCTGGACGTCTATCCCAGGGTACTGGCTCTCGTTTACAGCAGTCCTAAGAACATGCACTTTCGGGAGCACGTCCTCCATGAATGTTTGTCCTCCCCACCCTGGCTTGACCGTCATTGCCAGGACCTGAACGTGGAAAAAGTACATGCAGCAAAGCATTCAAAGATGCGTTGCACAAACGGACTAGGGAGCCAATACATGAGTAGCATGAGTATAGCAAAATATGCAGACGCGTGCTTTTCAATTCATTGGAAATTGCCATCTCAATCTGATGCAGCGCACCAAGTCGACTGCTCCATCCTTTATCAGGGTTCATTGGAAATTGCCATCTCAATCTGATGCAGCGTACCAAGTCGACTGCTCCATCCTTTATCAGGGGCAGCACACAAGCAGCAGGCGTCTCTGGGTTCATAGCCACTCCGGCACGTGCACCACACGCCCTAATGCTCTGGGCAAGCGCACGTGCGCCTGATAGTTGCACAGCCTCCCAGGTTGCACCACTCTGGGCTTTGTCATTTGGAGAAGCCTCTGCATTCATTGGCTGCTGTAGGCCTGGAGCTTCAATGTGCAAGGTGACAGAGGAGGCACCTGCATCACATACCGCCTTTGCGTAGCGGGAAGGGTCCTGCACACAAACGATAGTTGTAAACTGATGTGTTGGGTTTAATCACTGATCAAGAGGAAACAGTAAAACCTGAGCGATTCCCACACAAATAATTGTGCAGTGTTCCCTGTCTTAATTATGATTATGATCCTACTTCAGCAAATATCTAAGAGGGGTGAAAGCATGACAGGAACCTGCCTGCAACAGTAAGCATACTATACAAGAACTTATAAGGCAATATTCAAAGAAGATAACAAGATAACACATAATTATGGCAGTGCCATGAACCATGGACACCACATTGGTCTAGGCCTCCTGCAATAGACGCACCACCACTAACGTCTCTAAGCACAAACCACACACATGCACACACATAGACACACACACACACACACATACGCGTGTACGTCTAGGAAGGCACTGATATGGGACCATGCTCATCGCCTTCAACCACACAAGCACATGGACGTGCCTTACTTACATCAACACACAGGTGCACGTCCAAAAAGGACTGTGGGTGGGCTGCGCGTAGGGAGGCGATCACTGCAGGACCAAGTGAAGACAGGTTGCCATTGCACATGGTGGAGCCGTCAAACACGTCTACATGCACCCAGCCTCTTCCGCTCTTGTCCAGGATGCATGCCACCTATGCGAACAGCAGCACACAGTGGCGTATATCCTGGCAGCATTTTGTAAGACATGGAAGTTGAAGGAAAGCAAAAGATGAGCCAAAATGCAAATTTCAAGGACTCACCAAGCAAGCAACTACTTCAGATACACCCACCTCCTCGCCCAGGCAGGCAAAGTTGGCGGACAAAATGGATGGTGCCACAATGCCAGTGCCAGGATGAGAAGGAGAGGGTGTAATGATTGGAGCAGGAGGGACGGAGCTGGAAGAGGGGCATCCTATAGGTAGCAGTGTGAAAGCAACGCATAAGGTCAGAGTGGAATGGGCTTAACTGCGTAACCCCAAGTTGCACCATATAATTAGTTTAGCGTGGCAGAAGACTGGACCACACTTGTGATTTAGGCAGCATGAACGGTTGTCATGTTGCATGTACATCCCTGCACCCATCTACACGCAAGCTTTCAAGAACAAACATAGGACGAATACCTAACAAGAAATGTCGCGTGTATGTCCCTGCACCCATATACATGCAAGCTTCCAAGCACAGACATAGGATGAAGACGTAACAAAAATGTACATCACACACCTTGAGCTTGGGGGTTCTCGATTGGAGGACTCACAGCACCATGGAATATGGGAGCCAGAGCAGGGTACAGCTGGCAGTAGCGCTGGAAATGGGGCTCATAAGCTGGAGATAGAGTGCGCAAGGAGGGTAAAGACCTGTTTTCCCTGTTTCATCATGCAACGGACCGGTCAAGCAAGACTTGCGGCCAAGCAAGACTTGCGGTCAAGCAAGACCTGGGGCAGCAAGCACTGAAGCTGCAAAGAGAGCTGAGACCAAAGATAATACAATGGGTGCAAGCACAAATGCACGTGCAAATGAAAAGCAACCGTGTGGCAACATGCACAAAGGTTATGAAGCTGTTAGTGACCTGAGCTTTACCTGCGTGCATCTCGGCGTTTGGATGGATGACACGTGAGTTTCGGACCATCGCTTTGGCCCCTGACGCAATGCTCTGGTGGTATCCTACAGCCACTGCAGCCTGACAGAACAAAGGGTCAAAGGAGCAAGTTTAAGAAACATCCTACGAATGCACACAGTACTCGACATGGCAACCTGTGTGTGTCTAAGTTTGTGCAGGCTTGCGTGCATGTGTATGTGCGTGTGTATGTGCGTGTGCGTGTGTGTATGTGTGTGCGTGTGTGTGTACTTGTGTGTATGTTCTTGCATGAGTTTGCTATGGCGTGCTTGGGCCTGACCAAATTTCATTACTTTGCATGAGGCAACATGGCAAGGCCAACTCCAATAAGGCGCTGCGGACATTCTCCAAACAATGCCTGAACTGCAAAGAGCTGCATTTTGAGTCAGTGTCCAAACAATGCCTAAACTGCAAAGAGCAACATCTTAAGTCAGGCAGTGCATCTGCTATCAAGGTACATGTCAAATGCATGGTCGTACTTACACAAACTGCGGCTCCAAGCATAGGTGCCTCGTTCTCCTCTGTACAGACAAATGGTATGTTGCAGACGTCTGCATGCATCTGTAGCCACAGCTCACTCTTCGTAGAGCCACCGGCAATGTTGATACTGTGTGGGCGCGCCCCTGTTATGTAAAAGAGAGAGTTACACAGTTCAGCGTTCATAAAGCTAGGACAAATATTTGTTTTGCTTCCTTGAAATCCCTAGCAGTCTAGCTCAATGCACTAGGTTTCTGGCAGGAAGCAGTATTTTATTGAACAGAGCTGATGTTAATTACCGCTTTCTGACAGTTCTTGCCTTGTTTAAAGCGTACTTAGTTACTACATACCTGCAGCAGCCATGGTGTCCAAGATTCTCCTGGTGCCATAAACCACGCTTTCTAGTAAAGCCCTGAGTGTTGGGACGAGGCATGAACAAAACCAACGATTAGATATACATTGCACACATGGAAAGCCCTGCACCTCTGTGTTTTCTATATCACGCACCGTCTTAAACTCAGAAACCTGCAGATTTATTCAAGCGCTTCACAGTCCTGCCCTCCGTATGCAACTAGACAGTGCCCTGCACAATCTCTCTGGGTGCCAGCACACCAAAGCAAAGAGACCGTGGTTATGAAAGAAACAATTTCATGCAGCATGCTTACAAGAGCTACTTCCGGGACAGGCTCCCTATATTTGTTGACCAATACAGGCAGAAAGAAACGGCTGAGCAGAAATCAATAAGTTCTAAGTTCTGTAAAGCAATCTCTTGTATAATGTGCACTTAGATGAAATGTGCACCTCTTACCAGTCTGCCAGTTGTTATAATCTTTACTTAGCCTAGTCACAAGGAGTAGACCCGGTTGCTGTCATCCCCAAAAATGTCAAAACTATTAAAGAAGGGAGTGGGCTCTTTGGAGCGGCGTGTGGCAACCGAATGAAACTGAATGCACCTCTGAGAAATTTAGCGTGACACCCGTTGAAAGTAAGTTATGTGGGAAAATTAAGATTAGTAGCAATATGAGCACCGTAAAGAAACAGCAAATATTTCTGCATTAGTCATCAAGGAGAGGCTATCATTCCAATTCTCCTAGTGTGGGTGACACCACCTTCAAACACTCACACCCAGGAGCATGTTCACCTGTACACATGGCCTCTTGTGTGTGCAAGGGTGAGGCCGACTAGGCAGCCGCGACTCAGTGGGTCAGTGTGTGGAGTACGATTGCCCTGCAACCAGACACATGGATTCTACGACATTGGAATAGGAGAGACCTACAGTGCAGACATTGCAAGCATCAGGTCAAAGAAATGCGATGCTGCTAGCACACAAGCACTGTGCCATGCATAGCTCCGTCCCTACTCACTTTTTGTCTTTGCCTTTCACTTGCCCACCTGGAAGTGATCTAAAGCTAGCAAGCCGTCACAGCCTGGAGGTATTACAGCAGCCTCCTGGTTCAGCTGGTCGTACGAGGCCCCTGGGCAAAGCTCTCGTTTCAGCCAGTTTACGATAGAGCCTGCATCAGACGCGCGCAGAGTATGTGGTGGGGGTACAAGAGCAGGATAGGGCAGCAGCTGCAGCAAACAGCACGGGATGTTGCTTGCAGAAAATGCACCTACCATTAGTAAACACCTCCCTATGGATAAAAACGCCCATGATAATTAAAAGTTGCTAGGCATCCCGCAAAAAACATTTTTTGCCTCAACGTGTAAGTCATCGGTAGCGACAAATTTGGTAATTCGTTTCCTATCATATTAAGAGAAGCCAGTTAGATCCACAGGAAGGCTGAGAGTAAGGCTGTTACCTGGTTTTAATTTGTGTTCCCCTTTCCAGCAACCCACTGACCTGTCGAAGTTTGACCCCCTTCCACAACGTGGAGCCCAGGGCAGACGGCGCTATCATAGGTTCCAAAAATGCCTGCATACAAAGTACGCAACATGGCTCACTCAAGCAATGTCCATGGTAGATGTACGACACGAGAATATGCACACATTGTAGTTGTAGGACACACATTGTAGTTGTAGGACACACATTGTATTTGTAGGACACACATTGTATTTATAGGACACACATTGTAGTTGTAGGACACACATTGTAGTTGTAGGACACACATTGTAGTTGTAGGACACACATAGTAGTTGTAGGACACACATTGTAGTTGTAGGACACGAGAACATGCACACACACATGTAGACCTGCAGCACCTCAAGGCAGGCTTGTCAAGATACACAAAGTAGAGCACCTTGTCCTCTGAGCGGGCGTGCAACCATCCCGAGCTGCAAGTGGCTGCTCCCGGTGAGCAGCGCCATTTGGCCAGGCTCCACCACACCAAGGCCGACCATACCTGTGAAGGATTGAGGCAACAGTACAAAGTCCAGCGCTGCTGCCTTTCCATGTGTTGTCAGCTAGCTGTATGCATTGACTAGGCTGTACGCAACTCTTGCTTGAGTTCAACGAGGAATGCAACTTATCTAAACTGGCCCATTTGACGCCGACTCACCAATGAAAGAGTCTGCACCACCCTGTGTGGAAAGAAGAGTAGAGATGTTGATTGAAGTGTACACACTGATAGCCTTGAATCCATGATCATACAAGAATATGCCAACGCAACATGTGGTGCATATTCTCGATTGAGCTATTGGATTTTGCTTGCAGCATCAATTCATGCAAGGTGACTGTCTACCAGCACAGCCTGTTAAATCTAACCATTTTTGCCAAATTTAAAACACACGTGCATGCTTACTTGTGCCACAGGTGTGCCTTGCTTCAAGCCCAGGTGCGAAGCTGCCGCAGCTGTCAGACCTCCCACAGTGTCACCAAGAGCCAGCACTTTATCTGGCCACTTTGCTGCCAGGTCCTGAGCCAAGTGAGCGTGCATGCACCGGCTGGTTTGGCATGGCGTACATGCAACGATTACTGTACAAGGAGTGTACGGCAGCAAGTTTCCACTCTTGCAAAGACAATACGCTGAGGTCAGGACAATGTGGTTTTAAAGCGAAAAGAGTCAGGGGCTACCCTAATTTGAGAATGCGCAATTTTGGGTGGAAGTGTCAATAAAGCACATCTTCTGAGGCTCATAACGGGATTTCCTGACCCATTTTTGTTGCATGTCCCTGGCCCTTTAGGGCAAAGCACATCCTTGGTGTCCTCTCAGTCCTGTAACCCACTAAATATTACCATTTCCGTTCATCGATACCAGAGGGGGAGAATGGTGCAGGGTCGGCAATAATTGTGTCAGTGTAATTGAATGGCTAGGGATCAGGGAAAGCAAAGGGCGTGCTAGGAGGTCGCATCATTGCCTCTTGTAGAAGCAAAAATCCCACCTTGCGAGTATTTGCCCAAACAACTGTTGATGTTCTTATGTTCAAAGCACAAAAAGAAGCATAATCCCATAGCATCTGGGACAGTCCTCATGCGACAGCTGGTGTGGGGGTCCCTGTAGAGATTGGCTCCACTGGCAATAATCCTTCCCCTTTTTAATCACCTGTAAGCCCAAAGCCTCCAGCAAAGAGAGTGGATACCCACAGCCGCCTGCGTCGTAGTGCCATCTCACGGATGCGCAGTTGACTGAAGCCACCATATTTCCAGTCAGTCTCAGCGAAAAGAAGTCCTGGTACTCACCTGCGGTTTGTGTCATGAGTACACTGACTAACTGAGGTGTACACGGTTTTAGTTGGAGTGATACACACACGAGGCACAAAAGCCAAGGTTTATTGCCTAAACAAATATGCATCTACGTATCATTTCTTAATAGGAGTTGTTACAGCCCAGCTCAGAGGTTTGCTCAACCAGGGCTGTGCTAGTGCACTGACATCTGAGCTCTGCATGCTTGCTTATGCAGCACCGCCAGAGACTGAATGAGAAGGGACCAAAAGAAAGACAGCCAAGCCTTTACTAGTGCCTACCAGGTGTTTTTGTTCACACTCACAAATATAGCGGGCTGCATGGTACACCTCTGGGTCGTTCCTCTTTAGCCACAGACTCTTACAAACCATCCACTGCAAGAACGCAAAGGAAAGAGGTGGAGCCTATATGTCAGTCACACAAAGCACAACCAGATTATAAACAAAAAAAAGAGGCAGTCATGCCAGTCGTGCTGCTTTACGACTAAAGGCAATGTCTCAGGCACCCTCAAATTTATAAACCACTAACTAATTTGAATTATTGCATATTAGCGTGTGCAACGTGTGCTTTGAACATGCGATTTAACCTCCTCAACATATGTACAAAGGACCAATACAACTCCTTGGTTGATTTACAACACACCTCTGCGCTCACTGGGCCTCTCCCCCCAGAGTTGACCTACAAGTGGAGAGTCTCGCAGAGTTGTGTTTCACGAATGGGTAATGCTGGTCTCTGACACCATATACCTGGATCAAGCACACACCTTGATAGCTGGGTCCTTGGTTGCTGCAACGTCCGCAGCTTCTTTTGATGACCTGTATAGACAAGCAGCGTGGTTGCGTGCCAGATGCATTGTTGTGACAGGCAGCTGTACGCACTGCTTTACAATTCCAATAGAAGTGTCAGGGGTCAAGAAGGTTAGGAATACTGAGTAGGCAGTAGCAGCCATTCCCATCATAGGTCACGAGAAAAGGAGCCACTAGGGAGTATTTTGATCTATTGACATTTGGCTGACGGAAGGCCTTTCTAAGTCAACTACCCATGCACTGTGCTGATGTAACATATACCTTTGGTCCATCCAAATCAAGGCATTTCTCAACGGCTGACCAGCAGCATCCAAACAGCAGACTGAACAGCAAGTAGTATCCGCAGCAAATCCAGCTATGTCTTCGCCCGCTACATTGGCCGCTGCCAGTGCACCTGCATACGCATGAATGGAGCTGCAGCTGAGATGGTTATGCACTCCAATGGTGTAAGCTCTCTTTTTCCTTTTATGAATTCGTGCCAGCAAAAAACAGGTATATGGAAAGGAAGCTGCCAGCATCATTTTCCATTATTGCACAGTACCTTTGACTGCAACCCCTAGAGCATTCCACCAGTCTTCCGGAGACTGCAGGGCATGTGGAAGGCGTGTTTTAGTGCAGGGTAGAGACATAAGCAGTATGTTAACGCAAAAGTGTGAGTACGTGCGTGCATGCACGGTGTAAGAAGCTCATCTGGTGTGCTAATTTGCATTCGTATGTTCTGCCTGCATGCACTTCTGTCTAAATGGGGGCATACTTGATGAGCAGCATACTCACATGTGACTGCGTGCACAGGCTTGAATGCTTAAATGATGGGGGCAGGGGCAAGCATCATCATTGGCGTTATGACAACTACTCATACCTGCTCAGCCCAACTGGGAGCAGGAAAGCGCGTAGAGTATGGCACGGAGCAGCTGCCCAGCAGCGCTCCTGTGCAGTATAGCAAACGGTAATAAGCATTTGTGTGAACATGGTACAGAGATCAAAGGACAAAATTTCTGAGGCGTACACGCACCATTAGACGGATCAAATACCCCTGCGCGAATTGCCTCAGTCCCGCCATCAACCCCGATCACCTTTAGTTCAGACCTACAGGAGAAAATACTTCAATCTATTTGCGTTTTCAAGCTTTTCATAGATAGTCAGTAGTCAAATTCAGATATTCAGGTATTCATGAACATATGTATGTGCTTGTGTCTGCAGATGCCTAACGGATGTGCCCTATGCATGAAGATGCGTGCGTGCGTGCGTGCGTGCATGCGTGCGTGCGTGCGTGTGTGCGTGCGTGCGTGCGTGCGTGCGTGCGTGCGTGCGTGCGTGCGTGCGTGTGTGTGCGTGCGTGCGTGCGTGCGTGCGTGCGTGCGTGCGTGCGTGCGTGCGTGCGTGCGTGCGTGCGTGCGTGC
>Ga0307945_1000177_pt1 | contig 38359 bp, 43 predicted proteins | sample OrgLakmetagen228_FD_201818 | JGI IMG/M metagenome (GOLD analysis project Ga0307945, IMG submission 201818) | Saline water microbial communities from Organic Lake, Antarctica - #228 | ecosystem: Environmental > Aquatic > Non-marine Saline and Alkaline > Saline | place: Antarctica: Organic Lake...
TCCCCAAACCCCCCTTCCTGACCCCCCACACTTATAAAAAGGGTGTCAATCTGCTCAGAATTTCAGCAGCTATCTGCCTGCACAGTTCTCTTACCAAGTAATGTAATACCTGACGAGCTATAGGGCAAAAACTGATATGCGCATGCTCTTGCACTGACCACCTGTTTAGTGCACAAATCCAGCCAAAACCCTTGCCAAAGCACTTTTTTTTACTTCGTTCATGCAAAATATGTGTAATGCAATACGTGAACTGCAAACTTGGAATCAATTGCTGGTAATTTGCCTGAACACACCCCCGAAGCCTACTTGGGGGCATTCCATGCGATTCTGTGACCAGGCACCCGGACCCCCCCTTTTATCAAATCACCCGACAAAGGTGCCAATTGACTGGGCTTGAGCTGAGGATTCCAAAACTATATTTGCTGGAAGTGACCCAGAAATTTTTGAGGACCCCCTCCCCCAATTTCTGAGCACCCCTAAATGGCCACCCACCAACTGACCCCTCAGAAGCAACTCATTTATACACTAATTGGTAGCTCTTGACGTCAGGATTTCGAATATATAAGTATATACTAAATTTGACACATGTCGTCAAAAAGTAATGATCCTTGACGCCTCCTGGTGTGAGTATACACGATACCACAGTGTTTTGTTAAATGTGGCTGTGAAGAAACAAAGCGGCACAGAATCAATTAGAATTATCATCAATCTCTTACCAAATTTCATATCCAAGCATTAATGCCACAAAACAATCGTCATCAACAATACACAGATCTGGCCTCACCGCTTCTCCCATGTCCCTCTCATACATGTTGCTGTCCACCAAAATGCTCGAGATCCCAGTCTTTTGGTGCACGGTGTATGCAACTTCATAGCCCTGCACTCAGCAAAGAGGCAAGTGCTGCACTGTGCTTAGGCTTTGGTACGGTGGTGTGCATGTTTTAATACTCAACTTCAAAACCCTGCACTCAGCAAAGAGGCAAGTACTGCACTGTGCTTAGGCTCTGGTACGGTGGTGTGTGTATATGTGAATGCACATGTGAGAGAGCAATTACAGCCAGTGTGTCTCTGTTCATAGGGTTTAAAGCATACCAGTCTGTTCTACGACCCCCAGATCAATATCGCCATATGACAACTTGCAGCTGAGCATGATGATAAGACACAGAAAAGGAACTCAACTGTTTGTGTGTTTGTGTCCATGTGTGCGTGGTGATCTGGTAATTTGGAGTACTTACGTACCAGGTAGATAGAAACATGTCTTCACTGTCAAGTACGTACGTATCACTTACGTTTGCTATTATTTTTGTTAATGACATCCATTCCTCATTAGCAAAAAAGCAAGCACACCCAAACCCACGTATACATTAGCACGCACCTTATGCTTCAGCCACTTGAAGATGTGGACCTCATAGGCTTTCTTTTCTTGGGCAAGTTTGATCTGAAAAGCACGCTTTCCCTGCGCATCAGGAACGCCAAGACCCTGCTCATGCCCAGGCAAAGTAAACACATTTTAGAGACAATTACACAGTGTTGTGCTGAATGTCAGTTGAACCTGTGTTAAAGATGTGTTGAGTAATACATACCAAAGAGCTGCATAATGTATGCCTCGCATTAAAACATCCCCATTAACCTATAAACCCCATTGCAAGCTATGCAAGGAACAAAGCCAAGTTTTCCCACAACTCAAGCCTAAGCCTTTGCCCTCTTATTCATGCAGCAAGATTTGTCCCGTCATGTGCATAACAAAAGGTAAAATTAAAAGCACGCCTGGATGCGCAACAATCAGGAATCGTGGCGTTTTCGGAGCAAGAAAGCTCTTTTGGGGTGTTTCGACCAGGAATAAACCAAAGACCTCTAGACAACCAGTTACGTATCCCAATGACAGTTCTGCAAAGCCTAGTTGGCCTAGCCATTCAAAGTGGTTGCATCACTCTGAAAGGGGTTAACAACGTATGTGGAACACAATAAGACTACGGCTTTGGAGTAATTGGACAAGTTTGCAATAAGCTTTTCTTTTGGGGTGCAATTCAGCACTCATCCACTCCATGTGCTGCGAAGTTATGCTCCGTGTGTGCAGTGGAGTTACGCTCTATATGTATATGTGACAAACATGGAACATCATGTTCTAGATGCCTTGGAAGGGAGTGGAACAGGAGAAGGGTGTGACGACAAGAAGCGGGGGGGGGGAGGGAAAAGGAAGCAGGGGCTTGCATGGAACAGGAAAGGCTTAAATTATTATTTCTGGCTGAGTAATAAACCCACTGCTTCATCTGATGGCGCAGCCAGCTCCAGCTCTTGACCTGGCTTCAAGACAATTGGAGGGCACTTCTTGTATGGCAGCCACCTGTCAAAATAAGGGAGGAACAGAGGTGTGCCTTACGAACGTCACACTCGCAACCCTTTCCAGTCATCCCCTGTGCGTCATCGTGTTTTCTCTGGTAAAAGTCTACCTTATATTTAAGTTATCTCCTGTGCGTACTCGTGATTTCTGCAGTGTAAGTCCATCTTATATTCAAGTCATCCCCTGTGCGTACTCGTGCTTTCTGTAGTGTAAGTCCATCTTATATTCAAGTCATCCCCTGTGCGTACTCGTGTTTCTGCAGTGTAAGTCCGTCTTATATTCAAGTCATTCCCTGTGCGTACTCGTGTTTCTGCAGTGTAAGTCCGTCTTATATTCAAGTCGTCCCCTGTGCGTACTCGTGTTTTCTGTAGTGTAAGTCAATCTTATATTCAAGTCATCACCTGTGCGTCCTCATGTTTTCTGTAGTGTAAGTCAATCTTATATTCAAGTCATCCCCTGTGCGTCATCGTGTTTTCTCTGGTGAAAGTCTATTTTACATTCAAGCCTCATCCCCGAGGAACGGTGCGTTGCTTCATTAGACCCAGGAACGCAATCAATGCCTAGTTAGCAAGCCCGGCAGAATTTGTCCCAGGCGCAGCCCTGTGCACTGTCCTAATGTTTGTTGAGCACTTCCTGAGTTGCTGGACATCGTGAGTTGTTGGACCTTCCTGGGAGATCCCACGCTATGAAACGCCAGTGTTTCTTCCTGTTGTATAATGAATGATAACAAGCAGGATCGACAGCACACATCATCATTGACGTTTGTGAACAGCCACAGGTGGTCACCTTCCCGTCACTGGATCTTTTGGCGGAGGAGGTGGTCTGAGATGGGGAGGCAGAGGGGCTCCTGGCATGGTAGGGTGGTCAGGAAGATACCCCGGTGGATACGTTGGTGGAGCTTTTGGAGGGGGAGGGGGAATGGGCGGCAAGGCCATAACCCTGTGCACGCAACGTATGGAGTTTGAACCATGGGACGCATAATGAATACCAGTAAATGTTTGTGTAAAGGAAACAAATAGGCTCACGTGTGAGGAGACAGAGAAAGAAGGGCACAGCATGGGAGTTGAAATCACTGCAGTCGTGCAGGTGATAACAGCTACAGACTTGAGTACAAGAACAGCATCGGCGTTCTTTCCGTCAGACCACAAAGAAGCAACGCGTTGTGTGTGTGTGTGTGTGTGTGTGTGTGTGTGTGTGTGTGTGTGTGTGTGTGTGTGTGTGTGTGTGTGTGTGTGTGTGTGTGAAATGCAATTACAACCCTGATAAGACACCTATTTTTAAGACTTTCATTTTCAGAGCATCTCGAGTCACTCATATGACCCCAAAGGCAACTTTCACACACAAAGCGCAAACAGGAAAAAATTGCTGCAGTTGTACCACTTCCCACAAAAGATCAGTACACTGCCAAGTTTTGGCATCATTATTGACTATATGACTGTATGTAAGATGCTCATTTGTTGCTGTTTGATTACCAAGGCTCTTCCAGGCACTTCAGTACCTGTACTTGGGAGGGATAGCAGGGCACGGGAGCAGGAGGTTCCTTCTGTCCCAGGACTTATCCTTGGTACGGTTGAAGCACCCAGTGATGGAGTGGGTTACTGCAATGGAAGATGAAGGCAGTGATGGAGTGGGTTACTGCAATGGAAGGTGAGGGTAGCGCGGTAGAGAGAGGGCGGGTGAGAAAGGGGGAAGATTATGCTTCCTGACCATTCGACTCAAGAAGCACTCAAGAAAGTCTTGATTAGGAAAGGGGAGGAGAGGGAGGTCCATACTCAGTGGCGGCCACATCTTAATGGGAAGCAGATGGGAAGACTAAGGGTGAGGAGCTAAAAATGATGGTCAAGCAGGCGAGAACAGAGGGGGCGGTCAATGAATACCAGAGTGCAGTTTTGGTTGACGAACAGCATGCTTTTGGGCCGCAGGTCCATTGGCCTTGTAACCAGTTCTTTGAAATGTTTCTATGTTGTTATGACTCAAGACTCGGCACCCATCAGCTGGTTGTCCAGGCACAGCTTCTGCAAGAGAAGGGCTGTGCTCATTTGAACACCAAACCCTGGATAAAACCTACCAACCTGCCTCACTGACTGTGCACATCCTCTCATTTGAACACCAAACCCTGGATAAAACCTACCAGCCTGTTTCACTGACTGTGCACATCCTCTCATTTGAACACCAAACCCTGGATAAAACCTACCAGCCTGTTTCACTCACTGTGCACATCCTCTCATTTGAACACCAAACCCTGGATGAGGCCTGCGAGCCTGTCTTACTCACTGTGCACATCCTCTGTCATTCCAAACTTTTTGAGGTGCTCCTTGTACGCCCACTGGTCAATGATCCAGCCAGGCCCCTCCTGAATGACAACCTGCATTAGCGGTGAGGCGCATCGACAGCTCCCTTTTTCAGCTGTGTGCAACATAGATTGAAGCGCATCAACCCCGCAAAGAATCAGCGCAAACACAAATTTAAACAGAACCTCTTATTTGTTATTATTGCCTCCGGCCCCAACTCCACGAAGCATAATACACACGATTGTATGACCACCCAGCAGGCAGGTTTTGCATCATATACACGGCATGTGCACAGCATCCATGCCATCAGCGCGTGCAAAGACACAGGCAAACAAAGCCATACCCACGCACATCCAAGCTATCAGTGCGTGCACAGACACAGACAAACAAAACAATCATCCCACACAACAATCATGCTATCAGTACATGCACAAATACAGGCAAACATAGCAATACCCACACACAGCACCTCCCCCTCACCTGGTATGCAAATTCAGACAAATCCTTTCTTTTGCTCTTGCCCCCGGAGTACTTCCAGACCAGGGAACCGATTCTTTTCAAGAGCATGACCAGAAGGAGGAAGATCGTCGAGAAGATGAGGTACAGGGTCTGCACAATCACCAAACAATTGTACAAACAAACAATTTCACATTACACCTATTTCATGCGTGTGCAGCTGAGCGTGGGATTGTGGCAACGCATACAAACGAGCGTTATGCGTGGGTTTGGCCAGAAACATGTGAATACATCATTTACTATCAATGAATCATTATTAGGGTTGGCCAGTGCAGCGATTTCATGGTTAAATAACTCAATCATTTTACGATCTTACGGCCGGGTTATCAGCAAAGAGAAGAATCATGGAGCTATGACACAAGTTCTAACGCTTTCATTGCTGCCTTACGTGTTTTTCCTGCGTGACATCTTTCAACTGCAACTCAATTGCGGTCCTATTTTTGCTAGATACAGTGCAGCAAGCAAAACAGACCACCGCTCACGTCTCATGTGATGGGCGTCGCCAGCATGTGATGTCACTGCCACTGCCCTAAAAATACACTTCCCCACCACCATGCATTGCATCTCAAGCGCCAACCATGCACTGGCAGAACACACGCGGCCCAAGTCTGTTGCCGTAAACGGCGTACCTGAGGCACCGCCTTGATCATTTTTGGAGTATCCTTGACAAACTTTGCACCAACAAATGTTTGACTTGTTGTGGAGTCGTGACTTTGCTTGAGGGCGTCCGAGGATAGCTCCGTGTCTCTTCTGGCATCCTTCTTGAAAGCAGATGCCATGGACCTTTGAACGATGCCCCTAGCGCTGTCAGCCGGTGGCCGTAGCTTGATGGCATGTACCTGTGCACAAAACACGAGCATGTACCTGTGCACAAAACACGAGCATGTAGCTGTGCACAAAACACGAGCATGTAGCTGTGCACAAAACACGAGCAGCAAAGAAGTCAGCGTTTTGGCATGGCTGGAAGAGGGATACAATTAGAAAAATTTGCTTGCAAGCCTGTTTCCTAATCCATATGACCAATCAAGGACAGAAAAGGAAGGTCACTTTGTTCAAAGAGCACTCTGTACAGCACTTCTACTATCCGTACACAACTAGCTAACTCTTTAGGCAGGAACAAAGACAAATTGATGTTGTGAGACGCTAAGGCCATCCTGCTCCACGTGCGGCGAGGACAAAGCCTTAGCATTTGCCACAAAGCCTTGTGCCACTACTAACGTTGCCAATTGCAAACCCTTCAACCCACTTTGATGCGCACCCAGGCCACCGCGTACAGCTCATGCCTGCAGCCAAACAAGGGACGAAGTGCAGTGCAATAAGAATGGGTGGGTGAGGTGTGGCCAGCAGCGTCAAATGCAGCTGCGGCGTCGGTGCGACAACGGCCCTGCCTGCCTTGCATGCAATCACACATCAACCAGGCAGTGTCTCACATCAGGAAACACAATTATCGGCCGAGAGGGCAAGGCCCAAGGCCAGCGTAGTAGTGACTGGTGTAAGCACAAACACCCACACCCACACCCACACCCACATACACACACGTGTACACACACACAAACATGCACAATGTATGTTGCACGCGCACGCACGCACACACACACACATACATACACACACACACACACACACACAACATACATTGCCAACACTTGCCAAAGCAGTGAGTATCATGGCAGCATACAGACCATGCCCTGTGCTTTCGAAATGATGGATTGCACAACCAGAGAGCACCCACTTTCTGTCTTCACTCATGACCATAATAGGCTGATTTCCAATGCCCTCAATGAGGATAGGCCTGCAAACGTGGGAAGCGTGTGGACAGGGAGAGGAGGAGAAGATGAAATTCGACGATGGTTCAGACATTGAACCCTCCCCACATAAATAAGGGAATGTTTTGGATCTGGTACCGCACGATGATTTCCGACAACAACAATTTGTCAACCATTGATACACATTGCCAATGATGCACAGAAGGAAGGAGGGCTGGTTGAGCAAACCGCCCTGATCCTTTTTGGAGCAACTGGACGACTTCAGTTGAAGCAACGGAAGCAGATTTTTCTACTGACAGGAAGGAGCGCTCACACCAACACCAACTGACCTGGCCATGTCGGGTATCTTTCCGTCCTCGTCCCCGTTTTTGAGCAGCTCCTTCATGGCCTTGCACTTGTCCCTGTACTCTGCCTTCTTGCTCTTTACCTCCGGCCCATTCATTTCCACGTCGGCCTGCTCTTTGAATTCCGCCTCAAGCCTTGCGTGCACCTTCAGGAGAGAAGGAAGGATGGGGACGATCAAAATCTAATCAAACCCGTCAGCTTGACGTTTAAGCCTTCTGATGCATTGTTGCGCGCGCACACACACACACACACGCACGCGCATACGCACACGCACACATACGCGCAAACACACATGCACACACACACACGCACGCGCATACGCACACGCACACATACGCGCACACACACATGCACACGCACACGCACATGCAAACGCACATTAGAAAGCTTAGGTTAAGTGTGAATGGAAAATTCACGCTCTGTGCTCCACATTTTAAAGCATCAAAACTGCAATGCAGAGAGAAGGTCTAAGACACTTCCTCCTGAATCCTCTCCGTGGCAGCCATTGATCTAAACCTCATCCTGCACATCTGTCTCAAGCTCATAGCAACAGCGGTGTGCCCTTTGTAGGAAGGGACTCCATCAATTTTGCAAGGCACTCCTCATAAATAAGAGCCCTGCCTGTTAGAGCCTTGTCAGGGAAGGTGCTAGACAACAAATCAGGGCAGAAGACACAGCAGGATCACAATACAATCTACTCTGCTTCAGGAGGCTGTTCTTCAAATTTGAATTGGATATAAAAAATCCAAAAACTCGCCAAGAAATTTCTTCGTACAAGGCGCCTGCAGACATTGTCGAGGACGACTTCCCCGAAGGGGGCTAGGTCACCTCGTCAGCAGATCACACTGCTCCAGCTAAACACACTACAATCCACTGAGCTTCAAGAGCCCATACAAAAGACCACACTGCTCTAGCAAAGATATGGCAGCTCACTCTGCTTCAAGAGTGCGCACTGCATACTACACTGCTCAAGCAGACCACGCAGCAGCTTACTCTGCTTTAGGTGCGCATACTGCAGCTCATCACTACAGCACCACCGCCTCACCTTTTTTCGCACTTCTTTCTTCTGATGCACATCAGCGTACACGTCATCCACGTCTCTTGTTACAATTTCGTAGTCTTCATCGACTTTTTGCTGCATGCTGTGAGGGATCTGCAGGAAGGAAATGCCAGCGCAGATTTATGCATTAACAGACACGTGTGGGACCCGCAACCCCTTAACATTTACAGTTGGAAAAAGCATGGTAGCATGCAAGCTCAGACATAGCCACGTGGGATATGCAGTAAGGTGAGGTAATGCAATTGCCAGGGTTATTCAGCTCGTTTTTTGGGGGCAGGGGTTCGATAAAATTAGTGAAAGTTCTAGAATTCTTAAACTGCTCTAGCAGTTCGATGTGCAAGTTTGCTGGTTTCCGCCGTCATACTCGTCCAGAACATACTTGTATTGTCTTGAGCATGTTTAATAGACTGTAATTAGACAGTGCACAAAAAATCAGAACGTCTGACGGCCATCTAAGGCTTTTTCCTGCATTTTGGACTGGAATTTTGGACCCAAAATTCATAACAAATGGCATAAAGTTCAGCAGACGTTTAGCGGTCTGTGAGCAGCATCTTTAGGATTCATTCAAGTGAAAGTGAATGAACTTAAACTTGACCGGATCCTGAACTGAACAACCCTATCAACTGCATTATAACACCATCAACAAATCAAGACCAGGTGCCTGAAGTTGTGCAGGAATATCCTTCGGGGGAATTTGCAAAACGCATGATCCATTCTGTTGTGTCACGTATTTTGATTGGCAGCCTTTTCTCCCAGTTAGTAGGCACTCCAACATTTTCCTACAACTTGATAACATGATCACTTTGACAGGGAAGCACAGGAATGTGTGTATTTATGTGTGTTTTTTTGTGCGCGTGGGTGTGTAGATTAATTTCTGTCAGGGAGGTGCAACCACACCTGGCGACAATGAACAAAAAAAGAGTGCACTTTGTATCGAGCACCGCAGGACTGCAACAGAAAGAAGTGAAGCAGCTTTTATTACCTTGCCGATGATGTACTCCTCCTCATCTTTCAGGGCATGGGTGCAGAGGCACTTGACGTTGAGGAATGTGGACAAGCTGTCAATGAGGTTCTGACGAATTTGGAACATGACAGCGGAGTCCAGGACCTGAGAGTGCAGTAAGGGGTGTGTTTGTGTTTGTGCGTGCATGTGTATGTATAAGTGTATCCTGGACATGTGGAGAATTGAGTGTGTGTGTGCTACGGCGTGCTTTTGAGACTGTGTGTGTACGCGCGTGTACGTGTGTGTGTACATCTTGGACATGTGGGGAAATGAGTGTGTGTGTGTGTGTCACGGCATGCCTTTGAGACTGTGTGTGTATGCGCGTGTATATGTGTGTATATCCTGGAAATGTGGGGAATTGAGTGTTGACTGCTTTTGTGAAAAATGACAGGGGCAAAGGGCCAAGGCTGCACAACACCAGTGGCATGAAAGATCGGATTCAGGAAGCTTTCCTTGATGAAAATAATTGTATGTACTTTTGCAACAACATTTACCGACACGAATTAGTTAGTTAGTCTCATTTAACTGTACAGGAAAAAGGGGAGATCATAAATGGAAACAACAGCGAGACCGAGTGACGAGAACATCAAAATGGCCCAAAAAAGAGCAACAGTCCTTGATTTGTAGGTCCTGGCAAGTTTGAGCGCTGCATGAGCGTAATGCCTTCATGCATGCAATGCTCATTAGCACATGCTTCCATTTTTGCTCTTCCTTCATGGCATCAGGAGCTTCCACTAAATCCCAATGTGCACGTCATTAATGTCTCACTTCATTATTTGCATTGAATCTGAAAGGGGATGAAAATTCAGAAGAGCTCTATAAAGCAACAATTGCCGGCAGGGTCAATATATCCTGCCACGACAAAGCACCGTTTAGAGGAAGGCAACTTATGCTAAGAACGGTAATTGCAATGTTACGTTTCATGTGGAAACATATTCATCCTTATTTACGTATCTCTCTCTCTCTCTCTTTCTCTCTCTCTCTCTCTCTCTCTCTCTCTCTCTCTCTCTCTCTCTCTCTCTTTTGTACTGCTGCACGTGTCAAATAGCTTTCAGGCATACCTTATAAGGGGAGGGTAGGTTGTTTTCCATGAAGAACTTATGAAGAGCGGTGAAGAAGTTTAAAGTCCGGAGAATGCCTTTGATGAACTCCTTTTTTATAATCCCGTTCCCTGGGAGGCGCAGTTGCTTCTCCCAGTAATCAGAGGAAAACGCCTGCTCTGCAGTGAGGCCTGTCGTCGTAAGGCAGGAGCATATGGCACGTACGTCAATGCGTGAGTGATTTGCAGCGAGGCCTGTCGTCGTAAGGCAGGAGCATATGGCATGTACGTAAATGCGTGAGTGATTTGCAGCGAGGCCTATGGTCGTAAGGCAGGAGCATATGGCATGTACGCAAATGCATGAGTGTCCTGCAGCGAGGCCTATGTTCGTAAGGCAGGAGCATATGGCATGTACGCAGATGCATGAGTGTTCTGCAGCGAGGCCTGTTGTTGTGAGGCTGGAGCACGTGACATGTACGTAAATGCATGAGTGTTTTACAGCGAGGCCTGCTGTTGTGAGGTTAGAGCACAGAGTATGTATGCAAAAACATATTTGTTTTGCAGCGAGGCCTCTCAATGCAGGTCAAAAACACAAACAATTGGCAAAGTTTGTTACTGTGTGGTTTAAACATGCACACTTGATTGTACATGCATGCATACAAGGACATGAATGTTTTGCACCAAGGCCTGCATTTGCAGGACAACGGTTTGCACCTGACACTCTTACATAGAGCACAATCCTGAGTGAACAGCTTCCTCCTACCTTCATCGTTGGCTGTTGTATCTTTAAGGAGCTCTTCGTGGCCGTCCGCCAGCTTCATGCTGCCAAAGTTGACTGCACTGTGTTTGCCAGGGTGCTGCCTGTCCTTGTCGACTGCAGAGAATGCAAAAGTTGACGAAGAACAATATGCATCAAAATGAGTCAAATGCGGTTAAGGGGCAAATGGTAACAGGCAAGGAAAACATAAACGCATACAAATACACATGCACGTACACACATACGAACACGCACGCATGTTTCCACTCGCACACACACACACACACAAACACACACACACACACACACAAACACACACACATGTACACACACAGTTTTAAGCTTCAGAAATGCGGTGAAACCTCACCAAACTAAAGCAAAACAAGTCCATTGCTGTCCCCCATAACCTGTGTCTAAATTTCGTTGTGCCCATGAAAATTTGTCACTGCTGCTCATGAAGCATATTACAAAAAATACCTGAAGCCCACGGCGCCGCTTCATCAAGTTTTAAAAAGGTTGAGTGCACGCGTACAAGTAACATGTACTGCCTATGGCCTATGAACGTACAGTTACCAAGTATCACGAATGGCCTTTAGGCCAGGTACAAGTACTAACATGCAAAACGAAAGCAGAGCATGCCCCAGATCTTCAAGCGTAGGAAGGTAAACAGGGAATTACATATTAAATTACAGGAAAGCAGCTTGCTCCATCCTTACCTGGTTTGTCGGCCTCTTCTGCCTTACTCTTGCTCTCTGCCTCGTGCCCTTCCACTAGAGCCAAACCAAGCTCCTCTTCCGCGTCCTTGTGGTCCAGGTATAGGCGCATCGTTTTTTCAAACTTCTTGTTCTCGCTCTCGAGGCTTGAGTCTCCTCTGGGCCGGTTCTTGGGAAGCAGTGCGTACCTATAAGAGGGGTGTGTACAGGCAGGGGTGCACAATGTGCAGGTGAGCAAGAATTAAGGAGCCAGGTAGCAGGGAAGCACGAAAGGGAGCAAAACTTGCAACATGCCTCACGTCTGGAAGGGGGGGGGGGGGCAAGGTAAACAAAAAAACAGATGCTTCTTGTAACCTCCTACGCAGCCACCACATGCCTGCCGCCCACGTTTCCTCATCCTGGTGGTCAGACGACTCTTTCCATAGCAAGAGAGCAAAGCAGTTTGTGCCTGAAAATTATACAAGCAACCTACATCTTGCACTGGTGCCCTGTCAGATGCATGAAGCCTGTAGAGAACAGTGAGACACACTTCCACCTCTATCTCTTGCCCACCTATCGCAGACACACAGACACACCTTTCCTCGTCCTCTTCTTTCTTGCCTTCCTTGTCTTGCTTCGCCACACGCGATTCCCAAGCCTCATAGCGCTTCTCGATTTCCAGGTGCCACTCCTCCTCCATTGTGTCCAGATTCCATTGGTTCACATTGTAGATGTGGAAGCCCTGTAACCAATTACCATACGCATTAAAAGCCCTGAGCCATTGAACCACTGACCACAGTGGAAGGCCCGTAACCATTGACCAGTGCACCTGACACACAAAGGTGATCCCAAAAGGCGTGCATATGGTCATTACTGTGTCAACTAGGTTTTTCATAAAAACAGCTTCGACAATTAATGGAAATCACCTACGCACCCTGCTGGTTATTGACAAGTTACAGTACAACAGAACGCACTGTTGTACACATACTAGGGATGGGGAAGCATGTATTGCACAGGTATAGCATTGCAGTGTCCTAGCCCTCTCAGTTGAGCTTAGAGCAAATCTCATTAGCAAGTGCCTGACATTTGCTCACCAGTATGCCAGACCTCATGGGTGAGTTTATATACGTATATGCTTATATGATACCGTAGGCAGCAGCACCAACTCACACAACGCTCGCTCGGAGCACGCCTCACACGCCATGATGGCTAGCACAATCTCTTCCACATCCCTCATCCCTCACACTTAAATGCAGGAGGGACAGATGAGGGAGACATCAGGGAGACATGAGGGGGATGGTCTCCAACAGGCACACAAGCTCATTCTTTAAAAGCTCATGCTTCAAAACCACCCTCTCCCTTGTATTGCACACAACCCAGCTCTCTTGGACAGATTCTCACTTTCATGTTGCGCAACATGCGTTTGTGTGTGTGTGTGTGTGTTTGTGTGTGTATGTATGTGTGTATGTGTGTGTGTGTGTGCGTGTGTGTATATGTGTGTGAGTGCAAATCGTTACACGCACCTCCCGAGCCATGACCAGCATAATCTCCTTGCGCTCCTCAGGGATTAGTATCTCGTCGTACCAGGAGTCAGTGGACGCACCCGTGGCAGATGAAGAGTGGCTGCACATGCACATGCATTGTGGCGATTTTGCATTCAAGCGCTGGCAGATGAAGAGTGGCTGCACATGCACATGCATTGTGGCGATTTTGCATTTAAGCGCTGGTGGATGCAGAGTGGCTGCACATGCACAACCATTGTGGCAATTTTGCATTCACGTGGTTGCGGGCTCAGGTTCTCAGCGGCACATCTATTCCAAGTCAAGGCCTTGTGTGTTTTTGTCAGTGACCACACAGCGTCTATGCACGTGAAGGCAGGCGTGCTAGAGCACAGAGGTGGTCGGCAAGTGAGCAGTGCTGACCTGATGTGCAACATCCCAGTCAATGGTCCTTTTGGGTGCAAAGGAAAAAAGGGAACAAGTAGGCTAGATGCGCACACATTCAAAGCCCCGCAACATTGGAATCGTTGCGGACGCTCTGTGGATGCTAACCTAGTCAAACGCAAACCTAGCTTCATTTGCGTCAATATATAATTTTTCCAAACGTAACCCACCTATCGCTGTATTTGCTCTCACTGTCGCTGCTGCTGCTGCTGCCGCCACCGTCATCCTCTTCCTTACTACCAAACCCGCCTCTGCTGCTGCTGCTGCTGCTGCCGCTGCCGCTGCCGCTGCTCACGCTTTTAGCACTCGTGTTTCCTCTTTGAGGAGGGCTGGCATCATTATCCTTATGCACCATAGCTGTGTCAGGTACCCCCTCACACATATCAGCAGTTCTCTGCCCTGGACCAGTGATTGCTACTTTTAAGCCTTGATGGTTCGAGGCATCGGCACTGCAGGATAGAAATTTCAGACACTGACGTAAGTTCTAGGACATTGCACTAGAATGTCAGACACAAAACAAAAATGAGCACGATTAAACACACACAAAACCCACACAGAGTAGTACCCACACAGAACAGCAGCTACACAGGGCTGTGCTCACACAGTGGAGGACCGACATGGAGGAGTAACCTAAAGCTGCAGGTTATACAATGCCATTTCAGTTGCACTCAGGGTTGGCCATATATATACACACTCACACACACACACACACACACACACACACACACACACACACACACACGCACACACGCGCACACACACACACACACACACAAACACACACACGCACCTACACGCACCCACACTTGAGGTTGACCACGGCCGTATATATTCACCGTAAATGACGGTATATTTGGTGATTCCTCTGCCAAAAATACCGTGTATATACACCACACATACATGGTTCTGGCCAACCCTAGTTACACTGCATGTCCAAGCAATGGTGCCGCGCTCAAGATCTCAGCAGTGCAGCACTGCAGGTTTCACAATGCCCTTTCAGTTACACTACATGTCCAAGCAATTGTGCCGCACGAAAGAACTCAGAAGCGCATCACTGCTCTAAAAGCAGCCAACGGGCTTGGGTGGACTTTCTGCTGTGACGTGCTTGCACCCTACAGAATTTACGTAGCCTAGCTTGTGCGCTCACCTGTTCTGACTTTTGGAGAGCAGAGTTAGATTGGCTCGGGTAGGAGGCAGGGGGCCTGAAGGAATAATGGCCGTCGTGTCCTATATGGAATGTGGCATGCGGATGTGCATGGTGAAGTTGGGGGGGTGTGCAGGGTGAAATTGCAGGTTGAACAGGGCGAGCGGCAGCTAGCTTTGATGCCTGTGCATGTATGGGTGACTGCTCATGTATATTTGCGAGTGCGAATGTGCCTAGGTGCATCTCTGAGTGCCTATGATTTCCAGGGCATACATGGTAGGGTACAAGTGATCATGTGCGTTGAGTGTTTGCAGTGAATGACCAGAAAGGAAGATGTGAGGCTGCACCGCTCAGATAAGGCATTCCCCTCATACTCACAATATACTCATAATTTCTCATACACAAATCAAATATAGCTGTATGCAAGCCCTACTCTGCTCGTCTGCTCCTGCTGTCATCTTCTTGTTGCTGCTTTTAGATCAGTACCGAGCTTGAAGCTACATTCTGCCTCCAACTTCACAGGCTGTTCATCTCACTCATTTATAAATCATTCAATAAACATCCAATTATCATTCCTGCAATGCTACAGCCTGTCAGCCTTCATCTCACCGCTTTAGTGTCGGCCAAGCGAGTCGCACTTGGCGCGATTCGCACGGAACGCTGTCCTTTGTTGCCCCTGCATTGTTACAGAGGGGAAGTGAGCTCTGACAGTGCGCACAAAATATAGCCAGCGTACGTAAGGGAAGGCTCTAAATGTTTATGCCAGCCAGCATCTCACCTTGAAGCATAATCACAGACTAACAAACCTCACCCAACTATGTGTGCTATGTGTGGAGCTTAGTGCTCTTTTTTTTTAAGGTCGCCTTGGTATCTCACATGGCTGTTTGAGTGGTGTGTTGTGTGTGTGCGCGTGCGTGATGTTGTGTGATTCAGGATGACCAGCCACACAGAAGATCTATTAGATCTTGCATTGGAACAGGTATCAGCTGGAGCCTATCATTGCGGATATAGACAGCGACAAAAAAGGTCTGCGTTTAAGGATTTAAAAGGATGAGCGATCACCTCACCTCCATGACCTATAATATTTACGTGATCCTCACAATTAATGTCATCTTATCTGGGCACGCCGCATCATGTGACCAAAAATAATTGCAACAGGTAAACACATGTCCTAGTCTAGCTCGCACAGCAACCTGCTGAGTACAGTATGTAACACTTGAACTCCAGTTCTTGGAATGAAGCAAAGTGATATTTACTTGTATATAATCCACCGCCATCTCACAATGCAAATGTAATATAACCATGTTTTTAAAAGTGAAAGACAAACAGCCTGCACACCTGCTTGGAGAACAAATGTCGCTCAGAAGTAGATCCTTTTGGTCTCCCTCCTGCACCATGCAAGGGCAGCCATTTAGACAATCAGTCCAATGCTTATTGCTCAAGGAAGGAGCACTTACAAGCAGCCACGTACCTTAATTAAAGCATGTTTAGGCCAGACACAAACCTTGCAACTGAATCAGATGCATACTATGTCACATGCAACTGCATGTACGATGTCAAATCATTCCCACTTGTAACATACAACGACGCATTCATCTGTATTGTACTAAGTACCCTGCTGATTACCTGGTAGATTTAATGGATAGGCACGGAAGCGTTTGACATAAGCGCAGCAACTTGCACATTGTCTTATGGGCTATTCTATAAGTCTTTAAGCCATACTCGAAGGTACTCAGGCTCAGTTTGTTCTACCAGTCCGCCAGTCTCCGTAAGACAGACATTTGCAGGTGGGCAGTGTATGGTTTTGAGTCCAGCCAACCTGTTTTGCGCCAATAGTTTTCCGGTGTTCCGAAATGTGCGCACCACGTGCAGGCGTACGTGCTCACTTCCTGCCTTCTTATACTTTATATCGTGCTGGCGCACGTGCTCACTACATACATAGACAAGCCAGGGAAACCACCTTGTATGTTTCATTGTGCAAGCGTACGTGCTCATTTCCTGCCTCCTTATTATTTATATCGTGCTGGCGCATGTGCTCACTTCATGCACAAACAAGCTAGAGAAACTTCTGACTATTCAAGCCCCAGCCAGCAGCAGCATCAAGGTTCAACCTGTGCACACCTGACTGCGGGCCAAGCCCTTGAACTTCAGAGGTCAGATCACCCCAAGCCGTGTGACAAGGAAAGGCTACCCGACATGCTTGACGCACAGAAACACAGTTTGGGCCTAGCAGCAGCCTGCTACTAGTCTGTCGCCTCAACAGATGCATGCAAGCCTCAAGGGTTGAGACCAAATCCCCAAAATCTTTTTGCTAGCCGTCAGCAAAAGAGCAACCTGGGTATTGATTGTCTACCTATCAGCAAGTGCCTGAGACTGCCGCAAACCATACCAACCTTTGAGGCTCGCCTGTAGCTCCTGCCTAACTGAGAAAGCGTCGCACCCTCCAGCTGTGCCCAAAGCTTGTGCTGCTTAGTGTATGAAGCCTTGTTTGTGTCATCTCCTTCCTCTGCAACAAAACACAGCCAGCACGACAATGGGAATCAGGATTAGGCAGCAGATAGATGACATATTTACGGTCATGTCCTCACTCACACTCTCTATCTCACACACACACACACTCTCTCTCTCTCTCAAGCGTGTACAGCGGTTTAGCCTATGCACTCACATGCATGCGTTAAATGCTTCGAGCACTTAATTAAATTCACACGCACAAGCGCAACCCAGTTGAACTCACACGCACAAGAGCACCAGTCCTAAGCATTGGCACTTCAACTATTTTTGGCACTTCGATCATATTTTACCGACCGTAAACTAGGTCTGACACTTATATTGTATTTGCAGGCACAAGCGACTCTAACGTGCAGTCTCACGCGTGTACATGTGCACTCTCACGTGCAGTCATGTGCGCTCTCATGTGCAGTCTTGACTCTGACGTGCAGTCATGTGCACTCTAACGTGCAGTCATGTGCACTCTAACGTGCAGTCATGTGCACTCTCATGTGCAGTCTTGACTCTGACGTGCAGTCATGTGCACTCTAACGTGCAGTCATGTGCACTTTAACGTGCAGTCATGTGCACTCTGACGTGCTTCTGATGTGCAGTCATGTGCACTCTGACGTGACTCTGACGTGCAGTCATGTGCACTCTGACATGCAGTCATGTGCACTTTAACGTGCAGTCAAGTGCAATCAAACGTTCCTCTGATGTGCAGTCATGTGCACTTTAACGTGCAGTCATCATGTGCAGTCATACGTGCTTCTGATGTGCAATCATGTGCACTCTAACGTGACTCTGACGTGCAGTCATGTGCAATTTAACGTGCAATTTCACCCGTGTACATGTGCACTGTGCAGCAAACATCGGTATACAGCCGCACCTAGGACTCCTACGTCCCCACGAATCATGGAAGACTTTCTGCGCTCCTTGTGCTCCTCATTCTCAGTGAAGTTCTTCAGCTTCTGCTTTTCCCTGCATACTCAGATGGAGGTCATTGACTGGTATGAGAGAGGAAGCAATTTGTATTAAAAGCGTTCAGCTGGCACACTTGTGGTCTGCACTCCCCAAAGCAAGAGCAATGCTTCGTTTCATATATATTAAGCACCATTAAAGGGCACAGAGGCAATTCCTGCGTGAAGGGACCATAATGTAACGAATGTAGATAGGTTGAGAAGGAGGTGTCTCACGTGATTGTGCTCACAGACACACAGGTGAGTGTGTGTGTGTGTACTTGCCCAGAAGGGGCCACTTGTGTACCGCTTCCCTGTACTCACTTGTATTTGTCGAGTTTCAGCTTCTTGGCTACCTCAAGGGTAGCAAACAATGTACGGAGCCTCTCTATGCGCTGCTGCTTCTCGGCTTTCTCGCGTGCGCTCACATCCTGCTTCAGGCGCGATAAGTACCTACAAAGCAACCATGAGAGGGTTTACCATCTGGCACATATGCACACACACGCAAAAACATACATACTTATACATAGGCTTAAACACGAAATTACACACACACAACCACAGACACAGACACAGACACAGACACACACACACGCTCACATACACACACAGGCAATAATTGATGGCCATTACCGCATAATCACACTGCAAGTCCAAAACGTGGAAGTGAGTATGTATGGGTCTGGCCAACACCATCAGCATGATAAATGAAAAACACGCACTTGCATACTGATGAATGGTTAATTTGATGCATGCAGTGCATGATTGACATGCATGCGTATGCACCCCAATGCTACGCCAGCACTTGATAGCTGCCCCTTCAGAGCAGAGCATTCACACGGTGAAGAGTGCCTCTAGACCGAGCGCGTCGTGTTGCGCCCAAACCAGAAAGAGGAAAAATGTGTACAGTGGAGGAACACGAGCATATGGTGGAAGCTTGCTTAAACGCTCTTCAACAGACATGAAGCGCCATCCCGGCACAAAACAAGTTCAGCAGACAGTCTGAAGGCTGCAGTTCGCCACATCGGGAGCGCCCAGATTGGAGCCTACTTGCTCAAATACTGGCTACCATACACACAGAGCAAGCCACGTCATGACATACACAGAGCAAGCCACGCCATGACATACACAAAGCAAGCCACGCCATGCCATGACCAAAAAGGTACAAACGCACTGAAGGCCGAAGTAGAGAGCTAGGGCCAGCACGCCCAACCCGCTCACACCAGCCACCACCACAGAGAAGATGATGGCTAGATAGAGCGGGGCATCATTAGAGGCGCCTTCAGATGCATCCTGCAATTATCAGCGTACACACACAGCGAGGGAGCAAGTTGGGAAAAGAACACAGGCAGCGACAGCAAACCATACAACTAATCAACAGAATGAGCAGCAACGACATTAGAAACAGAAGCAGTGACACAAGAAGCAGCGAGCGGCAGTGGGGGGTTGAGCAAGAGTGACACAACAGTGACACAAAGCAAAACACAACACGCGGCAGAGACACAACACAACACAAGACAACAGTGACACAACAGTGACACAAAGCAAAACACAACACGCGGCAGTGACACAACACAACACAAGACAACAGTGACACAACAGTGACACAAAGCAAAACACGACACGCGGCAGTGACACAACACAACACAAGGCAACAGTGACACAACAGTGACACAACACAAGATACGCGGCAGTGACACAGCACAACACAACAGTGACACAACAGTGACAAAAGGCAAAACACGACACGCGGCAGTGACACAACACAACACAAGGCAACAGTGACACAACAGTGACACAAAGCAAAACACGACACGCGGCAGTGACACAACACAACACAAGACAACAGTGACACAACAGTGACACAAAGCAAAACACGACACGCGGCAGTGACACAACACAACACAAGACAACAGTGACACAACAGTGACACAAAGCAAAACACGACACGCGGCAGTGACACAACACAACACAAGACAACAGTGACACAACAGTGACACAACACAAGATACGCGGCAGTGACACAGCACAACACAACAGTGACACAAGGCAAAACACGACACGCGGCAGGGACACAACACAACACAAGGCAACAGTGACACAACAGTGACACAAGGCAAAACACGACACGCGGCAGTGACACAACACAAGGCAACAGTGACACAACAGTGACACAAGGTAAAACACGACACGCGGCAGTGACACAACACAGCACAAGGAAAACAGTGACACAACAGGGACACAAGGCAAAACACGACACGCAGCAGGGACACAACACAACACAAGGCAACAGTGACATAACAGTGACACAAGGCAAAACAAGACACGCGGCAGTGACACAACACAACACAGGCCACGCAACAGTGATACAACACACAACACGCACACAAGACACGCAGCAGTGGTGGCACAAGAAACAGTGAGCAGCAACAACACACGAAACAGTGAAGCTCCTTCCTTTGAACATAAGGAGGCACATGCCCTGATCCTGGCTTTCTAGACTTGCCTCAACCTAAACTTTGGAGATACATGGCAACGGCGGACAAGAAGGCAGACACGATTAGCGTGCTGTGGTGTTACTTTAGGCTCTTGAGTATGTCCAGCACCCATGGCACATCTGCCTGAAGCACAGCCGTGCACTAGGTCTAAGCCATGACAGCAGTGCACTATGTTTTATCCTTGACAGATGTGCATTTACGTCTTGAACATAACAGCAGTCAGGCCGCACAGTGCTGTGTGGCATACGTGGCACTCATGAGCGCTACACGGCAAAACTGTCTGTTACCAAAATTTTAACCCTGTCCAGGAGGCAGGAACATTTTGCTCAGCCAGCTTCCAACAACACGGCTTCTATTCCCATCCAACTCACCTGGAAGATGACCTCTTTTCCTGATCCAAAGTTGACACGCAACTTGTCATAGAATAAGGCGGTGCTGTTATCACTGTTGCGACCCTCCCTGTGTGGATGCAAGTGATGTGGTACACATAAAAAAAAGTTGGGTACCTACACACTATCAAGTTGGGTATACACGTTTAAAACAAAACGTTGGGCTCACGTTAAATACGACAGACCAAGCGAGCCTTTCTCTAGCCGCATCCAAACCTGCCGTTTTCGTGCACCTCCTGCAAAGCCTTTTTGACGCGCCTTGTGTGGGAAAAGCAAGCTTTTGAATTACTTTGTAAAACCTGGGGCAGCGTACATTTCATTGACAAAGCCGGAAACCTCCACTCACAGGAAACCTCCACTCACGGGACCGTGGTTTACTGCCTATTCAACCTGATTTGCATGGCAAGATTAACAAATGAAGGTGCACAAGCCAAGGGTCTCACTTTCAAGCAGGCTGTAGTGAGCTTGCCTGTTGGTGTCTTGATTTCGGAGCAAGTGGTCCAACCCACTCATGCCCTGGCCTGCAATGTTTGTGCCTGCCAAAAAGTCCAACGCGTCTGAGCTACTGCCTGCTGCTCTGCCATTGCGCGCGTTTTGCCTGGGTGTTATTTGGCTGCTGCTTGACAAGGAATGCTCGCCGTACCAGCTGCACGCAGTTTTGCAAGTGGCATGTGTACGATGGTGTCGTAAAAATGTATGAAATGTATAAGCGTGGAATGGGGAAGCATGACATAACTGTCTATGATAGCGTCATAACAGACCATGATGATACACCTTGTCGTCAGCAGCTTCTCATTTGTGTGTAGGCAGGGTGTGTGAAGGGGCGCCAGTATCAATCATCACTTGAAAAAAACGCAAGAAGGTACAGGATGAGCGTGCACGGTGTGTGCGAGCTTTAAACCCAACGCTCCGAGGTCTCTACTGCGGCTCGCCAATACAGCACAGCACAAGACTGAGCAGGGCTCGGACCGTGTGGGCACATAATAAATCATTTGAAGGCGGCATAATGCAGAAAAGCATGCACACACACTTCCATACACAGACTTGAACACAAACACAACCAAAATGGGACATCCTTCACTATGCAGCGCACGACAGTCGTTCCCTGACCCTGAGCCACTTCTACAACACACACACCTGTAGCTTGTGAGGTTTGTGAAGAACTGCCTGTAGTAGGCGGTCTCATTGAGTGTAGGTGCCTCTGTCTCGGAGAGCTCAGGCATGGTGAGTGCGGAGGAGCCGTCCTCGTATGTGCAAGGTGAGAGGGTAGTGGTGCCGTTAGCGGTGACAAGGAATCGCTTCACAAAGCAGTTGTCCCTGTGTATATTCATGTGTGTGATTGTGTGTGTATACGTGTGTGATTGTGTGTGTATATATGTGTGTATGTGTATATGTGTATATGTATATATGTGTGTATATATGTGTGTATGTGTACGTGTATATGCGCATGCGTGCCCTGAGCAGACGGATGAAAAGAACGTTTGATCTACAGGCAAAATAAAAAAAGGAAGTCGAAATTGACTTGGCTAGTTGCTCCTGTTATTGGTGACGTGACAAGGAAGAGCAAGGGACAATAAACATCCACCAACACAAGTAATTCGAGATACACAAGGGACCACAAAAGGTGTTTGAATTTAAGAGATATCCATTGGTTAAGGTACTTCAGGGTGCACAAGATAATACTTTTCGGCCCGTAATGTACAACTCAAATAAACAGTTATACTGAAGCTGAACGTTGCAGGCAAGCAGCATCAAGTACTTTATACTCCAGGGATGCAGCAATCCAGCAATCCAGCAATCCACCGGGGATTTTGTTTGCATTCTGACATTGGCGATTCCTCTCACAATTGCCCACTGCTTACACAAAGTTCTCCAAAGCAGGGCGCTCGTTTGTTTTGGAAACATGAAGGGCACAGCTGCAGAATGCCCTTTTTGGCAGTAACGGTTAGCATGAGTATCAACGGCTAAGCATGACCTAAACCTATCAAAGGCTAAGCCTGTGTACCACCTATCAAAGGCTAAGTCTGACCTAAACCTATTAAAGTCTAAGCCTGTGTATCACCTATTAAAGGCTTAGCCTGTAATTATCAAAGGTTAGGCCTGACCTGAATGCCAGAGAGACCTTGGCGACCCGTCATGGACGGAATTTAGATTTACACTAAACCAGGTTGAGTGGCATGACTCCAACCTTCCGCTCACACCAAGCAGGTTTCTATACACACACACGTACACATATCAACACACACACGTACACAATTCAACACACACAAACACACATATATGACCACACACAGCGATGCACATATTCACGCACGCACACACACACACACACACACACATGAATAAACAATACCTGTAAATGATGTTGTTGTCAAGGCAGTCAACATCGTCCAGGCACAGACGCTTGTGACGCCAAAACTTGCCAGGCTCCTACAGCATGATAAGGAATGCAGTAAGAAGACGTGACAAGTGCAGGCATTTTGTCAATGGCTACCTCTGTAGGTTACCCTCTGCAGGATTACTAAGCATTGTAAAACTGAGCAAAGGGCCCAAACATGCTCCTTTACAGCATTCAAGGGGCAAATACTCACACACCACATCATCAAACTAGAGCCAAGATAGTTTCAAACTAAGCTTTGAGGTTACAAGCTCCCAGAGCATGAGCTAAGAACTAGTTTAGTCACTCTGTGTGTAGATTGACAGGACGAGACATAAATGTATGAATTCCCTTCACGGGTACTTTCCATGGAAAATAGCATATCAATTTGCCTAGCTCGCCAGCCATTGGGTCTCTTTACATCATGTCTATCGCAATGATCTTTGTTTGTCGTAAAATCTTTTAAACAAAAAACCACTGCAGTAGATGATATGTTATGAGGATCTGGCAGCAAAAAGTGGGTTCACGCCGCAGCCAATCAAGCATGGGCCCAAGACTTGTGACTTCGGAACGCAGCATTGCTGTGTAGATTGCAGAGCAGAGAAGCTTACAAGTCGCAAAACAGGGCACACAATGAATAATATGCCCATTTGGGGGTCAGTCAGCCCCCTTTGAGAATTTACACCCACGGACAGGATTCATAATACATGTTAAAAACAGTGGACCTTACCGACTGGGATGCACGTGAGCCAAAGAGCACATGCCTTTTACGTTAGAACATGCCTGTTTTGGGCCTCAGTTGCCCCTCTGAAAAACTAGCGGACCATGTGCAAAGTGTGGGCGTTAGACAATTCCGACACACCAATTTTGCTGCAGGTTGCAGCATCAGACTCACGGATTGCTGAGACAGGGTAAGCCTTGCAAGCCATCCATGGATATCAAAAACAAACACGCACCACCAATTCACCGTCCTTGTTCACAAATCCTGGAGACGTGTCGCTAACACCATCAGCAGTTTTTCTGCAGTGTCAGGTTTGGTAAGCAAAGGGATTTAATTCTGAGGCAGTTAATGTGTGAATTTGTGTAAGTGATTGGGAGGGAGAGAAGTGAAAGGCAAATGATAAGAGGCAGAGATGAGTAGTTTGTCACATGACAGCAAGCAGGGAGGACCTTGCTACTTCAAAAAGGTGTGCAAGCAAACCCGTACTCTCACCCCGCCCTCCCTTGTTTCATGTGCCATCCATGAGCCATCCATGTATCAATCATAGAGCACCAAATAACCGTAAAACCCTTGTTTTGTGACTTACGGGTCTTGGTACAGCGTCTCGTTGACATAGGCCTCCCTCCACACTGACTTGATGTACCTGCAGCAGAGACAAACGCACACACGCACAAACGCACACAATGATCAATTATTTGCCGAACAATGCTGTCGACTATTCTTAGCACATCAGCTCAAGCATACGGTCTCTGTGTGTGTAAGTACACATGTCAATAGTGGAGAGAGCATCCTCAGAGACAACCACGTGCTCAAGTCCAGGCCTGTTTAAACGATTCATGCATATGAGTGGATCCAACACAATCTGCCCTCGACATCACAAGATGTAAGCACCAGTCGTTTATTACCCATCCTTTTCAGTACCAAGGAAACTCACCAGCCGCTAGTGATGACAAGCTGCTTCTGCAGCTTTTGAGCCAGGGCCGCCCCTGCCTCACTCGTGGTGGATTGCTTCTCTTCCCGCTCCTCATCGTTCATGTCCGCTTCTGCTTCCTCCTCTTCGCCCTCAGAAGGCTGTTCAGCCTTGACAGGCAGGGCTTTACTCAAGGACTGCGAGTAGTGTGTGTGTGTCAAGGTGTGGATCTCAGCTCTATAGCGAGGGTTGTATGTAAGGATTGAATGAATGCCAGGAGAATTTGCAAGGGATGTAAAGCATCCTTGAAGAAGGCAGTTTGATTTGCTTGAGGACTGAGGGTGCATGTGCCAGGAGCATACATAGATGTGTCAGGAGCATACACAGATGTGTCAGGAGCATACATAGATGTGTCAGGAGCATACATAGATGTGTCAGGAGCATACATAGATGTGTGAGGAGCATACATAAAATCTACATAAAACAAGACAACAGGGCTTTCCTCAAGGGTTGCAGGTGCATATGTCAGATGGGCTCAAGGAAGATAAGAGTGCGATGTGGGCTAGCTTCATCCCTACAATTTGTTGATGTAAGGGTGCCAGGACTGGTGTTCAACATAGGTATAGACTTACCAGGAAAACCTCTGCATTTCTGGAGCTGCGCAGGGCCACAGACGCGTCCTGATTCACGCCCACCTGAGACAGAGATAAACTCTATTAGATACAACCCAGTCAAACAAAATTAGGAGAAATGCTGCAAGTGACCGCACCAGATAGGACAACACCTGAGACGGAGATGGAAGAGGGCAGTGGACAAGGCAAGCAACAAGCTCGTTTGTGATTTGCAAGTCCTGAGACGTGTCTCAGCATGAGGTGGAAATCTTGAGGTTGTTCATGATGACCTGAAAGAAGGGGTTGGCATTCTTGCCATGGATGCAAGCAGCAATGCTCACTATGCTAAAAAGCAAGGGTGCGCACGATTGGTCTCAGGTAGTGTCCAGGAAGCGGCTTTAAAACGCTGCATACTCACACATTCACACACACACACACACACACACACACACACACACACACACACACACACACACACACACAGCACTGACTTGCAGCAAGATAATGCAGGGCTTGCCTTTTTTTAACACGCCAGCCAAATTGCTCCGCGAAGAACAGAGGCATATTTCTGGGGTGATCGACATATGACAGCGCGGAAGTATATCACAAGTGGGCTTACCCGTTCACTATCGCGCCAGTCGATGTCTTCTACGGCACCGTACTCAATGTCACAGAACCCCGGGCTGAAGCGCAGGTCCAGCTTAGTGATCTGCCCCCCCAGGACACCGCCACTCATGATGTAAAAATAGGCAGGCTCTACCGCCATATACACGCTTCGAGAGGTCCAAAACCATTTCTGGTGGTTTGGGACGCCCTGCAGATGATGGACAGTATTTGCAAGGGGGTTTGGGGACGCCCTGCAGATGATGGACAGTATTTGCAAGGGGGTTTGGGGACGCCCTGCAGATGATGGACAGTATTTGCAAGGGGGTTTGGGGACGCCCAGCAGTTGAATGGACAGTATTTGCAAGGGAGAAGGTGACAGCAGTCCGTTAAGGTCCAATACAGCTGCGAGAGAAGCACAGAGGTACAACAAAGATTGGAGGGCAATGAAAAACAATCCAAGAATGTTGCACGTACACATACACATTTCTTGTGCAAAGCATTAAATATAGCAAAACCTTGCAGAACGCACGTCTGTAAGATTGGCGTTTGGCTGAAAAACGCGATTATCGTATGCACATAAGATAAAATAAAACAAGTGAGGTAGGCCGCCCATGCTTTAAGTTTTGTATGGTTATTGAGGTAGTATTACACCATACCTTGGAGGTACCAAACACTGTTTTGGTCCTGCATGGCAATTACGGTACTAATCTGCTGCGGTAATCACCTCAACTACGGTACTTGACTCCGGTACTTACATGATAAAGGAAAAGGAACACCTTTTTTATCTCACTGTTTCTTTTCATTATGCATGGGTGTGGAATTTGATCAAGTACTCCTGGCACTGAGGTGCAGGGCACACACTTTCAGGCTGGCAACTGCGCCAGGCAAAAAGCAGAGGAGACAAGTGGGTGTGATCCTACGGATCACAAAAAATGGGGCAGAGCCTGCGCTGCAACCTGCATTGAAGACCCAATGTAGTGAGAGCGATTCAGGGGGAGGCTGCGTTCCCTCTGCACCCCACTGCTCCTGTTCAACCATTCCTGAGATGGCAGCCTGGTCTTTGCAATGAAGAGCGGCATTCAAATGAGTCAGACAGTACAGGGAGGGCTGCGCCCCCCCTGCACCCCCCCTCTCTTGCGTTTGCACAGTCCCTGTCATACCATACCGTGTCTGGAGCTGTGTGACCTGTGCAGCGCCATCTCTTACCCTAAAGATTTCCGGTCCCCATGGAAATGGTGTGCCGGAAGCTGCAGCCTGAGTAACGCACGAGTTTCCTTACAGAATCACAACTTCGACACTTGATGATTATTTATTCATTTATTCATTTAATTGAAACACAACGCTCGCACTTTCGCCTGAGACCTCGCAACACCTCCCATGCAAGTGTGTTTGACCGCACACCTGAGGGCATGGCTGGAATCAGCGCAAAATCAGCTTTCTGGCTGTGCAATTCTTATGGCGTGAAGTGGCCTGGAAGGCTCAAAGCTTTATTCATTCAGCGTGGTGACTCAGCAAGTGGAATGAAAGTAAGGGGGACTACGCCCTGAGGGGCTCCGCCCCAAAAACCGGATATCGGCAGGCCCGAGGACACAATCGATAAGATGCACGTCAGAGTTGAAAGCAGAGGAATGAGGTATTCAGTGAAGTCATCTCAGGTTAACGTGCAGTGTGGTCAAGCAACAAATCACACGCGACACGAATTTGAGAGCCCTGGAATCCTCAAAGTGCATCACTCAAGACTGCTGCTGTGTGAATGCATGCGTACGTCTGGATGTGTGATATTATGCGGGTACATACCACACGGCAACCCACCTGCCCAAGGACCCTCATAGTGAAGACCTCGTCAGAGCAGTCAAGGGAGTTATCCACGCACGCCTGGAACAGGCCTTGGTACGCCACACGGTCTTTAGGAAGGAGTCGCAAGCGGAAGGCGTCCTTAAAGCCCTGCAGAAGAAGGTCGAGCAAACAACAAGGTTGAGCAAACAACGAGGTTAAGCAAGCAACAAGGTTGAGCAAACAAAATAAGCTTTTATTTGAAGGGAGGTCTTATAGACACAGCAAGTATGACTGTTGAGCTGGCTATTCCAAACGTGGTACATGAAGTGTTGAGAGACAGATCGACATGGATACTAGAGAGGAACAAGTATTTTTAGTTTCCCTGAAGGCTTCATGCATTATTTTAATTGCACGTCTTTTTCAGGCCAATCAAATCCTAATTGAATACCTACTTATGCATTACTTCCACAAAAAGGAAGGTAGCCACAAACAGACGCGACAAAAAACTCACTCTATAAAAGCAGCGAGGCACGCCCTCTGCGTCCTCACAGGAATCTACCATTGAGCGGTACTGGCCAGTAGTATTCCAGGAGTCCATAATGAAAGGAAGAGCCTGGTTTGCATCGGTGCATGTAGTACACATAGTCAATCCTTGTTGCAGGGCCACCAACAAAAACTGCTGAGTTCAGTGTGTAACACTTGAACTCCAGTGCTTGGAGTGAAGCAAAGTGATATCACTCATATCTCACATGTGAATGAATAATCCACTGCCATCTCACGATGCAAACGTAATATAATCACACGTGGCAGGCAGCCTTGTTATACGATGCAGGGATTGTGGCGACGCACACAGGAGCTTTGTCATCAGGACCTGGGGGACAAGCTCCTGCATGAAGAAGTATGCATGAGCCCAGAGGCACACACTGTGGCACTCTGAGCTCTGAGGTGCACACAGGTGCTGCGCATTTACATGCACCTACACAATACACCTGCAAGGTGCAGGCAGCAGTCATTCAGGCAAGGTGCAGGAAGCAAGCAGCAGCAGGCAGCAGGCAGCAGTCATTCATCATTTTAGGCTATCAGGTTCTCACAAGGAAACAATTACTTGCCTGTGCTTGCGCCCGTAAAAGCGTCTTATGAAGCTTTTGTCTCAAGCATGCAGGAGTATCATATGTGGACATGCATGGGGATAGCATACAAAGGCACGCCCACCCCTGCATGAGCACGTATGAACATTTAATACGCTCACCTGTGCATGCAGCGATCCTTGGCCCATGCGTGCCATGTACTTGGGCTTGCAGGTGGTGGGCACACATCCTGGCAGGATAGGCATGCCAGCAAGGACGCCATACACCTGTGTGGCAGGTTTTTAAAAGGTATGAGCAACGTAAGTGCTGTGGCTGAGTATGAAGATATATATATATATATATGTATGTATGTCAGTATATATATAACATGTATCTAGATGGGGTGCTTGCTAATGTTAAAAGCACGCACACACTTTTTAACATTATCAGGCTGTTCCTTTTAATGGCCCTGTGACATGTGCGCCAACATAGAACTAATAGTGCCACTCACTTTTGGTTCGTCTGGGTACAGGCCGTGTGTGCCATTCCATTTGCCCCCGATCGGCCACTGCTCGTCAAAACAGAATTCAGGGAGGGCCTTGCCCCATTTGAAGCCTCTGCCAAGGTCACCACGCTTTGCCCATCTGAAGTAGCTGAAGGAGGTGGAGCCCTGTGGACAGGCGTGTGTTGGCTCAGGACAAGTTCAGTTTGTAAGGGAAGGGATGGCCAGAGAGAAGCACAATGGTGAGGAATGGTTAATGTATGGTTAGTCCCGCGCGCTGAGTAAGAGGAGGAGGAAGAGAAAGAGGAGGAGGAGGAGGAGGAGGAGGAGGGGGTCTGGGCTCCACGGGAAGTAGACATGCTAAAATACATGAGGTCAGATACGTGTAGGGTACAAGGAGGGTGTCTGAGGTAGGGTGGGAGCCGGAGGCTGTGGGCATGTGATCTACAAGCACAACATGTTATCTATAAGCACCATACCAGCACACCATGTCATGTCTAACTCAAGATGTGGGTACGAAAGAGGACTGGCAGAATACTGTTCATTACCACCTAAAGCTGTTTCACAAATCAAATCTCTCAGCAAGCCCCCTTTGACTGGCCCTCCCTGGAGACTCTTTTTTTCTAGCAATTCCAAACCTCCTTCCCTTGCTCTAGGATCAGGGAACTGCTTGGTTCAGTGTGTAACACTTGAACCCAGTTCTTGTAGCGCAGCAAAGTGATACCACACTTGCCTTTTTTCTGTGTTTCTCTCTGTTTCTTCATCTTTGTTTTACTCGTAAATAATCCCACCACCATCTCACGATTGAAACGGAATAGAACTGTGCCATTTTTGGTCATCACGATCAACTTCTTTTGCAATGTGAGGTGGCGGTAAGGTGGCAGTGGAATACGTATGATGAAGCAAGATATACAAATTGCAGCCAATTTGCCGCACTGCAAAAGCTGGCGTTGTGTGTGTGTGTGTGTGTGTGTGTGTGTGTGTGTGTGTGTGTGTGTATGTGTGTGTGTGTGTGTGCTGCAACAGCTCATCCATCGCAGCCAAAGTACCTTTTGTCTAGTCCGCACCTGTGTCCCATCCCCCCAATCATCTGGGCATGGCAGCAGAAACGTTGAGCCTGGTGCGTTTGACTTGGGATAGTGGGGCATGCGCGTGTTCTCCACGATGTGGCTGCCGTCAGACCTGTTGTGGTGTGCGTCAATTTGAGTGTGTGTGGGGGGGGGGAGTGCGTATGTTTTTGGCTGTGTGCGCGCATGTGTGCACACGTGTATGTGCTCCTTCTAAGTTTGGGTTGAGATTGGCAAACGGGCAAACATTATAAGATTACCAGCAGGCATGTGGGATGCAAGCAAGGGTGTACACGAGCTTGTCAAAGCTGTTGTGCATGTGTGTTAGGAGGTCACCAGTCAGACCTGTTGTGTGCATGCATGCGTGTGTCCATGTGTGTAAAGCTGCAGTTGTGTGCACATGATTTCATGCAGCACTTAATCCCCAGTGACACGTGTGCGGCACTGGGCATAAAATGCTGCGCAGAGTCGTCATGCCAGAGCCAAGACGAGTCAAACATTTTTTGCAGCATCTGTCCTTGGAATTTAAAACCATCAACAAGCATGTGTACCAGCCAAGGGTCAAGGCAGGAGATTTAAAAACCCCCTTTTCTAAAGGTACAAACAAAGAAATACAAACCAATCCACAAGTGCAAAGACCTGGACATAATGCTTAAACTGTGTCCTTCCTTTTAAATTTTGGCCTAGACCCAACCAGGACTAAGGCTTCTCTAAATTGTTGTGTACGTCGTTTAAGTTATCACGGCTGCACCTGGTTCAAGACGTTGAGTTCATACAGCACACCATAAAGGCATGTCAGCTGCCTTCATTGCGGCCTGAGTGTACAGCCTTCCTGAGTGTACAGCCTGTACACTTCATTGAGGTCATACAGCACACCTTAATTGTATGCCAGCTGCCTTCATTGCGGCCTGAGTGTCCACCTCTTCTGCATCCGGGTCGTAGCTGGGACGGAGTTTGAGCAGCCGCCCATTGAAGCACCACGGGGAGAGTAATTTTGCTCTGCGTAATGTAAGGACGGGAAGTGGCATCGCAACAATGCAAATGTGCTGCATATGCTGAGGAAGATGAGCGGATCTGCGCTGCGAGGTTGGAGGTGGTTTGAGCTCATTGCAATTGTGGGCTGAGCAGCTTTGCTCCGCAGAGATGGAGGTGGGAACAAATTAATGCAGACGTGTTTCAGATGCTCGACCAGCAGGCCGCCCGAACCTTTGAAAGTAAACCTTAGCCCTTTGCAATACCAAGGGCTTAGCTCTATGCACGTATGCACATGAATGCATGGCCGAGCGGCAGGAGGAGGAGGCACGAAAGCTTTACCAGATACCAGCAATTGTCACGTCTCGGTTAGACCTCATTAACTGTGACATCGCATCAAGCGTAAAGATAACCAGATACGCGACAGCTGCACTTTACCAGATACACTGCAGGATTACTGCCTGTTGCGGCAGACTAAGCCCCACACATTCCATGCATTTTACCTAGACGCAATTTATGACAATCCATGCCCCCTTTGTGAGAGCCACTTTTTTAAGCCCAGCTTTACTGCACGCCGTAATCATAAGTGCCTCTTTTATGGTTTGCTATTGTTTGAAACAACAACAATAACTATTTAACCCTCACACAATCCTTACCAATCTCGCCACAATTTACCATGGTCAAGTTTGATTCAATGCTACCTAAAGCCACTCACTTATCAAGCATAAAGTCAAGATGAAACGCAGTCTGCAGGTTGTAGTCAAACTGCGCGTAAGACACGGTCTCGGTTGGCATGTCTGGCGCGAGCAGCTTGTCGGAAAACAGGCTGTACTGCAAGCATAAAAGGCACACAGGAAGCGCAGCATGTGAGTGACAAAGTTGAGGTCTGGATGCGCATGTACATATGGAAAGGACTCCCCAAGTGCGCGTCGGTCAGTCACACACACAGCTTTGACCAGTGAGTAAGCTTTGTTGGTTGAAATAAAATGAACCAACTTTTGGCAAGTTATCACGTGAACAAGAGGCACCCACCACTGTACTGTGTGCGACTGTGCTGGGTGCGACTGTACTGTGTGCAACTGTACTGTGTGCAACTGTACTGTGTGCGACTGTACTGTGTGCGACTGTACTGTGCGACTGCACTGTGTGCGACTGTACTGTGTGCGACTGTACTGTGAGCGACTGTACTGTGCGACTGTACTGTGTGCGAATGTACTGTGCGACTGTACTGTGCGACTGCACTGTGTGCAACTGTACTGTGTGTGACTGAACTGTGTGCGACTGTACTGTGTGCGACTGTACTGTGTGCGACTGTACTGTGTGCGGTTGTACTGTGTGCGACTGTACTGTGTGTGACTGCACTGTGTGCGACTGTACTGTGTGTGACTGCACTGTGTGCGACTGTACTGTGCGACTGCACTGTGTGCAACTGTACTGTGCGACTGTACTGTGTGTGACTGCACTGTTTGCGACTGTACTGTGTGCAACTGCACTGTGTGCACCCACCACTGTACTGTGTGCAACAGTGCCAGAGCCGTTTGGTAGAGCAATCCATAGCTTCTTATGTTGAGCACACCCACTGTTTGACATGAATGATGCATGGAGCAGCTTTAATGCCTGTTCACTCTTTTTTAGCATCCTGCAATTCCTCTTTTATGTCACGATAAATAATGACCAGCTTGAAGATGGGTCGCAGGCAAGAACTACATCGATCAGATTACAAATCCCAGGAACAACACATAATTTGCCCATGCCACTGATTCAGCATGACAGGTATGCTAGAGGGCCAGAAAAAGAATGCCAAGTATTTACAAGATGCTCCTCTTGCCCCAAAATAAATCCACCCTCATTGGTCCATTCCATTCCAGCGTCACGTGCCTTTCTAACGCGCCTCTTTTTGTCCTGTGCTTCTTAATGTCAAGTTTGAGCTTTCACGCATCAGTAGTCGCTACTACCTATTTCCTCTCTTAATAAGTAAAGAGCTTCCCAGTTCCCAGCACAAGGTTGGCAGCTCATAACACATGGTGTGTGGAGCTGCCTCGTTTTTACCTCCCATTCTTACCTGTCGGTCATCGGACATGTTGAAGTAAGGAAAGTAAGCCCCGTCAAGGTCCTGCAGGTGCAAAGCATCATGAGAAGAGATGGCTGTATACGTTTGTGTATGATCATTTATGAACATGTTCTTTTTGATATACAAGAATATCTGCTCTCGAAGCATTGAAGATAGATTTCTTTTTTATGTTTTCTTGAATTGTATACGACCATACGTGCCATACAAGACCATACGTACGGTGGACTCCCTGCTGTCATTTTGTTTGTAAATTGTGCATACATGATATATATGTATGGTTTTGGCCAACCCCAATCATGAGGTATAAATACAATTCTTTTTGCTACTTGACATGAATGCTTTGCCAAGGACCTTAAGGTGCGGTGCATCAAATATTCAGTCTGTAACTCCTCATCTGTAACAAAGCAAAACAGCGCGTTCATGCTTCCGTCTGATCTGAGATTGCTTGTGCACACGCTTGTACCGATGAGCTGATCTGCACGCATTCCGATTTGTAAGCATAGCAACCTTTGCTCTGGTGTGTGCATACTAAATTTGCGGGCTTGCGTGTCCTTTGTAATCATAACAGTCACCGATACAGGTGGATGTGGGACAGCAATACAGGTGGATGTGGGACAGGTGGATGTGGGATAGCGATACAGTTGGATGTGGAACAGGTGAAGGTGGGACAGCGATACAGGTGGACACCGATACAGGTGGAGGTGGGACAGGTGGAGAGGTGGGACAGCAGCGATTTAGGTGGATGTGGGACAGGTGGAGGTGGGACAGCGATACAGGTGGACACCGATACAGGTGGATGTGGGACAAAGACTGCATGGTGTGCGCATGGACGTTTCAAAATCAACATTGCATTTGGCCTACCACGTCTTCTCAGGCTTTCAGCAATACCTGTAGCTACCTAATTGTTAGAATTAGAATGACCCCTTTTTCAGAGAGTCCTTTCCGAACTGCTTGTGCATCCTGTATCCAAGTCTCCAGCCCGCGTTTTTAGGGTTGGCCATATACATTTATATGCACCGTATATGACCGAATAACCAGTGACTTCCCTGACAAAGATACCGTATATGCACCATATATATGGTTCTGGCCGACTCTACTCATTTCCCTGAACTTGCAGCCTAGTTTGTTCCCTCACCACATCCGTGAAGACTTGACGCAAGACCAGCATCGCAGCCTGGTAGTTCTTGTTGGACCGAGTGGAACGATTGTAATAGTGTGGAGGGACTCTGCAGAAATTTTGAGGCAAGAAAAGACTGCTGCTTTACGGGAGAGGGTTGAAATAGTAGCTTGGCTGTGATCTTACCCCTGCTGCTCTAGGAGGTGTAAAAACCATCATGAGCAAGGTCAAAGAACACAGAAGCCGATACTGTGATGTAGGTTTGGCAAGGCATCAAAAGTGCTTCACGTAACACTGTGACATTATATTTGTACAGTGTGCACCTACACAGAAGTTGCCTGTCACAAACACAGGCGCATTTGCAGGTCATGCTCACATGCTTTCAAGTGTACGCAGGGAGTCACCTGTCACAAATATAGGCTCATAAATGTGTTTGGCTTTTAAGTGCATGAATGCACACCGCACACACAAATGCATTTACGGCACCTAATATATTTCCCTGACAGGTGTCTTGTACGGATTCAGTTTGTGACCTGCTTTTGTGAAAGGGCACCATTTTAGAACAAATCTATTCATGTACAAAGAGTAGCTTGGGCAGAAAACAGTTGCCTTCACTGTCATCACACACACAGACACACAGACACACACACAGACACACACGCAATCCCTACACACCAGCGTGAGCATTTGTGGCTCTTTCTGCAACCTCACTCAAGCTAGCACAACACGTATGCCTCTGTGCTCACATTGAGCTGTGCTTACAGCAATATGTAAAACGCACTTGCTGCAGCCTCACACAGCACCATTTGGATGCCTCTGCAGCCACTCACTCCAGCACGTACAAACCTACAAACCCCACACACACCACACCTTGGCACACTGTGAGCGCTTTCCTGCGCATGCAAGCATGAGCCACGCTCCACAGGACACAAGGGATGCCTGCCGGAGGCACGTTTCCGAATACTGCGATAGGAATCACCTGGAGCCATCGGTGAGAAAGCACTCTGGGCACGTGATTGGCGTAGCTGTGGGGTCGTACACCTTTCCACTCAAAGCTGGGTCGTAGTCAGGAAAGGGCCTGTGCATAGCAAGCACGTGTGTAGCACCAGAAGATGAGTCCCTAATATGCGCTCAAGAGCGCACTAAGGGAGCAAGATGTCGTATCCTGAGTAGCACGGGCCAGTGTGACCCTGTACGTCTAAATGACTGGCGAGGATGAGCTTATCAGGCCCTATGTCCCTGGCAACCATGAGTGGGAAAGTGTATGGCACGATAAGCGCATGCGTGATTGTGAGCCAGGATCGATTTTTGTGTTAGGATTTAAACGCGCATTTGTTCACCTGTCCCTCACTGCAATCCGCAAGGATTGGTGGTGCAGGGTTGCAAGCCTTAAGAATGAGAATATAAATGCGTACTTAGGTATCAAGCAAGGTGCAAGGAGTGTGGCCATTGTCTGAACCTAGATTTTTAGAGTGGGACCCCCCCGAGGAAATTGGGTGCACATAAGTAGGGTTGGCCAGAACCGTATAAAAACACCATACATGACCGTATACTTGTGATTTTTCCTGCCAAAAATACGGTATGTACACTGTACATGAACAGTTCTGGCCAATACCAGCACAGGCAGCACACACCATCATTGGTATTGCCACACTGCGACTGTTCAAGGCTTCAGCTAGATGCTGTGCGAGCCTGCTCCTACCTGCATTCCCTTGGAAGGTGTGGGTTTGTGAGGAATGGGTACATGTCCTCCACGCTTGAATCCACATCACCGGAAGCCGGCATCCACTCATTGTCGATGCGCCAGTTTGGTGGCTGCCTAATCAACCAATCAGAGTCGGCTGCAAGTATACAAGAGCAGAGTATACAAGAGCACAAAAGAGCACAGATACAGAGTATACAAGAGCACACAAGAGCAGAGTATACAAGAGCACAGAGCACAGAGGACTCTAGAGGCAAGTATACAAGAGCAGACACAGAGGGATCTAAAGTACACCAAAATCCAGCGGGGTCAGATGCTAAATCTCTGCCTCCAAATGCTAGGGGGAGAGATGAGGCTGAGACCGCTACACAGGGGATGCAACCTATGGGTCAAAAATTATGCGTTCACATAGTGCAGCCGGTGGCGTGGCATGAGAGCTGCTCACACACAGTCTGCAGCACTACACATGTGCTGCAAACGCACGGCAGGACAAACGACGCACCTGTGACTCCACACACTCTCCGCAGGGCCGAGTCTGCAGGATTAAACTGCGAGCGCCCCTCAATCTTGCAGTACTCTGCACTAGAGGCAAGAGTGTCCTGAAGCGGCACGAAACATGGAGCAAGGATAGGTATATATTTTGTGCAGGAACAATGTGCACGCGCTATGTGCACACAGCAAAAAGGCTGGTCAGAACACACTTAACGCTGTGCGTGAACGTGCATTCAAAGATTTTCCTGCCCGACTTGTGAGTGTACATCGTATAAATATATGATTCTGGCCAACCTTGTACACCGGCGTGCAGCCGTTGCACAGAACAAAGCAAAAGGCCTGTCCAGGAGAATCCAAGCGGAACACATTGAACAAAAGCGAGGTTTAAAAGTGTCTCTTGTGAAGAAACATGTAAAAGGGTAAATGACACTTAGCATGCATCGTGCCTGCTATACGCGTGATAAAAAAACAGATGCAGCACGCCCGCATGTCACATGCGTTGTTAGACATACATTACTTGCACTGGCATATGCCACGCTGCATTCATTCACATGAAAGCCAAAGCCTGCGATGCATGGCCGTATGATTCTGCAGAAGGCACGGGCACTTACTCGCACGTAGTAAGTACAGTTGCCAAAGTATCGAAGCAAAGCAGCGCGGACTTCGTCTTGGTTGAGCATGCCGTTCCCGTCAAAGTCAAATGGACTGCAACGCAAGTGTTTATATACATCGCAACCAGTGAGATTGGTTGAGCATGCCTTTCCTGTCAAAGTCAAATGGACTGCGATGCAAGTGTGTGCAACCAGTGAAATTGGTTGAGCATGCCGTTCCCTTCAAAGTCAAATGGACTGCGACGCAAGTGTGCGCAACCAGTGACATTGGTTGAGCATGCCGTTCCCTTCAAAGTCAAATGGACTGCGACGCAAGTGTGCGCAACCAGTGACATTGGTTGAGCATGCCGTTCCCTTCAAAGTCAAATGGACTGCGATGCAAGTGTGTGCAACCAGTGAAATTGGTTGAGCATGCCGTTCCCTTCAAAGTCAAATGGACTGCGACGCAAGTGTGCGCAACCAGTGACATTGGTTGAGCATGCCGTTCCCTTCAAAGTCAAATGGACTGCGACGCAAGTGTGCGCAAC